>ENA-UOOH01000729-UOOH01000729.1-fermentation-metagenome-genome-assembly--contig:-NODE-729-length-35630-cov-65.224540_pt1 | contig 35630 bp, 27 predicted proteins | sample MGYA00245778_ERZ724025 | MGnify/ENA primary metagenome ERZ724025 (study PRJEB28704, sample SAMN03018313) | fermentation metagenome | biome: anthropogenic terrestrial biome; feature: soil; material...
CGCAGGGTTGAATTTGTGAAGCAGTGAGAGCAAAATCAAACTTGTTTGAATTTTGCCTAATCGTGAAACAAATCAACGGAGTTAAATTGTTAAACTCTAACTAAAAAAAACATCATGAAAAAAATTGCCACTTTATTACTGTGTCAGTTGATTCTTTCCTACGCACTTGCAGTAAATGTGAGGGATACAATCAAGGCTGTTGCTCCGAATGATCCAAACTTATTGCTGCCGGACATGAACATCTTGATGAACCAACTGAACCAAACTCCCGAACTGCAGCAGATGCTGGAAGGTTTTCAGGATGCCGGTGATTTGCTTCAGCAGTATAACGGAGATTCACAGGTTTTGGTGTTCGACGTACCGGCGGAGTTGCTCCAGATTCTTCCTGAAGGCTGCCGTACGCTGGGCAAAGCAAGCTGTATCTTGTATCCTCTTTTTGCGGGAATCCAGTTTGACACCTTGACCGGAAGGAACGACGGCAAGGGTTACAATTTCACCGTCATCCTTTCTCTGTATGATTCAGACAGTCAGAACGAAGAAGTGAGGGGACGAACGGAAATGGAGAAGATGGCATTGGATATGAAGCTCGAGAAGATAAAAAGCGGGATACATCCAAACTACGACCAGAAGCTGGCAGATATCAAAACCCGGGAGTGGGGGGGCGGCGGAAGCTACAACTATATGGCAGAGTGGGACGGTAAGGAACAGGTGCGTTACTCCAGCTACTATGCTGGACAGGTGGGGGATGTGTTTTTTTCCCTGGAAGCAGACGGTGACGACACTGCGGTTCCCTTGATGGTGGCAGAGAAGCTGGCATCACTGGTCAAAGAAAAAATGACATACAGATCGCTGAAAAGCAGGATAGTCAAACAGTAAATTTGTCGGTATAGTACTCGACAGCAATCACTCATTTAAAAGAAATAATCATGAAAAAACTTCTATCCTTTTTATTGGTGGCCCTCATATTGGGCAGCTGTACCGGAGAAAAGAAAGGAAAAGAATCCGCCGGGAAGGAATTATCGGTGAAAGAACTGCAGGCTGAGGCCGGGAAGAAAAGATATCCCCTTGAACAGGGAATCATACGTTCCACTTCTGAAGCCATGGGAATGAAGATGGACATAGTTACCTACTTCGACAAGTGGGGAGAATGGGAAGCGATTGAAACAACGGTGCCGATGGAGGTTATGGGAGAGGACTATTCCTCACACACCCTGGAGATCATAAAAGGTGAAGACCACTGGAAGATAGACCTGAACGAGAAGACAGGCGAGCATTATACCCAAGCAAGGGCAATCAACCCCATGGGTATCGATGTGGAAACAATGACAGATGAGTTTTTGGGGAAAATGAACATAGAGGATCTCGGCGAAGTGGAGTTCCTGGGATACAAGTGCCGGGAGATGCGCATGAAGGGTGACAAGGGAACTTTTATGGATTATGTAATGTGGGGCAATGTGATGATGAGCATGGAGGGAGAGGCAATGGGCATACAGACCTCTTTACAAGTGACATCGGTGGAAGAGGCGGCTCCTTCGCAGGAGAAGTTTGAACTACCCGAGGATATCCGGTTCACCGACGAGCAATAATGCTTTCTCATCCATGAAACAATTATTACTTTTACTTGTGGCGCTGACATTCGCATTTGCTGTCTGCGCCCAAATACAAATCCCTGATGACATAAGCCGGATTCTGGAAAAAGCAAAATCGGGAAAGGAACTCTCCGAACAGGAAAATACCCGGCTGGAACAGTGGGGAGCATCAATGGAGAAGCAATTTGATGCATTGGACAAGCAAACGAATAAGAAAGATCCGCAAGCGGCCGATACGAAAAGCAACGAACCCTGCCCGGAAAAAGTTGACGTCTCCTCGTTGTCTGCCCTGACACGTGAAAAGTACGTAGAACTTGCCCGGTCGCTGATGACGGCCTATGGCCCGAAGACGGGCGATCTGCAGAAACTGGATCGAATATTGGAACAGACGGCAAAGCCGACAGACGGTGCCGATATGGGAGCGGCTTTTGTGATGACGGGAGCAGGTTCTGCCTCTGTATATGCCATAGCATGGAGTGCAGCAAGAAGCCCGGACGATCTGCTGACTGCCAACAATCTGGGTGTAGCACTCAAAGATATGGGCGAATATGCTAAAGCCATTCAGGTATTACAGTATGCCAATGAGTTAAAACCCAATATAGGCCTTGTTCTTTGTAACCTTGGCTGGGCTTATCGTGAAGCCGGCGATAATGCAAATGCCACACGTATGTTCGAAAAAGCGTTGATGGCTGCCCCCGGGATGAGCTCCCCCTATCTGGGGCTTGGACTGATTGCACAATGCGAAGACAATCATGCGAAGGCTGTGCAGTATTTACGAAAGGCGTTGAGACAAAAATATTCGACTGTTGGTTTTGCTGCCATGGCAAAGGCACAGGAAGCAACCTCCGCCTCACAGCAGCAACCCAGCACACCCCGTCCGCTGGCGGATGAAAAAGGAGACACCGGAGGACTTGAGATTCCCGATTTACCCGTATATGAGAACAAGGGTATGATGGCAGGCCAGGAGCAGTCTCTCAAGCTTTATTTGACGCAATTGGATGCCCGGGAACAGCAATTGTTGTCCCGCCTGCTCTCCGCTTCGGAGCGGATAAGAAATCAGCAGTTGCATGCGTCGAAAGATCCGGACAATGCGATGGTCTTTCAACGGGATTTTTCGAAAGAGCTCATGCAATTCAGTGACGTCACCATGCTGTTATTTGGTGAAAACAGCAACTACGGCCGGGCAGCACAGGAAGGATCAAAATTGTTGGAAAACAACGCGAAAAGAATGGAACAACATCTGCCCACGGTCGCACAGGATCAGGAAAAACATCTGCAGATGCTGGAACAAATGCAGGTCCTCTTTGAAGAAGGAATGAAATGCGGTGATAACGAGTATTGTCAGAAACAGGTTGAAGCCAAAATAAAGAAGTTACAGTATGAGATTGATCTACTCATGTTCAAGATGTGTAGGATGCAAAAGGGAGACATGGAGTCCTCCTTTTCAGCTGCCTGTAAAAATTACGCGCTTGTTTCCGGTGCATTAAAAGAGGCGATATCTGATTTATATGCATTTACCAATCCCATCATTGAACGGATGTATGCGCCCAGCCTCAACGAGTATTACAATCTCTATCGGGAGATGATCGCGCTCAGTCACCTTAAAATAGCCGCAGGTTTTGCTGCTGGAATACCACCCCTTGCCAACCAACTCAACGGGATGATCTGTGTGGAGCCGGAGCCGCCGCAGCCTCCTGTACCACCTGCAGATCCAACGCTGCCCGCAAAAGAGAAAAAAGAATGTCCGCTGGGTGAAAAGGGTATAGGAGGTGGCATTGGAGTCTTATCGTTTGAACTCAGCTGCGAACATGTGAAACTGTCTGGCGGCGAGGGTATCCTCTGGTCGGTCAAGCGCGATTTCAACAAACACGAAACCTCTATCTGGGGAGGCGTGGGCGTGAAAGGAGAATATGGCCGGGGCAATGCCACCGTGGAAGCAAATGTAGGGATGGAAGTCACCTTCGGACAGGGAGATGCCGTGAAAGATGTTGCATTCACCAGCAGTGTGAAGGCAGGTGTGGGGGGACTGGCCGAAGCGGAGATCAGCGGACGGTTTGCCCTGGAGGGAGGCCCATCGGTGGATGCTTCTGCAAACTTCACGCCTCCCGGCTTGGGAGATTTGATGCCTTGACCTGTAGTCAGTCTTACGATCTGATCGTGGTTTAATGGATGCAGTACTAAACTTAAATCAAACCTATGAGTGTTTTTAGAATATTGTTAATAAATGTTTTATGCTTTTATTCTTTGGGGCTTTTCGCAAGGGACCTAACCATAACCAATGAGGGTACCAACGAGAGAAGCATATCATTCACAACCGGTGAACCGAGAAGGGACACGGGTGATTTGAAAGTAACCAGGGAAGATTTCACCAAATTGTGTCAGAATTACATCGATTTGTATTACGATAAGCTTGATCTTATTGAAAAATCACGGATAAACACCGCTACAGATCGATTAAAGGCAAATCCGGACTATGCTGCCGATCTATCTGGCAGTGCAGTGGTGGCTTCCGCCACTGCTACATTGGAATATATGCCTATTGTGATGTCGGCTTTAGCTGCCCTTTCTGATCCGGTTGATCCGCTGCTCGTAAATAATTTTGGTGCTATCCTGCGTGCACTACATGATGCCGATGTGAAACAAATTTCACAGGGGTTTGATGACCCAATTCTTATATTTATTTATGCAAAAACCCTGGAGCCTCATTCACCGATGATCTTAACGAATCTCGGAAACGCATACATTGACCTCAACATGTATCCAGAGGCCGAAGAAAACTATCGGCAGGCCATTAAATACGATGATTATTTCTGTGCAGCCCATGAAGGGATGGCAAGAGTGTATGTACATAAAAAAGATGGCAGACGTGCCATCGATGAACTTATCAAGGCAGGCAAACTGGGCTTTTCAGCTTCAATGCGGAAAGGCTTCAGGGAAGCCGCAAAAAGCGGAGGTCACGTAGAATCTCCATTCTGGGAAGAGGATCAACAAAATGAGGATCAAAATGAGAACGAAAAGTCGCAGGATGACATACTGAAACTGCCTGTTTTTCCGAAATGGGTGAGCAGGGATGCGTTTATGTTTTCATTACCCAATCTGGTTGAGTTCTCACAGGCTGTGATGGAGAAGAGCATGGCAGGGGGATTGCAATTTGCTGCCACGTACCATGCCGACGAGTTGGATGAAGCCATCAATGATTTTGATTCTGACCCATACCCTGATGAGGAGGGTGATAGTGATGGCGAAGATGAAGACGATAATTCTGAAATGGAGAGTATTGAAAGTGTCGAATTGTTGCCCTCCTATGGTCAGAAATTATTTATGTTGGAGCTGGTAAATGATTATTATACCCAAAAAATTGAGCAGGAATACAATAAAAATGCGGCGAGAAGAAAAATGGCAGATGAGATTTTTCAACAAGAACTGCAAAACCTAAAGGAAAGTGGTGAATATAAACAGATGATGAAGTACGTGCAGGAGAATGATACCTACAATTCAAAAAGACTCGCCAAGGATATCAACAAACGTGCCTCTGCCCTTGCTGATGACCATTTTATTCAATGGAGAGATATGACGTTGGACACCTACCGGGGTGTAAAGATATTGCTTTATGAATATTGGAATGTAGCTTACCAGGTGGCTGGAGATATGTATGATCAGGACGCTGTAAATTATTTCAATGATATTCGGGAGTTAACAGTTAATATCAGTCTGTTACCCATAGCAACCGATTTTTCTTTATTACCGCCGGGCTACGCATTGGCAGACTATTTCGCCCCCATTGTAACCAAGGATGAAGACCTGAATCAATATAAAAGTTCACCGGTTGCTGAGATTGAGATGCTCGAGAAAGAGGTGGATGATTGCCCGCTCAAAAAAATTGACAAGCTCGTTTTAAACGCAGGAGCAATAGGATTTAGTATTACCTGTGATACCTGGGAAATTGAATATTTACAAGGTATTGGAGGATCGTTAAAACGTAACTTTAAGAATGGAGATACCGAAATTACGGTCCTGGTAGGTGTCAAAGCCGGTGTTGGTGGTGTGAGTGCCACCGCCAAGGAAGGCATATCGCTCAAATTCAATGAGGCGGGCGATTTCACGGGATGGGCGGTTAAATCGGAGGTAGGTGCCAAAGTGGGAATGGGGCCTGTTTCAGTGGGTAAATCAATTGGATTCTCAAGCGATATAGGCATGGTTTCTTCCCCAAAAACGACGATATCATTCGGAGGGGTAGGAAAGGAGACAAGTAACTGAAAAAATATGAATCATATGAAAAAGATCGATTTTATAATTATTGCAATGTTGTGTATGGTGCACAGCTACGGAGAACAGAACAGTTACCTCTTTTTGAGAGATGGGATGACGGTCGGTAGTGACACTTTGTTGCTGCAGAATAACCCGGACTACAACTATCTGCGCATATTGCGTAGTTTCCCATCGATTCCGGAAAATACACTTACCGCCAGTCAAACAGAAATTGAGCGTTATAAGGAGAAACTGGAAATCATTAACGAACTACTCTATGATTGTGAAGAAGCTGAGAAAGAGAAACAGAGGATAAGGGACAATAAGCCTGTTCCTTTTGATCTGGAGATACTGAATAAGATTGATGCTGCTCAAAAAGAGTGGGAGAAAATTTATGATCAGTATACAGCGATCACTATGCCTCTTACTGAGACTGAAATGGATATTTTGGGCCAGTGGCGGGAGGGCATTGATTCAATGATGAAATTGAATGAACCGCTTAATTATGAGTTGGCGGAACTCAGAAGCAAACCTGCTTCGACAGGAAATCAGCAAAGGAAAAAACAATTAGAACAACAAATCCATCACAACCGGTTAAAGTTCCATAAAGAAGTGGATAGGAAGAACAGGGAAAATCTTCAAAAAATGCTGCAGGAGTATGAGAAATTGACTCCCATTGTAGATAAATTAGATAATTATATCGTTGATGGTTACCGAATTTCATCGGAATCAGTCGGTTTGACAGCCTTAAGGGATCTGTATAAATCAATGTTAAGAGCTTTTTCCTATAACGCTGAGGCCGAGGGCAAAATGAGTCCCTTCGATGCTGTACAGGAATTGAATAAAATGTTTAGGTAAGAATAAACATGGAATGACCTGCTGTTAAACGAGTTTTTGCGTTCGACGTGCCTGCGGAGCTGCTCCAGATTCTTCCTGAAAGCTGTCGAACACTGGGCAGAGCAAGCTGTGTCTTCTATCCTCTTTTTGCAGGAATTCAGTTTGACACCTTAACCGGAAGGAACGACGGCAAGGGTTACAATTTCACCATCGTCCTTACTCTGTATGATTCAGAGAGTCAAAATGAAGAGGTCACGGGACGAACGGAATTAGAGAAGATGGCATTGGAGATGAAGCTCGAGAGCATAAGGAAAGGGTTACATCCAGTGCATGACGAGAAACTGGCGGATATAAAAACCCGGGAGTGGGGAGCTGGCGGAAGCTACAAGTATATGGCAAAATGGGACGATAAGGAGCTCTTGCGCTACTCCAGCTACTATACAGGCCGGGTGAAGGATGTCTTTTTCACCCTGGAAGCAGATGGCGACGACATTGCAGTTCCCTTGATGGTGGCAGAGAAGCTAGCTTCACTGGCCGGGGGCAACATGACATACAGATCGCTGAAAAGCAGGATAGTCAAACAGTGAGATTATCGCTACCGGATGCGACGGCGATCACTTTTATTAGAGAAACAAATTACTGGGAATTCATAAATCAACAAGTGTGATAAAAGCAAACTAAAAACGGAATAATCATGAAAAAACTTGTATTCTTTTTGTTGGTGGCCCTGTTTTTGGGCAGTTGTTCCGGTGAGAAGAAAGAAAGAGAATCCCGGGGACAGGAATTTTCGGCAAAAGAACTCCAAGCTGAGGCCGGAAAAAAAAGATATCCCCTTGAACAAGGAATCATTCGCTCTACCTCTGAAGCCATGGGCATGGAGATGAGCATTGTTACCTATTTTGACAAGTGGGGCGAATGGGAAGCCATTGAAACAACAGTGCCGATGGAAGTCATGGGAGAGGACTACTCCACACGTACCTTGGAGATCATAAAAGGGGATGACCACTGGAAGATAGACCTGGACAAGAAGACAGGTGAGCATTATACCCTGGCAAGGGCAATCAACCCCCTGGGAGTAGATGTGGAATCATTGTCGGATGAACTGTTGGGAAAGATGAACCTGGAAGACCTGGGAGAAGTCGAATTCCTCGGATACAAATGCCGAAAGATGAGCATGAAGAGCGATAAAGGAACCCAAATGGATTATGTGATGTGGGGGAATGTCATGATGAGCATGGAGGGTGAAGCAATGGGCATACAAACTTCCTCCCGGGTAACATCGGTTGAAGAGGTGGCTCCTCCGCAGGAAAAATTTGAAGTACCCCGGGATATCCGGTTCACCGACGAGGAGTAATACCGTCTCATTTATGAAGCAATTATTACTTTTACTTACGGCGTTAACGTTCGCATTTGTTGCTTGTGCACAGATGCAAATACCCAGGGATATAAGCCGGATTCTGGAAAAAGCAAAATCCGGAAAGGAACTCACCGAACAGGAAAGTGCCCGGCTGGAGCAGTGGGGAGAATCGATGGAGAAGCAAGCCAATGCGCTGGACAGGCAAACGGATAAAGGCAAGCTACAGGTACAGGCTACTACGAATAAGCACAACCCATGTCCCGAAAAGGCTGAGCTCTCCCTCCTGCCTTCACTGACGCGTGATACGTATGTGGAGTTTGCTCAATCGCTGATGGCGGCGTATGGGCCGAAGACGGGTGATTTACAAAAGCTGAGGCTTATGCTGGAGCGCTCTTCCAAAAAGACAGACGGAGCAGATATGGGAGCGGCCTTTGTGATGACAGGGGCAGGATCGGCATCGGTTTATGCCATTGCCTGGAGTGCCACCCAAACGCCGGATGATGTGCTTACGGCCAACAACCTGGGCGTGGCACTCAAAGACATGGGTGAATATTCCAAAGCCATCCGGGTGTTGCAATATGCCGATCGGTTAAAACCGGATATCGGCCTTATCCTCTGTAATCTGGGTTGGGCTTACCGGGAAGCTGGCGACAACACGAATGCCACCCTGATGTTTGAAAAAGCGTTGAGAACAGCACCAAAAATGAGTTCGCCTTACTTGGGCCTGGGGTTGATTGCCCAATGCGAAAACAATCCCCTGAAAGCGGAACAATACCTGCGGAAGGCTTTGGGCCAAAGGTATTCGGCAGTAGGTTTCGGCGCCATGAAACAAGCACAGGCGGCAAAGTCGCCTTCACAGAGCCAGGGGAGCCAGCCCCGGCCGCTGACGGATGAGAAAGGCGATACAGAAGGAGTGGAGGTACCCGACCTGCCCGTGTATGAGGATATCGGAAGAATGGCGGGACAAGAGCAACCAATCAAGAGATACCTTTCCGGCCTGGATGCCCGGAAAAGACAGCTGACCTCCGACCTGCTGTCGGTGTCGGAGCGGATCAGAAAACAGCAGCTGCGTGCATCGAAAGATCCGGACAATGCAATGGTTTTCACCCGTGATTTCTCAAAGGAGATCATGCTGTTTTCCGATATCACGGAATTGTTGTTTGGTGAAAACAGCAACTACGGACAAGCACTGAATCAGGGTGCAAAGATCATGGAAAACAATTCGAACCTGCTGGAACAGCATATGCCCACAATCACACAACTGATGGAACAATCGCTACGTCTTCAGGAAGAGCTGACTGCACTCCTCAAGAAGCTTGAGGCGTGTGGAGATAATGAGTATTGCCAGAAAAAGGTGGGAGCGGAAATCAGGCAGGTACAATACCAGCTGGACCAGGTCATGTTTCGCATCTGTAAGGAACAAAAACGGGACCTGGAATCTTCCTTTTCAGCCGGATGCAAAAACTACACACTGGTTTCCAATGCTTTGAAAGAGGCGATCCCCGACTACTATGCTTTTACCAATCCCATCATTGAACGGATGTATGCCCCCAGTCTCAATGAGTATTACAACCTTTACCGGGAAATGATGACGGTGATCCATCTGGAGATAGCTGCCGGCTTTGCTTCAGGATTGCCGGGTTATGCCGATCAGCTCAATCAAATGATTTGCGTGGAGCCCGAACCGCCGGAACCGCCGGGAGAGGCGCCTGACCCTGAGCTGCCCTCAAAAAAGAAGAAAGATTGCCCGTTGGGTGAAAACGGTATCGGGGGTGGCATTGGGCCTTTATCGTTTGAGCTCAGCTGCGACCACGTGAAGTTATCGGGTGGAGAAGGTTTACTATGGTCTGTAAAGCGCGATTTTAACAAACACGAGACCACCATCTGGGGAGGAGTGGGCGTGAAAGGAGAATACGGCAACGGCAATCTCACGGCGGAAGCTACCATGGGAGTAGAGGTCACCATCGGACAGGGTGATGCCGTAAAGGATGTGGCTTTCACCAGCTCGGTCAAAGCCGGTGTGGGCGGACTGGCAGAAGGAGAGATTAACGGCCGTTTTGCCCTGGAAGGAGGCCCTTCGGTGGATGCGTCCGCTAATTTTACGCCACCGGGCATTTCTGATTTGCTGCCGGAATAAGCAATAACCAGTCTTGCCACAATAAGTCTTTCAATAAAAAATGGATGTTAAATCAATAGGCAATGAAAAATAATGTAGTTATAATTCTGTGGATTTTTTCTCAACTTGTCTCAGCGCAGCAACTCGCTCAAAACTATCTCTCCAACCTTCCAAAGTTTCCAGACAATGGTTGTGCGGTAACCGAAACAAATAAAAACACCTTTTACCAGCAGATTGACAGGGTCATCGAAGCGATCGAATTGGATATTGAGCGGATACACAAACAACAGCCGCCTGCCGACCAAAATCAGCTCTTAAGTACGGTATCAGGTGGCGAAGCTGCCGGCGAACAACTGGCACAACAAAAACTCATGAAAGATCACGGAATCTCTTCGATGGATCTGAAAAAAATTGAAAACATGAGTGAAGAGGAACTTCAAGAGTGGGGTGAGAAGTATGTCGCTTCCAACAGGGGAAAACATTCGCAATCATCTGCCAGGAAGCAGTACAACATCAAATTACAAGACCTTCAGGACAGACTGTCGACGTATAAAGAGGGGTGGGTGAACATGCAGGCTGAATATGAAAAGAAAGAAAAGCAGGCTAAAACCGATCTCGACCTGTGTTTGGAAATGGTATTGAAAAATGCCCCGGAACCCCAATACAGAGGTGAAGCATGCATCAACCAGGATGTTATTGATGAGTATATCACCAAGAACGAACAACGTTGTAATGACAACTACTGCCAGGCTATCGCGCCACTCAAGAAACAAATGATGAACAAAAAAATGGGGGAGATGCCTCAGGTACTGAGGTTGCTTTCCCAAATTCAAACGATACAGAACGATCAGGTGAAAGAACAAACCGGTCTTAACCTTAATGCATCTCAATCAAATGAACTGGCTGCGTTGGAACTGGTAAAGGAATTCGCCGGAGAAATGCGAAATATGCTTTGATATGAAACAAACGTGCCTCATCCTTATTGCGAATAGAGACAACAATTTGTAAATATTTTGTGTTATAAGCGTAAACATAAAAATTACAGCATTATGACAACAAAACATTTCTTTCTGATCGCCGCCGTTTTCTCTTTTTCCATCTCACTGGCACAAGGCAAATTTGTAACCTATGAGGTGGACAATGAGCCTTATGAAGGCTATTACATCAGGCCATCGACGGGAAATCCGGGAAACGCCGCACTGGTACTGATTCTTCACGACTGGGACGGGCTGACCGATTACGAAGTAAAACGTGCCAACATGTTGGCCGAAGAAGGCTATCAGGTATTTGCAGCCGATCTTTTTGGCAAAGGGATCCGTCCCACCGAGAACAAAGAGAAAGCCCAACACACGGGAGAATTGTATAAAGACCGCAGTAAACTGCGCCGCCTGATGACGGGTGCTTTGCATGCTGCAAGACAACAGGGCGCTGAAACGGAAAAAGTGGCGGCGATGGGTTATTGTTTCGGGGGTGCAGCCGCCCTGGAGCTAGCCCGCTCGGAAACAGCGTTGAAAGGTTTTGCAACCTTCCACGGTGGCCTGGGAACCCCCGAAGGGCAAGATTACTCAAAAACCAGGGGGAAGATCATCATTTTTCACGGAACAGCCGATACCGCCATCACGATGGATGATTTTGCCGCTCTTGCCAAAGAGTTGGAAGCGGCAAAAATCCCCCACGAAATAACCTCATACGGAAATGCCCCGCACGGTTTTACGGTGTTCGGGACTCCGGCATATCGCCTGGAAGCTGATAAGCAATCTTGGAAACGATTCATAAAATTTCTCGAAGAAATATTCTCTTAAAAACAAGCCAATTCTGCTCATCTATTTTTATACAACGGCCAAAAAACTGTTGTGAAATGCCGTTATATGGAAAAAAAGTTGTATATTGAGCGCAATTTATTGTGAGCAGTTATGCTTAAAGAGAAGTTTCATATTGAGTTTGTGATGGGGAGTGCCACACAAGCGAGTTTGTGGAGAATGATCAGCCAGGTTGACGGATTATCGGAATGGTTTGCCGATGAAGTTACGATGAACGAGGAAGAAAATGTTTACACATTTTTTTGGGGAAAGTCGGATAATCAGGCAGAGATCTTAGGTTCGAAACCCCAGCAAAGTATTCGTTTCCGGTGGTTGGACGAGGAGGAAGAAAATATATATTTTGAGTTCCAGCTTCATAAACTGGAATTATCCAATGAAATTGCTTTACAAATCACCGATTTCGCAGAACCCGACGAAAAAGGCGATGCCATTACCTTGTGGGAAACACAGATCGATAAAATGAAAAGAAGGCTGGGTGTGTAGTAGCTATCCCTCGCTATATAAACAAAAAGAACAACCGAAAACAAGCCGGTTGTTCTTTTTGTTTTCTTAAACCTCAAAACACTTTTCTCCACAGGAATTTATTATCTTTGTATCGAATTTAAAAAGGGCTTCTTTTAACAGATGAGAAGGGATTTCCATATAAAAAAACTTTACGGCTATTTGTTAAAAACCTATATCCCGCTGTTTCTGATGACGTTTGCCATATGCCTTTTTTTGGTGTTGATGCAGTTCTTATGGAAATACGTTGAGGACATGGTAGGTAAAGGGCTCGGGTTGAACGTAATAGGTGAAATGTTTTTATACGCAGCGCTTCAGTTGATACCTTTGGCACTGCCTTTATCCATATTGCTGGCTTCGCTGATGATGTTTGGGAACCTGGGTGAAAACCTGGAGCTGCTGGCCATAAAATCGGCGGGGATCTCTCTCATCAAGGCGATGGTTCCGCTCATTGCCCTGATTGTCTTAATCTGCATAGGCACCTTTTTTTTTCAAAACAACGCCATGCCGAAAATCCAGCCCAAGTTTTATTCACTCCTGATCTCCATCCGGCAGAAATCACCTGAACTGGATGTTCCCGAAGGTGTTTTTTACAAGGAGATAGAAGGTTACAATTTGTACGTGGACAAGAAAAACCGGAAAACCGGAATGCTGTATGGCGTTTCCATTTACGACGTCAGCAGCGGGTTCCAGAATATGGCTGTCATTATCTGTGATTCGGCCGAGATGCGGACCTCGGAAGATAAATTATCGCTTGTCTTTACGATGCATAGCGGGCAACAGTTTCAAAACTTTACCCAGGGAACGGAAAATATGAATTTTTCTTCGGAGTTTATCCCCTATGCCCGCGAGAGTTTTGTTACAAAAACGATGACTATACCCTATGATGACAACTTCAACCGAATGGAAGAAAGTGTTTTACAGGAGAGCGAATCGAGCAATTACGTTTCCAAAAATATCGCACAGCTAAGGGTTTCGATCGACTCTTTGGAGCAATTCATCGACAGCGTAAACATTTCCGACCGGAAGATAATGAAACAATATACCTATCTTTCTTTCCGGAACAGCTATCCGCAAGAGAAAAGGGACTCCATCGTTGAGCACGCAACCGCATCCATGAAACCCGATATGGATTCTATTTTCGCTTCAAAAGACATACAAACCCAGACGGCCATCCTGCAAAACGCCTACTCAAAAGCCGACAATAACGGGAACGATTATCTTTTCCGGTCGATGTCCAAAACAACCACACAACGAAATATAAACCGGCAATGGATCGAGTGGCACCGAAAATTCACCATCCCCTTTGCCTGTCTCGTATTCTTTTTCATCGGTGCCCCACTGGGCTCCATCGTACGCAAAGGTGGCCTGGGAACACCCATTGTCATATCGGTTATTTTGTTTATTATCTACTATATCTTAGACAATGTAGGTTACAAAATGGCCCGCGACGGGGTTTGGGATCATTGGATCGGCATGTGGTTCAGCTCGATGATTCTGCTGCCGTTGGGCATTTTCCTGACGTACAAGGCCATGACAGACTCGGTAATTATGAGTACCGATACCTATACAAGCTTCTTCAAGAAACTTTTCTTTATCCGCGAGAAAAGAAATTATACGATAAAAGAGGTCGTTATTGAAGAACCCAACTACGCCGAGGTTTATCAATCGTCACGTGAGCTGACCGATGAGGTGGCCGCCCACCTGCAAAAATACGGCACCCTCGGATACAAAACCTATTGGACAGACAACGGATACGACCATTCCTTGACCTCGATAAAAAACAAGATGGAGAATATGCTCAATCAGCTATCCAACTCACGTAAGCCGATGGTTATTGAGAAAGCAAAGGAATACCCGGTTTTGATAAAATATGTACGCCCCTTTAATACGGGATCCACACTTGCCAAACTGTGCATGTATATTTTCCCTCTCGGGGTTATAATGAAACTGCTTTCACTGCCTTTTGAAAAGCGAATCAACAGGGACTTAAACGCCGTATTAACGTTAAACAACGAATTAAATGAGATAATGAACAACCAGCAACGTAAAGTAGCTGTATAAACAATACAAAATGAAAGAATTTACGCTAAACACGATAGAAGAAGCTATCGAAGAAATAAAAAAAGGAAACTTCATAATCGTGGTCGACGACGAAGACCGCGAAAATGAAGGCGATCTGATCATTGCTGCCGAGTGTATCACGCCGGAAAAAGTCAACTTTATGGAGACGCACGCCCGGGGACTTATCTGTACACCCATCACCAAAGAACGTGCCGAAGAATTGGAGTTGCCCATGATGGTCACCCACAACACCTCCATCCACTCCACACCGTTTACCGTCTCTATAGATTTACTCACTCACGGCTGCACGACCGGCATCTCGGCCTACGACCGGGCACAAACCATACTGGCGCTGGCACGTGAAGAAACCAAACCCGAAGATTTTGGCCGGCCGGGACACATTTTCCCGTTACGAGCCATGAGCAAAGGCGTTATTCGCCGTGCAGGACACACGGAAGCTACTATTGACCTGGCCCGTTTGGCCGGATTGTACCCTGCCGGAGCGCTGGCAGAGATAAAAAAGGAAGACGGGGAAATGGCACGCATGCCCGAACTGATGAAAATGGCAAAGGAATTTAACCTGAAGATTATTTCGGTTGCCGATCTCATCAAGTATCGCCTGAGGACAGAGTCGCTCGTAAACCGCGGGGAAGAGGTACATTTACCCACCCAGTACGGCGATTTCCATATGGTTCCTTTTCGCCAGAAGTCCAACGGATTGGATCACGTAGCACTGATAAAAGGAGAATGGCACAAAGACGAGCCCATTTTGGTGCGCGTTCACTCGTCGTGTATAACCGGCGATATTTTCGGCTCCATGCGATGCGAATGCGGAGAACAACTGCATAAAGCCATGCAGATGATCGAAAAAGAAGGAAAAGGCGTGTTGGTTTATCTCAATCAGGAAGGACGTGGAATCGGACTTATGGCAAAGGCTTCGGCCTACAAATTACAGGAAAAGGGAATGGATACGGTTGATGCCAACCTCCATTTAGGCTATAAGGCCGACGAGCGCGATTACGGCGTGGGTGCACAAATCCTGCAAAGCCTGGGCGTCACAAAAATGCGGTTAATGACCAACAATCCCGTGAAACGTATCGGACTGGAATCTTACGGACTGGAAGTGGTGGAAAATGTGCCTATCGAAATTACGCCCAACGAGTACAACCATTTCTACATGGAAACCAAGAAGAAAAAGATGGGACATATCCTGAAAAATTCCGGATTGTAACCGTAAAAGCAAAAAAATGGAAATAACCGGTCTTCTCATAGGTTTTGTGGCCGGAGGAATTATTGCCTGGATCATGGCAACCCTCCTTGTCAGGTTGAAAACGGTATCAAAACAAGAACTTGAAGCCGTGAATGAGAAGAATGTCTCTCTACATACCGACCTCATTGTAGCGCAGGAGAAACTGAAGTCCATGCAGGAAGATGAGGCGGAATTAAGAACGGAGATTGCGGCATACCGGGAAAAGACAGAACAGTCCCGGGACGAAGTTCAGGCCCTTGAACGTAACCTCTCCGGCACTACTGCCCAGCTCAATGTAGCCCACGACACCGTACAAAAGCAGTTGGAAGAAATCGGCACTTACAAGCTGGAATTAAAATCGATGACCGATGAGTTTAACGAAACCAACAGGTTGCTTGCCGCCTCAACAGCCGACTTCAACGCCCTGAAAGAGAAGCTGGAGACGCAAAAGTCCGAAATGGAGAACCTGCGAAAACAATTCAACCTGGAGTTTGAAAATATCGCGGAAAAAATCCTGGACGAAAAAACGCACAAGTTCACCAAGATCAATCAGGAGAACTTAGACATCATCCTGAAGCCGTTAGGTGAAAATATCGACTCGTTCCGGAAAAAAGTGGAAGAGGTCTACATTACCGAAGCCAAAGAGAGGTTTTCACTGGGCGAAGAAGTAAAAAAGCTGAAGGAGCTCAATACAAAACTCAGCGAGGATGCCGTGAACCTGACCAATGCCTTGAAAGGAAGCTCCAAAACACAAGGCGATTGGGGACAAATGATCCTGGAGAACATCCTCGAGAAATCGGGATTGGTGCGCGACAGGGAATACTTTGTCCAGGAGTTCCTGAAAGACGTCGACGGTGCCTACCTCGTTAACGAGGACGGAAGCAAAATGCAACCCGATGTGATCATCTCCTACCCCGACGACCGCAAGGTAATTATCGACTCCAAGGTATCGCTGTCGGCGTATGTTCGTTACACACAAACCGACGAAGTCGACGAACAAAAAAAATGCATCGGGGAACACCTGCGTTCGGTAAGGAAGCACATTGATGAGCTGAGCCGGAAAAGCTATCAGGATTACGCCGTTACGCTCGATTTCGTGATGATGTTCGTCCCAAACGAACCGGCATACATGCTTGCCTTACAACACGACCCGGATATCTGGCAATACGCATACGACAAAAAAATCCTGCTCATCAGCCCTACAAACCTGATTGCAGCGTTAAAGCTCATCGTTGACCTCTGGAAGCGTGAATATCAGAACCGAAATGCGATAGAGATTGCCGAACGCGGGGCAAAACTCTACGATAAGTTTGTGGGGTTTATCAATAACCTCGAAAAAATCGGGAAAAACCTGGACCAGGCTCAGAACGCGTACAACGATGCCTACAAACAGCTTTCTACCGGAAACGACAATTTGGTCTTACAGACTCAGAAACTAAAAGATTTGGGAGTTAAAGCAAAGAAAAGCTTGCCGCAATCGCTGATTGAGGAGTAAAAAAGCCCAGGCTCTCACAACTTATAACTTAACAACACTATGTACGAAAAAATGCAACAACACCTGCAAAGCGAATTAGCCGCTATCCAAGAAGCAGGACTTTACAAAAATGAACGGATTATCGTTACGCCTCAAAAGGCGGAGATCAAAGTAAAATCGGGACAGGAAGTATTGAACTTTTGTGCCAACAACTACCTCGGATTGTCAGACAACGCCCACCTGATCGAAGCAGCCAAAAAAGCCCTCGATGAGCGCGGGTACGGAATGTCATCCGTACGTTTCATTTGCGGGACGCAAGACCTTCACAAAGAGCTGGAAGCTACGATCAGCAAATTTTTCAAAACGGAAGATACCATTCTATACGCAGCCTGCTTCGACGCCAACGGCGGGTTGTTCGAACCCCTGTTTACCGAGGAAGATGCTATTGTTTCAGACGCACTCAACCACGCCTCCATCATCGACGGAGTGCGCCTGTGCAAAGCCAAACGTTATCGCTACGCCAACGCCGACATGGCCGATTTGGAAGCCAAACTGCAGGAAGCACAAGCGCAACGCTTTCGCATCATCGCAACGGACGGTGTGTTCTCCATGGATGGAAATGTGGCTCCCATCGATAAAATCATGGAATTGGCCGAGAAGTACGATGCCCTGGTGATGATCGATGAAAGCCATTCGGCAGGAGTCGTCGGAAAAACCGGACGCGGCGTTACTGAACAATACAACTGCCTGGGGAAGGCGGAAATCATTACCGGAACGCTCGGAAAAGCATTTGGTGGTGCCATAGGCGGTTTTACTACCGGACGCAAGGAGATCATCGACATGCTTCGTCAGCGTTCACGCCCCTACCTTTTCTCCAACTCCATTCCTCCGTTGGTGGCAGCTGCCGGAATCAAGGCGTTTGAATTGCTTCAGGAATCGAATGAGTTGCAAGACAAGCTGCACGAGAATGTCGATTATTTCGTAGCCAAAATGAAAGAAGCCAATTTCGACATCAAACCTACCCAGTCGGCTATTTGTGCCGTAATGCTCTACGACGCCAAGCTGTCACAGGAATTTGCATCAACCCTGCTCGATGAAGGCATCTACGTTACCGGATTCTATTATCCCGTCGTTCCGAAAGGGGAGGCACGTATCCGTGTTCAGCTATCCGCCGGACACAAACGTGAACACCTGGACAAAGCCATTGCTGCGTTTATTAAAGTCGGAAAAAAACTTGCCGTTATTAAATAACCCACAACTTATAACCCACACTCATTATGAAAGCCTTAGTTAAACTGCGTCCCGAAAAGGGAATATGGATGCAAGAGATACCCGTTCCCGAGATCGGAGTGAACGATGTCCTCATTAAAATCATAAAAACCTCTATCTGCGGAACCGATCTGCACATTTATAAATGGGACGATTGGGCGCAAAAGACCATCAAAACCCCCATGACCATCGGACACGAATACGTGGGCGAAATTGTGGACATGGGAAGCGGAGTAAAAAACCTGAAAACCGGCGACCGGGTTACCGGGGAAGGACATATCGCTTGCGGACACTGCCGCAACTGCCGCCGCGGGAAGCTACACGTTTGTGAAAACACCCTCGGTGTGGGTGTGAACCGCGACGGGGCCTTTGCCGAATATTTGTCGCTCCCGGCAGAGAACGTCGTTAAGCTGGACCCCCGTATTCCCGATGAGATCGCCTCCATTATGGATCCCTTCGGAAATGCCACGCATACAGCCTTATCGTTCCCGCTTATCGGGGAAGATGTGCTCATCACCGGTGCCGGGCTTATCGGGAGCATGGCAACCGCCATATGCCGCTTTGCAGGTGCCCGGTACGTTGTGGTCAGCGACCTGAGTGATTACAGGCTGGAGATAGCCCGGAAAATGGGAGCTACGCTAACCGTTAACCCTTCGAAAGGAGAGAGCATCCGGCAAGCGGTTGAAAAACTGGGAATGCGCGGCTTTGACGTAGGGTTGGAAATGTCCGGCTCCCCCGCTGCATTCCGGGAAATGATCGACAACATGTACAACGGTTCAAAAATATCGTTACTGGGTATTTTACCCAACAACACTACGGTCGACTGGAACGAGATCATCTTTAAGGCCCTTACGCTGAAAGGGATTTACGGCCGTGAGATGTGGGAGACCTGGTACCAGATGGAGCAGATGCTTATTTCCGGAATTGACCTGACTCCGGTTATCACCCATCGTTTTTCCATCGATGAATACCAGAAAGGGTTTGAAGTGATGGAAAGCGGACAGTGTGGAAAAGTGATTCTCAGCTGGGATTAGAATTCTCAGACCGCGTCGGCAGCAGGCTTGCGTTCGGTCAGGGTAAGTATCCGGAAGTTCCTGTCCAGTTCCATCTGAACGATATAGCCTGAAACGGTTTTCTGTTGTCCACCGTCAACATACGATTTCTGAACGGGGACATTCACCTTGTAATGTTCAATATCCGTTTTCTCGTATGCCACTGCGGCCGTATTCGGTAAAAACTGAACGGTTGGAGCCTGTGTTCTCGCCCCAGAGATAATCAGGTCTCCAACTATTTTTTCACGTTGACCTCCACCGGAGTTGAAGAACCGGAAAACGACCGGAGCCATATATTTGGTTATTTCGTTGGCTTTAAGAGCGGATAATGCCGTAAAGAACCCGTCAACGGTAAGCCGGATACTGTCCAGATCACTTTTTGTAACCGGATACGATTGAAACAACATCTCGTATCTTTCCTGTGCATTGCCGAAATAGTCGCCCGGCAGTTCTCCGCTTTGCGACGCAACCATATAGTCAGAATAACTTTCGGCGGTATTGTCGTTCAGGGTAGCCACCCAGGCAAGCGAATCCAACCTTTTTTTCACTAACGGGGTGTACGGGCTTTCCGGATATTGCGTCAGGAAATCCTGCAGTTCCGCCCTGTTATCCGAAGATTGCAATGTTCTCCAGGTCTCTGCTTCATTTCCTTTGAGTTTCACCAGGTTTTCTTCAGCCAGGGTGTAATATTTTCCTTTCGGAAACGCCTGCATATAAGTCAGGTAACCGCTTACACTGTTTTCTTTCACAGCCGCATCCCATTGCAACCTGTCTAAATTGCCTTTTCTTACCGTCTCTCCGTAATAAAAAAACCCGGCAACCAGCAATATACCCAAGAGGAGCAACCCCCAAAAAAGACGGCTTTTGTTCTTTCGCGGCCCTGTGTCTTTTGACAAAGTATCCGTCGGCAGATCCGGATTCTCTTTTTTGGCCTCAACACTCCTTTCAGTCAATTCCTGCCCAACAGCATCCATTCCCCCTTCACCTTTGGGGACATCCACTTCATATTCCTTTTCTATCTTATCTTTGCAATCGTTGCAAAACAATGCTTCTTCCGGTTTACTCCTTCCGCAAAGCGGGCAAAATTGGGCCATAGTGTTGTATTTAATTCAGGCAAAGATAAAAAATGCACGGCAATAAAGATAAAAAAACGGCCTGTTTTTGCAAAGAGCACCAAAGTTCGTATATTTGTCCCACCACCGTTACCGGCTTTGTCGCGGATGATGATGTATTTGAAAAAGGGATTGTTTATGAATGGTTCTTACAAAAAAAGAATGCTTAGTTTTAAATACGCTTTTCAAGGTGTCGCAACACTTTTCCGCGAAACGCCTAACGCGGTGATTCACCTGATACTGGCCATATCAGCCATTCTGATGGGGTTCCTGTTTTCGATTTCCACTGCGGAATGGCTGGCAGTAACTGTCGTTATTGGATTGGTTTTGGCCCTGGAAGCTGTAAACACCTCCATAGAAACGCTTGCCGACCTTGTTTCAAAAGAACGCAACGCAACGATTAAAAAGGTGAAGGACCTGGCTGCTGCAGGCGTTTTGCTGGCTGCCATGGCGGCATTGGCGGTAGGGGTTTTGGTTTTTCTTCCAAAAATTATTGAGTTATTTCAACCTTGATGCCTGATTACACAGCCTACCTGACGGATATACAGGAAGTTTCAATTTCGGAGTCTGCTTTAAACGACAAACTTTTCGAGCTGAAAAAGTTGTTAGAGCGCTTGTCGAGAGAATTAACGTCCGGTGAATCCGTCCAGTTTCCCAACCTGTTCTCGCGCTTGGTGTTCCTGGCTCAGCAACACCGGATTCCCAACCGGTTGGAGTGGCAACTGCAACACTTACGAGTTCGTACGAAAGAGATCCGGGAAAAGAATGAAGAACTGGTAGAGGCCGAATACCGGCAACACGAAAGGGCACTGATCAATTTCCTGGAACTCCTCTCCGGCAACAAAACAAATTCGGATGAGGGCCTCACGCTCTCGCCTCAACCCATCGGCAAAGAGCGGACGCTACGCGTTCAAGTTCAGGCGGTAGACAACGAAAAAGCCGAAATCAGGTGCCTGTCGGAAAAACATCCGGGAACGGAGGTAACTGTCAGGTGCGATGCGTTGAGCGGCCCGGTCGATCATTTTTGGGAAGGGGCGCAGCTCAACCTGATCGATTTCACGGTAGACAAAAACGGCCGTTTACTCCCCAAGCTGATTGTATTGGAACCCGATTACCTGATAGACGCCTCCGCCATCGCGGAATGCTTTCACGATTACTGCGTCACTCCGATGCACTATTTCAGAAACAAGTTCGAGACACCCGAAAACCGCTCCTATCTTCTGCTGGGTAACCTGGCAAACTTTTTCCTCGACGAGCTGATCTTTGCCCAACAACCCGATGAGGTCTCTTTTGACGAAACATTCCTGAAATCGTTCCGGCAGTCGCCTTTCGAATACACGAGCTGCCGGGATATTGCAGCCGACGAAGACTTCCGTGATTTCATGCGAAAAGCGCGTACCCAGTTTGAGAACATCAAACGAGTGATCACCGAAGATTTTCCACGGAGAGGAATTAACCTGCACCAGTGTACGCTCGAACCGTCGTTCTTCAGTGAACGATACGGTTTTCAGGGGCGGTTGGACTTGTTGCACATCAATAAAAAAGCGTATGAGATTGTAGAGCTCAAATCGGGTAAACTTCCCTACCCTGCTTACGACACAGGAAAGATTGCGCTTAACCACGAAGTACAGACCGGCGTTTACCGGCTAATGACCGAAAGTGTGTTTGATGTACCGTCACGCCGGGTGGAAGCAGCCATTTTATACTCGTCCGGAAGCATTCCGGGTACAAACCTCCGTTTTGCCGCCGGATTCCAACAACTGGAGAAAGAGATCATCAACGTCAGGAACCTCATTATTGCCAACGAACATGCCATCATAAACGGTAACAATCAAACGGTTGCGCAACTGTTTCAGGCTCTTTACGACACCACCGGAACCGCTCAGAAATCCGCAACGTTCTACACGCAACGGATCGAACAATTCAAGTCGGTACTGCAACAATGCACGCCAATGGAATTGAGCTACTTTTACCGCTACATCCGTTTTGTTTCGCGGGAACTGTACCTGCAAAAAACAGGAGACGTAGAATACGAGTCACCCGCCGGTGTGGCTTCGTTGTGGAACAGCGATTTTACCGAACGTGCAGAAGCACTGGATGTTTTGTATGGCTTGTCCATCGAGTCGATTGACGATTCGGGAAACGACATGAAAATCGTGTTCCGGAGAAATCATGCCGGAAACGATGTGGTAAACTTCCGTGAGGGAGAGATCTGCATTGTCTATCCCCGGCAGGATGAACAAGACACCGTCCTCAACCGCCAAATACTGAAAGGGGCCCTGGCAGCCATCTCGCGGGAATTTGTCGAGGTCCGTTTCCGGAACAAGCAACGAAACCGCACGTTTTTCAACGAGAACCCGCTTTGGGCGATCGAGCATGACGCGCTCGACACATCGTACAATAGTATGTATAAGAGCCTGTTTGATTTTCTGAATGCCGAAAAGCAGCAGCGCGATTTACTGTTGGGATTAAGAGCACCCCAAGCTCCGGCAATCCCTGAAAACAAGTTGCCTTATCCCGAAAGCATCATCCGGAAAGCGATGGCTGCCGAAGACTATTTCCTGATTATCGGCCCGCCGGGAACCGGAAAGACATCCATTTTTGCCCGCCGGCTGATTGAAGAGTTTTACGCGAAAGAAAACGGCAACATGCTGGTATTGGCCTATACCAACCGGGCCGTGGATGAGCTTTGCGAAGCCATAAATGCCGCATTTGGCTGCAAGGATGAAAATTCATGCAACTACATCCGTGTGGGAAGCGAACTTTCGTGCGCCGAAGCGTATCGGGACCGGTTGTTGCAAAACATCTCCGAAAAAGCCAGTAACCGCGAATCGCTGCGGACAACGATCCGGAAGACCCGGATTGTTGTATCCACCCTGGCATCCATAAACGGAAAACCGGAACTTTTCAGCCTCAAGAAGTTCGATGTGGCCATTATCGATGAAGCGTCACAGATCCTGGAGCCACAAATTATAGGGTTGTTGCCCCGTTTCGATAAGTTCATCATGATTGGCGACCATCACCAGTTGCCCGCCATTGTCTTGCAGAAAAAACAGGTTGCCGCCATTCACGAGCCGGAACTTACCGGAGCAGGGATCACCAGTTGTGCCCATTCCCTTTTCGAACGCTTGCTGCGCAACTGCGTCGGTAACAACTGGACACACGCCTACACCCAGCTCACCATCCAGGGCAGGATGCACGAGCAGATTGCCGCATTCCCCTCCACTCACTTTTACCCGCAAGCCCTCTTGTCCGCAAAGGAGTGGCAGGCTCAACCGTGGAGATCATCCTTCCCCGAAACCGGCAATGTCTTTTTACAGCATGTGTCAAAAAGCCGAATCGCATTTTTTTCGACCGAACAGTTGCCTCCGCAAAGTACCTCATCGAAAACAAACACCCCTGAGGCGGAGATCGTGGCTGAGGTCATACGTTCCGTTGCCACCGTGTATGCGCACGACCGGCGGAATTTCGACCCACGGAATATCGGAATCATTGCGCCCTACCGAAACCAGATAGCACTCATCAAGCACAAACTGGAGAAAGCAGGCATTCCGGCGTACGAGAACATCATGGTGGATACGGTGGAACGCTTCCAGGGCAGCCAGCGCGATGTGATCATCATTTCGTTTTGTGTGAATAAACCGTATCAACTGCACTTCCTTTGTAACCTGAATGATGAGGGCACCGTAGACAGAAAACTGAACGTATCTCTTACGCGCGCGCGCCAACAACTGTTTATGGTGGGAAACCGGCAAATCCTTAAAAAACATCCTGTTTACGCAACGTTGATGGAATTTCTGAAAGAGAAAACGGTGGTTCTGGAAGCTACCGGGATTAACCCGTAAAAACGTTGTTGCTCGGTAAAAATAGCAATTTTAATTCACGAATCAAACAAAAGTTTCAGCCTAATAATTTTTTGTTACAATAAATTTTGTACTTTTGTACTCACAAATTGTCTTATGGTGTAATGGTAGCACAACAGATTCTGGTCCTGTTTGTCCAGGTTCGAGTCCTGGTAAGACAACTAATTAAAAATCAGACTGTTGGAAGAAAGCCAGCAGTCTTTTTTTATTTTATATGCAGCAGAAGCGAAAAATAATCAACGATCCCGTTTTTGGATTTGTCAATATCCCCGATGAGTTTATTTACGAACTTATCCAGCATCCCTGCCTGCAGCGGCTGAACCGGATCCGGCAACTGGGAATGGCATCCTATGTTTATCCCGGTGCACAGCATACCCGGTTTCACCATACCATTGGCGCCATGTACCTGATGGACGTGGCCTTGCTGAATTTACGCGACAAAGGCCACGAGATCACCAAAGACGAATACCGCGGAGCGCTGGCTGCCATCCTGATGCACGATATCGGGCACACTCCCTTTTCGCATGTGCTGGAGAATACGCTGGCGAACAACGTGCCTCACGAAGAGGTTTCGTTGCTGCTGATGCAGCAGATCAACGGCGAGAAAAAAGGTGCACTCCAGACGGCCATCGATATTTTTCGGGACAAGTACCCCAAGCGGTTTTTACACGAGCTGGTAAGTGGGCAGCTGGATGTCGACCGGCTGGACTACCTGCAGCGCGACAGTTTTTTTACGGGTGTCAGCGAAGGGGGTATCGGTGCGGCACGCATCATGAAGATGCTCGATGTGATTGACGACAAGCTGGTGGTTGAGTCGAAAGGGATTTATTCGATAGAGAACTTCCTGATGTCACGCCGGTTTATGTATTGGCAGGTCTACCTGCACAAAACGGCGGTGGCCTCGGAGAAAATGTTGACAAACACCATCAACCGGGCCAAGTACCTGTCGCGAAACGGCGAAGACCTCTTTGCATCGCCCTCGCTGGCATTCTTCCTAAAAAACGACATCACGTTGAAAGATTTCCGGGAAAGCCCGGAAGTGCTGGAACATTTCACGAACCTGGACGACAACGATATCTGGACATCGTTAAAGGTATGGAAGTCTCATTCCGACAAGGTCTTATCCTTGCTGAGCCACGGAATGGTCAACAGGAAGCTGTTCAAGATCCAGATTACCAATGAACCTCACCCGACAGAAAAGAAGCAAGAATTTATCGAAAAATTTACCCGTAAATACGGAATCTCGGAAAGCGAGGCTGCCTATTTTGTTTCTGCCGATTCGCTGGCTACCGACATGTACAACAAGTACGACGAAAGCATCAAGATCCTCTATCGCGACGGCTCCATAAAAGACATCTCCACCGCATCCGATATGTTCAACATCGAGTTGTTATCGAAAAAGGTGGAGAAGTATTACTTCGCGTACCTGAGGGACTAGCCCTCCTCTTCGGTATAGTCTCTCCCTTCGGGAACAAAGAACCACACCACAATCGCTCCGACAAGGCCCGACAAGAGAATTACGATCCTTATGGCCGGCACATTTATTATCAGGAAAGAAGAGACCAACACCATCGTCACCATCAAAATGATTACCTTCACTTTTCCGCCTTTCGAAATACCTTTCCGGCGCTGGTAGTTTTTAATGCGGGGCCCCAGTATCCTGTTACTCAGCAACCAGTTATACAGCTTTTCGGAACTTTTTGCAAAAAGGGCGGCAGACAATAGTGCGAAAGGGGTACAGGGTATGCCGGGAACGAAAACGCCCAACACGGCTAAAACCAGGGCAAAAGAACCTCCTGTGGCGAACAGGATTCTTTTACTCCTGTTCTTCTCCAATTCTTTTTTAGCTTCAACAACGGTAATCTCTTTGGAAATGGGCTGCGATTTTCTCTCTTCCGGTATGTTCATTCCGACACAAAAATGGTTTAAGGCTGCAAATATAAATAAAAATGTTATCTTTGCCGCATTGTTTTAGATTATAATCGATTAGCGTTATGCAAATTCCTCCTGCCAAGAATCAACAAGTCAACGTTCTCTTTGTTTGTCTCGGAAACATTTGCCGTTCTCCGGCTGCTGAAGGGATTCTCAAGAAAATGGTTGCCGACAACCGCCTGGAAGAGAGAATCTTTGTAGATTCCGCAGGCACATCCGGCTGGCACGAAGGCGAATTGCCCGATGACCGGATGCGTATGCACGGACAACGGCGCAACTACGATTTTTGTTCCCGGTCGCGGAAGTTCGTCAGCACTGATTTTGAGCGGTTCGATTACATCATTGTGATGGATGATGACAACTACAGGAACGTAAAAAAACTGGCAAAAACGGAAGAGGATGTTGCCAAGATCCACCGGATGATCGATTTCTCCAGTAAGTTTTCCCACCACCACAAGGTTCCCGATCCCTATTACGGGGGAGCGTCCGGTTTCGAGCTGGTGATGGATTTGCTGGAAGATGCCTGCGGAAACCTGTTGGATAAGATAAAAAGTAATTTTGAATAGAACCGTGATCTTCTTACCTGAAATACCCGTTTCTAATTTCAATTTTCTGCGAATATTCGTATCTTTGCACCCTTAAATAAATATTCAGAATTTTATATAAGATATGGCAAAGGAATTGAAAGAACTTACCTCCCGCAGCGAAGATTATTCGCAATGGTACCTCGACCTGGTGATTAAAGCCGAATTGGCGGAAAACTCAGCCGTACGCGGTTGTATGGTGATAAAACCGTATGGGTATGCTATCTGGGAGAAGATGCAACGCCAGCTGGACGACATGTTCAAGGAAACCGGACACGTGAATGCCTATTTTCCGTTGTTTATACCCAAATCGTTTCTCAGCCGTGAAGCCGACCACGTGGAAGGTTTTGCCAAGGAGTGTGCCGTAGTAACGCATTACCGGCTGAAGAACGCTCCCGATGGAAGCGGCGTAGTGGTAGATCCCGAGGCCAAGCTGGAGGAAGAACTGATCATCCGCCCCACCTCCGAAACCATTATCTGGAGCACCTATAAAAACTGGATTCAATCGTATCGCGACCTGCCGTTGCTCATCAACCAATGGGCAAACGTGGTTCGTTGGGAGATGCGTACCCGGCTGTTCCTCCGCACGGCCGAATTTCTCTGGCAGGAAGGGCATACGGCCCATGCCACGGAGCAAGAAGCTGTGGAGGAGACCGAGAAGATGATCAACGTTTACGCCGATTTTGCCGAAAAGTACATGGCTCTGCCGGTGATAAAAGGAAAGAAATCGGCTTCTGAACGATTTGCGGGAGCCATAGACACCTATACTATCGAAGCGTTGATGCAGGACGGAAAAGCCCTGCAATCCGGCACATCGCATTTTCTGGGACAGAACTTCGCCAAAGCGTTTGATGTAATGTTTGCCGATAAGGACGGCGGACGCGACTATGTCTGGGCTACCTCCTGGGGTGTTTCCACCCGGCTTATCGGGGCACTCATCATGGCTCACAGCGACGACAACGGGTTGGTACTCCCCCCAAAACTGGCTCCCTATCAGGTTGTTATCGTCCCTATATACAAAAATGCCGAACAACTGGCTCAAATAGACGAAAAGGTATCGGGCATTGTCTCACGCCTGAAAGCGCTGGGAGTAAGCGTAAAGTACGATAACTCCGACAACAAGAAACCGGGGTGGAAGTTTTCCGAATACGAATTAAAAGGTGTTCCCGTTCGTCTGGCCATGGGTGGCCGGGATATGGAGAACAACACCATAGAGGTTGCCCGCCGCGATACGCTGACCAAAGAGACCGTTTCCTGCGAGAACATCGAGGAATACGTCAAGAACCTGCTCGATGAAATTCAGGAAAACATCTATAAGAAAGCGCTCGATTACCGCGCCTCCACCACCCGCGAAGTAAACTCCTACGAAGAATTTAAAGAAGAGATCGAGAAAGGCGGATTTCTACTCTGTCATTGGGACGGAACCCCCGAAACCGAAGAGCTCATCAAGAACGAAACCAAGGCTACCATCCGTTGTATCCCGTTGGAAGGTGATAAAACACCCGGGAAATGCATGGTTACCGGTAAACCGTCGGCACAACGGGTGATTTTCGCAAGGGCATATTAAAGATGGCGAAGTTAAAAAACTGGATCTCGGCTTTCAGGCTTCGCACACTCTTTCTGGCTGTCGCCGGAGTTACCCTGGGTACGGGAGTTGCCTTGCAGGAAGGAAAATTCTCTGCAATCACTTTTGTATTGGCACTGGCACTGGCTGTATCCATCCAGATCTTGTCGAACCTGGCAAACGACTTGGGCGACTACCTGAAAGGTACCGATGTTACCGGCAACCGACAGGGTCCTGCCCGTGCGGTGCAAAGCGGAAAAATTTCTCCCGGGGAGATGAAAACAGCCATCGGGATCGCTATCGTTATCGTTGCTGCAATCGGGCTTACGCTGGTTTTAGACGCTGCGGAGAGTTATACCCAACCGTCCGTTTTCGTACTGCTGGGCATCGGGTTGGTCTGTATCCTGTCGGCCCTGTTCTACACCATCGGCAAGTATGCTTACGGCTACGTGGGGTTGGGTGATTTTTTTGCTTTTTTGTTTTTTGGCCCTGTAGCGGTTATCGGAACCTATTTCCTGCACACCCACTCCATCGGGTTTCAGCCTGTCTTGCCAGCTGTAGGCTTGGGCTTCATAAGCACGATGGTACTCAACATCAACAACATGCGCGACATGGATAACGACAAGGCATCGGGGAAAATCACCTTTGCATTGAGGTTAGGCTTAAAAAATGCCAAGATCTACCATACCTTGCTCACTTTTGGAATGTTTACCTGCTTTTTGCAGTACAGTTTTATGTTTGCAGCATTGCCCGGATACCGGTTTCTCTATGTGGCTGTTTTTCTTTACCAGTTCTACCTCTTAACGCAAGTTCACAAGAAAACAGGCCGCGAGCTGGATCCCTACCTTAAGCTTACCTCGATGTCAGGTTTTCTGTTAGCCGTTGTTTTCAGCATCTGCATCAATATTTAAACCGTCTGAAAAGGAATGAGAAGAATTTTAGTGCTTACGGGAAAACTTATCGGCGATCTCATTGACTTCTTTTATCCGCCGTTCAAGCGCTATTTCAGCCGGCAGTTTTTCCGCTATGGCGTCAGTGGTGCCGCCAATGTAGGTTTCGACTGGCTGCTCTATTTCGTTGTCTACAACTACGTCATACAAAAGCAGTTTGTTCCGCTCGGGTTTGTGACCATCAGCCCGCACATCGCGGCTCTGCTCATCACGTTTCCGGTCACCCTGTTCTCGGGATTTCTGCTTCAAAAATACGTCACATTCACCTCTTCCGATTTGCGGGGCAAGGAACAGCTCGTCCGCTATATGGCTGTTGTGGGAGTGAACCTGCTGATCAATTATTTCGGATTAAAGCTACTGGTGGAGGTGCTGCACCTCTACCCCACACCCTCGAAAATGGTGGTGACGCTGATTTGTACGATCTTCAGCTATTTCTCTCAAAAGACGTTCACGTTCAAAATAAAAAACTAAACTCTTACTTCAACTCAAGTTCTACCACGTAATCCAGTTCATCGGGAACCTTGTCGAGTTTCAACAGAACACCGTCAGCGTCCTGCGTGAATTTCACCGGTTTCTTATCAAGGAAAACGCGGGCCGACTTCACTTTTTTACCGTTCGTCGGCAAATAAAGCGATTTATCTTTGTAGTTGAGGATATGGACGTAGAGCCTGTTCTCTTTTTGCGTGGTGACACCCCAGTCGCGCGGTGTGACAAGCCCTCCCCTTGTACCGTAAATGCTTTCACCGTACACCTTCAACCAATCCCCCATGGCTTTGTAGCGCTGGACAGCTATATCGGGGAATGTACCGTCTGGACGCGGTCCAACGTTCATCAATAGATTGGCATTGTTGCCGGCCGCTTTAACCAAATAATGAATCAGTTCCTTCTCCGATTTGTATTTCAGGTCGGTAATGTTGTATCCCCACGAATTGTTCATCGTTTCGCACGTTTCGAGCGGAAGTTGTCCAATTTCCGCGTTGGCCGAGAATCCGGTTGTGTTGTGTCCCGGAAGGTCTTTTTCGAAAGTCTGTCCGTCCTCCCCTTCCTGCGGGGCAAGGTGGTGATTGCTGATGACAAGGCATCCCGGCTGTATGCTGTGGATGTGGTCGTAGATTTCACGCAGTCGCCAGTTGAAATCGGCAGGCTGGTCCCATTGCCCGTCAAACCATATTGCGCCGATCTCTCCGTAGTTGGTCAACAGTTCGGTAAGCTGATTGAGCATGAACCGGTGGTAGGAGTCCCAGTTTCCCTGTTCGGTGCGTCCTACTCCACGGCCCGTGCGTCCGATCGGAAAATAGTCGGATCGCCTCCAGTCGAGTTGGGAGTAATAGAAATGCAGTTTGACTCCCTGCTTGTGGCAAGCATCCGCGAGCTCTTTGATGATGTCGCGCTTGAACGGTGTGCCGTCCACAATGTTATAAGGCGATTGCCGGGTATGAAACATCGAAAAGCCATCGTGATGGCGTGAAGTGATGCAAATGTACTTTGCTCCGGCCGCCTTCACATCTGCCACCCATTTTTCAGCATCGTATTTAGAAGGATAGAACCCATCGGCCAGCTTGGCATACTCCTGCCAGTTGATGTTCTTGTTGTTCATGATCCACTCCCCGTCGGCCATCATGCTGTAAATACCCCAATGGATGAATACCCCGAATTTCATGTCCTGGAACTCGGCTCTGTTTTTCAGGTTCTCTGCTGCAGGCACATATTTTTGTTGTGCCTGGGAACTGCCGGCTATAGCAACTGCCAGCAACGATAAGATAATTAGTCGCTTCATTGTTAATCGTATATATTTAATTGTTTTCCAGATAGGTTATGGCCTCCTCAACACTCTTTTCATTAGCCAGCTTCACCTCGTTCTTTTTCAGGTAATCGCCAACCAGCTTCTTTTTGTCCCGATAAATTTTCTTCAACTGCCCGAGGTTCGAAAAACTTTGCAACTTCCCGTTCCGGTTCAGCCAAAACACATTGTAAGGTATAATCTTGTAGTCGTCAGGAAGTTTCAGGTCATATACCCTGCCGTCCGACAGGATGGAAGAATAAGATGTTGTGGATGATGTTTGCGACGTTCCTCCGTAAGCGGCCGGTTTCCCGGGAGGGATCAGCCTGCATTTGTGTTCCACAAACAAGTCAATTTCAGGTTTATCGATCAGGATTCTTACGAATTTATTGTTTATCCGGATAAACTTCTCATCCGCAACGAACACGGTATCTATCTGGGGAAGGACGGCATCTCCTATTGCCAGGGTTTTGCCGTTTTCATCAAAAACCATCTCTTCCGATGCTGCATTATAATTGAGCTTGGCGTTGTTCCTCACGCCGTTTTTCAGCAACACCACCCCCGGCTGGAAATCGGGGAACAGGTAATGCGACAGGGTTACCGTTTCCTGTGCTTTCAGGCAAACGGTTGTCGACAACAGGAGGAATAAAGTCAGGTATTTGATTTGCATGTTGCCTGTCCAACGATTACTTTAATTGTGCCGGTTTCATTGCACCGTACCTTTTTGATGCGATTGGACGACGTAAAGATAATGGATATTCTTTTTCCGGCAAAAAAAATTGTACAGGTTGTAACCAAACAAAGGAAACGGTTGTCCTATTATCGGATTAAAACAAAAACACAATGAATCAAAAAATTCTCTTTTCGTTATTTCTATGTGGCATACTGTTGCCCCTGCGTGCCCAGATAAAAGGAACGGTAACCGATAGCGACAGCAATCCCATTCCATTTGCCAATGTGGCCATCTACTCCCTCCCCGACTCAACACTGATCACGGGAACCACCACCGATCAACAAGGTGTCTTCTCGCTTCTTGCGGATAACAACAGCTCCAATGCACTCCTGCGGGTATCGTTTATTGGATACGAAACACAAACGGTGCCGGCGCTCCCCGAACAAACGATCTCCCTTCAACCGGACACTACCCTGCTGGATGAAGTGGTAGTAGAAGGAGACCTGCCCCGCATCAGGCTGCGCAGTGATGCCGTGGTGGCTACCGTACAAAACACCGTATTGAGCAAGGCCGGAACAGCCAACGATGTGCTGAAACGGTTGCCCGCCATCACGGGTGACAACGGCGATTTCTCGATCTTCGGCAAAGGGAAGGCAAAGATTTACGTCAACAACCGTGAGTTGCGCGACGTGTCGGAACTCGACCTGATCTCGTCCGCCGACATCAGGGAAGTGGAGATTGTGCACAACCCCGGCGCGGGATACGATGCCTCCGTAAAGGCGGTGATCCGTATTCATACCGTCCGCAAGACCGGCGACGGATTGAGCTTCGATATACGGTCTACCTACCTGCAAACGGAAAATACCGACCTGCGGCAGCAGCTCAACCTGAACTACCGCCACAAGGGATGGGATATCTTCGGGACGGTCAAGTATGAACGGTATGCCTACGTCCAGGACAGCCGGATAGCCCAGGAGGCCTTCGTAGATACCCTTTGGACACAAAAAAACGAACTCCGTGTGGACGGGCTATCCAATCCGCTGACCACCATTGCGGGAGTCAACTACGAGATTTCATCCAACCATTATGCGGGAGTAAAATACACCATGACCGCCTTTCCGGGAAAAAACGGCATGCAGTCCACCACGCTGAGCGACGTCTATGCCGACGGAGTGTTTTACGACCGGTGGGAAAGCAACGATAACCAGACACAGAACAGCAAACCCAGGCACAGGCTGAACGCCTATTACAACGGCAAGTTCGGAGAACTGAACGTGGATTTCAACAGCGATTTCTACAGGAGCAGCCAATCGACCGCCTCCTCCATTACCGAGAGCAGCCAGGAGTATGACGACCGGGTCATCACCTCCGACAACCGGATCAAGAATCGCCTGTTTGCCACCAGGCTGGTACTCTCCTACCCTGTTTGGGAAGGCCAGCTCTCGGCAGGGAATGAGTTTACCCGTACCCGCCGGGACGATGACTACACCACCGACATCCAGGGAATCCCTTCCACCAACACTTCCATCCACGACGAAAACAACGCTTTCTTCGCTGAATATTCCCGTTCCACCCCTATCGGACAGTTAACTGGCGGAGTCCGCTTTGAGAAAGTCTATTCCGACTATTTCAGCGACGGCGAAAAGATGGATGAACAAAGCCGGCATTACGCGCACTGGTTTCCCAATTTCTCCTACAGCAATACACTGGGCGGAGTGCAACTGCAACTAAGCTATACTGCAAAGACCGTCCGTCCCGCATACTGGCAGCTGGGAAGCAGCATCTTCTATGCCAACCGGTTCACCATGCAGACAGGCAACCCTTTCCTCAAGCCGACCATCATCCACGATGCTTCGCTCACCGGTTCCTGGAAATACCTTCAGCTCATGGTCAGCTACAAGCAGGAAAGAGATGTGATCATGCAGTGGGCGACACAGATGGAAGAAAATCCCGCCGTAACCCTCCTTTCTACGCGCAACCTGGACAAGCTGCCCAGCCTGACCGCCTACCTCACCGCTTCTCCCAAATTCGGCATCTGGGCTCCGCAGGCCTCCATCGGGTTTATGAAACAATGGCTCACCATCACCAGCAACGATAAGCAGGTACGCCTGAACAGCCCCATACCCACCGCCTCGCTGAACAATTCCTTTTCGTTGCCGAAAGGATTCCTCCTGACCCTCGACGCCAATTTTCAGGGCAAGGGGAACCAGCAAAACGTGGAATTGACCGATCACCAGTTCGTGGTCAACCTGGGAGTCACCAAATCGTTCTTCGACGACCGGCTGTCGGTAGTGCTGAAAGGGCACGATCTCTTCCACGGGCGTACGATGGATATCAAAGCTTATAACGACCGCCTCAACATTTACCAGTTCAGCCGCTGGGATACGCGCGAGCTGGAGCTGACGGTGCGCTACAAATTCAATACCGCCAAGAACCGGTACAAGGGAACCGGCGCCGGCCAGGGAGAGATCAACCGGATGTAAAAGTACTGTTTCACTCAAAATAAAGCCTGCCGCCTTGCATCAAAGCAGATCGAGCGGGCTTTTTATTTTGGATTTCGCGATGTCGGTAACATGGGTATAAATTTCGGTCGTATTCACCGATTTGTGTCCGAGCAATTCCTGGATATACCGGATATCCGTACCGTTTTCCAGCAGGTGGGTAGCAAAGCTGTGGCGCAAGGTATGGGGAGTCACTTTTTTGGTGATGCCCGCTTTTAAAGCTGCATTCTTGACAATGACCTGCACGCTCTTTTCGGAATAGACACCCCCTCCCTGCCCCTCTATCAGGTATTCCTCCGGTTGATATATCTTGTAGTAATGCCTTAAAGATTCCAGTAACAGAGGGGAAAGCATCACCACACGGTCTTTTCCTCCTTTGGCTTTTCTAATCAGGATAATTTTATTTTTCGAATCGACATCGGTCAGTTTCAGGTGAAGCAGTTCGTTTAACCGCAGTCCGCATCCATATAACAGCTGTACGATACATTTATGCTTCAGGTTGGTCACATTCTCCATTAACCGGCTCACCTCCCGGGCAGTCAGGTAAACCGGCAGACTTTTGTTCTTCGAGCGGGGATACAGATGGTTTAGGTTGAGTTGTCTGTTGAACATGGAAAGATAAAACTTGTCTATTGAAGCCACGATCAAACGTTGATAAGATGCTCCGATGCGATGTTTCTCAATTTTCCAGTATATATATTTCTCAATTTCCGTTTCCGTTATCTCCAGCGGATGGCTGTATTTCTTTTCAGCCAGCTGTAAAAAACTCCTCACCGCACTCTTGTAATTTTGAATGGAGTTGGAACTGTATCGTTGAACAATCATTTTTCGTTCAAACTCCTCCAATAAATCCATTGTTTTCATCGTATTCGATTTTGTGAAACATTCGTATATGCAAAAATATAAAAAAAATTAATTAAAACATAACAAACACAAATACAATATGATATAAATGCAAAATATTTTAATGTTAATATATATAAGCGAATGTTATAAATCGGATATTTACGAAAGTTGTATATTTATTGCGTAAACAACACGTTGAACTAAACCTGTCGGTAAATTAGAATAGTGATAATTTTGAAGCGTAATAAC
>ENA-UOOH01000732-UOOH01000732.1-fermentation-metagenome-genome-assembly--contig:-NODE-732-length-35529-cov-63.491374_pt1 | contig 35529 bp, 30 predicted proteins | sample MGYA00245778_ERZ724025 | MGnify/ENA primary metagenome ERZ724025 (study PRJEB28704, sample SAMN03018313) | fermentation metagenome | biome: anthropogenic terrestrial biome; feature: soil; material...
CCGCTCCGGATCGCAGAACGTCGGGTCTTTCACGCTGTCCGCGTTTGAGCTCGACTATGGTGAGGAGGATGTGCGCGTCCTCCTCCACCTCTCTGGCACTGTGCCGGGGACTGGAGCAGAGGATCCGGCCCTCCTCAGGATCCTCCAGCGCGACGCCAGCGGCGGGACCGTGCCGGACAGCGAGTATTCTCTCCCGTTCACGCCCTCCGGGAACGACCCGATCCAGCCTTTCGGTGACAACCTCACCCTCTCCCCCGGCTGGAACTTCATCTCGGTCCCCCGGCCGCTTGCCGCCGGGAACGACACCGCGATGATCTTTTCCGGCATCAATACCACCGGCCGCTCGGTCCTCCGGTACAACACCACCATAAGGGATTGGACGGCGCTCGTGGAGGAGGACCGGATAGCCCCCCTCGAAGGGTTCTGGATCTACTCGGCCGGCCTCTCGACGGTCCCCCTGAACTTCTCGACCGATCCCCTCCTCCCGCCGGCGGAGCGCATCCTCGCCGCGGGCTGGAATGCCGTCGGGACCACCGGCACGGCGCCGGCGACGGCGAGGGATACCCTCTACTCGGTCAACAGAGAGTGGTCGACTCTGATCGGGTTTAATGCCAGATCCCAATCCTTTGAATCGGGGATCGTCAACGGCGGGAGCGACGCGAACGCCGATACCCGGTCGGTCTATCCCGGCAGAGGCTACTGGCTCTCCATGTCCGGGCCGGGCACCCTCTACGCCATAGGAGCGTGATATTGATGAGACACACACTCTGGATTCTTATCCTCCTCTTCGCCCTTATCGGGACGGCGTCTGCCATCCCCCTCCTCCCCGCAGAGTTCTCGGGCTCGGTCACGATCGATGGGAACCCCGCGCTGGCAGGGACCGTCATCACCGCCCGGATCGGCGACCGGGACTGCGGCTCGCTCACGCTCCCCGCCGCCGGGGCCTTCGGCGGGGACTCCACGTTTGATACGCGGCTGCTTGTCAGCGGGGAGGACGGCGATGCCGGAAAGACGATCACCTTCTTCGTCGACGGTGTCCCGGCCGCGGAGACGGTGGTCTACGCTCCCGGCACCCCCACAATCCTCGCTCTCACAGTGACGGGAGGCGGGACGAGCGGCACCTCTTCCGGATCGTCGGGCGGTGGCGCCCCGGCCGGCCCCATCACGACTCCGGCGCCGGTGACGGAGTACACCGGGAGCGGCACCCTCGATACCGATACTGAAGGTGCGGTTCGGTTTACCACCGTCATCACCGCCGCGGAGGGCGACGCCAGCCTCTCCATCGGCCGCGGGGTCCGGGCGCTGGACCGTTCCGGAGCCCCCATCGGTTCGGTGAGCGTCGAGAGCATCTCGCCTGAAGACCTCCCCGGCACGAGCGACACCTCGGAGCCGGTCGGCCGGGCGGTCCGGTGCGGTCCTGCCGGCGCGACCTTCGACCCGGCGGTCCGGGTCTCGTTCACGCTCACCCCGGAGGAGTGGGAGCGTTACGAGGGGGGGCAGTTCGTCGTCCGGTGGTACAACAGCGCGACCGGCGCCTGGGAACCTCTTGCGACGACGGTCCACCCCTCGACCCGCACGGTCAGCGCGGCGGTCCCGCACTTCACCCTGGTTGCGGTCTTTGCCGTGCCGGTTGAAGAGGTCCCGGCCCCCGCGGCGACGACGGCCCCCCTCACCGACCCCACCCTGACCTTCGGGCCCGTGGTCTCGGCGACCGCCGTGCAACAGGCCGGACTGCCGTTCTCGTGGTTTGCCGGCTTTGCAGCTCTCGCCGGGGCGGCGCTTCTCGCCCGGAAACGGGGTTGATCCTCTCCTGAACGGGGGATATTCCCCCCACCCGGTCGTGGCAGGGAGAAGAGCATGCCCTCAATGTTTATGCTCTTCCAAGATACCGTGCGGGAACTGCGGCACAAAGATCGGGGTGGAGTATGGCGATCGATATCAAACGGCAATACATCATAGCAGGCGACAGAGAGATCGGGGTTGTGCTCGACATCAAGACCTCCGAGCAGATTGAAGAACTCCTCGAGAACTGCGGGCTTGCGCGGTACATGGAAGACCTCTCTCAATGAGGCGCGGCAGTACTATGCGCAGCTGAGCGAAGAGTGACATGGTCACCTGCCGGTACAAGAAGACGTTTTTACTCATATGTGTACTAATTGGGGTGATACACCATGCCAGGATTTGATGGAACCGGACCTGCCGGCCGCGGTCTCTGCGGCGGTCGGGCACGGCGCCGGTGGTAACCCCGGTGCCGGAACGAAGGCACTATCTGCACGGGGGACGGATCTCTTCCCCGGGAGATGGTAGCATGAACGAGAGCGAGTCGCCCGACGGCTGCCGTGGCCGCCGCGGGCGTGGCCGCCCCCGGGTCCGCCGGATAATCGGCGACCGAGGAGCGTTCCGCTGTTTCGGCCCCCTCTGCGGGCGGCCCGATGAGGTCGTCCTCCTCCTCCCCGAGGAGGTCGAGGCCCTGCGGCTCGTCGACCTCCAGGGGCTCGAACAGGAAGAGGCTGCCCTCGCTCTGGGCGTCTCCAGGAAGACCCTCTGGCGCGACCTCCACGAGGCGCGGGCGAAGGTCGCCGACGCCCTGGTGCACGGGAAGACAATCCGGATCGCCGGGTGCGGCCGCCGGCGGGAAGAGGGGTGCCCTGAAGACGAGGATGCCCTCTCCGGCCCGCCGCCGGGATGATCGGACCTGCAGGGCGTCTTAGTGCCCTCCGGGATCCTGCCGGATGCCGGTTCCATAGCGGCGGGGCACCTCCATCGGCCCACGACTGGGCCGCCACGCTTATAGATATGGGACTCAGGCCGGGAGATCTCCCGGCGACAACTGCAGGGAAAGACAAAAAAAGGATGCGGTCAGGGGAGCCGGACGATAGCCCAGTTCTCCGTGAGGCTGTTCTCCTGAGAGACCGGGTGCGGGGAGAACGTGACAAAATCGCCAAATTCCGACCATAACCTGGTTACCGGGTAACCGGGCCCGGACATTCTCTCTTCTGCAAGGGTCTGGTCGACCCCGCCGATGACGTCGAACGAACGGTATACGTGGGGATAGCCCTCGGCGCCGAGGAAGGAGGGCGTATCCATCACGACCTGGAAGTGGAGGTGCGGGATATCGGAGTTCCCGCTGTTCCCCATCAGGCCGAGGACCTGCCCCTCCGTGACGGTGTCGCCGATCACGACCCGGATCGAGCCGGGGACCATGGGCGTAGCAGGCATACTTCCGGTCCCCGATATCGACGATGACGTAGTTGCCGGCTGCCGCCTGTCCGGTGGCCGGGTCCAGGTATATCCAGTCCTGCGCGTAGCGCTGGGGGACGCGGGTCACCCCGTGCATGGTGATGTCTCTATCGCCGTCCAGCCCGGGCCACGCATCGGCGAGCCGATGACCACCGGCGCAAGGTCCTTGCGCACCGTGACGTTGCCGCCGGTGACAAGGTCGACTCTCCGTCCGTACAGTTCCTCCAGATAGTCGGCGAGTGCCATGAAGTTCCGAAACGTCAGGTGATCCGGCGCGAGTTCGACCAGAATATCCACGTCGCTGTCGGACCGCCCCTCGCCGCGGGCGGTGGACCCGAAGATCCCGACCTTTACCACACCAAACCGCTCCATGAGTATCGGTAACACCTCCTCAAGCCTGACGACAGGTGGCATTTTCTTCGATGAGTTGGGGGGGAGCGGTCATAAGGACGTCTCACGCTTTTCTAGAATCTGTTTGCGTCGTTTCCCCTTGATCGTTCACCTACACCTGATGGGACATCATCCGCACTGTCCCGGAACAGGGGCGGCCATTGTTCTGCTGGAACTCCGTAGTAACATCCATACCTCCATCATCGCCTATGTCTGGCTGCTCCTCTCGCAGGGGTCGTTCGCTACATCTCTCGCCAGGTGTGTAAAATGGTCGAAATATATGCCTTTATAAGGAAAACAGGCAGAAGGCTCCCCGCTTTAGTGGGGGATGAATGCCGTCTACCGGATGTGTTAATTAAGCGTATAACCGACATAAGACGAAGAAGGAAAGTGTGTAATCGTTGAAAATCGGATAGGGTTCGCTGGATCATGAGCACCCCGGAAAAACTCAGCCCTCTGGCGCGGCACATCATCTTTGTGCAGACGCAGATAATCCACAAAAGCGATCTACCGGAGGATCAGGGTGCCGCAGGGGTTGTAAGGGACTACGGGGTATTCGGTTCGATTGGTTTTTTCTTAGAGTACGAAGCAAAGTTTGACACTCTGGCCGACTCGGTGAAACGCGTAGCATGGATACTTCATGCAATAGCGATCCGGCACCCTTTCCAGAACGGAAATAAGCGCACCGCCTTTGTTGTCGCGGATGCTATTCTTCGAGAAGAGTGGGGTTTTCGTATCGGTGCCTCACAGGGAGAGAAAGGGAACTTCCTGATCGAAGTTGCAGATTATCGGCACGATGTTGATGACGTTGAAGGGTGGATCTGGAAATATCTTGAAAAAGATGATGATATCTAACGTTTCGCCATTATCTCAAGGGCTTCACGGTTCTCTTCGATAGAGTCGGCGATTGCCTTCCGCTCGGATTGCGTAAGAGCGTCATCCATAAATGCACCCCTCCGCCGCTGCACAGCAGGGAGATTATAGGGAGTTGCATCACTGTTCGTGCCGGGGGCCACCACTATCATCAACCTGGTATCGTTTACTGCGTATTCAGTATGAGTGTCAGTATATATTGATGTTGCACATTTCAGAACCCGCGAACTACCGTCCGTCCTCCTGTTCTGGCGTGACCTGAATCCGGACCTTCGCAAGCAACATGCGTCGGGAACTCTCCTGCCGGTGATCGTACCGATCGCCGGCGCGCTCCGGCATAACGGCCGGCCGGGGGATTCGCGATCCAGGCAAAGGGACGCCACCCCCCGGCGGGCGCAGGGGATCTTTTCGCTCATGCCTTATAGCGATAAAAAATTCCGCCTGTTTTGGTGAATAACAGTGGGCCCGGAGGGATTCGAACCCACGACCGCCCGGTTATGAGCCGGGCGCTCTGACCGGACTAAGCTACGGGCCCCAAAACAACTGCTGAAGTGTCAGGGATGTGGAATCAGCAAGCATTGCTGCGGTTTCCCGAACCCCTGAGAACCCCGGTGCATATAAATATCTCCCTTTTACGATAAATACGTTGTGCGGGCCGCTGATCGGCCCCTGCGCCGGGTTATACCACCTTCGTGCCCGGGTCGGCATCCCGGATGACCCCGAGGACCTCCCGCTTCTTCTCACCCAGGAGGCCCCTCGTGTCCGCTTCGAGATTCAGCCGCACCACCGGCTCGGTGTGGGAGCGGCGGATGTTGAACCACCAGTCCGGATAGCCCACTGTCAGCCCGTCCAGGCGGTCGATCTCCGCGTCCCGGTAGCGCGCCGCGAGCGCCGTCAGCACCAGATCGGGGTCGCTCACCGTCAGGTTGATCTCCCCGGTCGTGGGGTAGTGGTCCAGCGGCCGGATGAGTTCGGAGAGCGGCCGGCCCCGGGCGGCGATGAGGTTTAAGACCTGGATCATCGTGAGGATGCCGTTATCCGTAAACCCCATATCCCGGTAGTAGTAGTGCCCGGAGAGTTCTCCGGCGAATAACGCATCCTCCTCCCGCATCCGGGCCTTGATGAAGGCGTGGCCCACCCGGGACCGGACACCTCGCCCTCCCCCCCGGGCGATCGCCTGCGGAACGGCCCGGCTCGACCGGAGGTCGTAGAGGACGGTCGCCCCCGGGTTCCCTTCGAGCAGAAACCCCGCGATGAGCCCGGTCACCAGGTCCTCCCTGACCCGCTCGCCCCGCTCGTCGATGAGCCCGCACCGGTCGGCATCTCCGTCGAACGCGACCCCGATATCCGCGCCCTCCGCCACAACCCGGTCCTGGAGTTCCCGGGTGGTCTCGGGGTCGAGCGGGTTTGCGTGATGGTGGGGGAACCGCCCGTCGGGCTCGATATACATCGGCACCAGCCGCCATGCCGGAACCCGCTCAAAGAGCCGGGGCACCTCCGGCCCGGCCATACCGTTCCCCGCGTCCACGACAACCGTGAGCGGTCTCGGGTTCCGGACGAACCCAGCCACCTTCCCGATGTAGGCGTCGAGCATATCGACCTTATGGCAGGACCCGGCGGCGCGGGCTACCGGCTTCTCCCCGACCATCGCCTCGAGGAGCGGCAACCCCCGGTCGCCGGAGAGGGGGACCGCGTCCTTGCGGGCAAGTTTGAGCCCGTTCATATCCTCCGGGAGGTGGGAGGCCGTCACCATCGCCCCACCGTCGAACCCTCCGGCGATGATGGCGTAGTTGAGGAGCGGCGTGCTCACCTCTCCGGCGTCAGCGACATCCGCCCCGGCCGCTATCGCGCCGTCTGCAAACGCACCTGCGAGCGACGCCGCAGAGAGGCGCATGTCCCGCCCGACGACGATCCGCTCCGCCCCGAGGAGCCGGACGAACGCGTTCCCGATCCTCTCTGCCGTCGCCTCGTCGAGTTCGTCCGGGTAGCGCCCCCGGATATCGTATGCCTTGAAGATGCCCGCCATGCTCACGCCCCTCCCCGGAGCGGCGACATCTCCCGCAGTCGGGCTATAATGCCGGGGAGGGCCGCGAGGACGTAATCGACGTCGGCGTCGGTGTTCCCCGGCCCGAGGGTGAGCCGGAGCGAGCCGTGGGCGTGCTCGGGCGGGAGGCCGCAGGCGGTCAGGACGTGCGAGGGCTCAAGCGACGCCGAGGTGCAGGCGCTCCCTGTCGAGGCGGCAATCCCGAGGGCGTCGAGCGAGAGGAGGATCGACTCCCCCTCGACATAGCGGAACGCGACGTTGACATTGTTCGGGAGCCGCTCGATCGGGTGGCCGTTCAACCGGGTGTCGGGGATCGTCTCCAGGATGCCCCGGATCAACCGGTCCCGCATCGCGGCGACCCGGGCGGCGTTCCGGGGCATCTCAGCAACCGCAAGGTTGATCGCCCTGCCCAGCCCCACGATGCCGGGCACGTTCTCGGTCCCGGCCCGCCGTCCCCGCTCCTGCGCCCCGCCGTCCATGAACGTCCCGATCCGGGTTCCCCGCCGGACGTAGAGCGCCCCCGTCCCCTTCGGGCCGCCGAACTTGTGGGCCGAGAGCGCGAGGAGGTCGGCCCCCATGGCATCCACACCCACCGAAAAGGCCCCGATCGCCTGGACAGCGTCGGTGTGGAATGGGACATTGTGGTCGTGCGCGATGCGGCCGATCTCCGCGACCGGCTGGATCGACCCGATCTCGTTGTTCGCGGCCATCACCGAGACGAGGATGGTCTCATCGGTGATCGCGTCCTCGACGTCGCCCGGCTCGACCCGGCCGAACTCGTCGACCGGGAGATAGGTGACCCGGTAGCCCTGCTTCTCGAGGGCCCGGCAGGGGTGGAGGACGGCGTGGTGCTCGATCGCGGAGGTGATGATATGGTCCCCCTTCTTCCTGCTCGCCGCCGCCACCCCCTTGACCGCCCAGTTGTCGGCCTCCGTGCCCCCCGAGGTGAAGTAGACCTCTTCGGGGCTCGCGCCGATGGCCGCCGCCACCCGTCCCCGTGCCTCCTCCACTGCCTCCTTCGCCTCACGAGCGAGGGCGTAGAGCGAGGAGGGGTTCCCGAACCACTCCGAGAAGTACGGCAGCATCACCTCGACGACCTCCGGCCGCACCGGCGTCGTCGCCGCATGGTCCATGTAGACCGAACGTCTCTGCTCCATCCCGGTCACTTCGGCGTCATTGGCTGGAACCCGCGCATCGTCTCCGCCATCTCCCCAAGCCGCCGGTCCACGAGATAGTTCACGGTCCCCTCCTCGTAGGTCCCATCCTCCCGCCGCCTGCCCGCCGGGACGCCCGTGAGGACCTCGATCCCCTCATCGATCGTCCGCACCGGGTAGATCCGGAACTTCCCGGCCTTCGCGGCCTCGACGACCTCTTCCTTGAGCATAAGGTTCTGGACGTTGCTTGCCGGTATCAGGGCTCCCTGGTTGCCGTTGAGCCCCTTCGCCTTGCAGACCTCGTAGAATCCCTCCAGTTTCTCGTTCACGCCCCCGATCGCCTGGACCTCGCCCTTCTGGTTCACCGAACCCGTGACGGCGAGATACTGTTTCAGGGGGAGGCCCGAGAGCGCCGAGAGGAGGGCGTAGAGTTCGGTGCTCGACGCGGAATCGCCCTCGATCCCCTCGTAACTCTGCTCGAAGACGAGCCTGGCCGAGAGGGCGAGCGGCTTATCCCGCGCGTAGTTGTTGTTGAGGTAGCCGTTGATGATCAGGACGCCCTTCGTGTGGATCGGCCCCCCGAGCGCCGCTTCCCGCTCGATATCCATGATCCCTTCGCGGCCGACCCCGATGCTCGCGGTCACCTTCGACGGCCGGCCGAAGGCGAAGTCCCCGAGGCCGATGACCGAGAGGCCGTTCACCTGGCCGACCTTCTCACCATCGGTCTCGATGAGGAAGATCCCCCGCCGGATGTACTCCTCGATCTTCTGCTGGATCAGGTTCGAGCGGTAGATCTTCTCCTCGATCGCCTTCGTGACATGCTTCTTCTCGACCTGCTCCGCCCCGTCCTCTGCGGCGTAGAAGTTTGCCTCCCGGATGAGGTCTGCGATGGCGGCGAACCGGGTGGAGAGTTTCTGCTTGTCCTCGGCGAGGCGCGAGCCATACTCGATCACCCGGGCGATCGCCTCCCGGTCCAGGTGCCGGATCTTCTCCTCCCGGACGAGGTTGCACATGAAGTCGGCGTACTTCCCGGCGTTCTCGTCGTTTCTCTCCATGACGATATCGAAATCGGCCTTGACCTTGAAGAGCTCCTTGAAGTCGGGGTCCATCCGGTAGAGGAGCTGGTAGAGCATCGGTGTCCCGATGAGGGTCACCTTGATGTCGAGGGGGACAGCCTCGGGCTTGATCGTCTTTGCCGTGATGAACCCCATCCGTTCTCCCGGCTCCTCGATGACGGCTTCCCCGGTCTTCAAGGCTGTCTTGAGCCCGTCCCAGGAGAAGGGGTTCCGAAGGAGGTCCTCGACGGTGAGGACGATGTAGCCGCCGTTGGCCTTATGCAGCGAGCCCGGCCGGATCATCGTGAAGTCAGTCGTGAAGATGCCGAACTGGACCTCCCTCTCGATCTTCCCGAGGAGGTTCTGGAAGGTGGGGTTCTGCTCGACGATCACCGGCGCTCCCCCGGTATCGGCGTTGTCGACGACGACGTTCACGTCATACTTCCGGAATGGGAGTTCCCGGATGAAGGCCTGGAACTGGGGCGGGGCGCCCGGCTGCTCGGGGATCCCGAGGAAGGCCTGGAGGTTCTCGAGGATGTCGTTCTGGACGGCATCGATGTAGACCGGGACCTCCGGAATGTCGGCGTAGTTCTCCTTGAGTTCGGCGACGAGGTTTCCTATCGCGTAGAGGGAGATCTCGTGGTTCAGGTTCGTGACCCCCTCAGCCCCCTGCCGCTCGATCTCCTGCACCTGCCGGAGGGTGCTCCGGAGTTCGGCGTTGAGGGCGTCGCGCCGCCGCTGGACCTCCGCCCGCACCTCATCGGGGAGGGTGATGAACTCCTCCTCGGGGACCGGCTTCCCGTTGATGATCGGGATGGTCAGGAGGCCGATGGGGCTCATCTGGATGGTGAACCCCGCCTCCTGGGCGCGCTGGTTGATCCGGGCTATGAGTTCGGTTCTCTTTCCCTGGAGCGACTGGAGGGTCTCGTCCCGGCGTTTGGCATACTCCTCGCTCTCGAATGCCCGGGGAAGCGCCCGGCGGGCCTCCTCGATGAACCGTTTCATATCCTCCCTGAACCCGGGCCCCCTCCCCCCCGGGAGGGCGATGGCGTTGGGTTCGTACTGGTTCTCGAAGTTGTGGACGTAGACCCAGTCGCTTGCCCGGGGCTTGGCCTTCGCGAGCTCGTCGAGGAAGCTCCGGACGGCGGTCATCCGCCCGGTTCCTTGAGCGCCCGCGGTGTAGACGTTGAACCCGGGCTCCCGGATCTCAAGGCCGAACCGCAACGCCCGGAGCGCCCGTTCCTGGCCGATGATCTCCTCGAGCGGCCGCATCTCTTCGGTGCTGGCGCACTCTACCTTTCCCGGCTCGTATATGTTCCGGTACTCTCCGATATCCAAAGGCTGAACCATCAGTCTCACCACAGTTCCTGGTCGCAGGATGCCTGCGACCTTTAAAAAGATTCCCCGGCCCCGGACCGGATGGTACGATAGGCGGTTTTACTTCCTTTCGCGCTTATGTGTAGTATGTTTATACGCGGTTCCACATGGGACCGCAAGGATCGGTGAGACCATGAGGATTGCGATTGCGCAGGACGGAAACCAGGTGTCCGGGCACTTTGGGCACTGTGAAGGGTATGCTATATTTGACGTGGAGGAGTCGATTATCTACCGGAAGGACGACCTCCCGAACCCCGGCCACGAACCCGGGCGGCTCCCGGTCTTCCTCGCGGAGCACGGGGTCAACCTGATCATTGCCGGCGGGATGGGGCCCCGGGCCATCGACCTCTTCCACGGGAACGGCATCGAGGTGCTCCTCGGCATCAGCGGGAACGTGGATTATATCGCGCAGGACTACATCGCCGGCCGCCTCTCGCCGGGAGAGAGTTCCTGCCATCACGAAGATGGCGGCGAGTGCGGCGGGAGCCACTGACGCGGGAGTGGCATCATCCATAGTATTATGCTCATATGGGTAATAATTCCCATGAGGTAGTAGTATGATTGTATGCATCACAGCACGTGCAGCAGGCACGGACGCCCCGGTCGAGCAGCGGTTCGGCCGGGCACCTTACTTTGTCTTCGTCGATACGGAGACAGGAAAGTCTGAATCGGTTGCAAACCCCCTCATTGACGCTGCCGGCGGGGTCGGGCCCCGGGCGGTCCAGGTGCTCGCGGAGCGTGGCGCGACCGTGCTCGTCACCGGTCAGGTCGGCGGGAACGCCGCCCGGGCAATTGAGGCGGGCGGGATCAAGGCTTACGCCTACCGCGGGAGCGGCAGCGCGGCCGACGCCCTCGCGGAATATACCGCCGGGGACCTGCAGCCGTTATGAAGATCGCAATTGCCAGCGGCAAAGGCGGCACCGGGAAGAGCACGGTGGCGGCGAACCTCGCCTGCACGCTCTCCCGCTCCCGCGAGGTGGCACTCGTTGACTGCGACGTCGAGGAGCCGAATCTCCACCTCTTCTTCCCGGCCCCGGCGACGGACGTGCCGGTGACAAACCTGGTCCCGGAGATCGACGCCGAGCGCTGCACCCTCTGCGGGGAGTGCGGGAAGTTCTGCCGTTTCGGGGCGCTTGCGGTGCTGAAGGACAGTGTCCTTGTCTTCCCGCACCTCTGCCACTCCTGCGGGGGCTGCGTCCTCGTCTGCCCGCAGGGGGCTGTCCGGGAAGTCCCGCGGACCATCGGCCGGGTCGCCTGCTCCCGTCCGCTGTCCCGCCTCACGCTGATCAGCGGGGTCCTGAACGAGGGGGAGGTGCAGGCCCCGGCGGTCATCAAGGTGGCGAAGGCGCTCGCGGAAGGGCACCCCCTCATCCTCTACGATGCCTCCCCGGGGATCGCCTGCCCGGTGATCGAGACCCTCGAGGGGAGCGATGCCTGCGTTCTGGTCACGGAGTCGACGCCGTTCGGGCTGCACGATCTCCGCCTCGCGGCCGAGGTGGCGGAGAGGGTCGGCATCAGTGCCGGCGTCGTGATCAACCGGAGCGACGGAGAGGACGCGGCGACGATCGGGTTCTGCCGGGAGCATGGGCTTCCCATCCTCATGACCATACCGTTCTCCCGGGAGATCGCCGCCGTCCAGAACCGGGGCGGGCTCGTATGCCGCGACCTCCCCGGGTGGGAGGAGCGGTTCGCCGGTCTCTTTCGTGCGGTTCTGGACCTCCCGGGGGTGAGGGCGTGATCCGGCTCGCGGTCGTGAGCGGCAAGGGCGGCACGGGAAAGACGATGATGGCGGCGGCGCTTGCCGATATCAGCGCTGTGCCGCAGGTCCTTGTCGACTGCGACGTGGACGCCGCGAACCTGGAACTCCTCTTCAAGCCCCGGCGGCTCACCACGGAGGAGTTCCGGGGGCTTGAGGCGGCCCGGATCGATCCAGAACGGTGCCGCGACTGCGGGATCTGTGCGGACCACTGCCGGTTCGGGGCAATCGTGCGCCGGGACGATGCCTGGACGGTGGATCTCCTGCACTGTGAGGACTGCGGTGTCTGTGCCTACGTCTGCCCGATGGGGGCGGTCCGGCTGGAACCGCGTGTCTGCGGCGAAATCTCCACATCGGCAACCGGCCGCGGGAACCTCGCCCACGCCCGGCTCTTCCCGGGCTCGGGGAACTCGGGGCTGCTCGTCACCGAGGTGAAGAAGCGGGCCATGAACCTTGCGGGCGACGCGGATCTGCTGCTCGCCGACGGTCCGCCGGGGATCGGGTGCCCGCTGATCGCGACGGTCAGCGGTATGGACGCGGTCCTCATCGTGACTGAGCCGGGGGTCTCGGCGCTCCACGATCTCGGAAGATTGGTGACGGTCTGCCGCCGGTTCGGCGTCCGGATCTTCGTCGCGATCAACCGTTTCGACCTCGCGGAGGATATCTGTGAACGGATCGAGGACTACTGCGGGAAAGAGGGCCTCACCGTGGTCGGGAAGATTCCATTCGATCCCGGGGTTATCGAAGCGGTCCGGAACGGCCGTCCCGTGACCCGGCGCGACTCCCCGGCGGCCGGGGCTCTCCGGACGCTCCGGGATACCCTCTTCGCCGAACTCGGGCTCCGGTGAGCCCGCCACCCGGGGTGATTCCGATGCCCCGGGCTCTTCTCTGCACCACTGATCTGTGAAGACGGAGCGTTACCGGATGTGCGGTAGAAGGGTGTCGTGACTCTCCGGTCTCAGCCGGAGATTCACTTGCTAACGTTTCGCGAAAAAGAAAAATGTATTGGTTTAGAACCGGGGTTTTCTGTGCTTCGGGAGGCAGTCCTGGCAATACACAGGTCTGCCCTCGGTCGGCTTGAAGGGGACTTCGCACTCTTTCCCACAGTCTGAACAAACGGTCTTCGTCATTTCACGGGGGCCGCCGAAGTTCCTCGGTCCACCGAAATTTCTGTTGCCTCTGTTATAATCCATTGGATTGCTCATGCAGATAGAACACTGCCTGTAGAGTTATGAGTGTATAGTATATAAGGTACTTCACAGGTCCGTGGAGGGCTCTGCGGGGCTATCAAACGCAGGGTGAAAGAGGTACACGGGGATTCTGCAGTCGCCCCTCCATGGCCCCCTCTTCTTTTTGGCGATACAATCATCGCGGGCTTTTTCGGGTCTGGAACCCAACATATGGGGAGATGAAGACCCAGATCGAAGAGGCCCGGGAGGGGACCATCACCCCCCGGATGGAAGCGGTCGCAGCGGCCGAAGGGATCGAGGCCGAAGACCTCCGCTACTCCGTCGCCGCCGGCGAAGCCGTTATTATGACACGAGGATCATGCTCGGTCGGCATCGGCCGCGGGCTGCGGACAAAGGTCAACGTCAACCTCGGGACCTCGACCTCCCGGGTTCGCCCCGCTGAGGAGGTCGAGAAGGCCCGGATCGCCGGGCTGCACGGCGCGGACACCATCACCGACCTCTCCACCGGGGGCGATATCACGGCGATCCGGCGGGCGATCTCTGCCGCCACCACCCTCCCGATCACCACGGTGCCGGTCTACCAGGCCGCCGCCGAGATCGGCGTCGAGAGCATGACCGCAGCGGATATCCTTGCCACCGTACGGCGTCAGGCAGAGGAGGGGGTCTCCTCGTTCGTCCTCCACGCCGTCAGCAGGGAGATGATCGACGCCGCCTGGGACGGGGAGCGGATTATGGGCGTTGTCTCGAAGGGAGGGTCGATCACCGCTGCCTACATGCTCACCCACGACGCCGAGAACCCCTTCGTCGAACACTTCGATGAGATCCTCGCCATCCTCCGGGAGCACGATATCGTCCTCTCCCTGGGCAACACGATGCGGAGCGGGTGTATCCACGACGAGATGGACGAGGCCCAGAAGGGCGAGATGCGCTGGAACGCACGGCTTGCCGCCTACGCCCATGAACACGGTGTCCAGACGATCGTCGAGGGGCTCGGCGGCCATGTCAGGGCCGACCGGATCCCCGTCTACCTCCGGCGTTACCGGGAGCACTCCCCCGCGCCGCTCTTTGTCGCCGGCCCCCTCCCCACCGACACCGCCGTCGGCTACGACCACATCGCCGGGTGCGTCGGCGCAAGCATCGCAAGCGGCGCAGGCGCCGATTACCTCTGCTACCTCACCCCGGCCGAACACCTCGGTCTCCCGACCCCCGACCAGGTCAGGGAGGGGCTCATCGCGTTTAAGATCGCGGCCCACATCGGCGACTCGATCAAGTACGGCATGGACGACGAGGACCTCGCCCTCGCCCGGTTCCGCTCGCGCCTCGACTGGGACGGGCAGGTCGCCCATGCCATCGATCCGGAGACTGCACGGGCTCTCGCCCCTGAACCAGGGCCGTGCACGATGTGCGGGGACTTCTGTGCGGTCGCCCTGATGAAGCGGCTCAGGGAGGAGAGGTGAGGGGAACATCCCCGGATCTCATACTACAGCCGGATAACGAGTTCCACGTTGAATGCCGGGGCCGGTGGAGGCAGGCCCCGGAAGCGCGGTGGCCATTAGCGTTGCCTGCCGCTTGCGACCGGAGTTAACCTTCTGTTTCTCTGCCCGCGAGGGTTGCGCGAAGACTGGACTGGAGGTCGGGAAGCTGCCGGGTGATGATGAACCAGACCGTCTCGAGGTCGACACCGAAATAGTGGTGAATGACAATATTTCTGACCCCCACAATTTTCCTCCAGGGGATTCCGGGGTACCTCTCCCGAACCGGCCCGGGAACCTGTCCGCATGCCTCCCCGATGATCTCAAGGTTACGTATCACCGCATCGATGGTCTTTTGGTCCCGGAAGAAGTCCTCCTTTGAGTATCCTCTGGTATATTCCCTGATGCGGCCGATGGCCTCCAGAATATCTTCAAAGAGGAGGGTTTCATCGCGCTTAGACATACACCGCGTCCTCCTCGATGGCACGGAAAAGCCCCGGTCGCCGGGCGACCCCTCCCTTCAGGGCGAGGTCCACGGAGACGCCGAGCATCCTTTCCAGGTCCTCTTTGAGGTCCACGACATCCCACCCGAGGGGTCTGTCGAGGTCGACCAGGATGTCCAGATCACTCTCCGGACCCTGCTCGTTTCGCGCATAGGAACCAAAGATGCCGATCTCGCGGACATGATACCTTTGCTCAAGGTAGGGCTTTGCCTTCCTCAAAGCGTCAATGATTGACCGCACGGTCCAGTGCGGGGGGATATCCTCGGGCCTTCGCGGCACTTCCAAACGCCTCCTTTGAATGGTATGTGGGTGGAAGAATTGTTTATTGGTTTCCCCACGCTGTGTCTGTGAGGGATCCCCCAAGGTTTATGGATCTGCAGGCGATTCTCTGGACCGGTGAATGATGATGAACATCTCCCGGCTGAAGTACAGGGTCGAGGTCCTCGGCGACCACGACGAGATCAAGCGCTACGGGCCGTTCAACGAGCAGAAAGCACGGGAATTCTTCGAGGTCGAGGAGAGCCTCGGCGGGACCGCCCGGATTACACGGCTGGAGGAGGGGATCCGGGAGACGTGGAAGGTTATCGCTGAATGCGGGAACTGTGATAGTTACGAGAGAGGGCTTCATGAAGAGAAAAGAGTGGAGTTACAGGTGCAATGATAGGTCTTCACCCGGTATCTCGCGGCCTCATCCCGGCGGCCGCAAAGACCTCCTCCACCCCCACCCGGTCCATCAACTCCCCGAGCCTCTCGCCCGGCTGTGCGTTCTCCCGGAAGTAGTCGAGCAGCCTCCCGACGATCTCGAGGGCCGCCTCCACCGGGACCATCTCTTCGGCCTCGACGCCGGCCCGGACGACCCGGCCCGACCTCCCGCCGACGGAGAAGCGCAGCCCCTCCGCCGCGACGCCGATCGCCTCCGTGGGACAGACCGCAATACAGTCGCCGCAGCCGACACAGTCTTCTTCAGAGAAGAAGACCTCGCCGTCGGTAACCCGGGCCGCACCCTCCCGGCAGACCTTCTCGCACGCGCCGCAGGTGTTGCATTCTCCGGCCCCGAACGCGGGGAACCTCCTTCCCATGATCCCGATGTCGTTCGCCTGGACCCTTGCGCAGTTGTTCGGGCATCCCGCGATCGAGATCTTGAGTTTCCTCGGGAGAACGCATCCGCCGTGCCGCTCCTCGATGGCCCGGGCGAGCCCCTGCGTGTCGCAGCACCCGTGCCTGCAGACCGTGCCCTTGCAGGCCACGACCGACCGGAGCGTGGCCCCGGTGCTCCCGGGCTCGATCCCCGCCTCCCGGAGCCTTTCCGCGACTTCCTCAGCGTCCCTGCGGTCGACGAAGGGGATCTCCACGTTGAGCCGGGCCGTCATGGCGACCTCTCCGTTCCCGAACTCCTCTGCAATCCGGGCCACCGCCGCCATCTGCGATGCGGTCATCACGCCGGCGGGTATCCTCCCCCGCATGGCGACCTTTCCCTTCTCCCGGAGGCGGATGACCCCCTGTTTTTTGCTCTTCTTGCCGTCGGTCATGTGGTTCCTGCCTTAGAATATGGCAAGAATCGGTGTTAAACCACCCGCCGACCGGGGCCTGGGAGAGATCACAAACCGCATATACCCTCCCCTCGATATCTGGGTGTGGACCTCATCCTGCAGGCATCCTATCTCCTCTTCTGGGCCGGTCTCCTGAAAGGCCTCCAGCTGGCCCTCTGGCCACGCCTCCGCCCCGCGCTCGGGGACTACGCCTACCCTGCGGCCTACCCGGTCTCCCTCCTCCTCTTCGCCCTCGCAACGTGGTACTGCGGCCTCCTCCGTATCCCGGTCGCCCTCGCCCTTCTCCTCTTTGTCGCCCTCGGAGCGTGGGGCCTCCGGCGGGGCGAATACCGGGCACGGGAACTCCGGGGCTTGCTCGCCTGGGACGCGATCTTCCTGATTGGGTTTTTATTCGCGCTCTCCGTCCGGTTCACGGACCCGGTCATAGGCTACTTCAGCGAGCAGTACATGAACCACGCCTTCCTCGCGAGCGTCATGCGGGAGCCCGTGGTCCCGCCGCTCGACCCCTGGTTCGCGGGCGGGCACCTTACCGTCTACTACTACCTCGGCCACTGGCTGATGGGCTGCCTCGGGATCGTCACCGGCGTCCCGTCGGAGGTGGCGTTCAACCTGATCCCGGCCACAGTCTACGGGACTTCGTTCGTGATGCTCTACGCTCTAGGAAGCCTGCTCCTGCGACGGCTGCGGTGGGTGGTGCTCGCGGTCCTCCTCCTCGTCCCGCCGTCGGTCCCCTGGTTTCTCGCCACCGGCTGGAATCTCTATGGGGCATTCCAGGAGACCAACTGGATCATCCCCGGCGCCCGGTTCGAGTTCCCGGTCTTCTCCCTCTTCCTCGGGAACGCCCATGCCTTCGAGATGGCCGCGTTCAACCAGTTCCTCCTCATCTTCCTCCTCGGGTTTGCGTGGTTGCGGTGGGGCGGGCTTGATGCCCGGGGGCGGCGGGGGCTTGCCCTCCTGATCGGCCTCTCCATCGGATCGATGCCGCCCTTGAGTTCCTGGGACGCTCTTGTCTACGGGCCGGTCGTCGCCGTCTTCCTCATCCTCCTGTGGGCCCGGGAGCGGGAGAGCGTTTCCCGGACGGCCGTCGTGGCGGTCCCCGCAGTCGCCTTCCTCATCTACCTCCCCTACTACCTCCTCCTCCAACCTGCGGGCGTGGGCGGGATCGGCTGGGGGTTTCCCCCCACCGACCCCCTCGTGTTCCTCGCGATCTGGGGCGGGTTCCTCGCGGTCGTCTACGCTGCCGTCGCCCGGGATATCCGAAAATCGCCGGTTTATCTCGCCGTTGCCCTCCCGTTCCTCGCCACCGGCTACGTCGTCCTCGGGGTCGTCGCGGTGCCGCTCGTGTATCTCCTCCGGAGGAATCACTCGTTCCCGGACCTCCTCTGCGTCGCCGGGCTCGCGGTGCTCGCCTTCTGCGACCTCTTCTACCTCCGGGAGATGCTCGGGGGAGATTACAGCCGGTTCAACACCATCTTCAAGTTCTACTTCGACGCCTGGGTCCTCCTCGGCACCGGCTCCCTCCTCCTCGCCGGGGGGTGGTTTGCCGCCCGGCGCCCGGTCCTCCCGGCGACTCTCCGGCGGGGAGCCGCGGTCGTCGCGGTGGCCGCTCTCCTCGCCGCCCCGTTCGCCCTCAACATCGACATCGGCCGGGGCCTCCTCGGCATCGATTACCCGGAGGCGGGCTACAACACCCTGGACGGCCTCGCCTATCTCGACGCCTCGCGACCGGGGGAGGCCGCAGCGATCGACTACCTCCGGACGCTTGGGGGCGACCACCGGATCGTGGAAGCGGAGAACGGCGATTACGGCTACTATTCACGGGTATCGACGTTCACCGGCATCCCCACAATCCTCGGGCAGATCAGCCACGAACTGACGTGGCGGGGAAACGGCGCGTGGTATACCGCCCGCCCGGCGGATATCCGGGCGATCTATGAGCGTCCGAATGAAACCATCGCGCTCATGGCGAAGTATAACGCGACTCTCCTCTACGTCGGCAAGCCCGAGCGTGAGCGCTATGACGTCCGGCTGCCGGACCAGGGTCTTCTCCTGGTCTACGACGAAGGCGGTGTCCAGGTCTACGAGCGGCCAACCGGGGGTTGACGGCTCTCCGGCCGGGTAACCATTATATACCCTGGGCCCCGGGTGGGGCTCATGGCGCAAGCAACCGTAACCATGGCATCCTCCCTGGTGAACGCCACCGCGGGGGTGCAGACGTGAGCCCGAAGGTGACCACGGCTCCACCGCCCCACGCCGCCGCTGGCCGGAGCGTGACCGTCGAGATCGCGGCCGAGAACATGGCCTTCGACACGAGCACGATCACCGTTCCGGCGGGTGCGGAGGTGACCATGAACTTCGACAACCGGGATGACGGCATCCCGCACAATGTCGCGGTCTACACGGACTCCTCCGCGGCGAAAGAGATCTTCGTGGGCGATATCATCACCGGCCCGGAACGGGCGACTTACACCTTCACGGCGCCCGAGACCCCCGGGACCTACTTCTTCCGGTGCGACGTCCATCCCTCGATGAACGGGGCGTTCGTCGTGCAGTAGAGGGGGATTGATCCCCTTCCTTTAGAGGGCGGCGGCCGCTATGATCGCTACGGCGTAGACGACCACGGTCGCATGGATGAGCGGGAGCGCCCGCATCGCGGCACCCGGGCTCTTCCCCCGGAGGATGATGTAGTTTGCCAGCCCGAGGAGGATGAGTCCCACGGCGAACCCGGCTATGGCGACGGGGCCGAGGGTGAGGGCGAAGACGAACGCCGTCACGGCGTGGACGGCCGAGAAGCCGAGGGTCCAGGCGGCCGCCCCCTCCATTCCGTAGAGGACCGGGACCGTCGCCATTCCCCGGGCGCGGTCGTTTGCGATATCGGCTATGTCGTTTGCCGCGAGATGCGCGAGCGTCCAGGGGTAGAAGAAGAGGAAGAAGAGGAGGGCGGTCGCGTCGGGGCTGCCGTGGACGAGGTAGCCGGCGACGGGGAAGAGGGCGAAATCCGTCCGCCCAATCACCTGGGCGAGCGGGAGGGTCTGGCGTCGCTTCTTCGTCTGGTAGAAGTACTCGACCAGGTATGAGTAGCCCATGATGCCGAGGACGTAGAGGTTGTGGGGGGCGGGGAGGGTCGCGGCGAGCGCGGCCGCGGACCCGGCGAGGGCGATGAAGACCGCGAAGGCCGCCCGGGGAGAGATCCTCCCCTCCGGTATCGGCCGCCCCGCAACCGGCCGCCAGTAGCGGGTGAGCGACCCGTTGATGTCCCGCCGGTCATACTCCCGGTCGACGTAGTCGTTTAAGACGAGCCCGGCCTCGAACCCGAGGAGGCCGATGAGCGCGGCCCGACCGATGAGTTCCCACGAGAACCCGCCGTAGTTCTCAAACGCGAGGGCGAGCCCCGAGCAGAAGAGGAGGGGCCAGACGAAGAAGAAGTGGGCGCGGGTCAGGTCGGCGAGCGCGGCAAGGGTCTCTCTCATGGTGGTATGTGACGGGTTATACGGCCGTGCTCAAAAAACCGCTGTAAGGTCTCGGGCGATCGGGTTTCACCCGGACTCCTTATGTGTCCCAGGGACCCCTCCCCACCCCCCCGGGGGAGGTCAACGGTATGAAGAAATACTGGCTGGTTATTACGGCGGTCCTCGCGGCCTGCTGCATCGGGCTTGTCTCCGCCCAGGCCGAAGGGGGGACGAACGAGACCGCTAACGCCTCGATCACGGTGACGGACCAGATGGTCGCGGGCGACGGGGTCGTCGGGAACGTCACGGTCGATGAGGCTGTGAGCAACGGCACCGGGTGGCTCGTCATCCACAACAATCTCTTCGGGCATCCCGGAGGGGTCATCGGGTATGCGCCGGTAGAGTCCGGGGTGAACACGGATGTCACAGTGACCATCCACACGTTCGTCGCCACCGATACCCTCTTTGCGGTCCTGCACCACGACGCCGGGAAGGAGGGTGTCTTCGAGTACCCCATCCCCGACGTCGAGCAGAGGGTGGGGGGTGAGATCGTGATCGTGCCCTTCAACGCCACAGCGGAGAACGCCACCCTGCTGAACCTGACGGCGCTCTGTCCGGCGAGCGGCACCAGGTGAGTGGGATGGTTCCCCTGCCGCTCTTTTCCGGAAGATCGGGGCGGGCAGTCCAACGGCAACCTCTTTTGGTCCGGGAGAGAACGGGTACAGTGTGCAGAACCTCAACAGAACAGGCGTGCCCAAACCCGGGGTGTGGCGCACGGGTCCCGGGATATCCGGGCGAGAGGGGTAGGCGGCATGCCCCTCCTGCCGGCCGCGGCTGCGGTCTACCTCCTCGCAAACATCCTCTCGTTCTCTGCCTTCTTCCGCGACAAACGGTCGGCGGAACGGACGGCATGGAGGACCCCAGAGCAGCGGCTCCTCGTCCTCGCGCTCTTCGGGCCGTTCGGGGCGCTGGCTGCGATGCGCGCCTTCCGGCACAAGACGCAGAAGGCGAAGTTCCGGCTCGTCCCCCTCTTCCTCTGCCTGCACATCGGGCTTGCCATAGCGCTCGTTCTGGTTCTCGTATGACCCGCCGGCCGGATCGGGTGCGGGGGTCCTGGAGAAGCCATTGATTTCAGGGGAAAGTTAAAAGCGTTATTTTGCCCCACCATAGACTGTATGGCATACGACTACGGCCCGCCCGCCTGCCCGCTAGAAGAGACCCTCACGGCGATACAGGAGGGCCTCATCCGCGAGTACCGGGCGGAGTGCCTCCCCGCCCACCGGCGGTCGCCCCGGAGGACGAGGAGGCTCCGGCGGATACGAGGGTGGAGCAGGGAGATTGAAGACCTGATCTCGCAGGTCGGCCGGGTGGTGCGCGAGACCCTCCCCCGCATCGAGCGGGATACCGGGCATACCTTCCAGGGGCCGGACGGGCTCCTCCGGATCCTTATGGACACCTCCACGAAACGGCTCTTTCTGGATATTCTTGCCGGGTTCCCGGAAGAATCGCTCCCGGTCCCGGCGAAAGACCTCGGTATGCTCGGGAGGTTCCCGAACGACTCCCGGGCCCTCGCTCTCATCGGCGACGTCACCCTGCGGTTGAAGGTCCTCTCCGGTCCGCATGGAGAGGTGATCGACCTCGCGGCGCTCTCTGACCGGTGGGGCCTCCATGAGAGTCGTCTCGGCCTCGCGTGCCGTCACCGCCCGGCCGGCGAGCCCCTCCTTCGGGAGAAGGAGACCCTCTCCCGGGCTGTCCTCGGCCTCATCTACATCGAGGGGGGCACCGATGCGCTCGGGGGTGCGGTGTCGCTCCTCGGATGCGGGCCGGGTGGAGCAACTGGATAGGAATATATACCGGATCCACCCCTCCGGGAGCAGGAGACTCTCTCATGGGTACCCATGCTCTCGGTGCGTTCATAAGACTCGGGAGGTTCCGCCTCCTCCTCTCGGGTTTCATCCCGTTCACCGCCGGGGCGCTGCTTGCGTTCCTCCTCGGGGCACGGTTCACCCCGGCGCAGTTCTTCCTCGGCTACGCGGCCATGGCGGCGGCGCACCTCTCGGTCCACTACAGCAACGACTACTTCGACGCCGACGCCGACCGGTTCGTCGAGACGACGGCGATATCCGGGGGGAGCGGCGTCCTCGCCACCAACCCGGACCTCAAGCCCGCCGCGTTCTGGGCGGCCGTCGTCCTGATGGCGGTCTCAATCCTCGCCGGCTACGCCTTCGTGGTCATCTACGCCTACCCGGCCGTCTTCCTCGCCTTCGCCGTCGGCGGCAACCTCCTCGGCTGGTTCTACACGGCGCCGCCGCTCCGGCTCGCCTACCGGAACCTCGGGGAGGTCACGAACATGATCACCTTCGGCCTCCTGATGCCGGGGGCGGGCTACTTCGTCGCGATGGGGAGGCTTGACGCCGCCTTCTTCGCGTTCTCTCTCCCGCTCTTCCTCTATGGGCTCGTCTTCATCGTGAGCGTCGAGATCCCGGATAGGGAGGGCGATATCGCGGGTGGGAAGCGGACCCTCATCGTGCGGAGGGGGCGCGTTTATGGGTTCTCGCTCATCGCCCTCGCGGCGGCGCTTGCGACCGCGACACTCCTTCTCTTTGCGGTCACCGGCGTCTTTGCCCCCGTGGACTTCCGGCCGGTGGCGCTGTTCTCGTGTATCCCGCTCGGTATAGCGCTCTGGGGGTTCCTGAACCGCTCCCCGGATCGGGCGCCGGCCCTCCGCTACGCTACCGCGAATATCCTGGGCTACTTTATCTTCCAGGGGCTTGTAGCCGTCTACTTCGCCCTTGCGGCCGCTGCGACCCGATAAAAAAAGAGTTGGGAGATTACTTCCGCATCATGAAGAAGTATCCGGCCGCTATGACGATGACGAGCACAGCGAAGATCGCGATGATCATCATCATGGGCAGCCCTTCAGCGGGCTGATCCCCGGACGGTGTCGTGGGCGTTGTCGTGGTCGTCGTGGTCGCCGTCTCGATCGGGGTGACCGTTGTTACAGGCTCGGTGAAGAGCGCGTAGATGCTGAAGTGGGTTATCCGGATCTCGACGGTCCTCGTGCCCGGGATGACGGTCGTCTGAACGTCCTCCCAGAGGCCGGTCTCCTTGTTGTACCACTTCATCGTGAGCTTGTTGCTGTTGGGGTCGAGAGTCTTCCAGACGTCCTCGGGGATATTGAGCGAGAGCGTGATGCCCGGGCTGAAGGTGGCGCCGTCGGGGCCGGCCTCGTAGGCGTAGCCGGCGAACCGGAAGACCGATCCGGACGGGATGGCCGGGACCGCGTCGCCGGCGAGGGGACTGAGGGAGATCTCGCCAAGCGGTTTGCCGTCGGCATCGAGCGCCTTCACGCCGATCGGGACGAGCAGGCCTCCGATGTTGTCATTGGCGTTCACGATGATGGACTTGAGGACGGTGCCCGAGCTGCCGGTCAGCAAGGTACCGGTCCCGGTGTAGGAGGCGGTGGTGCTGCCGCTGCCGCCGCCACTGCCGCGGTGGTAGTAGGGTGTGGGCGTGGGCGTCACGGCGGGGGTGATCTCGAGCGTGTGCACGCCGTAGGCCTGCATCGTTCCCCTCGCACTCTGCCCTGCCAGGTAGACCTGGTAGGTTCCGGCGTCAAGCCCGGTTGTCGAGACCGTAGCCTGATTCGTATTTGCCACCACGTACTTCCCGCTGTTCGGGCTGACGTAGATATTGCCGATGAGTTTCTGGGTTGCGGGGATGCCGCTATGGGTGATGTTCAGGCGGAGGGTGTCTTTACCGAGCGTCGCTGCATCGATGAACGCGGTGCCCTTGTAAGCAACATTGTTGCGGAGCAGGACCACGCCAAGGCGTTCACAGGGTGTGTCAAACTTTGCGGTGAAGGTTTCGTTCAGCTTCACGCTCGTGGCAGAGATCGAACCCTGGTTGGAGTCCTCAAGGACCACAACCGGCATTGCGGCAAGGAGGCCGATCCGGTCATCGTCCACGGTGATTGCGGCGAGCGCGTAGTCACCGGGTGGGAGCTTGATTTCTTTCAGGCCCTGCGCACCCAATTGGTACCCATTGCCGCCCAGGTCCACCTGGTTCTTATGATGACCAAGGACCCCGGTGACGGAAGTGTCATAAGCGGGGACCGTGATGTTCTCTCCAGAGGAGTTGCCCTGATTGACTTTACCTTTATCATCGATTGTGACCTCTGTCCAGCCACCGTCAATGAAGATGTATGCGGTCTTCTTCACGAGTTCCATGTAGTCGACCGATCTCATGCTGCCCTTTCCGCCTTTTATCAGGTCAGCGATGTAGGACTCATTCGCCTCAGCGAGCACGAGGACGGCTTTCTGTGTGTTTGGAACCTTCACCGTGAAGTCGAGGACCGTGCCGGGTTCGTAGACCCAGGCGTTACGGTAGGTGTCGCTCCCACTAACGGTTATGTTTGCATTTTTGTCCACGGTCACGTAAGTATCGTTGGTGACCTGACCGACGTTTGTAACGTACTTCTGCAGCTGATCCAGGGTGGGGAAGGGTACGTCGCGCCCGTTATGGAGGGTGATGGAACTCACGCCGGTCCGGCTGAGGTCTTTTGCTGCGGTGTAGGTCGTGTCGATGCCGGAGACCTTGCCCATCTTCGTCGAGTTCACCCAGATCATGTAGTTGTTGTAGAGGTGGAACGCGCGCTTGGCGTAGTTACCGGCCTTGTCGTAGGCACGGAACTCGAGGTCGCGGTTTCCGACGTTGATTGTTGTTGTGGCGGTTCCGGTGGTCCTGATGTCCTGCCAAAGTTCTTTCCCGGTTGCCGCGTCCACGAGGGCGACACGGGCAAAGCTTGGGTCGGAATCGGAGACAGCCCAGTTCAGGGTGAGGGTCTCGCCGGCCTCGATGTAGCCATCACCGTCACCGTCGCTGTCGGTGATGGTGAAGGTGTCAATCTTCGGCGCCTTGGTATCGAGCGTGAAGGTCCAGTTCAGGGATTGCGAGTTTCCGTAGTTATCGGTTCCGCTGACCTCCACCCAGTACTCGCCATCGGCGAGGTCACGGGGCAGGGTTCCTTTTGCGCAGCTACCTTCGATGGTGGCACCTAGATCCTTCTCATATGTCGCATTACCGAGACACATGGTGACCGGTCCCAGCATCTCGGTGATGAGTACCGAGGCAGACTCCGGGATTTCATTGATGTAGCTCTCTGGTGCAGGGATCGGGTCCGAGAATCCAGCAGCAACGACGCTGATGGGTGTTGTGGTATTCTTCCCTTCGTTCCCGGCGGCATCGATGGCCGTGACGGTCAGCGTGACGTCATTCTCAACCGGCCAGGTGACCTGCCTATTGAAGGTGTAGTCAGGGGCCGATCCACCGAGCGGAAGGAGATCATACACGACCGCTGCATGGGTCGAATTCTTCAGGGTGGCCTGAGCGGATTTTATCTCACCAGCCTCATGGATCGTCCCGGCAACGTCGAACGTCGACGGGACGCGTCCCTTCGTGTCGAGCGTGATTACCGGGAGCACTTTATCCTCGGTGGTGAAGGTGCCGTTCTGGACGGTTGTATAACTCATGTAGCTGATATCATCACTAACCCCAATCTTCTCCAACTCGAGACCAACCTCCATCCTACTCCCATCGTTCTTCTCTGGCTTAACCGTAAAGGTGATATCCCATAGCCAGGTTCCGGTTGGTATCCTCTTACCACTTGCGAGTGCCAACTTAAATCCGCTTCTCGGATTATTCAACTCATCTGTTCCGAAGACGTTAGACAGATCCTCATTCAGACTAAAGTTGGTAACTTCTGCAACGGATTCATCGTAGTGAACTTTTAGCTGCAGGGCTTTCACCGCCGGATCGTACGAGCCATTGAGGAAGATGAACACATGAGCGTTCTCTCCCCCTTTGACTCCCAGTGCATCGGTTGCAACAAGTGTGCCGCCACTTGCAGCAGCACCTGTCGTAACGACACAGAGCGCAAGTAAAAACGGCAGTATTACACCAGCCGTTATAAGTCTCGACAATTCCATGATTTACCCTCTCATCTCCAATACAATTAACCCTTTCTTTTTAATACCATTACGATAAAGACTGCAGAGAGTGCAAGCAGGGCAGGTAATACTGCCTTCGGCGTGCTCTCTGTCTCTACTCCTCTTTCAGGCGCTCCCTGTGACTCCACCGGGGGTACCTGCGTTGCCATGGTTGTTGTTTCGGTCGTCAGGGCCGGTGTTGTCCCAGTCTCCGTCAACTGCGGCGTCCCTGCAGGTACGGCGGTTTTCGTCGGCAGAGAGACCTGAGTCGACGCAGGCGTGACGCTCCCGCTGCCTAGCGTGTTCCCTGATGTGGAAGACCCTGGCGTGGGGATTGTCCCGCTAAATTCCAGATTGGTGAAGGGAATGGGGTCACCACGGGTATTTCCCAGATCCCTGACACTGATCGTGATGGAACCGGTCCCCTCAACCTTCATGGACGCGACAGGGATGTCCCCAGTCAGCCCTTCAGCCGATATCCCGGCAATTATGGTCATCCCCTCGTCGTTCCGTATGTTCTCTGCCACCAGAAAACCTGAGAGAGGTTCGACCGAGGTGACAGAGACATCAGGCCCGTACGAGAGAACAACGTCAAAAGCACCAAGTCCAATGCTGTCGTCGATGCCTGCGACGATGAGTTGCCCGTCAGTGAGGCGTACTTCCGCTGCCTGTGCCGCTGTGAACGATACGCACAGTACCGCTACAAGAAAGAGTGTGCGTGAAAAAGTGGAGTTCATGAGTTAACACCCCTCAACTATAGGATGGGATCATAGTATTCGTCTACGTTCCCTACGACATAGTTCAAGATAGCAACTGCATCGAACACATTTGTTTCACCGTTCTTCGTTGCATCGGGGTAGTCATAGGCATTTTGGAATTCATTAACTCCAATATTGCCTACAACAAAGTCCAGAACAGCAACAGCATCGAATATATCTACCTCGTTGTTTGAAGTCGCATCACCCAGCAGCCCACCTTCAAACCCGATCTCAACCGTATTGCTGCCTGCCGTCGTGTTGTAGACGATCAAGGTAGCATTCGTGGTTGAGTAGGTCGCCCCGTCTTCGCCATACTCAAACGTCCCACTGATGAGCTCATACGTCGCATTTTCGCCGTTCACCTTCACCACCGGCTCGTTCACCAGGTACCGCATCGGGAACTCAAGCGCAATGCCGAGTTCACCGCCGTCCCCGAGGACCGTCACGGTGTAGGTGGTGTTCTCATTCCGAAGCGCGCTGAGCCGCCCGGCCGGTTTCTGCTCCACACTGGCGATGCTGCCTGCCCCTCCCTCCGAGAAGACCAGAGCCGGTTCAGTGAGGGACGACGGGAGCGTGACGTTGCAGAGCGCCGTCGCATCAGGCGTGACCCGGACCGCGGTGCGGATCGAGGGGTGGTCGTTGGTTCCATTCACGACAAGCGTGTAGTTGCCGTTGAGGACGTTGGTGAAAGTGTGGGTTGGTACATTCTCCTGAAGAATGGGAACACGGCCTTCTCCAACGAGCGTTATGCTCTTGGCCTGAGCGGGTGCGCCGTTCTCATCGACGACGTTGACGCTGACGTTCCCCCTGCCCCTGACCGTGAAGGTCTCGCTGGCAAAGGTCACATCTGTATCATCGTAGAGCGGCCGGATACGGAGGTCCAGATCCAGTTCCCCGTGATCTTCAGGAGTTATCGTGAACTTGTAGGTCTGAAGATCGCTCACATTCCACGCGACAGACTGGATGAAGAGCGAGGGGTGGTCGTTGCCTGTCGTGCCGTTCAGGTACTGGAATGCGCCTGGCTCATTGTTTTCGGTGATTCCGGTCTCGTTATCGAAGGTAAACCCTGCGATCGGGATCTCGATCATCGGGGAGTAGACACCTGTCTTTTCTGGCGTGACCTTGATCGTCACGTCTGCTTTCTCACCGGCAACCATCTCGGTTGGGAGGATTTCAACATTGTAGGTATTGCGGATCTTCTGTATCAACGAGGCGTCGCTCAGGATCCCGATATCAGTCGAGACCTGCAGGAGCCCGGCCTCTTCCTCGTAGCCGAATGACTGGATCAGCCGGCTTCCCTGAATATCCCAATCGATCTCGTTGACCGGGGCGGACTGTGAGTGGTCGACGCTGACCAGGAACGGGCCGGTAGCTCCGGTGGACGTGGCAGTGAGCGTGTGGGACTTCACCGTGCTGAACCCATTGTTGAAGGTGCGTCCTGGGATTGGGGTCCCACCCGCCATCAGGGTGTCCATCTGGTCTTTCGTCAGTGTGTACTCGATCCGCGGGGTTGTCGCGTCCATCGAGAAGGTCTTTATCAGCTCCCCCTCGTACCACCTGACCTCAACCGTACCGGTGGTAACCTCCGTCGGCTGGCACTGGATCAGCGCATCGATGGCTACCTGGGAGGCCCAGGTGTATCCCCATCCTCCGCCATTCTCGTACTGGTTGATGAGCCAGCCGACCCCCTTCTGGATCGTCTCATTATCGGCAGGAATCCCGGTCGCGTTCAGCGCGAGGACAGCGTACGCGGTCGCTTCGGTCTTCCTTCCGCCGTCATACCAGCCATAGTAACCGTCACTGCCGACAGGCCAGAAGCCCTCCGATTCCTGGGCGCCGATCAACCATATCTTCGCATTCTCCTTTGCATCACCGATCTCCTCGTCGGAGACATCATCAGATGTCATCGCGAAGGCCTCAAGCCCCCAGAGGGCGAGCGCAGTTGCCATCGCCTCATCATCGCCGGAGGACCAGGAGCCCTCTGGATTCTGGGTACGAATGAAGTACCGCGTGGCGTTTCTCATGTTGTCTTTCATGTAGCCGCTGTATGGCTCCTGGACGTCCACTGTCTGGTTGATCATGTCATGGATGAGCATGACGAACGCGGTGTTCGACTCAGGAGTCCACGAGTGGCAGACGTGAGCGCTCCACGTCCAGGTGCCGCTGCTCCTGTTGTCCGGGTATTCATGGAACCACTCGATCAGTTTCTCAAAGTTCACAGTGTCGTTTTCGACCGTGGTGCCGTTGGAGACCTTCCCGTCAAGGAGCGTATATAAATTTTTGTCACCGTTGATCCTGGCGAGGGTGTAGCCCGCGTAGGAACTCGACGACGATTCCGAGGGCTCGCCGCCCCAGAGGCTCCAGCCGCCTGCACTTTCCGGATAGCGACTTCCGATGTTCTGGCCTACCTCGCCGCCCGCAAGAAGTTTTTTGACACCGCCGGCGACCGAGGAGTCCGCGCGCTCCTTGATGTTGTCCCAGTCCGCGGGCCGGTCGCCCTCTGGGCGGCCCAGGTAGTAGTTCTTCACGTTGAGCGACGCCAGCATCCTGCTCGTCGTCTGCTCGACGCACCCGTAGGGGTAGCCGATGAGGTACTCGAGGCCCGAGAGGGTGCGCCCGCGGGCGCCGGACTGGACGATGATCTTTGTTACGTTGTCGTAGGTGTTGTTGGTGTGGAGGGTGTTGAAGGTCAGTTCGCCGGAGTGGGTGCTGTTTACAGACGTAGCACCGACCGACGAGACCCGGATCGAGGGGACCCAGATGAGCACTTCTTTCGTGCTGTTCCGTAAATCGGACACCCCGTTCGCGGCGATCTCAAACTCGATATCACCTTTGTTGATCAGGCCCGGCGTATCTGTCCACATCCAGGTGCCCACGTAGTTCCAGTCGCTGGCGTACAGGTAGCGGGTCTGGTTTCTCCCACCGTCAACCTCCACATGGGCCGGGGCGGTGATGTTGAACCAGGCGTTGCCGGACTGGCTCGCCTTCACGTAGGCATACATGTAGAACCATGAACCGGCGCTTGCCCTGTTGTCCCACGGGCCGGAGATATCACTGTTGAACTTGAGGGTGTACTCCTTCGCGGTGATGGTCTTCGCATCATCCCTCCGTCCCTTGAGGTCGACCTCCGTCTCATTTGTCACGTTGATGACGGCGGTGTAGGTCCCGGAGGCTTTAGGAGTCCACACCACTTCCTGCTGGAACTTACCCCATCCGGAGATGGTCGTACCGCTCCAGGTCTTGCTTATGACTGTCCCCGTCTCATTCTTGATCCAGACGGTAACATTCAGCTTGCCCGTCTCGACGCCCTGGTTGTTCACGACAGAGGCGATGATCGTGTTCTCCTTGCCGACGATCGCCTGGTTCGAGGCCGTGGCGATCCGGGCAGTGACGTCGTTGTGGCCAATCCTCGTGATCGTGGCCGGGGTGATGCTCGATACCGGAATCTCCTCGCCGGACGTGGAGTTCAGGAACCCGTAGTTGTTGACGGTGAGGTTGACCGTTGTCGACCCCTCCGTACCGCCCAGGCCGACAAACCGCATCATAAAGAGATCGGCACCGTCACCATAGGTGGTGATGCCATGGGGGCTTACGCCGGCGACCCGGATTCGGCCGCTCTTGGCGCTGTTGTCGTTAACCACAAGATTATCGATGACGTAGGGACCCGGGATAATAGCATCACCCGTTTCGGTAAGCCCGATGAATGCAGGATCCCATGTCACATAGAAATCGAACCCGCCAAGGTTGTTGACATCCCTCACCATAACGGTCAGGTCTACAACCTCCCCGGAGGCGCAGGTCCTCTCTGCCGGCTCCACTGAGAGCGTGGCGGCAGAGCAGACGCCGCAGAGGAGGGTGAGGAGCAGGATGCTCCAGAATACATTTCTCATTTCATTTTCCTCCAATATCACTCATTTCAATCTGAAGTACGCATCCCTCAGACCGACGTTGTGCTGGGCGATGAACATCGCATCACCGACATCGATCACTCCGTTCCTAGTGACGTCAGTCACGAGGAACGCCGGCGTCCCGGCAGCGGGCGTCTCCGTATCGAGGCCGACAACCAGCCTGAGGACTTTCAGAGTATCCCTCTGGTTGACCTCTCCGTCCTCGTATGCGTCACCGAGGAGCAGGAGATACGCACTGCCGCTCCTGACCTCGACAGGGATGGTCAGTCCGTTTGCATCGGTGAGTCCTGCGGCCAGGTTCAGGGGAGTCCCATCACCGGTCGTGCCGGTGACCTTGAACCGGACGGTGGCGATGGTGACGTTTCCGCTGACGCCGGATGTCTTCACGCCTTCACAGCGGACGCGGCCGTTTTCTATGTTCTGTGCAAAAATACCCAGTGGACCCGGGATGACCTTCTCCACCTCAAGGACAGAGCCGTTGAAGGTGAGGTCAATGTTGTAGGCGGCAAGCTTCTCGGCTCTGTAGACGATTATCGGGAGATCGTAGGTCGTATTGGGCACCAGCACGAGGTCCTTAGGGAGCTCGATGCGGGTTACCGCGCTTTCTGATGAAAGAATTGTGGCGGTTGCACGGTTGTTTGTAAACGTCGTCTCGTAATCGCTGACCCCACTCGGGTTGACCTCGGCACTGACCGTGTACTCGCGGGCGACAAGTGCCGTCTCGTTCCGCCAGATCACCGTCGACTCCCCTGGCTTGAGCGCTGGGATAGTGATCCCCGTCTCTTCTGTCTTGCCGGTGATGCGGTAGGTGAGGGTTGCTTCGTTGCTCCCGACCTCACCGAGGTTCGTCACCCTGACCCCGATCGCGGTCTCGCTCGCCGGTGTGGTGTACCTCGGCGCGACGACCTCCACGGCCAGGTCCGGCGCGGTGATCCTGACTGGGTGCACGAGCCGGTTGTTCTGGTAGTTCAGTTCCTTGACCGCTTCATTCGCGTTGACCGTGACCGCAACGTTGACGTCGACGGGCAGGCGGTAGTCGCTCGGGTCGATATCAAATTGTTTTGCGATGAACTCAAGCGATATACCGGAGATGACTGACTTTGTCTCCCCTACTCCAAGATCTTGCTTGAAGTAGGCAGGTTCGCTGTGGGGCCCGACCTCAGCGGTGCAGGTCATCTCGACCCCGTCATAGACATAATCCGCCGTCCCGACATTTTTGATGCGGAGGGCGACGTTGGAGATCGTGATGGTGTCATCCTTCTCAAGCTTCACGATGTGCGGTGCAGAGACTTCCGGCACGAAGTCGGGAAGGAGGGCAGCGGTCACCTCAAGGTAGCCACCGTCTTCCTGCACGAGTTCGCCGTCGTGGTAGCAGAGCACCAGGTAGGGGATATCCGATGCGTGAGCGAGGGTCTCCCGGAGCGCCTGCTGGCCGGCGGCCGGTGCGGTGAACGTCAGGGTCACCTTACCGGAGGTGTCCGTGTAGCCGGTCGCGATCACCGTGTAGGGGTCAGGGTACCAGTCAGCCGCGAAAAGAATGTTGCCGTCTCTCGGGTCCCCGTAGCATGAGAACGGATCCCAGTCCCCCGCCGCGCCAGCCGCAAGCACGACACGTGCACCGGAGATCGGCGCTCCGTCCCCGGTCGATACATTAAAGACGACCGGTACGGACGATCCGACGAGGACTGAGTCCGGCATTGTGTAGGAGACGGACCTCTCCGGGTGACGAAGCGTGGTGTAGAGATATTTACTGATGCTCTGTCTGTTCGGGTTCAGGAGACCGTACATGACCTCGTAATGTCCCTCGGCTGCAGGGGTCACCCGCTGGGTTTCCGTCCCGTTGAACTCCACAACAGCGGCCGCTTCGGTCGCCTCGGAATCCCATATGTACGTCGCGGATCGCCTGTTGAGGGTGAAGAAGCCCTTCTCGTGGATGGGTTCGCCGGCAGGCCCGTAGCTCCTGGCGATCACGTTGTAAGCATTGCCATCCCGGACAACACCGGCGATGTACGTCTCGGAGTCCGGAGAGAGTGCCCCTATGTACGCCGGTGCGCCGAATCCGTTCGATATCATCTCCGGGTTGACGGAGTACTGGTTAATCAAACCGAACGGGACACCGGTCCCCTCACCCATGGACCCGGAGATTCCCGCGGTGGCAAGGAGGTAATCCATCCGCGTTTTGCCGGTCGTATCGACGGTGAAGGTGCAGACACCATCCTCACCGGTCGCACCGGTCTCAACGCCATTCTCCGTGTAGAGGTATACAGTCTGTCCGGGCACCATGCTGGATGTTCTCGTGACCGGATCATAGGTGTAGACATATGCAGCGATGGTGGCCTCATCGGTGGGCACCGACGCATAGGCGTCCTGGTCCCAGGTCGCCGGCCAGTCGGGATAGCTGTAGATGTACGTCAGGTTCCCGTCATAGAAGTCCTCGTACACCGGCGGAGTGCTCCGGTGCATGAGCCAGGGTTCGAGCGTCCCGTAGACGAGAACTGTGGTCGCCTCACCGGGGGACATGGCCGTGGGTATGTAGTCATGCGGGGAGGCGAACCGGACGATCGCGATGTAGCCATCCTTCGGCATCGTGAAGTTCAGGATCCCGATACCATCCGTCAGGCTGACGGTGCCCGTGCGGGTCTCCGGCTTCATCCCGGCGATCTCCGTAAGAAGCGCCTGCATGTCACCCTGGTCGGGGGCAGAGAGCGCCCGGGCGCCTGCCGACGAGAGCGAGAGGACCTCAGTCTCGGTCAGCGTGGTGACGTAGACGTCGATGTCCTGGCTCACGGTCTTCTGTCCGTGGTGCGACCGGGCCATGAGCCCGAGGTCGACACTCTTCCCCGGCGGGCAGATGGCTCGCGAAGAGAGGGGAACGACCTCCTGGAAGGAGTGCATCTCCTGACCCACGGAGATGGATCCTGCGTCTCTGCCATCGATCCCGAGGTCGAGGGAGGTTTCATCGAGAGGCCTCCCGGTAAGATTGAGCGAATACGATATGACACCATCTACCGGGACAAGCACCTCTTCAACGATGCGCTCACTGGAGTTGTTGACCGTGAAGGTGACGCTCCCCGTGTAGGGCGAGCCGTCGGCGGTGAGAAGCGGATACTTGATCGGGACGGTCGCGTTATACGGCACGGAGTAGCCCTCTCCCTCAAAGATGGGGACGACCGGGTTCGGCGTCGGGGTCGGGGTCGGGGTGACCGGGTACTTATACACCCAGTCTTCAATCCTGAGGTCACCATAGGCTATCCTTGTGTACACATAATTGCCGCCGGGGACGCCGGATATATCCGCGCCATAATAGACGGACCCGTTCGCATCGGTCCTGAGTGTCTGGTTTACGACGTAGATGAAGTGGGACTGGTAGTTGTAGTAATCGTCATACCACACGCTGATATCAACGTCTTCTCCTGCCATGGGCTCCCCGGCGGTCGTGTTCCAGAGAACCGCCATGACCGGGAGGGTGTCGCCTGTTACGGAGTAGGAGGAGAGGGTTCCGCCGATGAGCTCGTGCAGGATCCCGTCGGAGGGTTTCGTCCCGCCGAGGCCGCCGGTGATGTTCACCGCCTCGTAGGCGTTGATCCTGCCTGCGCCATAGGCGTTGTTCGGCAGCATCGCCGGCAGGGGGGTCCCGTCTTTACCGATGTGGACCGCCGTCTCCATCAGGGCGGCCTTCACGTCGGCGGGCGTGAGGGTGCTGTTGCCCGAGAGCATCAGCGCCGCCGCCCCGGCAACGGCCGGGCAGGACATTGATGTACCCTGCATGGAGGCGTACCACCCTTCGCGGTATGCCGATATGATGCCGACACCGGGTGCCATGACGTCGGGTTTGACGTAGGGTGCATCACGGTTCACCGGCCCCATGCTGCTGAAGGATGCACGGTAGTCCATCAGGTAGTCAGTGGCACCGACGGTGATGGCGTCTTCTGCCGTCCCGGGCGTGCCGATGGTTGAAGTGCCGTACCAACCGTCGTTCCCGGCGGAGACCGCGACGACGGTGCCGCCCTTGACGATGTTGTTGACGGCGGTATCGAGGATGGTCTCCCCGTTGGACTGGTAGCACTCGGAGAGCCTGATCTCCTCGATCCAGACCTCAGCTGCTCCAGTGTTCGTGACGTTGAGTTTCCAGACCCCGTTCCAACCGGCGGTGTTCGAGGCATAAGGTGCCTTGAAGTAGTAGCAGTTATCATCCTGGTCGAAGCCGAGCCAGTCAACCTCAGCCCCGCTGGCACTCCTGCCCTGAGCATCGGTCAAGGTGATCGTGAGGTTCGCCAGGGGGTCCGCGAAGCCATAGTCGGCCGCAGTGGCGTAGTAGTACGGGCCCTCGACCCTGACCGAGCCGATCACGAACTGGGGCTCATAGAGGACACCGAAACTCTCGTGCATCTGCGATGAGACAACAAGTGAAACAGTCTGATTCTCGCCCTCGGAGAGGGAGAAGTCACTCTCGGATTCGTCGCGGGAGACATAGGTTCCAAGGCTCATGGAGACGACGTCGGCCCCGTTCTCGACCGCCCACTGGACGCCGTCGAAGATGGTGCTGAACGGGCCGGAACCTTCATTGTCGAGGACTTTCGCCCCGATCAGGTTCGCTCCGGGCGCGACGCCCAGGGTCACGGTTAGTCCTCCCTGGCTGACCGTACCCCCTGCCGCCGTACCGGCGCAGTGGGTGCCGTGGCCGTGGTCATCGTAGGGAGTCTCGTTCTGCCCCCCGACGAAGTCGGCGAATGCGACGACGCGGTTGCCAAACGCCGGGTGGCTACCGTCGATACCGGTGTCGATGACGGCTATCGTCACGCCTTCACCGGTGTTCCCGCTCT
>ENA-UOOH01000733-UOOH01000733.1-fermentation-metagenome-genome-assembly--contig:-NODE-733-length-35501-cov-5.135699_pt1 | contig 35501 bp, 30 predicted proteins | sample MGYA00245778_ERZ724025 | MGnify/ENA primary metagenome ERZ724025 (study PRJEB28704, sample SAMN03018313) | fermentation metagenome | biome: anthropogenic terrestrial biome; feature: soil; material...
GAAGGCGGCCGCACGGTAGGCGCAGGCGTCGTTACTGAGATCATAGACTAGCAGCTGAACGAGGCGGCTGTAAAAATCAGCCGCCTATTAAAAACTTTTTGTATGGAGTGAAAGAATAATGGCGGATATCGTCGGTCTTCAGTGCACAACATGCAAGCGCCGCAACTATGTGACGCTTGTCAACAAGAAAAAGGCTACCAAAAAACTTGAAAAAAAGAAATATTGCAAGTTCTGTGACAAACATACCTTGCATAAGGAGTGCAAGTAGGGTAAAATAACCTCCGCACGCAGGTCTGTAGCTCGAACTGGTTAGAGCACCGCACTCCAAATGCGGGGGTTGAGGGTTCGAATCCTTCCAGGCCTGCCATTTTGTTTTTGCCGGTTTTTGTTTAGGTTCTAGAAATATCAAAGTTTGAGAATGAGGAGGTCGGGGTTATGGAAAAAGTCCTCGACTACATCCGGGAATCAAGAGCTGAACTGAAAAAGGTCACATGGCCCACAAGGCAGCAAATGTGGTATTCAACGATCGTAGTCATTGTGGTAACTTTCATGGTTTCAGCCTATCTCGGGCTGGTAGATTTGCTTCTCACGGGAGTATTCTCCAAAATCGTCCGATAGCCTGGATCAGATATGGCTTTCGAGTCTCGACTGTAACCTGGAGGTGAAGGGGGCTGCGGCCCTCTTTTAGGCATGAGCGAAATATTTGGTAACACACAGGAACGAAGCTGGTACATAGTCCAGACCTATTCCGGCTACGAGAATAAGGTCAAGGCGAACCTTGAGCAGAGGATCGCGACGATGGGTATGGAAGACAGGATCTTCCGTGTCCTTGTCCCAATTGAAGAGAAAGTTTACATCAAAGAGGGCAAAACAAAGCGGATCCGGAGAAAGATCTTCCCGAGCTATGTGCTCGTGGAGATGATCCTCGAGGACCAGTCCTGGTATGTAGTTCGCCATACACCCGGAGTGACGGGATTTGTCGGATCGGGAAACCATCCTATCCCCCTTACCCCTAAAGAGGTAGAGGAGATAATGAACAAGCTTGGCAAAGAGGCGAAGCCTAAGGTCGAAGTCGATTTCCAGGTGGGAGATACGATCCAGGTCAGGAGCGGACCATTTGCGGGACAGGCCGGTCCTGTCATCGGTATTGATGCGGACAAGGGCAAGATAAAGTTCAGCGTAACGGTATTCGGACGTGAGACCATTGTTGAAGCGGACTATACCGAGCTGGAAAAGATCTGACAGAAACAGTCACTGCTTTAATTTTGCATAGCGCACATTGACAAAAGAATGATCGCCCGATGAGGGCTTTACATAAGCAGCAAAACCAAGGAGGTAACATGTACTATGGCAAAGAAGGTAATTGGGGAGCTTAAACTGCAGCTTCCCGCAGGAAAAGCGACACCGGCGCCGCCGGTAGGACCTGCGCTCGGACAGCGCGGCATTAACATAATGGAATTCGTCAAGGCTTTCAACGCCAAGACGGCGGACAAAGTTGGGATGATCATCCCGGTCGTTATCACAGTATACGCTGACCGCAGCTTCTCTTTTATCCTCAAGACCCCCCCCGCGAGCATCCTGATCAAGAAAGCTGCGGGCAAGGAAAAGGGCTCCTCTGTCCCCAACAAGGACAAGGTAGGAAAGATAACAAAGAAGCAGGTCCAGGAGATCGCGGCTCTCAAGATGCCCGACCTCAATGCGAACGACATCGACGCTGCAATGAAGATGATCGAAGGCACAGCCCGTTCGATGGGCATCGAGGTAGTCGGTTAGAAATACCGGCTAGATGACTTCCCGGATATCCGGGATGTGGGAGGAGGATCTCTGGTCTTCCGACATTACCACGAGGAGGAATAATAATGTCAAAAAAAGGTAAGCGCTACAAGGCACTGCTCGAAAAAGTAGATCTCACGAAGCAGTATTCAATTTCAGAGGCTGTCGCAATAGCGAAGGAATGTGCAACGGCTAAATTCGACGAAAGCCTCGAACTCCATGTTCGTCTCGGCGTAGACCCCCGCCATGCAGACCAGCAGGTAAGAAGCACGATCGTCCTTCCGCACGGGACAGGCCACACAAAGAAGGTGTGTGTCCTTGCACTCGGAGACAAGCAGAAGGAAGCTCAGGACGCAGGCGCGGACATCGTCGGAGGCGAAGATCTTGTAAAAGAGATCGCTGAAGGCAGGATGGATTTCGATGCAGTAATCGCCACACCGGACATAATGAAATCAGCCGGACGTCTCGGCAAAGTTCTCGGTCCCCGCGGACTTATGCCAAGCGCAAAGGCGAATACAGTTACGTTCGACGTTGCCGGTGCTGTCAAAGAGATCAAAGCCGGTCGTATCGAGTTCCGTGTCGATAAAACAGCTATTACGCACAACGCGGTAGGCAGAGCATCTTTCCCGGCAGAACACCTTGAAAACAACGTCAAGGCGCTCTTCAGAGCCATCCTCAAAGCCCGCCCTGCAGCTGTAAAGGGTACCTATGTCAAAAGCATGACCCTTGCAACGACTATGGGAGTTGGAATTTCCGTAGATCCCGTCCAGGCCCAGAAAGACACAACAGCAGAATAAATTTCTGAACTCACATGAGAAAAAGTAAGGGGGATGCTTGCGCGTCCCCCTTACTTTTTCTTTAATGCTTTTTTCGGAACTGAGATCAAATTATTTTTTCGGCACCCTCTTGACCGCGTTTTCCACAACGTTTGTGATATGCCTCGTCAATGTAGGCAAAGGGGTGAAGAGGTCCTCTGCGGTGCTGGCCGTTACGTTGACGCCGTAGATCAAAGTATTGTCCCTCGAGTTCCGAAGTTCCAGCCTTACCGCCCCCAGTGCGGATGTTTCGTCCCACGCGGGCTTGATCTTCTGGTAGCTTATGGGTACGCTCCGTGTCTCCCATTTGCCGTTTACATATACGGAGCGGTTTTCGTACCTTGTATCCCAGACGACCTCCTGAGGGTGGTGGACGGTCGTGTATGCGCATTTCGTGACGGTTGCCGACAATATTGCGTCTGTGTATTCCGGGGAGAGTGAGAGCGCCTTCTCAGCGGTCTTGTCCCTGCCGGTTTTTTCTGAAGGTCCGGTGCCTTTGACAAAGTCATCCCTTTCGATTATCTGTTCTGGGGTCTTTACAAGGAAACTGAAACCGCCCTTTTCCTGGGATGTCAGTTCTCTCCACCTCTGCTGGACAGAATCGTCAAGGAAAGGCTCGTTCGGAGGTATCGTGATCTCATACATTACTGGAAGCGCCAGTACGGATTTGATCGAGGAATAATCGTATTCTTTGTTTCTAAATTCCTCAGCGGCCGGTTTTGCCATCGATGATGATGAAATGGAAATAAGAATGCATGCCAGGATAAGTGTCAAGAGCCTTTTCATGTTGAAACTCCTCCGTATATTATTTGTGCCTTGATATCATGCTGATTATTTTACATTACAAAAGCCGGATGATGTTGATAAAATTGTTGTCTGTACCAAATATTTTGCTGAGTTTTCCCTCCGGGCATAGATATCGGATATCAGGAACAGTTACAGCAACAATATTTGGGGTGCTGTACAAATTATCATCTTTATTGTATAATCTCACAGCTTAGACTCAAGACAGCAGGTGCGCTTGCGCTTAATTTCCTGCCGAGGTCTGCGAAGGATAACCGTGCCCCATTAACTCAATTACTGCACGTATTATGGCTTCCGGACTCCCCTTGAGTGACGGAGGCCTTTTTTATTGTCGGCATCCGATCACAACATCAACAGGAGGTGAAATTGAATGCCAACACAAGCAAAACGTGAAACGATCGATTCCCTGGTAGGACTGCTCAACAAGAGCAACGCAGTCTTCATCACCGAGTACCGCGGCCTCACAGTCAAGAAGATCAGCGACTGCCGCAAACGCATCCGCGAGGCAGGCGGCGAGATGAAGGTGTGCAAGAACACACTTATGCGCATAGCCTTTACGGAGGCGGGCATAACACATGCACCTGAGTTTGACTCAGGCCCGAACGGCTACGTTCTCTCCTACGGCGACGTGGCATCTGTAGCGAAAGCCATCCGCGACTTCTCAAAAGAGAAGGGAAACGAGGCCCTGATAGTGAAGGCGGCGGTCCTTGAAGGAAAGATCCTCAGCAAGGAACAGGTCTTCGCGCTTGCGGACCTTCCCTCAAAGGAAGTTCTCATCGCCCAGGTCGTCGGTACCATCGCAGCTCCTCTCAGGGGACTCGTCACAGTACTTTCCGGCCCTGCAAGGGGACTCGTCACATGCCTCTCGCAGATCAAGGACAAAAAGGAAGCGGCATAGCCGGTATGAGCGGCAAATTTGCCGCATAGCAGCATAAAAATTTAAAATATCCTTAGGAGGATGAATTAGTATGACACGTGAAGATATCATCAAGGCAATTGAAGAAATGTCAGTACTTGAGCTCTCCGAGCTCGTGAAGGAACTCGAGGACAAATTTGGCGTATCGGCAGCGGCACCCGCGATGATGATGCCTATGGCCGGCGCAGCAGCACCCGCAGCTGCAGTCGAAGAAGAGAAGACAGAGTTCGACGTAGTCCTCGCTGACCACGGCGCAAACAAGATCGGCGTCATCAAGGTCGTTCGTGAGATCACCGGCCTCGGCCTCAAAGAAGCCAAAGAGCTCGTAGACGGCGCACCCAAGACCGTAAAAGAGCAGGCTGCAAAGGAAGAAGCCGAAGAGATGAAGAAGAAACTCGAAGAAGCCGGAGCAAAGGTGGAACTCAAGTAGTCCGATCTCTTATGATTTTGGAACGGATAAAACGGGACTCCGCCATCAGATCGGGGTCCCGTTTTTTTGATCTGAATATTGTCTGACCGGACAAGAAAGGTCAGTTTCTGACTCCTGAATCCTCCCTGAATATCAGCACACCGTAAGGTATTGGGCGCTCGGCATCGTTGCTGTTGCTTGGAAGGGTGAAGGTGTTTCCCCTCCACCAGAGAGAGCTGGACCCTCCGCCGTCAAGGTTCAGTGCCGTAGACATCCCCAGCCACCTGCATACCTTCCTTGTCTCCTCAATGGTCGCACCAACGCTGTGCATATTGTCCCTGCCGTCTATGACCGCCCACATGATTTTTTTGCCGTCAGTCCCTACCATAGTCCGTGGATGCCGCATATTGAGGACGTTTTCTTTGATGTTTTCAGTATTGCCCGCATATTCGCCGTTCTTAAGCAGGAGCGGACCGGCCTGGAGCATCTCGGTATATTGGTCGAAGCGTCTGTCGGAACTTATGTCAGCTGTCTCCCTGCCGTCTACGAAGACCGTTTCCCCTTTGTCGTTCCAGCCGAACGCGGACCGCTGCGGCCAGAACTTCGCGTTGTCGGTGTATCCCTGCCTTCGAAGCACGCCTATCGGTTTTGCCCCGGCAAAATAACCTCCGTTGATCCCTCCGACGACGCCGTAGTTTTCGACGGCTATGGTGGCTAGGGGTGCCTTGTTTGCACCGACCATGACCGCTGTAGCTATCTGGCATTTAACTGCGTCCATGTCGACTGTTATCATCGCCGCGAAGAGGGGTTCGTTGACCCCCGTTTCCAAATTTCCGTTTGCCGGGCCTGAAGGGTCGCCTATCCCGTGTTTAAACATAGTCAGCGTAGTACCCTCTGATGAGAATGAGTCCTTCCAGGATACTTTTTTCCTGCAGAGTTCGAGCCAGTCTGTCAGTGCTTTTATATCTTCTTCGCCTAACGGTCTCTCAAGGCCGTTCAGGATCGCCGACGGAAGAGAAGGGGATATCTTTTTTGCTATTTCCGCCACAGGATCCAGATGGCTCCATTCCGGCAATATCGTGACCTGGTCATAGGCGGTTATGACGAAGCCCCAGCCCATCGATTCAAACACGAGCCTCAGGGCTGAGGAACCGGTCATTTCATCATCAGTATCAGTCAGATATTTTGCGGGCACTTTGTGTCCCAGTGATTTGAAAATATACGGCATAAGCTCATCCTTTGTGACCGCGAAGGATGAGCCGGCTAAGGCAAACAGGAGGGCCAAAGTTAATAAAACAGTCGCGCAGGTTTTTGTTTTTCCTGCCGTAGTAAGTCTTTTCATGCCCTTATGATAGTATTGACACCATTTAACCTAATCAGTATAATGGCCCATGTTCGACTTCGGGGTTTTAGCTCAGTTGGGAGAGCGCTTGAATGGCATTCAAGAGGTCAGGGGTTCGAATCCCCTAAGCTCCACCAGGTAATTATATGCCCGCCTTTCGAGGCGGGTGTTTTTTTATTCCCAAAAGCATCCGGAATTTTGATCTAAAATTATTTTTCTCTCTTTTGCCGTAAGCAATGGTGTTCTGAACAAAATCCAAAGTTGGCGTATACTTTGAGGTATGTTTGTCAAAGGATCACCAATCGGTCAAAAGGAGCCTTGGTCATGAAGATACTGGGTTTTAAAAAGATCGACGCTTTCACGAAGGGAAGCTCTTCAGGCAACCCTGCCGGTTATGTTCTTCTGGACCGGATGGACAGCCTGAGTGAGGGAGAGATGCAGAAACTCGCATCCGAACTCAAAGGCTTTGTCAGCGAAGTGGGCTTTGCCTGCAGGGAGCCCGGCGGGTTTCATCTGAAGTACTATTCGTCTGAATGCGAAGTCGCATTCTGCGGACATGCAACTATCGCCATCATGTATGACCTCATCTCGACAGATACGGAACTGCTTGAGGAAAAGGAGCTAAAGATCAGGGTCAGGGCGGAGACCTTGCCTGTCTTCAACCGCCTGAGGGAAGAGGATGCGGTCTACATAACAGCCCCGGAGCCGGGATTTCTTCAAAGGGATATCAGTCGAAACGAGATAGCTGAAGCACTTGGTGCGGACGTGGAAGCTATAAAGGCAGAAAGAGCAGTCAGAGTAATAGACGGCGGTCTCAGGACCCTAATAGTCCCTCTGGCTTCCCTCATGGACTGTATTGAACTCTTCCCGGATCAGGAGAAGCTCAGGAGATTTTCCACGGAAAAAGATTTTGACATAGTACACGTATATACCGACGAGGTAAGTACAAAAGGGACAAAATACAGGACCCGCGTCTTCGCGCCCAAATACGGATACCTGGAAGACCCTGCCACGGGCTCCGGAAATTCGGCATTTGGATATTATCTTATCGACGAAGGCATGTGGGAGGATGATTTCTCGATAGAACAGGGACCCTCCCGGAACTCCCCCAATATCGTCAGGATAAGGCGCCTAACCGGAGAGAGGGCTGACAGGATACTTTTCGGAGGATCAGCCACGACCAGGATAGAGGGCAAGTATCACCTCCACTGAATCATAAAAAAGATCAACGAGGGAGGCCTGTTTTCATTTCAGGCCTCCCCTTTTATCGCCGGATCCGGGATAGCCGCGTGTCCTCTGCTCCAGGTCCCGGCAATTATGTGACAATGTATAATTAAGGCAGGCCATATACAGTGTAATTGCATATGTCCGCAAGTGAAAACATGGTAGAATTACCGGGTATAACAGCCGATCACATGATCAAATGAAAATGTATACAGAGCCGCCGAGGTGTAATTGATTTTGAGGGTGAAAAAAATCAACAGCAAAGCAGGAATAATTGCTGCATTAACAACTGCAGCCGCAGGGATCGCCCTTGTGGTCCTGACTCAGGTGAACTTCCTGGGGGATCTTGTCGTGGACCAGGTCAGCAATGCCGTAAGGGACCAGCTCAACGTCGAGCTTGTCATGCCTGCCCTTTCCGGCAACCCCGTCATGGGCTTCGAAGGGAAGGAAATGTCCTTTGTCCGTTCCGATGACAAGCTCCTCACGATTGATAAGATAGACATAAACCTCTCCCTCCCCAGCCTTCTTAAAAATTCACCCCGCATATCCACCCTGGTGATAGAGGGCCTAAGCACCGACTATGATTCGCTGCTTAAGATGGTGCCGGAGAAAAAGGGGAGCGCGGGAACAAAGGATATCCCTATAGACAAGATAATACTGAACGAGGTCAGGGTATCCTCCCAATGGGGGCTCCTCGAGCTGGACGACAGCTCGCTTGAACTTCGCGGACTGGAGTGGTTCGCCCCCGTGCTCAAGGGCAAGTTCCGTGATATCCCATTTTCAGTATTCGGAGTAGTCAGAAAGGAAGAAGAAAACTGGCTGCTTGACGGCTTCTCCGCCAAGCTTGACGAAGGTTCCGCCAAAGCCTCCGGAGCTGTATATCCTGTTCCGGATTTCAAAGCTGATATAAAAGATGCCGACCTGCGGACGATAGCCTCGATATTCCCGAACTTCTCGAAATATGGCGTAACGGGCACATTGACGGTAAAGATGGAAATGAGGGGCGAGGGCAGGGACATCTTCACTTCTGGAGAAGGGGTCCTTAAAAAGGCTGTTGTCGGAAAGGTGCCGCTTGAAGAGGTAGCGGCCAAATGGAGATACGAAGAGGGTGTTCTTGATATCTCGCTTGAGGAGAGCAAGGTCTTCGACTCATCACTCCGGGGATCGATGAAGCTTGATACAAGGGCCCCGGGGAAATATCTCGAACTGAAAGCCGATGCGCGGAACCTCCGCTTCGCAGACTGGACTGACAAGATAGCCCATGAGATAGCAGGGAACGCAGCGATGCTGAAAGGCAGCATCACCGCTATGGAGGCAGACCTTAAGGGCCCGCTGGACGCGCTTGTAGGGAAAGTCGAGATAGCTCCCTCAAACGTTGCGTACAACAATATGAAGTTCACAGCGCTGCAGGGGAAGGCGCTCTTTGAGGGCAGGCCTTCAGGGAAATTAGATCTCTCGGCTCTCAGCGAGGGAAGGGAAATAAAGCTCGCAGGAACTCTCAGCATCGCCGACGGAGTGCCTGTCGATCTTAAACTGAACGCGAGGGCGATAAAGCTGGAAGAACTTGGAAAAGCGTTCAGCGAACTGGGAAAATACGAACTTAAGGGTACCGCCGATGTCTCTGCGAAGATCGGGGGAGAAATCAGCGCAATGAAGGTGAAGGCGGACATCAGCTCGCCCTCCGCGGAGATAAAGGGGATAGGAAAGCTTACGAGGGTCAAGGCATCCCCCGAGTACGACGTTTCGCTGGGAACTTTCAGGCTGACGAATGCGTCCCTTCTCTGGAACGGGGCGCTTATCACGGCTTCGGGCAATATGAAGGATATAGGGGGAACACCCGAGCTCTCCTTCAGCGGAGCGATAAAGAACGCCTCCCTCAGCGGCTTCCATAGCACACTCGGAGTCCTCAAAACTTTGAATATATCCGGAGATGCTTCGGGAACATGGACTCTTAGGGGAAAGACAGATTCTCCTGAGGCGCTGCTGAAGCTCAGGGTCTCAAACGGCAGGTTCTTGGATCTCGAGGTCTCAAGATTTCATACTGAAATGGCACATTCATCAAATAAGCTTGACTTCAGGAAGATGGATGCAGAAATGGCCGGAGGCAGTGCGGACCTCAAAGGCAAAGTCGACCTTCCGTATAAGGCATCCAGCGGATCTTCTCCTGTCAGGTGGGAATTCGAAGGCAGAGTCAGGAGAGTGGACATCTCGGCCCTCAACGGACTTTTTGGCATGGAGCAGGATATCGAAGGACCGTGCTCGGGTGAGATCAAGGTGGGCGATGACGGAAGAGGCATCAGATGGAACGCGGACATTTCGTCAGAAGGCCTCAGGTGGAAGGAGTTCTCAGCTGACGGGGCCACAGGCAGCCTGAGCGGTGACCCAAAGGAGATCAGGATCAGCAATGTAAAGGTCGATTTCCTGAGGGGAAAGCATCTCCTCACCGGTAAGATCATCCCTTCGCCGGCGGGCAGGCCTTTCTCAGAATCCATGCTCGATCTGAAGATCGCATCTGAAAATATAAACATGTATGAGTTGCTGAGGAAACACCTGCCGGTAGTAAGGGGCGTGCAGGGCCTTATAAAAAGCGAAGTTCTGGTCGGAGGTACAGTTGAAAAGCCTCTTTTGAACGGCAGCGGTACGCTGGCACCTTTCAGGTACAGGGGATTTCTGCTCCCGATGGTAGATGTCGCGTTCAACGGCAGCCTGACAGATATTAAAGTTTCAGAAGCTAAGGCAAGGCTTGCACGAGGTGAATTGACGGCTAACGGCAGAGTCTACATGGAGAACGGAAAATGGCATGGAGCCCTTGACACTAAAGGCAAAGATATTGACCTCAGGCAGATAGGAGCCTACTTGCCTGACCAGTTCAGGCGGAGGTTCGGAGGAAACGCCAGCTTCAAGTTCACCGGCAGGGGAGAGGTCGACAATTTCAGCGGAGAAGGTTCATTTTCTTCTGAAAGGATGAGATTCCTGGGATTGAGGATAAGGAACGTCAACGCCCCGTTTTACATCTCCGAAGGCTATGCGGTCATGGAAGACGTGAAGGCTGAGACGAACGGCGGAGCTGTTACAGGCGGACTTGCAATGGATATAGCGAAGAGCAGCTGGGGCGGCAACCTTACAGTGATGAGCGCCGACGTGGCTCCCATGATAAAACAGGCTTTTCCCTCCCTTTCGGGTTCGATTTCGGGCAAAGGAGACCTTAAGATCAGGGCAGGGGGCGAACCGGGAAGGATGAGCACCGTCAATGCCGCAGGGGTCCTCTTCCTTAGGGACGGAGAGATCTCCGGCTTTGAAGCGGTAGAGGCCGCAAAAAAATATACAAAGGGCAAACCGCTCCTCTTCAAAACGGTCCAGACGGCATTCACCCTTGACGAAGGGTACCTGACGATCCTTCCCGGAAGCCAGGCTGTGGCGCCTCCCGGAGATCCCGTATACCGTTATGTCATGCTTGACGGTCTGGTAAACAAGAAAAAAGAGATGAGCCTCTTTGCCATGGGCAAAGTAAATATTCAGGCTTTGAACGCCCTCCTCGGAGCGCTTCAGGGGATCATAAACGTCGGCATGGAATTCACGGGTGAGCTTGACAGAAGCGCGCTGCTGCAGAACTTCCTCGGAGGAGTCCTGTCAGGCTTCACAAGGACAGATTTCCGTTTCGTTACGATGAATATAAACGGAACTATGGATTCTCCGAGCTTCAGCAACGTAAAGGTCGACAAATCGGAGCAGATGACAAGCCCAAGGAACGTGATACCGAAGTCGGCCAGCGATCCGAATGAAAAAGACTATCAGGGCAGGGATACTGTCTTCAGACTTAAATTTGAAATCCCTGTCGGCCCCGGAGTAAGCTATACCAACGGGAATAATATCGGCGGACAGATCATAGAGCAGACGCTTGGAAACATACTGCAGGGGATAGACTTTGGAAACTGACGGTGAGAGGATGTTCAAATCAGGGATCACCCTCATCCTGGGGGGTGCCAGAAGCGGGAAGAGCACCTTTGCTGAAAGGCTGGCTAAGTGTGCTGCCTCCCATGTTACGTACCTTGCGGCTGCGGACGCCCGGGACGCAGAGATGCAGGAACGCATTGCCATACACAAAAAGAGAAGGCCTGCGGGATGGGAGACCTTCGAAGGAGATCCCTACGAGATATGTGCGGCTGTAAAGAGAATAAGGGGGGTCCTTCTGCTTGACTGCCTCACGCTGTGGCTGACCCGCCTCTTCCTTGAAGGGGGGCTTGCGGAAAACGCCTCGGGATCCGAGTGGCAGGCAAGGGAAGAACAAATAAGGGCAATGACCGAAGATCTCTGTTCTATCCCTCGAGAAGGGACGCACCTGATAATTGTGAGCAACGAGGTCGGTTTCGGCCTCGTGCCGACTTATATAATGGGCAGGCGATTCAGGGATCTGCAGGGCAGGATGAACCAGCTCTGCGCTTCAAAGGCGGAAAGAGTCGCCCTTGTAGTCGCAGGCTGCCCTCTGTGGGTCAAAGGGTCGATGGAGGAGAGTTGGCAATGAAGAACGTAAAATTCCGGGAATATATGGACAGGCTGACTGATGAGATCAGAAACGAGGGATCGAGGCTTGACTTCATTGGCAGGTTCGTTGTGGCATGGACCCTGCTCTCGCGCATCCCGCTGCCCAAAAAGCTGTGGCCGTCGGAGATGCCGACAGGCAACAGGACACTTCCTCTTGCCCCCCTTGCCGGAGGGCTTCTCGGCCTGCTTGTCGGGATCGCAGTGTCTGTCGTGAGATCCCTGGGATTAGGCGCGCCCGGCTCCATTTGGATAGGCGTCTTGTTTTACTCGATAATAGGATGGTCACTGCACCTCGACGGGTGGGGGGATCTCTGGGACGGAGTAGGCTCGGGCCGGCAGGGCGAGGAGCTCCGTTCCGTAATGAAGGACAGCAGGCTTGGAGCTTATGGGGCTGTCGGCCTCATACTCGCATTCGGACTCTGGACATCCCTGGCGGGATCTGTCCGGCCTGACAGACTCACAACCGCGTTGATCGTTTCCGCTGCTTCCGGCAGATTTGCATGCTGCACAGCTGCCTACATGGGCAGGTATCCTTGGGAGAGCGGCATGGGCAAAGGCTGGGTGGACACCTTCACAGGATATGATCTCTTCATCTCATTGATCGCGTTTTTTGTCTTCATGCCGATCGCGCCGGTCAGGTGGTTCTTCTCAGCTGCGGCCGCCCTTATAACGGGTTTCGGGATGGCGGACTGGATGAACTCCAGGCTCGGCGGAGTGAACGGCGATGTCCTGGGCGCCGCTGCCGTGGCAGCTGAGATAGCCTCTTTAGCGGTATTCTCGGCATGAACACTTTCAGGCCGAGGCTTATCGCAGTTGACATGGATGGTACGATCCTTAACAGCTCAAGCGAACTTTCAGCAAGGACAAGGAACGCTCTCCGGTCCGCTATCTCGTCAGGGATAACTGTTGTCACCGCGACGGGAAGGATGTATCCTTCAGCCCTCCCCGTGATCAGGGAGGTAGGCATAACAGCCCCCTGCATATTCTACAACGGTGCTGTCGTGCGCGATCCCCTTTCTGGTAAGACCATCCACGAAAGAGGAGTAGGAAGGGAACTGACTGCGGAAGTCCTCTCCTTCTACCGGCAGCAGGGATGGTACATACAGGTCTACAGCGATGACAGGCTCTATGTGACGGACAGCAGCGACCCAAGAAGCAGATTCTACGAAAACATATCAAAAATACGGCCCGTCTCGGTCGGTGAAAAGTTCTGGGACCTTGACGTCGATTCAACGAAACTTCTGGGCATAGCGCTGGAAGAAGACGATTTCCGCCTGATGGCAGAGAGGACTGTCTCGCGCTTTGGCGGCCGGATCTACACTGCGACTTCGTGGGGGGCTTTTGTTGAGATGACCCACCCCGATGTTAACAAGGCGAAGGGGCTTGCGATAGTTGCGGAAAGGCTCGGGATCGACAGGTGCGATGTCCTTGCGATAGGTGACGGCTCCAACGACAGGGAAATGATCGGATGGGCAGGGTACGGCGTTGCTATGGGCAATTCACCAACTGATGTAAGAGCGGCGGCGGATGAGACAACTTTAGACAATGACAGCGACGGGGCGGCAGTGATAGTTGAAAGATATCTGTAACGGGGGGTCAGATTATGAGAGATTACTTTGAACAGGAAAGGCCAACGATGACTTTTGAAATTTTTCCTCCCAAGGGCGCGGGAGATCTCGCTTCGATATTTGCGACGGTAGACGCGCTTGCAAGCCTGGCGCCTGACCTCATCAGCGTTACATACGGTGCGGGAGGGACCAGCCGCGTCAACACCGTTGAAATCGCCTCCCAGATACAGAACAGCTATGCCATACCGGCTCTCGCCCACCTTACCTGCGCGGGAAACTCGATCGAAGAAGTGGAGCCAATACTGAAAACACTCTCTGAAAACGGGGTAAAAAACATCCTCGCCCTCAGGGGAGACCTGGCGGAAAGCGAGACGCTCAAGGACTTCCGCTATGCCTCGGACCTCATAAGATACATAAGATCCAGATATGATTTCAGGATCTTCGCGGCCTGCTACCCGGAGAAGCACATCGAAGCATATTCGATGGAAGACGACCTGCGATGCCTCAAGGAAAAAGCAGACTGCGGAGTCGATGTGCTCATATCCCAGCTCTTTTTCGACAACGAGATCTTCTACAGCTTCAGAGACCGGGCAAGGACCATAGGAATAGCGACTCCGATAGTAGCAGGCATTATGCCCATAACATCCTCTTCCCAGATCAGCCGCATGGTCTCAATGTGCGGGGCAACAGTCCCGGAAAAGGTCCAGAAAATTATAAGGGCATTCGGACATAACAGCATGGCTATGAAAGAGGCTGGTATCGCATACGCGACGGCGCAGATAGTCGACCTGCTCGCTGCAGGTGTTGACGGCATACACCTCTACACTATGAATCAGCCTGATATCGCAAAGAGGATATCAGAGAACATAAGGGGGATACTCTATTCCCTTAGGGTAAAGCGCGGCTGAATTTCCCGGCTGACGTCAATGAGCGGAAACAGTTTACAAGGAAAATGAGGCGGGTCATATGACATTCAGGACAGATGAAAAAAGGGCAGTAATTTTCGACGGTGCCATGGGCACCATGCTCCAGAAGAGGGGGCTGAAAAGTGGCGGCATACCTGAGCTGCTCAACCTGACCGATCCTGAACTGATCAGATCCATCCACGAAGAATATCTTGACGCGGGGTGCGATGTAGTCTCGGCAAATACTTTCGGGGCCAACAGGTTCAAGGCTGAAAAGGCAGGATGTCCGCTTGCGGATATCGTATCGTCGGGGGTCATGATCGCAAAGGCTGCGGCTTCTGCCCGCAAGGGCAAGTTCACCGCTCTCGACATAGGTCCATGCGGGCGTGTGCTTAAACCGGTCGGGGACCTTCCTTTTGAAGATGCCGTCGGGGTCTTTGCCGAAATAGTGAGGGCAGGGGATGCAGCAGGAGCCGACCTGATACTTCTTGAAACGTTCACCGACCTTTATGAACTCAAAGCAGCCATGATCGCGGCAAAAGAGAATTCAGACCTGCCTGTCCTGGCTACGATGAGTTTCGGGGAAAACGGGACATCCTTCTTCGGTGCTACAGTTGAATCAATGGTGCTGACACTTCAGTCCCTTGGAGCAGATGCGTTGGGAGTTAACTGCTCTCTCGGGCCTAAACAGCTTGTGCCTATAGTCGAAAGGATCCTCCGGTCAAGCAGCATACCTGTGATGATCCAGCCAAACGCCGGGCTTCCGGTTTTCAGCGAGGGAGAAGCCAGGTATGATGTCACGGCTGAAGAATTTGCCTGCTGCATTAAAGGATTTGTCGAAAAGGGTGCCTTGATCGTCGGAGGGTGCTGCGGAACGGATCCGGGGTACATCAGCCTTGTAAAAGAGCGGCTCCGGGGCGTAAGCCCTACAGGGATCTGGCCGGGCCTCAAAACGGGAGTCTGTTCCGCGTCAAAAACTGTCTTCTTCGGGGATGACACGGTGATCATCGGTGAACGCCTCAACCCCACAGGAAAGAAGTCGCTGCAGGCCGCGCTCCGGGCGAAAGACATGGACTACGTGCTCAGGGAAGCGGTTCGGCAGCAGGAACAGGGAGCTCACATCCTTGATGTGAACATGGGGCTTCCGGATATTGACGAACCTGAGATGCTCAGGAGAGCAGTCATTGAGATACAGTCGGTGACTGCTCTGCCTCTTCAGCTTGACTCCTCTGATCCGGAGGCTCTGGAAAGGGCTGCGAGAGTCTACAACGGAAAGCCCCTTATCAACTCGGTCAGCGGTAAGAGGGATTCCCTGAAAAAGATACTTCCCATAGCTAAAAAATACGGAGCAGCCGTACTGGGGCTTACCCTGGACGACGACGGGATACCATCCTCCGCGGAGGGCAGACTTAAGATAGCCCGGACGATCATGGAGGAGGCCCAAAAGGTCGGCATCCCCAAAGAGGATGTCCTTATCGACTGCCTTGTTATGACTGTCTCAGCGCAGCAGGATCAAGCTGTGGAGACCCTCAGGGCCGTAAGGATGGTCAAAGAGGAACTCGGGCTTAAGACGGTGCTCGGTGTGAGCAATGTCTCCTTTGGACTCCCGGCTCGCCCCGTTATCAACAGGACTATGCTTGCGATGGCACTGATGCAGGGCCTTGACGCTCCGATAATGAACCCGGGCGACGAGGGGATGAGGGAGGCCGTCGATGCGTTCAGGGTGCTGATGGGCAAAGACCGGCAGGCCGAGGCATTTATTGCGGGTCATTCAGGACCGGAAGAAGAAAAGCAAAACCGGGGCTCCATGACCGGCGGCGATGTGCAGGCCGATCTTGCACAGGCTATTATTAAAGGGTTCAAGGGAGATGCGGAAAGGGCGACTGAGCTCCTGCTCTCAAGAATGAAACCTCTGGAAATTATTGAAAAAGAGATAGTTCCGTCCCTCGACTTGGTGGGTAAAGAGTACGAATCATGCAGCATATTCCTTCCGCAGCTTATCAAGTCGGCCGAAGCCGCACAGTCATCCTTTGAACTGATCCGCAGACAGCTTGCGAAAGACGGCTCCGAAGGCTCCGAAGAGAGGGGCCGGGTAGTTATCGCGACCGTTCAGGGAGACATACACGATATCGGTAAAAACATAGTGAAAGTGATTATGGAAAATTACAATTTCAGGATGATCGACCTGGGGAAAGATGTCCCTCCTGAGAAGATCGTAGAGGCAGTCAGGGAGAACGGCGCCGATATTGTCGGTCTCAGCGCTCTAATGACGACGAGCGTCTCAAGCATGAAGACGGCGATCGACATGCTGAGGAAGGCATGTCCTGGAGTGAGGGTCATAGTCGGCGGAGCGGTGCTGACTCCATCACTTGCGGAATATGTCGGTGCTGACCACTATGCGAAGGATGCCATGGAGGCAGTCAGGATACTGGGCCGCAAATAACTCCTTTTCAGCAGCGGAGGGGCCTAATTGAAAAGGTTAAGCAGACTGAAGCCCTCAACGCTGTCGATCGATGAATTTCCCTTATGGACGCGGAGTTTTTTGTACTTCGCGTCAGTGCCGCTGCTGTTCAGCCCCGCAGCGTAAAAGGTGAGCCCGCCGCCTTTCGCAAGGCATACGACAGCCTTGTCCTCTCCCTCTTTTCTCCATTCAAGCCTTGATGAGTTTTTGGGGAGAAGGAAATTCGTCAGCCCCAGCCCGGTCTCTGTCTTGTACTCCCCGGAGCGGGCCTCTGCTTCGCGGACCTTGCCGTTTATGAATATCACACGAAGTCCTCTTCCCGGCATAGTCCTGCTGTAAGTCCAGATCTCCGCAGTGTCGTCCGACAGGATCGATTTTCCTCCGACCTTCCTGAATTCCTTTGCCTCAGGCGCGCCAAGTTTTCCCTTGACCGCATCTTTCGTATCGCCGATCTCGACCGGTCCGATGGATCTGCCCGGCCTGATGACGAGCCTTTGGTCTGTCGGCCAACCCAGCATCGCCTTGGCCGCGTTTGCCCCGTGTTCCCCCCGTTTATCCTCAGGGGCAAGTTCCGAGAACCTCTCGTAGCCCTTAAGAGCCTCTTTCCATGCACCAAGGCCCATGAGCATCTTTGAACAGGTCAGCACCTGTTCCGGTTCCCTGAAGAGTTCGGTCTGCTTCAGGAGGGCCTCAACAGCCGTTCCTGAGTCCTTCGATTTTATCGCGGCCTCACTTACAAGCGCCCATGCATAAGGGTCTTTCAGCTTTGCCGCTCCCTCTTTGAGGGCAGCAAGGCCTTTTCCCGTATCATTCTTTTGAGTGTAGAGCCAGCCCATCCGAAGGAGAGCCTTTCCATCTCCCGGAATTGTCTTAAGATGCTCTTCATAACGGGTTATCGCTTCGTCGGTCCTTCCGGTCTTTTCAAGACAGAACGCCATCTGGTAAAGGATGTTTTTTCTTTCGGGACGCAGCTTCAGAACTTTTTCGTAGAGAAGATAGGCTTCCGAGTATTCTTCCAGCTTGAAATGCGACGATGCCCTCTGGTAATATTTTTCGGGCAGGACGCTTGTTCTGTAGTACCATAGGCTTCCTCCGAGAAAAATTATAAGGATCAGCGCAGCGATGACGCCAAAGACATAGCGAGGCAGAGGAGGACGAGGTTCTTTTTTCAGCCCCCACTCCTGTTCCTCTTTTGTCATCCCCGTCTGTTCTTCGGGAACTGTTTCAGGGCATTTTTCTTGGTTGCCGGCGCAATTGTTTTCTGTCAAGTCCATCGATCCCTTTTTAATATTTGATGCTGATACAAAATTGTAGCAGATATACGTTCTTTTGCTATTGGCAAAAAGTGCGAAAGAGGTTTAATCTTTAATCGTAAGCAGAACGGAGGGAATCGTTCCTTGTTTCAATATAGTGACATAAAACTTGAAGACATCTCATTTTTTGAGCGTTACTGGAAGATCACAAACCAAAGAGCATCCGACTACAGTTTTCCGATACTTTGGGGATGGGCCTGTGACTACGGATACCGGACAGCCAGGGAAGATGACAAGGATCTGCTCTGGATCAGGCAGACCCTTCCCCGTGACTACGACCTCGCACCGCTGGGGAATTGGGAAAGAACAGACTGGGCCGACGTTATAAGAGAAAGATTCGGCAATGAGCCTGAATTCTGGCTCGTGCCCGAAAAACTTCTCGAAATTTGGAAGGACCAGCTGGGAGAAAAGCTTGAAGCGGAAGATATGAGGGGAAGCTGGGAATACCTTTACGACATAAGGGATCTGGCGATGCTTCCGGGCAACAGGTATATGAAGAAACGTAACAGGGTAAACCATTTCCGCAGGAATTACGACTATCTTTTCAGGCCCATAACACAGGAGATAATTCCTGAAGTCATGGAATTCCAGCTTGCATGGTGCCAAGCCAATAACGGATGCACGGACAAGGGTCTGCTTCAGGAAAACCATGGCATATTAAGAATACTGAGCAACTGGGAGAGCATCCCGCGTATCGTTGGAGGAGTCATCGAAGTGTCGGGGAAGGTCGCAGCCTACACGATAGCCGAGCTTGCCTGCAATACGATACTCGTACACTTCGAAAAGGCCAGCTTGGAATATGGAGCCGCATACCAGGTGATCAACAAGGAATTTATGTGCCGCATGCTTCAGGAACATCCTGAACTGGCAGTCGTGAACAGGGAAGAGGACATGAACGACCCGGGGCTTCGGGAGGCGAAGATGTCATATCTGCCCACGGACTTCATAAAAAAGTACAGGGTGCGGATCAAATTTTAAAAAAATTTGGATGATGATCGGGAAATATTGAAAGCAACGGTCAGATCTCTGCCGCACTTTTTAGGGTTCGGAGAGTGGCTGAGGACAGGTATAAATGTTAGAATCTGCAGGTCAGGAACAGACAAAAGAAGACATTGGAGGAATAAGCATGAAGATATTTTCAGCAGGCCCCGCATCGGCGGAAGAAGCACCAAAGCGTCAGACGGCAGTTTTTGAAACATCCGCGGGTACTTTCAAGATCGAACTCTACAACGATCTTGCGCCGAACACGGTTAAGAATTTCACGGATCTTATCGAAAAAAATTACTACGACGGAATAATCTTCCATCGTGTGATAGATAACTTCATGATCCAGGGAGGCTGCCCCCAGGGCACAGGCATGGGGGGCCCAGGCTACAACATACCTGATGAGTTCGGCAAAGGGCTTAAGCACGACAGGCCCGGGATCCTGTCTATGGCTAACGCGGGGCCGAACACAGGCGGATCGCAGTTCTTCATTACCCTCGTCCCATGCCCCTGGCTTGACGGCAAGCACGCGATATTCGGGCATGTCTCTGAGGGAATGGATGTAGTTGAAGTGATAGGCAAAGTCCCCACGGATTCAAGGGACCGCCCGTTGAAAAAGGTAGTCATAGAGAAACTGACAGTAAATTAGTCCGAAACAGGACCCAAGTCAGAAGATCGATCTCATGGGGGCCGGGTGCATAAGCATCCTGCCCCCTTTGCAGTATCGGCGGAATATTTCCCGTCATTAAAAAATTACTTTTTGGGTGTATACAACAGCGATTTTATGATAATATGTTCAGATGAGGTTCTGTGTCTGGAATTATTTTAAAAACCTGACATATAGATTTAATGAGCTGCTCACCGGATCCCGGTGTCCGGATGACCTGTACGGGGAGGATAAAGAATGAGCTTCACTATAAGCTTCAAAGACATGCAGGAGATCAAAAGCGATTTCCCTATGACCGCGAGGGATGTACTTATAAGGACTGATTTCCCCGGAAGGGACAGGGTCGTGGCATGCAGGGTGAACAGAGTCCAGCGCCCGCTCTCATGGGAGATCGACATGGATTCCAGGCTTGAGTTCATCACATACGACACCATAGAGGGTTCGGAAGTTTACCTGCGAACCATCAGTTTCATGCTGACCTCTGCGGCCACAAGAGTATGCGGCATAAGGCTGCACCTTCGGCAGTCGATGAATTATTCATACTACTACGACAGCCCTGACGGCCCTGTCACCGAAAAGCAGAAAAAGGCCATACTGGCAGAGATGCGAAGGATGGTCAAGGAGGGAGTAAGCCTGGTGAGGGAGGAACTCTCCCTGGATAAGGCTCGCGCTATCATGTCCTCCCAGGGTTACATCGACAAGGAGAGACTCCTCCGCTGGGTCAACAACGATCCTGTTGTCCTGTACAGATGCGAGGGCATATACGACTTTTTCGGGGCGGCACTTGCTGACAATGCCGCCATAGTCCCTGTATTCGACCTGCACCTCTATAAGGGGGGCATCTTCATATCAGGCCCTTCTTTCACTGATCCGACAAAGACACAGCTCTTCAAGACCTCGGCGAAGACCTTCTCCCTCTTCCAGGGCTATGCCAGGTGGCTTGACAACCTCAAGGTGTCAACGATGGACAATATCCATCACCTTGTGGCGAATGGTCATTCCCGTGATTTCATAATGGTCTGCGAGGCTCTCCACACAAAAACACTGAGTGAGATATCCATGTACATTTCAGACAGGCCCGAGGTGCGTCTGCTTTGTCTCGCCGGCCCCTCAAGCTCAGGTAAGACGACCTCGTCAAGGCGTATACGAGTACAGCTCCTTGCCTCATGCAAAAATTCAGCCACGCTCGAACTGGACAATTATTTTGTAGAGAGAGCAAGGACACCGAGGGATGCCGACGGCAATTTCGATTTTGAAGCCCTTGAAGCGCTTGACATTGACCTTATAAACGAACATCTCGAAGCTCTGCTCAAAGGCAGGGAAGTTGACGTGCCTAAGTTCGATTTCACTTCAGGGGAGAGGAAAAAGGGATACAGAATGAAACTTACCCAGGATCAGATACTGGTGATGGAGGGCATCCACGGACTGAACGAAAAGCTCTCCGAGAGCGTTTCTGCCGACAATAAATACAGGATATTCATTTGTCCCCTTACCGGCGCTGCCATAGACATGCACAACAGGATAGGAACGACAGATACACGCCTTCTCAGGCGCATGCTGCGCGACTACAGGACCAGGGGGCACTCTCCCGAGGCTACCCTTATGCAGTGGCCTTCAGTGGTAAGAGGCTCTCACCGCCACATCTTCCCGTACCAGGAGAACGCCGATACGCTCTTCAACACATCGCTTGCGTACGAGATCCCTGTGCTAAAAGGTTACGTACAGCCCCTCCTGGCTTCCGTGAAAGAGGATTCGCCCGCTTACGGTGAGGCACAGAGGCTTCTTTCCATACTAAGTTTCGTTCCGGTAATACCCTCAGACGATGTTCCGAATATTTCCATATTGCGGGAGTTCATCGGCGGAAGCTGCTTTGAATAAAGACTGGTACGGTATGTGTGAAAAATGATAGTGTTGCATTCTTTTTTTGCAGACAACAGTTTTTTCGTGTGGGGGGAAAGCTCATTCGGGCCGAATGGTCCTGACCTGCAGCCAATGACCCGCGCTGCGATACCCAGAATACCGTGGGACGCGGGAAGCGCTGCGGTCAACGATGCACTGAAGAGGGCAGGCATACGCCACAGCAGGAAAAATCTTGCAGAATCAACAGTTGTGGCTTATGTTGATCTTCCTTCGCAAAGGGGATGCCCTTTGCCGTCCTCACCTCTTCTGGGCGAGTTTCCTGAAATTGACGGAGAACTGACGACAGAGAGGTTTTCTGTAGAAGCTCTTCGGATCTCTCACGAAGAGATGACAGCGCTTTTCCGGATCATAAGGGAAGGCAGGGAGAGGCTGCCTGTGCCGGGTCTTTTGTGGGGCAACGACCTAAAATATGTCCTAAAGGGCCTGGAATATGCATCAATGATGGTAATTAGGGGGACATACCTCCCGGGCATGGAGTCTTCGGGCGAAAGCTATTTTTCCGTCTGGAGGCCGTTACATCTGGCTAAATACCAGGATGAATACTCAGCCTTCGTAAACGCGCTCCCGCCTGTTCTGATGAGCTTCTCACTATCATGCGAGAGACCGGCGAATGAGGGGCCGCAGGCGATCGCGGACTCAATGCTGGAGTCCTTCCTTGAGGATATGGTACGGAAAGCCCAGGCAGCACCGGGAAGAAGGGGAAGACAGGTCGACCAGACCAACCCCCACGATATATGGCTCCGGTCACTTGCCTGGCCGAGGTCCGCACTCCACAGATGGAAAGACGAGATGAGCCAGGTCTCATCTCAGATAGCGGAATGGACCGATTCTGTAAGGGTGGTCACGAACCAGCCATGGAGACTTTTCCTGAGGCTTGAGGAACCTTTGTCCGGGGAGAGGGAGGGGACCTGGACCCTCTCATGGCATCTGCAGTCTGCGATGGATCCTACCCTTTCTGTTGCCGCTGAAAAGGTATGGAGTCCGGGCCCTGCAGAAAGAAAGTGGTTTCGTGCCTCAGGAGCCAATCCGAGAAGGTACCTGCTTCAAATGCTTGGGCAGATATCCTCCTCTGTCCCGGCGATAGCAAGAAGCCTGAACGGACCCTCCCCCATTTCCTGTACCATGATGTTTGACGAACTGCTCGTGTTCCTCCACGACAATGTGCCGGCTATACTCGACCATGGGATACAGATACAGTTCCCCTCTTCATGGGGTTCCCCGTCCGACAGGCCTAAACTTGCGGTAAAGGGAAGCGTAAGGGAAAGCTCTGTCTTCTCTTCAGGAAGCGGGATGGACCTTGGCGACCTGATGGACGTCGACTGGTCCGTCGCTGTCGGGGATGATGTACTGACGGAGGGCGAGCTCTCGATGCTGAGGAAGCTTAAGGCTCCCCTTGCGAACATAAGAGGGAAATGGATCCTTATCTACCGCGACGAACTTGAGAGGGTAATGGAAGGGATCAAAAAGCTGCCTCGCAAAATATCCAGAAGAGAGGCCCTGATCTCTTCCTTCAGGGAGAGCAGGGGCGATCTTCCGCTTTCAGCTATTACCGGCTCAGACTGGCTTGATTCAGTCAGGTCTGTCCTGACCGGCGTTGAACAGATAGAGCAGACAGCGCAGCCCGAGGGGTTCCGAGGAGAACTGAGGCCATACCAGATAAAGGGTCTTTCATGGCTGTCGTGGCTTGCGGAAACGGGGCTTGGGGGATGCCTGGCGGACGACATGGGGCTTGGAAAGACAGTACAGGCCCTGGCACTCATGAAAACAAGGATACTGAAGGGAGAAAAAGACCCGGTCCTTCTCATATGTCCCACTTCAGTCATAGAGAACTGGCGAAGGGAAGCCGAACATTTCGTTCCTGACCTCTCTGTCCGGATACACCACGGGACCGGGAGGCAGAGGGGTGAAAAGTTCTCTGAGTCGGTGAAGGGAACGGATCTCGTTATTACCTCCTATTCGCTCCTTCACAGAGACAATGATACATTTAACAGGACAGAGTGGTCTGGAGTGATCCTGGATGAAGCCCAGAACATCAAAAATCCTGAAACAAGGCAGTCAAAGGCCGCCCGCTCAATAAGGGCGAAATGGCATTTCGCCCTTACCGGTACCCCGGTCGAAAACCACGTCGGAGACATGTGGTCCATAATGGAATTCCTGATGCCGGGCCTTCTGCCGAACAAAACAAGGTTCGTAAGGGATTTTATGCGTCCGATACAGGCCGGGGAGACCGGCGCGCTCCAGAAGATAAAAAAGATAACAGGACCGTTCATTCTGAGAAGATCGAAGACGGACAAATCAATAATTTCCGACCTGCCCGAAAAAATCGAGACAGAGGTCTTCTGCTCGCTGAACAGGGAGCAGGCCTCGCTCTACGGAGCGGTATTGGACGACCTTGAAGAGAGGCTGAAGGGAAGCAGCGGCATCAGACGCAAGGGAGCTGTTCTTGCCGCGATAACCTCCCTGAAACAGGTATGTGATCATCCTGCTCTCTACCTTAAGGACAGGTCGCAGATAGCAGGACGCTCGGGGAAACTTGCCCGCCTGACCGAGATCGCAGAGGAGATGCTGAGCGTAGGAGACAGGGCCTTGATCTTCACACAATATGCTGAAATGGGCGCTATGCTGAAAAATTATCTTCAGGAAACTTTCGGAAGAGAGGCCCTCTTCCTGCACGGAGGGGTCGAGAGAGGAAAAAGGGACGAAATGGTCAGGAAGTTCCAGGATTCTAAAGATGCTCCGCCCTTCTTCGTACTCTCTCTCAAAGCGGGTGGGACTGGTCTCAATCTTACAGGAGCAAACCACGTGGTCATGTTTGACAGGTGGTGGAATCCGGCAGTCGAACAGCAGGCAGTGGACAGGGCATACAGGATAGGACAGAAAGAAAGGGTCCTGGTCCACTATTTCTGCTGCAAAGGGACTCTTGAAGAGAAGATAGAACTGTTGATCAAATCGAAGAAAGAGATAGCCGATTCAGTGGTATCCGCAGGCGAGAACTGGCTGACAGAGATGTCGGACAGCGAACTGAGGCAGCTTTTCAGGCTGAGCAGAGATGCAGTGGAGGACATAAGCTAGATGTACAGAAGAAGGACTTCCTGGACATACACAAAACCACTCAGTACAAAGGGCGGAATAAAATCCCGCGTTAACAGGGGGCGCTTTCACGGTTCCAACTGGTGGTCGTTGCGCTGGATGGAAATACTTGAGAGCAGCATAGACGCTGCACGGCTCTCAAGAGGGCGGAGCTATGCCAGACGGGGACAGGTCGTAGATATCGAAATAGAACCGGGCCTCGTTACCGCATCTGTACAGGGGACCAGAAAGAAGCCGTACCAGATAAGGCTTGGTTTCGAAACCCTCTCGGATGAAGCCAAGGCGCTTCTCCTCTTCCGTTTCAGGGAGAGGTCGTCCTTTGCGGCAAGGCTTCTGGCTGGAGAGATGCCGGAGGAAATGGAGAAGGTGTTCAGGGAAGCCGGGGTGGGACTATTCCCCAACAAAACCGACCTGCGCCGCTACAAATGCAGCTGCCCGGACGACGCGGTCCCGTGCAAGCATATAATCGCTGTGCTTTTGCTGCTTGCCGAGGTCTTTGACGATGACCCCTTTCTTCTTCTGAAACTGAGAGGGGCCAACCGTGAAACGCTGATAAACCTTCTTACGCTTGAGTCATCCGGTGAAAATGAAGAGGATAACTGCGAAAGGGAGGAGATCAGCGAGGACGGGGAGCTGCCAATGATGATCACCGGGGGTTTTGAAAACGACCCGGACATCCCTGCAGGCATTCCCAATCTGCCCGAGGCCTTTTCAGAGGCCTCGGTCCGGCCAAAATGGTATGGGGATGAGATCCCCGAATTCAAATACAATATTGAAGAAAAGGAAAGACGGATAGCGGCACTCGAGATCATCAACGATTTTCCCTTCTGGAAAGGAGATCTTCCCTTCAGACAATCTCTCTGCCAGTACTATGAACGGGCTGCCGACCTTGCTGAGGAAATACTGACAGGAGAGAAGAAAAAGACAGTGGGACGCCCCCGGAAGCTTATCTAGGATACAAAAATAGGAAGGGCATCTGCCCTTCCTCAATGATCCAGAATAACTGGCCCTTTGAAAAACTAAATTCCGGGGTAGTCGAAGTCCTTTACCTCAAAGGATGCATACCTTTCAGCTATCTCCCTTATCTTGACCTTCAGTGCATCGGCATCGGGAGCATTTTCCGATTCGCGCTTTATGCTGTACTTTCTGAAGAAGGCATTTTCCTCTTTTGCCCCCTCTACCCCAAAGATTTCCCTGTACATCATAAGATCGACTGGCATCTCAAAATCCTTAGCAACATCCTCATATCCGAAAAGGACCCAGATCTCTTTGAAACCGGACCATGCAATAGCGGAAATGCACATTGAACATGGGTCATGGCTCGCCACAAAAATGCATTCGGAAGGATCGGGATGGCCTTTCATTGAAAAGAAGCGAAGGATAGTGTCTATCTCACCGTGAAAGATCGGGTTTCCCTGTCTGTTGTTTGTTCCGGCAATGACGGTCCTGAAGCTCGCGGCATCCAGGACCAGTCCGCCGAATACATGGTTGCCCTCTTCCACTCCCTTTTTTGTAAGAGGCAGCAGATCGTTTTTGATAGCGTCAAGTATTTTATCTATCTTGGTCAAATTGATCATCTCCTTATCTGTACGGAGTTTCTCACAGACTCAAACTTAAAGACCAGTCTAATGTAACACCGTTCCGGACACTTTGTCCACCTCTCCCCTGCTCTCCCGAAGAGGCTGAAGCAAGTCATGTCGTCTTTGCAGGAGAATATTTGCGCCTGATCAGGCAGATGGCGGCCGCTGTCATAAGGAGGAAGGCGCTGAAGGCGAAGAAGCTCTTCTCCATGCCCCAGAACGCCCCGCAGACTCCCCACATTATCGGGCCCAGAAAGTATCCCATGCCCCAGAAGAGGTAGTATGCGCCGGATATCGTACCCTTCAGGCTGTCGGGGGCCTTTTCATTCAAAAACGCCATAGATGAGACGAAAAAGCCGCCGAGGGATCCGGCTGAAATGCCCAGCAGTACCGTTGCGGAGAGCTTGCCGGTGTAAGGAAAGAACCCCCATGCAAGGGCGGAGCAGGTAAGTCCGAGCATCATGAATATCTCCCTGCCGAACCTGTCCGAAAGAGGCCCGTAAAAGAATTGTGCCCCTGCGATAAAGAGGTAGTAGGCGGAGAAGAGGATGCCTATGTCCATTGCCCCGTACTGCCTTGCCGTGACAAGCCAGCCTGGAGCTATGCTGAAGAGAAGGCCCTGCCCGCATCCGTACAGGAATATTCCAAGCAGGACGATCCTTACGGGGATATCGGAAAGGAGGGAGAAGGCTTTTTTTATCTCAAGTGATTCCTTCTTGCTGCCGGGTCCGGGTCTCCTGTTTTTCTGCGTAAAAAATATTATCATAAACGCAAGACAGCAGAGGAGGCTGAAAAAGAGGAAGCCGCCCCGTTCACCGAAAAGATCCGGCATGCTCGGAACAAGGAGAGGTCCTGCAGCAAGCATTATGTACACGGCTGCTGTGTATATCCCTATCATCTTACCTTTGTTGCACGGATATGCTATCGAGATTATAGCCGGAGCAGTTGCCCAGACGGGTATCTCCCCCGCTCCCTGGACCGCGCGGCCGATAAATATCGGCATGGGTGATCCTGCAAAATAAAATATTATGCCCGATACGGCTGAAAGAAAATAACCGAAGAGCAGGAAGGGCTTGAATCCATAACGGTCAGAAAGGTTTCCGAAAGGGACCTGTAGGAATATATACGGCAGTGCGAAACAGGAGGCAAGGAGTCCTACAAGTGAGGCGTCGCCCCCCGAAAGCGTTATCACCCTCGCCGGGAGGCCTGAAGCTACGATCCCCACACCAAGCATTGATATCGCTGCGGCGGAGGTGATGCCGAGAAAAGTCTTCAGTCTGCTTTCAGACAAAGAGAACGCCTCCGATTGGATACAAAATAGTGATCATTAAAAAATGTTATACCACAAATAAAGCCGGAAGGGGCAGGGAACTGAAAGATTTTCAGGCTCTTCCGGTTCAAAAATGAGAAAAGGGCCCCAAAAGATCGTTTTTCGATCCCAAACTGATGCAAAGCAAGGGATTTAAGGTCTATCGCCCTTGCCAAAATGATAAAAACAGAATAACATATCCGTTATTCCACTATTAAAATCAGGCGGGTCAATTTTGTCTGCCAAGTTTATTTTAAGGAGTATCAGTGAATATGATAACGAAAGAAAAAGAACTCCCTGTCTTAAGGATAGGAAAGCATCAGCCCAAATATCCGATAGTCCAGGGAGGGATGGGGGTAATGATATCAGGCCCCCGGCTTGCCGGAGCCGTGGCGGCTGAGGGCGGGATAGGCACTCTTGCCTCCGTGGGTCTCGGAGTTCTCACCGACGGATACAACGCTAAAAATTTTGCTGAACGCAACAGCACGATGCTGAAAAAATACATCAGGCAGGCAAGGGATGCCGCAAAGGGCGGAGTTCTTGCGGTAAACTGCATGTGCGCCCTCTGTGACTATGAGTCGCTCGTAAAGACCTCGTGCGAAGCGGGTGCGGACATAATCGTATCGGGCGCTGGACTTCCCCTGAAGCTTCCGGAACTGACGGACGGTTTCCCCGACGTTGCGTTGGTGCCCATCGTCAGCAGCGTAAAGGCTGCCAACATCATAATAAGCCGTTGGAAAAAACATTATGACCGCTATCCCGACGGTATAGTCGTGGAGACGCCGAACACCGCCGGCGGACACCTGGGCGCGAGGGACATTGAACAGGTGTCCGACCCGGCACTCTCGCTGGAAGCTGTCGTTCCCGCACTCGCGGATTACCTAAAGGAAAATGAGCTCGATATTCCTATCATCGCTGCCGGAGGGATATGGGACAGCGAAGACATTTCGAAGGCCTTTTCGATGGGGGCGAAGGGTGTTCAGCTTGGCACACGTTTTGCCGCTACGGAGGAAGGCGACGCCTCAGACAGGTTCAAGCAGTCGTATGTGGACGCGAAAGAGGAAGACGTGGTGCTTATCAACAGCCCCTGCGGACTCCCCGGCCGTGCGATCAACAGCCCGATGGTGAAGCGCTACCTTGCCGGGATCCAGGAGAGGATGCCCTGCAGGACGCCATGCCTTACCCACTGCATCTGCAGGATAAAGCATGAGACTTTCTGTATAGCCGACGCTCTTGTTAACGCCTACAGGGGAGACTGGGAGAACGGACTCTTCTTCTGCGGCAGCAACGTGTTCAAGGTCAATTCGATCATGAAGGTAAAAGAACTGATGAACGAGCTGCTTGAGGGATTCAGCATCCCGGAACCCGCACTTCCTTCACTCTCATAAAGTGATTTTTAAGGGCGCCCTCTTTAAGGACAGAGGGGTCAGTTTACCTAAATGATCAAATTGTGCCGTAAAATAGATTTTAATTGAGATGTTTTGAAAGGAGGTAAATTTTGCTGAAATTACTTTAAATATAGTTCTGTAATTGACAGCATTACCAAAAATATGTAAACTTTCTATGGTATTTATCATTATGAATTTATAGGAGGAATCGATACCATGACCGAACAGACAGCAAAAAAACCGATCAGCCTGCCATTGAAGATCCTTATCGCAATGGTGCTGGGTGCAGCGCTCGGCTTCGTTATCGGAGAGAAGGCGACCTACATCCAGTTTATCGGAGATGTATTTATACGCCTCCTTAAGATGTGCATCTATCCCCTCATCTTTGTCAGCATAATCAACGGTATTTCACAGGTAGCGGACATGTCGCGGCTGAAGAAGGTCGGCGGCTACTTCCTAGTTTACTGGGCAATAGCTTCGACCCTTGCCGCAACAACAGGCCTAGTCTGGGCCTTTATAATCAAGCCGGGCATTGGCATCAAGCTCGGAGCCAAAGAAGTCCCCGAAGTGGATGTAGACCTTCTGCAGTCGCTTGTAAACTGGGTCCCGAACAACCCCTTCTCAGCATTTGCGGAGGGCAACATCCTCCAGATCATCGTATTTGCACTTATATGCGGGTTTATCCTTGCCAGCTTCAAGGATACGGTGCATGGACAGAGGATATTCGACATGTTCGATTCACTCAACGAGTTCTTCACGCGTATAGTCGGCTGGGTCATCGCTCTGGCTCCCTACGGCGTCTTCGCGCTTGTTGCCAACATTACGGGTACCCTTGGTTCCACGGTCCTCTACGGACTGGGCAAGATGCTTATGACACAGTATCTTGCTTACGGGACAGTCATAGTCATCATATACCCGTTGATCTTGGCATTCATAGCCAAAGTCAGCCCGCTGCAGCACTTCAGGAATATCTATCCTGCTATGCTCCTGGCTTTCTCGACGTGTTCCTCCAGCGCCACCCTTCCTCTCACAATGAAGTCGACCAAGGAGAGAGCCGGTGTCCCGGAAGACATGGTCAACCTGATAGCCCCTCCGGCGGCGACCATAAACATGCATGCCTGCGCTGCTGAAATGCCGATCTACGCGGTATTCGCGGCCCAGATATACGGAGTGGACCTTCCCTTCACCAGCCTTCTGGTCATTATCGCGCTTGGGATCATCATGGCGGCCGGAGTCGCGGGTGTCCCCGGAGGCGGCATCATCATGTCGGCAGTGCTGCTTCAGGTGATGGGACTCCCGCTTGACATAGTCCCGTGGATAGCCGGTATCTACTACCTGATCGACATGCCCAACACAATGATCAACGTTACGGGGGACACAGTGGGGATGGTGACCGTCGCCTCACTGATGAAAGAGCTCGACCTGGGAGTCTTCAACGCAAAGAAATAGCGTACTTTATCAAGCTATAGATCACGTCCGCCGGCAATAATCAACAGCGATGCCGGCGGTTTTTTGTTATATCAAGGGAGTTGCTGAGGACCTCAAAAAACCTTCTGAAAATTATTGGAATTATCAAGATGAAAGAGGAGAGGATAATCTTGAAGGAAAAGCTCTCATTATCGGATGAAAAACATGGCATTGTCTGTCTTACGGGACATGTGGGCATAGCCCACGCGCACGGAGCCAACAACTACCAGCAGGATGACGGAGGCGGTTTCTGCGCGGCCGGAACGATAGTCTCGCATGCCCTCTCTGTCGACACAAGGATCAGGGAGGTCTCCTGCACCACTGAAAAGATAACTGTCAAGCTTATGGGCGGCGGCAGCGCAGTGACGATGCCAAGGAGAAGGGTCACGCCACAGGAAGCCGCCATGATGAAAAGGGCGGAGGGCAAAGACGCCCTCTTTTCGCAAGGAGTAGCAGCGGAAGTTTTTGGACGGGTGTATGGCCAAGGAGTTGCGGAGACGGCTGCATGCTTTCAGGGTGCGCTGGCCCTCTCAGTGCTCGATTCCTTCAAAAAGGCCGACCCGGAAAGGGTCTTTGTGGTTCCTGAAAGCGAAGAAAACGCAGGCGCGATACTGGGAACAGTCATAGATCTCGACGGCATGCCCGTTGCTGTAGTGATGCCGGTCAATTTCACCGGAGGCGGACTTGGCCCCGATGAGGATTATGAGGGAAACTTCATGCACGGCATGAAGGGAGAGATGATGAAGAAGATTGGCTGTCCGCTCCCCACCATAGTCGCGGAGAGCAAGGTGAGCAGCGTCCTTTCGGAAGAGTCAGACCATAACAGGTTCCTCATCCGCTACTCCGAAGAGAGAGGAGATCCCTCTGTGGCAAGAGCTCTGGAAGAGTCATGCAAAGAGCTCTCCGTCCCATATTTTGTGAGGAACGATCTGCTTAATTATGATGCCGACTCGTTCCAGGCACTCTCCTCGAATTTCGCGGACAGGCTCGAGAACATAGCGGCTGAACTGAGAAAGACGGAGAAGTCGTCGGTAAAGGTTAGGCTGGTCGGAGAGCTGGCGAAACTGGTATCAGAGGACGCTGCAGGCTTCACCTACATGAGCAGGCCAGTCTTTGCCGAATCATCAAGCCCGGGACTCCATCCCGGAACATCCGCAGTCCTCTCCATGATCGTCGGAAAAAACTACATTAAGGACCACGTCATACCTTTGATCACCGGACCCGACAGGGATGATTACGTGAGGATCATACTTTCGGCCTTGAAAAAGATCGGCCGGAGATAACGAAGGAGGGTGGAGCAATGAAGATACTGCTCATATCTACCGGGGGCACGATCGCATCCCAGCAGAGTGCAGAGGGCCTCGTGCCGATAGACCAGGGCGAGGCACTGGCGGCTCAGGTACCCGGTATTTACGAGATCGCCGACATTGATATCGCCAATGTCTTTTCCAAAGACAGCTCCAACATTGATCCGGCCGACTGGAAGGCCATCATAAAATGCGTCAGGGAGAATCCTTCATATGACGGCTATGTGATAACTCACGGCACAGACACGATGGCATATACCTCGGCCGCCCTTTCCTATGTCATGAGGGACCTCGAAAAGCCGGTAGTCCTGACTGGGTCGATGATCCCGATGTCTGAGCCGGGAACGGACGCCAAAAGGAACCTTGAGGACGCCTTCAGATTTGTCGAGGCCCTTCTTGCCCAAAAGCAGTCGGGGATCGCCTTAGCCTTTGCCGGGAGGCTGATCCACGGACCGAGGGCTAAGAAGATGTCGGGCAAGAGGATCGAAGCGTTCAAGTCTGTCTACTATGATGAACTTGGAGTATCAGACGGCAAAAAGGTCTCTCTGCTTAAATCTCCCTTCATTGACATGAAGACCCTTTGCAGCTTCGGCACCGGATCAGAAGGAATATCTTTTTCGAAAGAAGTGATCCCGGTGAAGCTTTTCCCCGGTTTCAGGGCGGATTACTTCGACAGGATCATTGAAATGAAGCCAAAAGCGATAGTAGTTGAGTGCTTCGGCCTGGGAGGGCTGCCTTACATGGGAGAGGATCTCCTCCCCGGCATCAAAAAAGCCGTTGACCTGGGCATACTGCCTGTAATAACGACGCAATGCCCCGAAGGCGGGGTCGACCTCTCGACGTACGATGTGGGGCAGAAGACACTGAAAACAGGCGCAGTAAGCGCCCTCGACATGGGGTTCGAGGCGATAGTGACCAAGCTGATGTGGCTCATTCCGCGGATGCCAGTCAGTGAGGTTGCAAAATATCTGACTATGAACCTCTGTGATGAAGTGGGATCAAAGTAGAATATCTGTGGCATCACGGAGTATAGCCGGGCGGCGGCGCCCGGCTATACGTTTCCGATAAGCACGTCGTCCAGGTGTTTCTCCGCTGTAGCGCAAAGCCTTCTCAGCAAGTCAATGTCGGTCGGCATCCGGTCAGACATCTTTCTTCTGGGAAAAAATCTGGTTATGTGGAGCGGGATAGAACGGTCGACTGAGCTGAGCCAGACTGCGAGGGCTTTCATCTCTTCTTCCGAATCGTTCATGCCCGGCACTATGAGAGTGGTTATCTCAACATGAGATCTTTCCGCCGCCCTTGTTATGAAATCCTGTACTATTCTAAGGTCTCCCCCCAGCCTGCTGTATGTCTCCTCCGAAAAGGACTTGAGGTCGATATTGAAGGCATCGACCAACGGCAGCACCTCTTCAAGTATATGCGGCATAACGCATCCGTTTGTAACCGCCATATTTTTCATTCCCCGTTTTTTAGCCTCCAGCGAGGCATCCCTGACGTATTCATAACCGATCATCGGTTCGTTATATGTGAAGGCAAGCCCTATGTTTCCCTCTTCCCTCAGTTCTTCCGCCATCACGGCCAGTTCCCTGGGAGAAAGGCACCTTGTTCTGACATCATCCTCAGAAGCCGAGGCAATCGAGTAGTTCTGGCAGAATGGACAGTCCATGTTGCAGCCGAAGGAGCCTACAGAGAGGACCCTGCTTCCCGGATGGAATCTTGCAAGGGGCTTTTTTTCGATAGGATCCAATGCTATAGATGTCAGCTTGCCGTAACTGAGGGAGATGTTCCTCCCATCCCGGTTGCCCCGTGCCTTGCAGAAGCCTCGTTTGCCCTCTGCGATACTGCATCTGCGCGGACAGACGTCACAGATCATATCAGTGATACCTCACAACTTCAAAACGCTGGAGTCTGATCCTTTCGCCTTTCCTGATCCCTGCCTTCTGCATAGCTATGGATATCTGTTCATCAACGCTTTCTATCCCTTCAAGATTGGGCAGCAGAAGCCCTCTTCTGTATCCGTTTGATACTATTACGCCGTATTTTTCCACGTCCAGATCGTCAGGGGAATCAATGTATTCCGTATCGCCAAGAATGTCTACGCTGTAGACGAGGTCTTTAAGTTCAGATGGAGATACGGGCGGGAACCTTGGGTCTCTGGTAGATGCGCTTATTGCGTTGTGTATTATCTCTTCCGCTATTGTTGCCTCTGCCGGGGATATCGTGCCTATGCATCCCCGAAGCTGCCCGAACTTTTTCAGCGAGACGAAGGCCCCGGCTCTTCTGCTCAGGGCCTCGTCGGGAAGGCCGTCAGGAATTGATACTATTTTTCCTGATGAGACATATTTTTCCACGGCAGCTCTTGCAAGACGGACATAAGGGCTCTCCTGCACTTTGACCGCCTCCGCACTTATGTCGCTTTCCGCTTCCTTCGCGGAAAGGAATTTTCTTGCAGGATCAGGTGCGCCGGGTATAAAGGTGCAGACCCCGTAACCCACGCCGAAGGGGCCCTCATATGAGAGCATCTCAGCCTTCACGGAGAGCCCGTCGAAGCATCCCGCCATTATGGTGAATGACCTGTGACCGCATTCAGCCGCTCTTTCGCAGAAGAGATCAGTGAATTCAAAGAGTTCACCGAAAGCGGCCCGGGACATCACATCCATGATCCTTTTATCGTACTCGGGACCCTCCTGCCTGTATCCGTAAGGCCCCTCCCTTTTGAGAACATGGGAGAGATCTCCGCTCGCAATGACGCATACAGCCTTACCAAGCTCCTCCGCCGTCTTTTTGATCACGATGCCGAACCTGTAGTGTTCTTCAAGAGACAACCCCGAAAGCCCGATTCTTACTATTCTGCAGGGGATGACCCCGCCCCATGCTTTCTTCAAAAAGTAGAGGGGAACCGTCGTAGCGTGGTCCAGGCTTTTTTCACGTTCCCCCATCGTGCCGGCTTTGATTTTTTCCCTTTGTGCCCTTTTTTCAAGCTCAAAGACGAATTCTGAGTCGTAACGGACATCGAAGGTGACCCGGTGCGCCCCGAATTTAGCCAGGTCTCCTGATGCGGAGTTACCCGGGGAAATGTGGAAGCAGTCGGAGTAAAAGGCACTGTGCGGAGAGATGATCACAACAGTTTCAGGCTCCGATCCGGCAATAAGTTCAGAGGCCTTTGCAAAGCCTCTTATGGTATCTTTTATCTTTTCTTCCTCCCCCCTGCCGATCTCAGGAACTATCAGCGGGGGATGCGGGACCATGACAGCAGCAAGTATACCCATTGATACCGCCTCCTTTTTCAGCATGGCAATCTCTCTATTGGTTAGAATTTTACCTCTTTATTATAATACCGAAGGGCCAAAAGAACATGGGCCGCCCCACGAAGGGACGGCCCATACGCCATCTTATTTCTTAAATGTTTCTTTAAGTTTTACTCCAGCTCGTAGGCGAGCCAGTCCGGGATGCCCTGCTTAGATTTTTCATCCTTTACTGCGGAGTAAAGCTGTTTTATCGAGTATGCTTTTGTTCCGTCTGCGATGTTGGGCTCACATTTGAGGTAGTACCATACGGTGATAGCGTTCTTTTCCTTCTGTCCGTCTTCGTAGTATCCGCGGAGCTTTACCACATGTCCATCGTTTTCATTGTAATAATATTCCCATTTCGGTTTAAGTATGAATTTGCCCACAACCTCGCCCCAGGGGAGTCCGTCCTTAGCATACCTCATTTTGC
>ENA-UOOH01000735-UOOH01000735.1-fermentation-metagenome-genome-assembly--contig:-NODE-735-length-35485-cov-60.693649_pt1 | contig 35485 bp, 37 predicted proteins | sample MGYA00245778_ERZ724025 | MGnify/ENA primary metagenome ERZ724025 (study PRJEB28704, sample SAMN03018313) | fermentation metagenome | biome: anthropogenic terrestrial biome; feature: soil; material...
GAACGGCCCGTCCCTTTCATCGTCGGCTACGAATAACGCCACGGATGTGACTGCAAACCCCATGAAAATTCCAGGTAACTCTCCCGGGGAGCAGGATTCAAGCATAGAACCTACGACGACCATCTTGCTACCAGAGGCCGGGCAGTCTTCTTCCTCGAAGTCCTCGTCCTCATCATCGGGAGCGACGCCGACGCCGACACCGGACCCGACCCTGGAGAATGAGACAGAACCCTACTAACCCCTTTCAAACACGTTTTTACCCAGGTGTCCCGCAGTGTAGAAATCATATCGGGCTTTGGATTGGAGACGGCACCTCGAATCCACACGGCTCCACTCTGGTCCACCCTGGAGGGGTGCGTGCGGATACGGGCCATTATGCGCTGTGGGACTCCACCGTAGCGGTGGGGATGGCACTGGGGCTGGTCACGCTCTTCCGCGACCGGTTCGATTACTCGGGCAGGTTTGCCAGGTTTTTGTCCCGGCACTCCTATGCGGTCTATGTCATCCATGCCCCGGTCATTGTCTTTGTAGCCGTTGCAATCTCCAACTGTGCTTTTCCAAGGAGGGAGCGATTTGTCTACTCCCGATACCAGAGGATATAAGAGAATGGATATCATCCAGGTGTAACGATGCATCCCCTTGCCCTGATCCGGGAAAACCTGCGCACCTGTGGTGCTCGAACTCCTGCCGGTAGAGCCAGTCGCACCCCCCGGACCCTCCCCGAGTGGGGATAAGCGACGTTCCGACAGGGAACAGAGCTCAAGCATCGAAGGTGCGATACCCAATGGAAAGCCGTTTCACTATCTTTGCCCATGATAGGGTTCAGATGGTAGAGTCCTCGGAGGAAAGCGTTCCGATCCGGGTGTATCGAAGGTACATAGATCTTTACGAGACGACCTCATGGGTACCATCGGCGAGGAGATCTCTTCTTCAGGCGGCGTCGCCGGGGAGCCCGGGAAGCAGGCGGAGGCACCACAGAGGTGGGGAGCGGAGAGATGAGAGCAGTGTTCCATTTTCTTCGCCTCCAGGGGGGAACGATCGAGAGTGGATTGCCGGAAAGAGGACGTACATCGCCGGGAACAGCGCAACCGGCCTGCAGATCTCCTCGCCGGAGGACTGCAGTTAATTTATTTTGCGGGGGTGAAGGGGGCGGAGCGGGAAGACCCCACCCTGAAGGGTGGGGATGAAAGCGGAGCCGCCCTTCGTCACACGATTACCAGAAACTATACATTATTATAAGGTGTGATAATGGTTGTATGCTTCAGGCCTACAAGTATCGGATGTATCCTTCTCCGGAGCAGATCTCGCTCCTCATGCAGCACATCCATGCCTGTCGGTTTGTGTATAACCATTCTCTGGAGCAGAAGATCCGGGCATACGAACAGGAAGGGCGAAAACTCTCCTGTTTCGACCTGAACAACCGCCTCCCCGCCCTCAAAGAGGAGCATCCGTGGCTCAAAGAAGTCAATTCCCAATCGCTTCAGAGTGCAAACAAGAACCTCGACAATGCCTTCACCCGGTTCTTCCGCGAGAAGAAAGGGTTTCCCCGGTTCAAGTCAAAGAAGAATCCGGTACAATCCTTTCAGGTACCGCAGCATTACACCGTGGACTTCGAGCAGGGTCGGGTCAAACTCCCGAAAATTGGAGAGATTAAGACCGTCTTTCATCGCCTCTTCACCGGGAAGATGAAGTATGCGACGGTCTCGGTGACCTCCACTGGGAAGTGGTTCGTCAGCATTCTGGTTGAGGATGGGGTGGAAGAGCCGGAACCGGCACCGTTTGCTCTGGATACCGCCATCGGGATCGATGTCGGCCTGACGAGTTTTGCCACCCTATCAACGGGTGAGAAGATTGAGAACCCCCGGTATCTGAAAAACTCCTTCCAGCGCCTGAAGGTGTTGCAACGACGGGTGTCCCGGAAGAAGAAAGGATCGAAGAACCGGCAGAAGGCAATCCAGAGACTTGCCCGGTGCCATGAGAAGGTCGCCAACCAGCGCAACGATCTCCTGCACAACCTCTCTTTTCGCGTTGTGAGCGAGAACCAAGCCATTGCAGTCGAATCGTTGAATGTCGCTGGAATGCAAAAGAACCATTGCCTCGCGCAGAGTATCAGCGACGTGTCGTGGAGCACGTTCTTCGCGATGCTGGAGTACAAGTGCCGGAGGTATGGGAAGACTCTTCTGAAGATAGGGCGGTTCGATCCATCATCGAAGATATGCAGCAAATGTGGGTATCTCAAGCAGGATCTCGCCCTTTCAGACAGAGAGTGGGTCTGTCCTGACTGCGGGGCGACCCACGACCGCGATATCAACGCGGCGATCAATATCAAGAAATTCGCCCTGCAAGAGCAGAATCTTGTCGGGGTAGCAGGTGCGGAACGCACCGTCGAGCCTGTGGACTCGCTCCCGATGGGGAGGAGAATGAAGCAGGAAGCCCCGCCCGAGAGCGCGGGGTAGTTCACACGAACCGGGCGCCACACACCAGCAGATCCAGGAATCATATATGGGGGTACTTTCATGCGGCGAGGACGCCGTACCGGTCAGATCATAGTCATACTGCTGGTCGGCGCCATCGCCGTCCTCTACGCCCTCGATCTGGCGGAGAACAGGCAGGGAGCGACGGAGCTTGCACCTGCGGAGGTGCGGGAGTACCAGGGGGAGCGACTCTCCTCGATTGCGGATTTCCGCGAGAACTCGATCCGCGGCCCGCAGCACGTGAATGCAAGCACGTATACGCTCACCGTCGATGGGCTGGTGGAGAACAGAGAGGAATACTCCTACAGTGCGCTCATGGAACGGTTCCCTCACTACCGCAAGGTCGTTACCCTCTACTGCGTGGAAGGCTGGGACGTCACTATCCTCTGGGAGGGGATACGGGTGAAAGATCTCCTCGAGGAAGCGGGGGTGAAACCGGGGGCGAATACGGTCATCTTCTACGCGGAGGACGGCTACTCTTCCTCGCTTCCCCTCGCCTACATCGAGGATAGGGACATCCTGCTCGCCTATGCCATGAACAACGTCACCCTGCCGGCGGAGCGGGGATTTCCCTTCCAACTGGTGGCTGAGGACCGCTGGGGCTATAAGTGGGTGAAGTGGGTGAACCGCATTGAAGTGTCCGACGATGCGAACTACCGCGGCTACTGGGAGAGCCGGGGGTATGCGAACAACGGGAGCCTCGACCGATCTTTCTTCGATCAGGGGTAGGGAGGAACGGGATGGTGCGGTTCACCTACCGGAAACTGGTCTCCTGGACCCTCCTCGTATTAACGCTCCTCTTCCTGATCAGCGGCTTCGGGATCACGGAACCATGGCTCGTGCGGTCCCTGACGTTCGGGCTCCTCGACAAGGCGCTCTCCCAGCAGATCCACTCTCTTCTCTGGGGCCCGTTCCTGATCGTGCTGGTGCTGCACATCTACTACTCCTGCGGGATCTTCAGGAGGTGATGCCGGTCATCGCGGCTTACGTGGATCTCACGCTCCCCCCTTCGTTCCTGCCGGATGCATCCTCCCTGAAACCCGTTACGCCGATTCCTTCGCTCCCCCCTCAGGGTACGGCGGCTTCAGGACGATCGCCAGGATCCCGCCGATAACGCCGAGGATCAGCCCGATGACAAAACCTCCTCCTTCGAAGACGCTCAGCAGAGAGAAGATGAGGATGACGATGCCCCACGCCGCGTGGGATGCCGGCCGGGAGTAGAGCATGTACGACCCGATGAGAATGATGATCCCGCATACGATGCCCCAGATCCCGATGCCTGCCGCCACGAACGGGAAATATCCTGTGGGATACCGATATCCGTCCATCGGACTCCCGTACCCGCCCATCATGCCCTCGTGGTATTCGCCCATCATGCCGGGGTAGTACCCGCCCATCATGCCGCTCATGAAGGCGGTTCCCAGCATGAGGATCACGATGCCGGAGATGAGAATGAGAATTCCCGCAACCAGCGAGAGAGCAAACGCAACTGCCTGGGTTCCTTGTTCCGCCATGGCGGTCGCATGGCGCTTAAGGGTGAAAAATCTATCTGCCGGGACTGCACGTGGTGGCGCGACGGGGCCGCTCCCAGCATGTGGCAGCGCCTTAGTTCTCCCCGTGCTGCGTCTTTTTTCCTGTCCTTTTTCTTGCGGCTAGCCCCTCATTCTTCGTCACGACAGAGCCCGAACCGATTACCACGTTATTCCCGACTGTTACGCCGGGATTGATGACAGTATCCGCTCCAACCAGACACTGTTGCCTATCGTTATTGGTTTTCATACTCAAGGTTCGCGTTTCTCACCCCTGCGTCAATCGGATGTCCGGCAGTATAAACGCCGACACGAGGGCCGAAAAAGACATGATCGCCTATGGTCGCATCGCAAACATCGATAATGATGCAGTCATAGTTCGCATAAAAATTGTCGCCAATGTGAATGTGGCAGCCGTAATCACAGCGAAATGGCGGCTCAATAAAGATATGTTCACCTGTAGATTGAAAGAGATTCTTTAGTAACTCTGTCCGATATTCTAATTCTTCTTCTGTCGTTCCATTGAATAATCGCGTCAATTTTCTGGCTTTCAGGCTATCTCGCTTCAACTCTTCGTCCTGTGCGGCATAGAGTTCTCCTCGTAACATCCTCTCTTTCTCCGTCATAGCCGGTCTCCGTGTATGGATAACATTTGAGGATCTGTAGAAAAGTTTGCTCATGAACCATTGACCGCCCTGGCAGGATATGGGTGGCGGGGTATCCGCGCTGTCGGGCACATCATAGAGGACGACCCTCGCTCCGGCCGTGCACCAGAGTGAAAGGGCAGGTCGGAGTGCTTGACCCGGGACCCCGCAGCCCGGTACTGTTTCCGGAAGCCTGCTATCCGTACCCGAACCGGCGATCGTAGCCGGTATGGTCCAGCCACTCAATGATGACCGCGATGGTGTCGCCGTCGCTGGCCACGGTGTACATCAGTCTCCAGGACCGAGAGAGGTTGTACTTCCAGAGGTTCGTTATCGGCGGGTATCGCTGCAGGTAGAGCTTCGGGATCTGCCTCTTTGGAACCTGCGTGCCGCAAAACGCGTTGGCGGATATCGCCGTGATGGCTTTGTCGAGGAGGGCGGCCAGTTCCCGATCTTCTGTATGGGGCGAGACCTTCAGGGCCTTGAAGGCTTCCCTTACCTTTGCGTCTGCGAAATAGATCGCGGCCTTCATCTGATCCGAAGATCCTCGCGGGCCCGGTACCATTGGATAAGGTCGGGATCATGGATCCAGCATATCTTCCCGTGTGCGTCGATGGCGATCTTATTTGATTCCAGGAGGTATTCGATGATTGTCTTGAACGTCTGGTACATGACCTTTCGCGGCAGGCGCTCCCACAGCGCCCGGCGGCGATATTCGCCGCTGTGCTCCAGGATGAAGGCCTCGACCATTCGGATCGTATCGAGTGTGGGGGAATGGGCGGATCCGGCGCTTGCAGACATGATCTCATGGTTGTTGTATGAAGATATATAACAAACGGATCCGACCGCGGTCGTAACTCCCTTGCAGGTCGCCCACTCTCCTGGTGCTGCTCCCGGATATCGGAGGGTATAAGACAATGGATGAAGTACTCAGGAGTAACGATGCATCCCCTTGCCCAGATCCGGCAGAACCTACTTGTTATCCGGGAGCGCTACGGCGTGGCCCGTATCGGCATCTTCGGGTCGGTGGCGCGGAACGAGGAGACGCCGGCGAGCGACATCGATATCCTGGTGGAGTTCCAGGAGGGGGAGGAGACCTTCGACACTCGCAGCCTCGCGGTGCTCGAGCTCCTGCCCTGCGGCCAGTCGCACATTTTATGGACCTCAAGTTCTACCTCGAGGATCTTCTGGGGCGGAAGACGGACCTCGTCATCGCCGACACGTTGAAGCCCCGGATCCGGGATGCTGTCCTCTGCGAGGTTGTCTATGCCTAGGGACCTTCTGCTGTACCTTGAGGACATTCGCGACGCCGCTGTGGCCATTCGTTCCTATGTTGGGGACCGGGCGTTCGAGGAGTTCGTGGGGAATCGCATGCGCCTTGGCGCCGTCGTGCTCCGGTTCATCACTATCGGGGAAGCGACGAAACAGATCCCGGCCGAGATCACCGCTCGCCACCCGGAGGTCGAGTGACGAAAGATTGCCGGGCTCCGGGACATCAGCGTTCACTCTTACTATGCCGTGAAACCGACGATCCTCTGGGACATCATCCGGACCAGACTCGGTCCCCTGGAGGATGCGGTAGAGGCGATGATCCGGGAAGAGGAAGAGCGAATACGATAGAGTTAGCCTCTTTCCGCTTCCCTCCGTGCTCAGGCGCAGGATCCCATCGTTCTGTATCGTCTTCATCGTCCCGACGGTCGCCGGGCGCGGCAATCCGATCATATTGCGCGGGAAAGGAGAGCGCCGAGGATTATCCACCATTTTTTGAACAAAAGTTCCCGACCTTCGGCCCATCGCTCCCCGCGAGACAACACCCTGTGGGAAGCCGTGTTCACGATTCTGACCCCCGGTATGGCTCAACTTTCCTCCAACTTGTGTGAGGGTGCCAGGTTCCCTAATAGATCCTGACTCTCAGCCCGGGAACCCGGGTAAAGTGGCGGTCCCGGGTGACGATCTCGCCGTCGCCCGCGAGCGTGATTGCGGCGATCACCTCGTCGAAGTCTCCGATAGGTCTACCGTTTTCCCGAAGTTCGGCAGCGAGAGCGCCGAAGATCCGGTAGGTCTCATCCGTGACCGGAAGTTCGATCAGCGCCTGAATGATTGCTTCGACTTCCCGGATATTCTCCTGCGCCGATGCCGAGAGGAACGCTCCGCGGTAGAGCTCGAGGATGTTGATCGATGTGGTTGCAAGGGGCAACCCTTCCTGCTCCATCGCCTCAAGTGTTCTCATCGCCTCCGTGTCGTGCCGGATAAGGTCGATAAGCAGGGACGTGTCAAGCGTCGGCATCAAAGTCGACCTCTCGCATCGAAGCCTTCCTCATCTCGCATGAGGCTTCCTTGACCGAGTCGGCCAGCGCGGGGTTCGGCCCGAACTCCTTGAGGATCTCCGAGAGTTTCTTCTTCGGCGGGGTATACTTCAGGATCACTTCAGAAAAACTCATGTTGGAGGGGCCTTTCAACCGCGAAAGCCTCTCATATGCAGCGTCGCTGATGCTGATCGTCCTGGTTCCCATGGCTGTGTATGTGTATGTGCATGTATTTAGGTTCTCCCGCATCGAGATCTCATTCCTTATAGGACGGCCGACGCTCCGGCCATGCACCAGAGTGAAAGGATCTTGAACCCAGGGACCAAGTGGGGACCAGGTTGTGTGCTGCGTGCCTGCGTGACGGAGAGGTCCATCTCCGAACTCATGGATATTGTCGGCAGGACGAGTCGAACCAAGTTCAGGAACTCCGTGCTGAAGCCGTTAATGCAGGCTGGACTGATCGAGATGACCATCCCGGAAAAGCCTCAAAGCAGCAATCAGAAGTACCATATTACGGATATGGGCCGCGCCCTGCTTGCCGGGAGGGAGACGTCGTGACTGCCCACATCACGCAGCAGCTTGAATCCTATCTCTGGGGGGCGGCCATGCTTCTCCGTGAAACCATCGATGCCGGCGACTACGCCGTCGTCTGCCATCCCATGTACCTGGAAACGATCCTGATGTTTCTCGCAACATCGCTCGCCCTCGGATCCTTCTGGGCGCTCTTCGTGTTTCTCCCCGTGCCTGCACTCATCATTCTCCGGATCCGGAACGAAAAGGAGGTTTTAGTGAGGGAACTCCCGGGATACGCGAAGTACCGGCAGAAGACGCGCTACAGGCTGGTGCCCGGGGTGTGGTGATGTCGTCGCCGGTAGCAGCGATGATCATAATGCGAGGGAAAGGAGAACGCCGGTAAAAGAAGATGATAGTCTTTTATCTCCCTGATCGACGTCGTACGAGAACGATTGCCGAAATGCCGAGGGCGGCAATCAGTGGCCACAGGGAGAGGGGGGTCGAGGGGCCGGACGCCTGTGCAGAGAAATTCGCCTCTTCGGGGAGAAGTCCGGCCTCCTCATCTCCGAGGGTGAAGAAACAGACATTCCCTTGCTTATCTAACCCGGTGACAGCGATCCCCCCGACGACGGGCTGAAGGTCGATGGTGCTGCTCACATTCTCAATGGTCATCTGCCACAGAGTCTGCCCCGTGCCATCGAGGCGTACGAGCCGCTCGCCCTGGCCTGAATACGGACGCTCCGCAATAATGCATCCTCCGTCCCGCGTGGATGTCACGGCATGGAACAGACCCGGGTTCTTCTCGCCGATGCTCTGTATCCAGTCGAGGTCCCCCGACGGCAGGAGTTTTGCGACCACGGAAGAGCCGTTTCCGCTACGCGACGACAGGTCGCCATCTCTTGAGAGTGTAACGCCGAGGATGATGTATTCGCCGTCCGGCGTCCGGGCGGCCCCTGCCGCTCTGTCCAGACTGCTTCCCCCGATCGCCTTCTGCCATGCCAGGTTTCCGCCGGAGTCCACGTTGAGTATCCAGATGTCCCTTGATCCGTGGCTGCCGGACACGTCGCCGTCCATCGACCGTGCGTCCCCAAGCACGACGTAACCGCCGTCCCCATCCGGAATGATGGCATAGGCCAGTTCGCTGTCTGTCCCGCCGTACGTCTTCTGCCATTCCACCTCGCCCTTTGAGTCCAGTTTCACGATCCAGATGTCAAGGTAGGACGACATGGCCACTTCGGCAAAAAGTTCATCCGGAATCGATGAAATCGGCAGTCCCTCCACCATCTCCTTTTTCTTATCGGCGCTCATGAGAGAGTTCGTATAGTCGTCCCTGTCGAGAGCGTGCCCGACGAAAACGTACCCGCCGTCCCGGGCCGGAACAATCTCGATCCCCATCCCGTAATCGATGTCGCCGATGGCATCCTTGCGCCACTGAATCTCACCGTTCGGGCTCAGCTTGACCAGCCACGTCTTGCTGCCGGTGGCGACGTCCGTACGGTACTTCCCGTAAGATTCGTTGTAGCCGAGGACCAGGTATCCGCCGTCGACGCTCTGGATCAGGGACCTCGCATACACCGGCGTATTACCGAGTGTCACCTGCCATAGCGCCTCACCGGCTTTGCTCACCTCTCCCGCTACGACGTCCCGCGTCAGTTCACCCTGATCGTCGATAGAACTCTTTGTGTACCCCAGATACACGTATCCGCCGTCCGGCGTCTTAAGGAGGCTGTCCAGGTAGACTTCAGGCACGCCGGCGACGGTTTCCCAGGACGTGACCTCGGGGGTATCAGACGAGTTTGCCGGGGATTGATCCGGTGCGGCAGATGCAGACTGAACGCAAACAAGAAGAAGTACGGCCAGGACACTGGCAATTCGATAACAGCGATATCTCAAGCGAAATTTGTCCATGAAAATTTTTATCCGTTTTTAGATAGCAAAAACCTTTCCAAATGTAGGCGGTTTCAGGTTGCAGCACCCATTACCCATGCCGGCATCGTAGTTCTCCGTGGGGATTAAACTTCTATCGTCGGCGTGAGCGGAGTGCTCCAGGGTATCGGAGGGCTTAAGACAATGGATGGAGTACTCAGGAGTAACGATGCATCCCCTTGCCCGGATCGGCAGAACCTGCTTGTTATCCGGGAGCGCTACGGCGTGGCCCGTATCGGCATCTTCGGGTCGGTGGCGCGGAGCGAGGAGACGCCGGCAAGCGACATCGATATCCTGGTGGAGTTCCGGGAGGGGGAGGAGACATTTGATCACTTTATGGACCTCAAGTTCTATCTCGAGGATCTCCTGGGGCGAAAGACAGACCTCGTTATTGCCGATACCCTGAAGCCCCGGATCCGGGATGCCATCCTTGGGGAGGTTGTTTATGCCTGGGGATCTTCTCCTCTATCTGGAAGATGTTTGGCAGAATATTGAGAGATATCCAGACACAGAAGATGGTAGTTAATATAGTCCCAATCCAAAAAAGGTAATTAAGTGCTGGAACGGCCGTAGAGGAGAGACACAGGCGGCATATACGGACAGAACTGTTCCGCCTTTCCCCTCCTCTCCGTTATCCGCTGCACTGCTTCTCTTGAGGTTACGCTATGGATGCTACGACAACAACCCTCGCTCAACTCGAATCACACCTCTGGGAAGCCGCAAACATCCTGCGTGGGCCTGTTGACGCAACTGACTTCAAGACCTACATCTTCCCGCTCCTCTTCTTCAAGCGAATCTCCGATGTGCATGATGCGGAGTATCAGGCAGCTCTTGCAGAATCTGGAGGCGATGAGGAATACGCTCGATTTCCACAGAACCACCGATTCCAGATTCCTCAGGAACGTCGTTGGAACGATGTCCGCACGGTAACGACAAACGTCGGGCAGGTCCTCCAGAAAGCGATGCGCTGTATTGAAACAGCCAACCCAGAAACCCTCTACGGCATCTTCGGCGACGCACAGTGGACGAACAAAGACCGCCTCTCCGATGCTCTGTTGCGCGACCTTATCGAGCGGATTGTCGGGGCTTACGAAGCGTTTTCGGACGAACAGGGGTTTGCAGGTGTGACGGCACCGGAGGAGATCCATGCTCGGGACGGGAACCTTAGCATCCCGTTCTACGTCACGAACGGTGTATCCGCCGAAGGCGGCGGAGGCGTGCCTGCATATCCGGATCTGGCAGAGACTCTTTCGTCCTGGCTTGAAAGTGCCGTCGGTCGCTGGATACCCTTTTCGAGGTCGGCCGATGAACCATAAACAACATGTCTTCGTCAGTTCGGTGCAGAAGGAGCTCGAGGATGAACGGGTCGTTACTCAAAACTTGTTGAACACGGACCCGTTTCTTTCGGGACACTGTACGCCGGTGCTGTACGAGTTCGAGCCTGCGTCACCGGACCGAGACCTCGAAGGATGCCTCAAGGCACTGGATGCAAGTCAGGTATACCTGCTCATCGTAGGATCGCGGTCCGGCAGAGAGATTGACGATATCTCTGTTACGCATCTGGAATATCGACACGCAAAGGAGAGAAAACTGCCAATCCTCATATTCATCAAAGGGGACCGAGGCGTACACCGTGATGCCGGCACCGGTCGTCTGTTAGAGGAGATCGATGCTGACGGATATAAATACAAACGCTTCGGCAACGTCATTGATCTTCAAAAAGAGGTCCGCGTTGCGCTTGTAAAAGTGCTCGAAGAATGCTTTGGGATAGCCCCGTCGTCGGACGAAAATGAGATTGCACAGCAGACCATCGAGGCTACATCTCCCTTTGAATCGCACCTGATGAGACGAGCCCGCTGGATGGACCTCGATCACGACATCGCCCGACAGATGATCGCTGCAGCGGAGGGGCGTGATCCCGCAATGGTTTCTATGCCCGATCTCCTCACCGCCGCTTCACTCCGTGGTTTGGTTTGGCGCGACCCGGAGAGTGGGGAACATTTTGCCACGGCTGCCGGTGTTGTCCTGCTGGCGAAGGATCCTTCCGGGGTCTTTCCCCAGTGCCGCATCCTTGCCGATGCCTACCGCAGCACCGAACCGGACGGCGATCCTCGCGATCACGAGGATATCCGCGCCCCGATGCCAGTGGCAATCGACCGCGCCATTGCCTTTATCGACCGCAACACCCGGCACCCGATGACGGTTGTGGGCCTCAATCGCGTCCGTCTTGATGAATATCCCGTCGAGGCGTTGAGGGAGGCCATGGTCAATGCCGTGGCGCATCGCCAGTATGAGGATGCAGGGAGGAAGATCATGCTCGAAGTATTCTTTGATCGCGTGGTCGTCTCCAGCCCGGGTCTGCCCCCCGCCCCGATCACGCTTACCAGTCTCCGGACAGGGAGGTATCGGCCGTGTTCGCGCAACCCGGTGATCGCCCAGTGTCTCTCGTACTTCCACCGGATCGAGGAGCGCGGTAGCGGATTTCGTCGTATGCGGGAGCAGATGCTCAACCACGGCCTGAATCAACCGCTTTTCGGCACCGATACCGGCTACTTCCAGGTGATCTTTCCTGGACCTGCCGATGATCTCGATCGCCTTCGCGTTCCGGCTTTTGCCTCGGGTGTTCTCGTCACCCCGGCGATCGAGGCCCAACTCAATGAACGGCAGAGGAAGATGGTTGCGCTGCTCGCGACCGGGGAGACGCTGACCAGCCGCAGGTGCGAGGAGGAATTCGGCGTCACCAGGGACACGGCAACGCGGGATTTTGGTCTGTTGATGAAATTGGGGCTGGCCGTCCGGAAGGGCCGGGGGCGCTCGACTGGCTACGTTCTGGCGGAGAGAAAATGAGAAACGAATCGTCAGATAATCGTCAGGCCAAAACCTGTAATCGTCAGATGGATCGCCGCCGCCTTTCGGTGCCGGATCGTAGATAATTGTCTGGTGCGTCACCGGTACCGTCAGGGCGCTGATGGCAGCCACGACCGCTATCAGGAGCACGATGGTGAAGGTGAGGGCGCGGAGAGATTGCCGTCATTTTAAGCCGGAACGGAGTGGCATGACCGGTCGTGACGGCATCTCTCGTTTCAGGTCGAATCCTGGCCGGGTGACCCTCCCGATATTCGACCGGACGATTTAGCGAAACGCTTTTCCGACACTGTCTTGACGATTGAGACGCTGGGACGACTTTTCCCTATCATCCTGTCGGAGTATAACCCGGACTGGCCGGTCCCATCCCCAATGCGAGCAGCCGGGCGATCTCGCGGACGGAGTAGCCGTCGCGGTAGTGCCCCTCCGGGAACCGGAGCAGCGTGAACAGGGTGCTCTCGGGTATCGGAGGGTATAAGACGGTGGATGGAGTACTCAGGAGTAACGATGCATCCCCTTGCGCAGATCCGGCAGAACCTTCGCACCTGCGGTGCTCGAGCTCCTGCCCTTCGGCCAGTCGCACTCCACACCATCCGGGAGCGCTACGGTGTGGCCCGCATCGGCATCTCCGGGTCCGTGATGCAGAACGAGGAGACGCCGGCAAGCGACATCGACATCCTGGTGGAGTTCCGGGAGGGGGAGGAGACCTTCGACACCCGCAGCCTCGCGGTGCTCAAGCTCCTGCCCTGCAGCCAGTCGCACACTTTATGGACCTCAAGTTCTACGTTGAGGATCTCCTTGGACGAAGGACGGACCTCGTCATCGCCGATACCTTGAAGCCCCGGATCCGGGATGCCGTCCTCGGCGAGGTTGTTTATGCCTGGGGATCTCCTGTTGTATCTTGAGGACATCCGCGACGCTGTTGCGTCCATCCGTTCCTATGTCGGGGACCGGACGTTCGAGGAGTTCGTGGAGGATCGCATGCGCCTTGACGCCGTCGTGCTCCGGTTCATCACCATCGGGAAGGCGACGAAACAGATTCCCCCGAGCGTCACCGCCCGCCACCCGGAGATCGAGGCCGGGCTCCGGGAGATCAGCGTTCACTCCTATTCTGCGGTGAAATCGACGATCCTCCGGACCAAACTCGGGCCCCTGGAGGACGCGGTGGAGGGGATGATCCAAGAAGAGGGGCGGTAAGGGGGGTGCCTCCGCATCGTAACTGGCTCCCCTATTGAAAAGCCACTTCGGTTTACCGTCGGAAGAACGGGGCGGCAGTGGCAGCTCCCACCGTGCGCCCCTGTTTAGCAACCATCCGCTTGCACGGATTTTGATTAATGCATACACTTCAGGAGTATGGCCCTTGTCGTCGGCTATTCTTCTCCCGTCTTCGGTGATTTCACCGTATTTATGTCATATCGCATCTCCAGTTGTTCCCGCGCAACAGAGATTGCTGCCTTCAGCCTCTCCTCCAGCACGACCTTGGGCGGCAACTCGGTCAGGTATTCCGCCACGCGGATCCCGCTTCTGCCGAGTTGGAGCAGTTCGATGTGCTCCGCGGACTTTCCAGCGCACAGGATCAAGCCCATCGGGGCCTCTTCTTCAGACCGCCGCTCATATCGGTCGAGCCAGCGCAGGTACAGTTCCATCTGACCTTTATCGGCTGCCTGAAACTTCCCGATCTTCAGATCGATTGCCACCAGCCGGCGCAGCCCGCGGTGGTAGAAGAGCAGGTCGATGTAATAATCCTCCCCATCGATGATAATCCGCTTCTGACGCGCGATAAATGCAAACCCGGCTCCGAGCTCCAGCAGGAACCGCTCGAGTTCCCGGAGGATCGCTGTCTCGAGGTCCCGTTCGCTGTAGGTGTCGGCAAGCCCGAGGAAATCGAGCAGGTACGGATCCCGAAAGACCAGGTCCGGCGTGACACGGCCTTCCTCTCGCAGCACGGCAAGTTCCTGACGGGCAAGTTCTTCGGGTTTTCGGGAGAGAGCGGTGCGTTCGAACAGCATTCCCTGGATCTGGGAGTGAAGCTCCCGCACGCTCCAGCGTTCGATCCGGCACATCTGAACATAGAATTCACGGGCAACGACGTCCTCGATCTGGAGAAGTTCTACGAAATGGGACCAGCTCAATTCTTTCGACACTGTCGAGACAATTTCTTCGGATGGGAACTGCGCTGCAAAACGGATCATCCGGGTCAGATTCGGCTGGCTGTATCCGGGACCGTACTCTGCTATCAATTCTTTCGACAGCGTCGAAAGAATTCTCTTACCGTATGGTGCTCGTTCTTCCTTGAGAATATCCCTGCCGATTCGATCGCCGATATGCCAGTACAGCAGGACCAGTTCGACGTTTACTGCAGTCGCAGCACGGCCTTTGGCTGCCCGGATCATGTCACGGAGTTCTGAAAGGAGGAAGGAGATGTCCTGTTCCGAAGAGTGAATCTCGCTAACCGGTTGCAGCGCTCTGTCCCCGGCGGGTGTATCATGCCGTCTAGCCTTCCGTGTCATCTGCGATCGATCTCCTGGATATTCTCCATGCCGATGTGCGTGTATGGGCCGTCCATTGCGGAGGATATACTCTGGAGAATAGTAAATGCGAAAGAGCACGGAAAAAGATAGTGATCCGACCACGCGTGATGCGGGACTGTCCGGCCACGGTGGCAGGATGCGAGCTCCCGGGTATCGGAGGGTATAGGACGGTGGATGGAGTACTCAGGTGTAACGATGCATCCCCTTGCCCGGATCCGGCAGAACCTCTGTACTATCCGGGAGCGCTACGGCGTGGCCCGTATCGGCATCTCCGGGTCTGTGGGAGACGCCCGTAGGCGATATCGACATCCTGGTGAAGTTCCGGGAAGGGGACCTTCTACTCGAAGCCTGATGGCTTCTTACGCTCCGCACTGCACCTGTCCTTTGTGCTTTGCCCGGATCGACCGTTCGATACTCTCTGTAGCTGAAGGGCTGCGGCTGTTTGAGGTGCTGAATGATGTTGTCGTTCCTGAGGGGCGGAGGTCACGTGCCGGGGTTGCGGCGGTACCGGTTGTCAGCATAGGGGCCCAAAAGAGTACAGAAGTAAGGCCGGGAATGTGGGACAACCTAATGCGTTGATGCTGAGAAGTGCCTCAAAGTTGTATAAACCCCGAAAGCAACGGAAGAAAGACGGGATCGGACTCGTGGAGAAGCAGAGCAAAGCAGTCCGGATTGATTTAACGAAACGTTTTTCCGACATTGTCGGGAAAAATTACCGTAAGCGCAGGTTCCATGGTGCCTTACCGCGTATGCCTCGTTAGATTGCAATACTCGGGTGATGAACTTGGTAAAACCGCTGAATGAAATGAGTCTTGAAGAACTGGGACGACTTTTCCCTATCATCCTGTCGGAGTATAACCCGGATTGGCCGGCGATATATTCCACTGAAAAGGAACTTATCGAACACGCTGTCGGCAGGCACCACATCAAACGGATCTCGCATTACGGCAGCACCTCCATCCCCGGGATCATCGCAAAGCCGACAATCGATATCCTGCTCGAAGTGAGCGACAATTGCGACAATGAGGAGTTGATTCGCAATTTGGTGGACATCGGGTACCTCTACGACCCCCAGCCACGCGATCCGCCGCCTCACATGATGTTCATGAAGGGGTATACGCCGGAAGGGTTTGTGGGACAGACCTACCATATCCACGTCCGCTATGGCGGCGACTGGGATGAGCTGTATTTCCGGGATTATCTTATTCTCCATCCTGATGCTGCGGAGGAATATAGCAAACTGAAACGCCGTCTCAAAGAAGAGTATCCGTTCGACCGCGAGGCCTATACACAGGGAAAGACGGCATTCATACGGTCCGTTGTAAAGGAAGCACGGAATGAACCGGGCAGAATTGAGTGATTGTACCATCGGCCCGGTGCTGAAGGGTCTTGTCGACAGCGGGCTTCTAACGAGGGAGGTTGCCAGGTTCGAGAATAAATGGAAGATGTTTTACAAACCGACCGGTCTGGGGTTGCGGCTGTTTGAGGTGCTAGACGATGTCGCCATTCCAAAGGGGCGGGGGCCTCCGGAGCCGCGGGCAGGGGTTGCGGGGACCTCAATCTCCGGCGCAGGCGCGGGAAGGAACGCAGGAATCCGCGGAAAGTGCGCTAGGCAACCTGATACGCCGGCCTTGAGGTGTGCTGCAAATACGTATAGACCCTGGAAAGGCACGAGAGAGAAACGAGACCGGACCTCCAAGAAGGGTAGAGTAAAACGTTCTGGATTGGTTTAACCAAACTGCCAATCTCGATCTTTACGCAGTATATGCAAAATCCAACCCCGCTTGACCTTGGTCTACCCTGTTACTCCCGGGACAGCGGGTCTCGTGACCTCCTCTTCTCGGCTCCCTGCTCCAACGATCACACGCATCGCCTCGGCCAGCGATCTCCGGAATGCTGCCCAGCCTTCGTCTGTGTTCAGGTTTTCCGAGAGGTGGACTGAGCAGATGTAGAGCGGTATAGTGCGCATTGAGCCATCTTTGTCTGTGTAAGCAAAGAGAAATGTGCCATATTCTACGGCTTCGGTTTCAGGATAAAGGAGCATGGCGCCGGACGCATGGAGTTTGGTGACGTAGGCATACATCTGATACATGTCGGGCTGCTTGACTTCGAATCGGGGATCATCGAAGTTGAGCAACTTGTACTTTGTGTCGATGATAGCCGTGGCAGCACCATCCCGTATAGTGATATCTGGTATGAGCCTGAATGCTTTTCTTCCGGTGGTGGCATTCTCTGCCAGATGCCCTATCGGCTCCTGTGGTTGGACCTCCACTTGCTTTCCGAAGAAGTAGACAGGGTCGTCCAGCAACACCTGGGCGACGAACTCCTCAAAGAGCCTCTCCATCGGGAGCAAGAGGGAGAACGTTTCTGCATGGGATGCCCGAAGCGTGAGAGTAGAATGCGCAAGAAATATCCGGCAAACTCGGATGAACGGCTCGAACCGCTGGTTCAGTCGGGTGAACCGGATCCGGTCGACCTCGGTAAGGGTCACCGGTGTGAGACTGACGGGTTCAAGCACGTTGTTAATATATTTGAGGAGCCGGAAGTTCTCGGAACTTCTTACCATCCGAGACATGAGGTGGCAGGTGTATTTGAGCGTCCTGTTCAAGGTGTTGTCTCTGGAAAATTCATGAAAGATGCAGGGGACAATGTGAAGTTTGGCAGGATTTGTGTAACGCCGTGTGTCAATCCGCTCCCGGACGAAATGTAGTTCTTCGCTTCTTCTAACGTACTCCCGGACTTGGTTCGATTTGATGGGCTCAGCGAGGTTCTTCGCGAATAGCCAGACAAAGACCTCAAAGAATTCAAACTCCTCGGTGTCGAGATCTGCCGTATCAATCTCGGTGATCGGGAGTGATTCGGTGTAGGAGAGCATCTTGAGGACGTTGCCGGCGATGACAGATTTATGAGCTTCATACCTGTCATTCTTGAAGAGTTTGGGAAGAATCTGGATCGTGAGATCTCCAACCCTGACTACGCCGATGTAGTTCAGGGGTTTGAGCGTTTTCCGGCCGATATCAAGGAAGTATTTCGTCCTGTTGAGACACTCGAGTTCCTGGAGGGTCTCCTCCGTTAAGTACAGCACATTCTCCGTTGCAGAGAATGAATCGGTCTCTGAGGCCGGTTCGTACCGGTAGGAGACATACTCAAAGAGTGTCGCAACCGTCTTGCTCACAGCAGTCCACCAGTTGGTTCTGCTTTGGTTTTCTCGATGAGCCGGGAGCATGCCTGAATGAAATCATCACCACACAGCGGGTCTCTGAACCTGAATGATCGGCCATCGACCTCCACGAACTCTTTGCCGAGGAGCTTCTCAAGTTTTGCAGGAGCGTCGTAGAAGTACTCCTGAAGCAGTGGGAGAATCTCATGATACCAGGTGAAGATGAGCGATTCTATCGCCTCGTCCACATTTGTTGCCTCACTCATACGCATGAGATAACTGTGCCCGATCTGATGATCTCTATCATAGAGGGTGGTTACTTGCTGGTTGATGTAGGAGAGGAGATCGATCGAGAGTGAGTAAATCTCTCGCAGGTCTGCATCTTCACTCGTGAGAATCTGTTTAAGCACCTCATAATCAGGCATCAGCTCGATGAACCCAAACCGCCGGCGGAGAGCGATGTCAATGAGGGCGATACTCTTGTCTGCCGTGTTCATGGTGCCGAGGATGTAGAGATTCGGCGGGATGCCAAAGGAGGTCTTTGAATACGGCAATGTTGTAACCATCTGGTTCTTTGCCAATAGTCGCTTGTCAACTTCGATAAGCGTGATCAGCTCCCCGAAGATGCGGGAGATGTCACCACGGTTGATCTCATCGATTGTCAGGTAAAAGGGAACACTATCAATGTGTTCTCGGGCTTCCTGCTCCTCGTCAGGGTGCAGTGTTGGCATCTTTCCCTTCTCATACCAGACTTTCTGTATCCCGGCTTCTTGCATAAGGGCATTGAAGGCCTCCCGACAGAGCCGCTTGAAGATTCCCTCCTGGATCACGTACTGGATCTGCCCTTCGTCCGTGTTGACCGGCCGGAGCCCCTCGATGAACTCTTCATACGAGAAAGATTGGTGGAACGTGACAAACTCGTAAGGTTTTACCGTCTCATCTTCTTCGGTAAGTGTCAGGTGCAACTCATCAGGATCGACCTGTGTGAGTGAAAGCAACTGAAGTGCTTCATCATATTCAAGGGGAAAGAGCGTTCCACGGAGGTTTACCTTGACCGGTGCTGCATCCGAGAGAAGATCATCGGTTTTTAGCGTTTGCCAATCGGGGCCTTCAACTCCCTTTATGCCTTTGATGAAGACCTTCGGGTAGCCGTCAATTCCGGGCTCTTTCCGTACGCATTGGGCGATTGCATAGACTTTGTGGTATTTCTTCCCGGCATAGACGAAGACGATATCATCCTGTTGAATCTCTTCAAATGCACTTCTGTACTTCCCGGGCCAGAGTTCTGTCTCTTCTCTCCAGAGATTCTCCGGATCCCATCGTTCGGGGTTAATGGTGAGCCAGAAGAATCGTGTATCTTCCAGAATGTTTTTTCTCTTGACTGTTGTTGCACCGCGCTGCTGGACAAACTCCTTAACTACCCATGTCTTCCCGGTTCCCGGAGGGCCGTAGAGGATTATCTGATTTTTCCTTTTCAGTAACGATCTCATGTGCTCAAAAAGCGGATTGATCCTTTTTCCATCCCCATTGGACATGAGATGAAGTATCGTCTCAAAATCATCTTTCGAAAGTTCGATAATGGTATTCCGCCAGTTTCCTTTAATCGATCCGGGTTTGTCTGCCACACCGCCGGTGATTATCCAGTCTACGTTCCGATAAAATGGTTGTTCCAGATTTTCATCGATCTTTGTAGGCGACTTCACTATGCCGATGCCAAGGATCTTCTTCATGCCCTTGTTCGCAACGATGTAATCGCCTTCCTTCATCTCGTGTGTGAAGTTCCAGAACATTTCGGACTGGATCCGGAAGGCTCCTGGCTTCCGGAGATAATCGTATGCAGGGTTTGCTGAGTTTTCATCAGCTATTTTCTGAATTTCGGACTGGAAAGACTTGAGTTCTGGGGCGTCCCGAAGCCTTTCACCATAATATTCTGTGAATTCGTTGAAATCTACACTTGCAATGCCCTGAGGCATCCACACGCTCTCCCAGTATACTGCGTTCCAACCAGGAGCAACTTTCCAGTAGCGTACACTCTGGGAAAGATCGTCATATCTCCACCACAGGGCATCCAGTGTCCAAAGGTCAATAGCCAGTTCGTCGGCGAGCGCCACCAGAACATTGTTGATAGCACGGTACTGTTCACCAAATGATGCGCCTCGGCGAAGCTCTGGCCATAATCCGGCTTTCCCAAGACCGTTTTCTGATGTTCCATTCCAGATCCCATATGTTTCCGGGAATTCTATCAAGAGAATTGCGGTGAGAATTGCCTTTCCGAGCCCTTTTACCGGCTTGTTCTGCTTGGGATTGACCCGATCTAAGCGTTCACTGATGGGTTGTGATTCATCGGCCAAGACGGTGAGCGCCTGCCTCAGCGACTCCATATTGGCCGTAACGGATGGTGTCTGACGATACAGATTCGTCCAGTGCTTGTTGTTCTCGAAGAGAAGGAATTCCGCGAATCTCTCTTGGGAAAGGTTCTGGATGTTCGATGGTGCAAAGACCGGCTGATATTTTGCGATTACTTCATTTCTTGCCTGAATAATATCCTGTAATTCCCCATCCGTGGCAGACTGTCGAAGGAGTTCTTTCAGGCGCTTGACCACACGCTCAAAATTTGAACGCACTACTACAGCAAACCCCAGATTTCGCAGATATGTATTTGCTTCCTCTCCTCCGCTGAACTCCGACGCAGGGAGATCCTCACCGTTCGCATATCGATTTGCTATGGAGAGGACATATTTTGGTGGGAAGAAATGTTTGTTGAAGATGAGCTCAAACCTTGTCGCTTCACGGTCAGAAGGTATAGTCCCTGGTTTAATGTCATTTAACGCTTGAAGCACATGCTCCCGGGTAATGTTCTTTGGAATTCCCACCTGTCCATCTCCATGTTCCTATGACATGGGATGTCATCACATCGGTATTTAATCGCTTTGAAATCATTTTAGGTCTTTTGGAGATGAGTAATTGTTTGTAATGTTATAATGAGCCTTTAATTGTGCCTTCTATAGGATCTGGGGTGCCACCAATATTCTCCCGATCATGACCACACATGCCAAGTGAATCAGTCCCATTAATGAGTGCTCATATCGCTCGTATCGGGGAGTAATCTTCTTGAACGCCTCAATCCAACTGAAGAACCGTTTTACCGCACTGCGCTTCTTGTAGAGTATCGGATCGAACCAGATAGGTCTTCCTTGCTTCGGGTGTTTCCAGAATCTCCAGTTTACCGGGATAGTTCTCTTGATTCTTCGTTTTCGGTTGTACTGGCGAATTTCCCGGGCATCGTAGGCTGCATCTGCGGAGATGATTGCAGGACGTTCTTGCACTTCGGAAATCTCAAACGCTTCGAGAGTTAACTTGTAGAGCCGGGAATCATGGACATTTGCCGGCGCAACTGTGCAGGCAAGGGGAAGACCGTTCCGATCGACCAGAGCACTCAGTTTGTTCCCGTTTACTTTTTTATAGCCATCATAGCCGATCGATCCCCTTTTTTCGCCAGGATATCCTTCATATCTGTCGCACAGTGGGGGAGATCGCTTTTTTGATCTCGTATCCGGATCGGAGAAGGTCAAGGGAGATTGCCTGGTACACTCCTTTCTCGCAGAGTTCGAGGTGGTACCGGTGAACCGTTGATTTCGTACCATATTTCGCTGGTACATCAAGCCAGGTACACCCGGTCGTGAGAACATACAGGATGCCGTTGAACAACCCGCGGGGGTCACACCGTGGGCGGCCAATGTGCGGCTTCGTTGGCGGGAGGTATTTCTGAACAATCTCCCAGAGATCATTGTCAATTTCTCGAAATGCCCCAATTTCCGATTTTATTTGAGAGATCCCATATTTTTGGGATTACCTTTAGGACAATCACTATGACCTGGGATCCATCCGGTCTCTGATGTCAGCTGCCCTTATGAACACGAGGTGTGATGCCACGATTCCGATAATTGCCATTATGCCCGCAATTGAGATGACAATTTTCCGGCCCGCCGGTACATAGAATGACTGGTGTGGATCGGCTACCATGATGGGCTTCCCACTGGCCGCGGCCCCCATTAACTCGACTGCTTGACCAACTAAGTTGCTTCCCACAACATTCGCATCTACCCCCAGCTTTCCTAAATGCCTGTTCTATTTCCTCAGGAGTAAATTCATAGCCATTCGCCATAAACAAATCACCTGAATTCAAATTTTCCTGATTTTACGATAAAGCTTTCTTTGACTAGATCTTATGTGCTAACGACGAAGATGATCTTCTCTTTTTCGTTTTTGAGTTATCACATGATAGAAAATAAAAAGTCTAGGATATATTTATCAATCTCACCTTGTCCTTACTAACAGAGTTTAATCACAATGAACGCATAATCAAAAATCAGTGTATTCAAAAAGAGCCCAAGACGATAATGGAATAAGTCAAAAGCAGTATGCTGCTAAGGGGATTCGAACCCCTGTCGTCGGCGTGAAAGGCCGACATGATTGGCCTCTACACTATAGCAGCATGCACGATGTGCCATACAACTTCAACACCCGGGGATAAAAAAGTTGTGCCGAAGGAGGGCCCGGGGGGCCGGCCGGAGACCGGAGTTCCTCACTTGTTGATCGGGGTGCCTTCCTTCTGGGTGACGGCCTTGTAGGCCGCCATCAGCTGCCGGGTGATGGGACCGGGCTTGCCGTTCCCGATGACCCTGCCGTCGATCTCGCGGATCGGGCCGATCTCCGCCGCGGTCCCCGTGACGAAGACCTCGTCGGCCGCATAGAGGTCGAAGTAGCCGAGGTTTCGCTCGACGACCGTGAGCCCCATCGACGCCGCGATCTCCAGCGTGACCAGGCGGGTGATACCGCGCAGGTTGTTCAAGGTCGGCGGGGTGATGAGTTCCCCGTTCTTGACGACGAAGATGTTGTCCCCCGACCCCTCGGCGATGTGGCCCTGGGTGTCGAAGAAGATAGCCTCATCCACGCCCATGTGGTTCGCCTCGATCTTCGCGAGGATGTTGTTTAAGTAGTTGAGACTCTTCACGTTCGGCGGCATCGACTCCGCCGGGGTGCGCCTGACCGAGACACACATAGCCCGGAGACCCTTCTCGTAGAGGTCGCCGTACATCGCGCCCCACGTGACGGCGACGACGATGACCGTCGGTTTCGCGCACTTCCGGGGGTCGAGGCCGAGGTCGCCCTTGCCCCGGGTCACGATCGGGCGGATGTAGGCATCCTTCAAGTTGTTCCGTCGCAGCGTCTCCTTGATGGCCTCGGCCATCTCCTCTTTCGTGATCGGGACGGCAAGGTCGATCGTCTTTGCCGAGTCGTAGAGCCGTGCGAGATGCTCGTCAAGACGGAAGACCTTTCCGTTGTAGGCGCGTATCCCCTCGAAAACGCCATCGCCGTAGAGGAGGCCGTGGTCAAAGACCGAGACCTTCGCCTCCTCTTCGGGGACGTATCTGCCGTCAAGGTAGATGATCATAGAACTAGTGTGGTCTCGGTTCGTTTGTATGTTTTGCGTTTCGTGCTCCGAACCGCCTCGCGGTGACCCGGAATGGTACGGCGGCGGGGACCCGGTCATCGCTCACACTCGCCGCCGGGGCCCTGCCCGACGGTTGCGGGAAAAGTACTGCCGGGACGACCTTTGCCGCGTCAGGTCCGGCAGCAGTCCACGAAGTGCCCGAGCATCACCCGGCTCGTCACCGGGTGGAGGTGCGTGTAACTCCCGATCGTCCGGTCCCGGACCGCCCCGTCGTTCCCGTCCCCGATGCCGCTCCCCCGGGTCAGCCGGTAGGCGTAGCGGGTCTCCGGGGCAAGCCGGACACTGCTGTAGTGGAACTCGTGGCCCCGGAACGCCGCCTCGCCCATGGGAGTCCCGGCCGCGCTCGTCCCCACCACATAGCCGAGCATCCGCCTCTCCGGCATCCGGGCCTCGCCGGCAAAGACTCCGGCGAGTTCGTAGGTCTCCTCCCTCTTCGATCCCGCAAACTCCGGGGCGAGCACCATCCGGTCGGTGAGGTATATGAGTCCCCCGCACTCCGCGTAGACCGGCGTGCCGTTCCGGGAGGCCTCTAAGAGCCCCTCCCGCACCGCGGTGTTCGCCTCGAGTTCCGCGCCGAAGAGCTCCGGGTAGCCGCCGCCGAGTATGTAGCCGTCAGCCTCCGGCAGCCGGTCGTGGATCGGGGAGAACGGGACAACCTCGGCCCCGAGCGACGCCAAGATGTCGAAGAGGTCTGCGTAGTAGAAGTTGAAGGCCTCATCGAGCGCGACCCCGATCCGGACGTCCGATTCTCCGGGCGTCGCGTAGATGGAGCTCCCCTCCGGAGGCAACTCAACCTCCCGGGCAAGGGCGAGCAGGGCATCCAGGTCGACGTGCTCCCCGATCATACGCTTCACCGCCTCGATACGCTCCCGGAACTCCTCGTGCCCCTGCCCCTCCCGGTAAGGAACGAGGCCGAGATGGCGCATAGCAAGTTCCATCTCCGTCGTCCGGGGAATGGCGCCGATGACCGGGATACCGCAGTAGTGCTCGATTGCACGGACCGCCTTCTCCCGGTGGCGGGTGCCGGTGACCTGGTTGAGGATGACCCCCCGGATATCAACGCCCGGGTCGAACGCCTGAAAGCCCTTCACGATCGCCGCCGCGCTCCGGGTGATGCTCCGGGCGTTGACCACGAGAACCACAGGCAGGTCGAGTTGTTTTGCAACCGCGGCCGTGCTCCCGAGGTCGGTGAGGGCCTCCGCGCCCTCGAAGAGCCCCCGGACGCCTTCCACGACAGCAATATCGGCCCCCCGGCACCCGTGCGAAAAGACTGCCCGGAGTTCGTCTCTGCTCATAACGTAGTCGTCCAGGTTCCGGCAGGGCCGGCCCGTCACCCCCGTGAGGTAGGACGGGTCGATGTAGTCCATCCCCACCTTGAAGGTCTGGACGGCCCGGGTGGCCGAGAGGAGGGCCGAGAGCGCGAGGGTGATGCTTGTCTTCCCGCTCCCGGAGCGGTCGCCGGCGACGAGGAGGGACTTCATCGCATACTCCGCAGGACCGCCCCGAACTCGCTCTCGACGATATCCCGGACACCGAGGGTCTTTGGGTGCAGGTCGATCTCGACCACGACGTGCCGGTGCCCCAGCTCCCGGAGCGGCGCCACCTGCCGGGGACCGTTCGTGACCGAGAAGCACTCAATTCCTTCCGTGTACTCCGCCGGGACGGCGTGCGGCACCCCGACAAGGAGAGCAAAGTCGGGGGCGAGTTCCCGGAGCCGCTCCCCGACCGCGGAGCCGTTCGCCCCGTACTCGTCCAGCGCCCCGAGGAGCTCGGGGTCGACCCCTCGCTCCCGCATGCCGGCGAGGATCCGGGCGGCATCCTCCCGGACCTTCGGGAGACCCCGGTCTTCCAGGTTCGCGACGTAGGTGATCGCGGCGTCCGGACAGACATCATGGAGAGCCAGGAGTTCGTCGGCGAACATATAGGCGGTCTCCTTCTTCGCGTTCATGACCGCGACCCCCGTGGCACCGTCGTCGGCGAGTTCCACAAGGCGCTGTGCCGCGACGTGCTTGAGGTCGCCGCGTGAAGGCTCGATGTAGTTCCGGGACGCCGCCCCCCGCAGCCGCTCCACCTCGTTTGCTTTCCCGAGGTGGTAGCGCTGGCGTTCCAGTTCATCGCTGCTGATCCAGCCGGCGGCAGCGGCCGGTTCGAGTGTCGCGATCACGCCGTCGATGTTCTCCCGGAACCCGGCATGGATGTCCACGGCAATCGCCGGTGTTGTGATCCCGGCGTCGTGGATGGCGGACTGGAGATCTTCACCGATGATCATCGCGACACACGTCCCGATGACCGCTATCCGCCGGGGTGCGAACTCCTTCTCCGCGTAGCGGAGCACCCGCATGAGCGGGTCATGCCCGCCGAAGATAAACTCGTTGTCGGCGAGCGATGTTGTCAAAACCCGCATGCCATCCTCTTCGAGGAGGCGGGCGTGCTTGAACGAACAGCCTGACGGGCCGTGGAGGATCGCCACGTCCACGCCCAGGTCGCGGGCGGTGTAGAGCCCCGCTACAATTGAACTCGGTCTTGGTTGAATGTATTGCATTATTATCTCCACGTCTTTACCGCGAGGATGATCGCACCTTCTGGAGTGATGCTCCGGGCGAGATCCAGTCCCTCGTCGAGTGAGGCTGCAGTATGCTCCTCTCCGGCCGTGCACCACGCCTCCCCGACGTAGACGATTCCTGTCGGCCCGACGGCCGATACCGCCCGCCGGACGTCCTCCGGGGAGAAGCCCTCGCAGACCGCCCGTGCCTCCTCGCCGATGACGAGCGTCAGGGCGCCGTTGCCCGCGAGAGTCCTCGCGTAGCGTGCGGCATCAAGGGTGGTGGCCACGTTCGTCCCGCTGTTCGCGTTGTCTACGATCAGCAGGTCTCCTTCCCACCGGGTCGCCATCCGGCCGGGCAGGGCGGTAAACTCTGCAAGCGGCGAAGGGTCGACCCCGATCACGCAGGCGGTCGCGGCCGCAAGCGAGAGCGCCGCACGGTAGCCCGCAAGGGTGCAGAGTGGGTTAGCGAAGGTGCCGACGATCCCCCGTCCCGAAAACCGGCAGACCGGGCCGTCGAAGGATACCATCTCGTCGGCGGCGACCGTCTTTCTCGGGAGGTCGATGCCGGGCGGGAGCACCACGATCCGTGTCCGGGAGATCAGCCGGCACTTCTCGGTGATCGCACGCTTTCTCCCTGCCGCGATCGGATAGTCCTCCGGCGACGTCAGCACCGCCACGTCCCCGGCGCCCGTAACTCCGAGCGACTCTTCCGCGACCAGCCAGCCCCCGATACGCCAGGCCTCATGCGCCGCCGGGATCAGGGAGGCGGGCGTGATGCTCCTCTTCCAGAGGCGCACCCGTTCCGGGTAACGGTAGGTCCCGGTGGATGTGTGCAGGATGCCCGGACCCGGCAGCAGCGAGGCGAGAGCGTGGGCGGTGGTGGTCTTTCCGCGTGCTCCGGTGATCTCTATGAACGGGCGGGGGAGATGGGCTCTGAGGACCCACCCCACCATCTCGTGGTGCGAGACCGCGGGCCCGTGCTGCCGGAGGAGAGGGTGATCCGGGTCGAGGTGAACGGGTGCGGTGACCAGGTCGTAGGTGCGGACGAGCGCCTCCTCTACAGGGATGCCGCCCTCTCCGCGGTAGACGTCCACCTCGTCCACCTGGTGGCCGGCACCACGGAGTGCCGCGGCGAGTTCCGCCCCGCCGTGGATAGTATCCAGCACCAGGATTCGCATAGCCGTCAGGAGTTCAGTTCGGCGATCGCGTCGGACGCGTTCTTCAGCATCAGTTCGGCAAGGAGGGGGTCGCTCCCGATGGGGCTTGCGTAGACGAGCGGAACCGTCTTCCCGTTCAGCCGGAACGTGCCTTTCCGGGTCCCCTCGGGGAGGCCGAGGATCTCGGGGATGTCCTGGTTGATGTGGACGCCTCTCGCAAGGAAGAGCGGGACGACGACCAGCATATCGATATCCTCCTTCCGAAACGCCTCGAGCTGTTCTTCTACCGTCGGCGTGTTGAGGCTCATGAAGCCGGGTTTGATAACATACTCATCGGTTTTTCCGGCGATGATCCCTGCGGTGGTCTCGATCAATTCCTTATTATAGGGGAGCTTGCTGCCATGCCCAACCAGTAACATTCCTTTTTTACCCATATGTTACAAGGTACTACGATACTATATTAAAATAATTACCGATTGTTTTTAGGGACCCGGTCCCGGATCGATGTGATGGCAAACTTCGAAGGGGAGAACACCTGCCGTATCAACCGGTTCTTCGCCCACCGGCGGGTTCAGGGGTTCGCCTACCGGCTCAAGCAGAGCAAATGCGATACTCAGTACGTCGATGTCCTCGTGGACTCCCTCGACCCCCGCTACCACCTGGCCATCGAGTGCAGGTCGATCTCCGGAAGAAGATCTTCTACTTCTCCCGGCACTTTCACTCCGATCAGAACAACGTCCACAAGGTAGATTCGATAACCGATCTTACCCGGAAGATCGGACGCCGGGGGTTCCTTGCCGTCGAGTCCCGGTTCGGCGCGGGGAAGCCGAAGGAGGCATACCTCATGCCCTGGAGTACGGCGCCCGAATACTACGAGGCGGTTCCTGGAATCTCGCTCGATGATTTCCGGCTCTGTTGTGCGCTCGTTCGCTCCAACGAGGAGTATGACCTCCCCGGGCTTGACACAAATCAATATCCCCTCTCACCACCAACGGAGATGGAAGTATGATGGAAGCATATGATCGTTTTGAACTCCTCGTAAACGATCGGGTCGTAAAAACACCGGTAGCGATCGCATCCATGGCCGGGATTGTGGATGCGGCTTACGTTCTTGAGCGGGCGGCTCATGTCGGGGCCGCCTTCATCGGTGGCTACTCCATCGACGGTCCCACCCTCGAGGCGAGCCGGCAGATGGCACAGGAGGGCCGTAAAGAGTTTTTATACGACGATCCCCTGGAAACGTTGGAAAGAGAGATCGATGTCCTGAAACAGAGCGACGTTGTCATGGGCATCAACCTCCGCGGGAGCACGCCGGCTGCGTACGCTGAGGTTGCCGGGGCGTTTGGGGACCGCGTGGTCTATGAGATCGACGCCCACTGCCGGCAGCCGGCGATGCTCGAGGCCGGGTGCGGTGAGTACCTCCTCGAGCACCCGGCAAAACTCGTGGAGATCATCCGCGCATTAAAGTCGGCGAATGTGACTGTATCGGTGAAGATCCGGGCTGGTGTCGCCGCCGATGACCGCGACCTCGCCCGCACCGTCTGGAAGGCGGGAGCGGATATCCTCCACGTGGACCTGATGGACTACGGGCACAACAAGGTCCGCCAGCTCCGCAACGCCTCTCCCCTGATGCTGATCGCAAACAACTCCATCAATACGTTCGACCGGGCGATGGACGCCTTCTCCCATGGTGCGGACCTCGTCTCGCTTGGGCGGAAATCCGATCCCTGGACGCTCGCCGGCCTCGATGCCGCCATCACCCGGTTCGCCGATGAAGGCGGCTGGTACAACGCCCCGAAACAGCTCTGCCGTGGCGGCGACGTCAGGGCGCTCGCCTTCTGCTGCATGCCGGTGAAGGCCTGCCCGCTCATCCCGGCCCTCGAGAAGATCGGGCTCTCCAGAAACGAGTACCTGAAGATCAAGCAGGAGGCGGTGAAGGGAACCCCGCTTGATGATGGGAAGAGCACCTGTTTCGGGAGCCTTGCCTGGTGCTGCAAGATCAGTTCTCCCTGCATGTTCAGGAACATGACGCTTGAGAAGAAAGGCCTCTCTACACGGGAGTACATGCAGTGCAAGCATCACCTGGCCGAGAAGATCATGCATAAACTATTCGATGAAGAGACCGGCGATGAATCGAGCTGACCGGGCGCAGATGGCGATGATGCTCGAGGTCTGCGCCTACCCGAAACCCGGGAACGTGGACCGGTGTCACGATTATTCCGACACTCTCCTCGAACATTTCCTCGCCTCGACCATCCTTGTGCGGCCGGCGTTCGATGCGGCTGAGGGGCCAGGCGGCCGGGTCGGCAGCCTGATCCGGGAGGCGGTCATGCGAACGAATGGTCACGGCGGGGGAAACACCCATTTCGGGGCGTTCATCCTGCTCATCCCCCTCATCCTCGGGGGAGACATCGAGGGGGCGCGGAGAGTCGTCTCCGGGACCGACGTCGAGGATGCGATCGAGTTCTACGCGGCCTTCGGCCTCACCCGGGTCAGGGTGGCGGAGAGCGACGAACTGGACGTGAACGACCCCGCGTCGATCGCCGCTATCCGGGAGCGCGGCATGACGCTTGCCGATATCATGGCCCACTCGGCGCCCCGGGATATGGTCGCCCGGGAGTGGACGAACGGTTTCTCCCTGACCCGCCGGTGCGCAGACCTGCTTCACTCGCACGGGCACGGCAGGGAGGCGATTGTGCGGGCGTTCCTGGACCTCCTTGCCTCGGAGCCGGATACCTTCATCGCGAAGAAGCACGGGGAGGAGGTTGCGGAGAGGACGATGCGGTGTGCGGGCGAGGTGCTCAGCGGGGGGCGCGATCTTCGTGCTTTTGATGCCGAGTGCATCGCCGGCGGTATCAACCCGGGATCGATCGCCGATATCACCATCGCCGGGATATACGTGGCGCTCGGGGAGGGATGGCAGTGGGACTCCTGACCGAGGGGATCAACGAGGTGATCGCGACCACCGACTGCAACGCCGCCCCCATGGGGATCATCAACCGGAGCGGCTCCCTGCACATGGTCCTCTTCCGGGGGAGCCATACCGCCCGCAACATCGCCCGGGACCGTTCTGTGGTGGCGAACTTCATATTTGACCCGGTGCTCTACGTCCGGACCGCTTTTGACGACCTCCCCGATGAGGACTTTGTCCGGGAGGAGATCGACGGGAGGACCATCTACCGCCTCCGCGACGTGGAGGCCTGGGCCGCGTTTGCCGCGGACGTAGAGCGGTCGAGCGACGAGGCGATCATCTTCCGCCTCATCCCCTTCCACGAGGAGGTGCTCGGGCTCCGGCTGCACCCGGTGAACCGGGGCTTTTCCAGCATCGTGGACGCTACGGTCCATGCCACTCGCTATGTCAGGAACCGCGACCCGTGGCTCGGGCGGCTGATCGAACACCATAGCGGCCTTGCCCGGAAGTGCGGCGGCCCCCGTGAGTGGGAGGCGCTTGAACTCCTCCATCAGTATATCGACGATCGTACCGGGGAGTGAATCCCCTCATACCTTCGGCGTTTACGCTCTTTTTCTGCCGGTACGTTGTAATCTTTGCGTGAGGTTGCACCGTTATTCACATCGAACGCCTCGCGCGAAGTCTTTTTGGGCCGAAAAAAGTGTTAGTTCTTTCTTCTCATACCGAGGAGGAGCAGGACCAGCGGTGCCAGCATCGGCGCTATGATGAGCGGGGCTGCAGGGGTCGTCGTCGCCGGGACGGCGGGCATCTCCATCGCCGGCGTGCCGGCCGCCTCTACGGTGATCGGTGGCGCCGAGATCGCAAAGCAGGAGAACCCCGCCGACGTCGCCTGGAACCGGTAGTATTCGTTCTCTTCGCCGAGGAAGACGGTCGGGAGGGGCTGCCAAGCGCCGCCGGCATAGCGGAGGAGGGCGGCAGCCTCCGGTGAGAGGTTGTTCTCCGTAAACCAGGCCGCAGGGACGACGAACTCGATAGTCGCGTTGCCGATATCGGCCGGGTCTGCCCGATCAAGGGTGATCTCGATGTACTCGTAGACCGGGGTGTCGGGCGGCGCAACCCCATCGGGGAGGCTGGTCTTCTCCACCGCAAGCATGACCCGATCGATATTCCCCGATGCCGTCAGGGTGACGCTGGTCACTGCCGATCCAGTGAGGCCGCCGCAGGTGACGCTCTCCCCCGCCCGGACCGCCGGCGATGGGGATGTTCCCCCGCCTGAGCGCGAGGACGAGCCGCCAGAGGGGTTGGGGGCCGACTCTCTCCGGGGTTCAGTGACGGTGATGTAGCCTTTGCGGCAGCAGGTGTCGTTCCCACAGGCGTTCTCGGCTGTCAGGGTCACTGTGTAGGTCCCGGCGGCGTCGTAGGTGTGTACCGGGTTTTGCTCCGTCGATGTGCCTCCGTCACCGAACTCCCAGGAATAGGTGGTCGGGTTGCCGGTCGAGCTGTCGGTGAACTGGACGGCGAGGGGGGCGATTCCGGAGGTGACGTTCGCGGAGAAGTCCGCAAACGGCATGACCGATGCGGCCTTGACCGTGACGCAGGCGGTGCCGCAGGCGCATCCGGCCGAGGCGGTGACGGTCGCCGTTCCGGGTTCAAGGGCTGTAAAGAGACCACAGGAGTCGATAGATCCGACACTTCCGTTGTCGACCGACCAGGCGATCTCGACGCCGCCCATATCGCCGCCACACTGGTCGCGGACGGTCGCTGTAAACTGTTGTGTACAGCCAACCGTCAGCGTGACATTCGCCGGAGAGAGTTCGATGCAGACCGGAGCCGGGCGACGGACTGTGACGCAGGCGGTGCCGCTGATGCCGTCAGCGGAGGCGGTGACGATCGTTGTCCCCTCGCCAAGGGCCGTGAACGTGCCACAGGAGTCGATCGTCCCGACGCATGGATCGCAGCATGACCAGGTGAACGTGAGGTTCGTGACCTCGTCTCCGAACCGATCGTAGCCAGTCGCCGCAAACCGGTAGGTCTCGCCGACATTGAGCGTGGTGCAGGGCGGGCAGACAGCGATCCAGGCGAGGAGGGCCGGCGGGGGTGGCCGGACGGTGACGGTTGCGGTGCCGGTGACGCCATCCAGTGTTGCGGCGACGGTGGTCGTGCCTTCACCGATGGCTGTAAAGAGGCCGCCGTCGTCTATCCGGCCGACCGCACCATCTGTGACCGTCCAGGCGACAGCGGCTCCGGGGATGAGGGTGCCATCCGCGTCGTAGCACGTCGCGGTGAACTGCTGGATGCACCCGATATCCAGCGTGACGGCTGCCGGTGAGACGATGACCACATCGACCGGGGCCGGACCGGCCGGGACGACCGTGACGTTCGCGCTGCCCGCGATCTCGCCTGCGGCCGCGGTGACGCCGGTTGTCCCTGCGCCCGTTGCGGTGAAGAGGCCCGAGGCGTCGATCGTCCCGACGCTCCCGTTATCGACCGACCAGGTGACCGGGATCTCATCCATCGGTTCACCGTACTGGTCGCGGCAGAGCGCCGAGAACTGTTCGCTCTCCCCGATGGTGAGCGTGACCTCGATCGGAGAGAGTGTGATGCTCGCAAGGACTGGCCCGGCGGGAAGGACGGTGACGGCCGCGGTGCCCACGATGCCGGAAGCCGAGGCCATCACGGTCGCGGTCCCCGGGGAGAGTGCGGTAAAGAGCCCCGCAGAATCGATCGTGCCCACGCTCTCGTTCGTGCAGGACCAGGCGGCCACGATCGGCATCTCATCGCCGTACTGATCGTAGCCGGTCGCTGTAAACTGTTGCAGGTCGCCGGGCTCGAGGATAGCCGTGCCGGGAGCGACCACGACGGCCGCAAGGGTGAGCGGCTCGAATACGAACGTTACATCGACTGTTCCGCCCGCCGGGAGAGTGACCGCCTGCGCCGGCGGGGCGCGGTAGCCGGTGACGCTCCCAACGCCGACGGTGTGGGTGCCGGCCGGAACATCGGGGATGATCACGTTGCTGGCAGAGACCGTCGCAAGGCCGGTATCCGTCCCATCGAGGAGGATCGCCGCACCCGTGACGTTTGCGGTGACGACGATGCTCCCGTTCTTCGGGGAGCCTGATGTGGTCACCGTGACGACGGCCGAACCGGTCACGGTGCTGTTTGTCGCGTTCACGAGAGCCGTGCCGGGCACGAGGGCGGTAAAGAGGCCGTTGTCGATCCGGCCGACGGTTTCGTTCGAGCAGAGCCAGGCGACTGTCACAGGCATCTCGGCGCCGTACTGGTCGTAGCCGGTCGCGTTGAACTGCCGGGTCTCACCGACCTCCAGGGTCGCGGAGGCTGGGGCTACCGTGATGCTCGCGAGGAACGGCGCCGCAGGAGTCACGGTGATGCAGTCCTGCCGGTAGAGGTAGGAACTGCCGTGAGCGTTTGCGACCGTCAGGTTCACGGAGTAGACCCCGGGTAAGGTGTAGGTGTGGGTCGCGTTCCGTTCAGCGGGGTCCGTCGTGTTGAACCACGCCCCATCCCCGAAGGACCAGGACCAGGATGTCGGGTTGCCGGTCGATGTATCGGTGAAGAGGACTGCGAGCGGTGCCGGGCCGATGGTGACGTTTGTGGTGAATGCGGCGACCGGCGCCGGCTGACCCTCCACGGTGAGCGTGGCATCCCTGGTCTCGGGTGCATATTGGCCACCTTCGTCATCATCGACCACCATTCTGGTGATCGTCAGGTTTGTGGTTCCGGCGGCATCGCCGCGGACGGTCAGGGTGCAGAGCGTGACGTTTGCTGCGCCGGCCTCGACCACCCGGTCAAGGTCGACCGCCTGCACAAAGATTGTGTCTGCCGGGAGGCTGCTGTTCCTCGGCATCATCGCCCAGGCTGGATAGGAGACGTCGACGATCTCGCCGATGGCGGGGTTGGTCAGGGCGACACTGATGTTGAAGCCGGAGAGGCCGGCCGGTGCAGCGTCGAGGATCATGCTGTACTCAGCCGTCTCCGCGATCTGGACTCCTGATGAGGGAGGATTGAATGAGAGGGTGTTCTGTACCGGTGCGGTGACGGTGATGTAGTTAGCTTTCGTCTCCGTGCTGCTGCCGCCGGCGGTGGTTGCAGTCAGGCTGACGGTGTAGGTTCCCGGCGCTGTGTAGGTGTGGATGGGGTTCTGTGCCGTCGAGGTCGCGCCGTCCCCGAAGGACCAGGACCAGGATGTCGGGTTGCCGGTACTCTGATCGGTGAACCGCACCGCGAGCGGCGCCGGGCCGGTGGTGACGTTTGCAGTGAATGCGGCAACCGGTGAGGGAGCTGTTACTGTGATGTAGTCGGTCTTGGTCTCCGTGCTGCTGCCGCCGGCATTGGTTGCGGTCAGGCTGACGGTGTAGGTTCCCGGTGCCGAGTAGGTGTGGATGGGGTTCTGTGCCGTCGAGGTTGCGCCGTCTCCGAAGTTCCAGGACCAGGATGTCGGGTTGCCGGTCGATGAATCGGTGAACCGCACCGCGAGCGGCGCCGGGCCGGCGGTAACGTTTGCGGTGAATGCAGCAACTGGTGAGGGAGCTGTTACGGTGATGTAGTCGGTCTTGGTCTCCGTGCTGCTCCCACCGGAGTTGGTTGCAGTCAGGCTGACGGTGTAGGTTCCCGGTGCCATGTAGGTGTGGATGGGGTTCTGTGCCGTCGAGGTCGCGCCGTCCCCGAAGGACCAGGACCAGGATGTCGGGTTGCCGGTACTCTGATCGGTGAACCGCACCGCGAGCGGCGCCGGGCCGGTGGTGACGTTTGCAGTGAATGCGGCAACCGGTGAGGGAGCTGTTACTGTGATGTAGTCGGTCTTGGTCTCCGTGCTGCTGCCGCCGGCATTGGTTGCGGTCAGGCTGACGGTGTAGGTTCCCGGTGCCGAGTAGGTGTGGATGGGGTTCTGTGCCGTCGAGGTTGCGCCGTCTCCGAAGTTCCAGGACCAGGATGTCGGGTTGCCGGTCGATGAATCGGTGAACCGCACCGCGAGCGGCGCCGGGCCGGCGGTAACGTTTGCGGTGAATGCAGCAACTGGTGAGGGAGCTGTTACGGTGATGTAGTCGGTTCTGGTCTCCGTGCTGCTGCCGCCGGCATTGGTTGCGGTCAGGCTGACGGTGTAGGTTCCCGGTGCCGAGTAGGTGTGGATGGGGTTCTGTGCCGTCGAGGTTGCGCCGTCTCCGAAGTTCCAGGACCAGGATGTCGGGTTGCCGGTCGATGAATCGGTGAACCGCACCGCGAGCGGCGCCGGGCCGGTGGTGACGTTTGCAGTGAATGCGGCAACCGGTGAGGGAGCTGTTACGGTGATGTAGTCGGTCTTGGTCTCCGTGCTGCTCCCACCGGAGTTGGTTGCAGTCAGGCTGACGGTGTAGGTTCCCGGTGCCGAGTAGGTGTGGATGGGGTTCTGTG
>ENA-UOOH01000741-UOOH01000741.1-fermentation-metagenome-genome-assembly--contig:-NODE-741-length-35158-cov-11.331823_pt1 | contig 35158 bp, 32 predicted proteins | sample MGYA00245778_ERZ724025 | MGnify/ENA primary metagenome ERZ724025 (study PRJEB28704, sample SAMN03018313) | fermentation metagenome | biome: anthropogenic terrestrial biome; feature: soil; material...
TTAAACACTAATTTTCCATTACGCATAATGCGTAACGCACTTTGCGTAATAAAACTTCTTGATTAATCAGTATATAATGCTTTTAAACTTTGGTAGAATTATCTTTATTTGAAGTTTGGAAAAGAGATCAAAAACTTGAACCGTTAAGCTCTATCCTGAAAACTAATAAAGATAAAAAGAATTATAACAAGAATAACAGTCACAACAAAAGCGATAATTTTTGCCTGTTGATCTCCTTCAATTTCTTCTAGGCGTTTTCTTATTTTCTTTTGTTCTTCTTCTTCAGAAAGTTTACTTTTATTTTCTTCTTCTCTTTGTTGAGTTAATAGAACTCTTTCCTTTTCTTGTTTTTCTTGTTCTTGTTTCTTTAATAGTTCTTGTTTTGCTTTTTCTTCTAAGAGTTTCTTTTGATTCTCTATTTCTTTTTGGACTACTAATTCTAATTCAAGCTGTTTATATTTATTATCTATATACTTTATGCTCTCCTCAAGATTTGTAATATAGTTTTGCTCTTGAATAGTTTTCTCCACCAAAACATCAAACCTATTATTACTATCTAATTGTAAAGCCAAAAACTTCTCTTCAACAAAAGCTGCATTATAAATTCTTATTTCTTCCTTAACTTCAATAGAGATTGTATTATCAAATAGAATTTCCCATCTTCCCTTTACTCCTATTCCATTTAATGTAACTATTAGTTCATTATTTGGTCTGAAAATATAAACCACTTGTTCGCCATTTTCAGTAATAAACAACCATTTCTTGTTATAAAGAATAGCTTCAGCATCTAATTGTTTACTATAATTTTTAATTCTTGAGAATAAATCCTTTATATATAGGTTCATGAAGTATGATAAGATAAATATTAACGATTGTGCAAATATAACAATAATACTTTAACTTCTAATTGTAGAGATTAAAATAAATTGAATAAAAAATAATGATTACCTTTGCTGAGAATAATTAATCTTTTATTAACCTATAATTACAATCTGTACAATAAAAGATATTACAAATCATTATAAGTAAAAAAGAATTAATAATATGAAAACAATTAATCCAACTCATCCTGGAGAGATAATAAAAGAAGAATTAAGTGTTAGAGGTATTTCTCAAAAACAATTCGCAATATATTCTGATTTGTCTTATACTATGCTTAACGAAATACTTAATGCAAAAAGACCAATCACAACAGAAATAGCATTAGTTATTGAGTCTGCTCTTGGAATTAGTGCAGAACTCTTAATAAATATGCAAAGTCGCTATAACCTTCAACTTGCAAGACAAGAAAAGAAAACCATTATTCGCCTTAACAAAATTCGCAAGGCTTGTGCTTCTTTCTTAAATTAATTACTTTTTCTTAGCAACTAATCCTTTTGGAAGTTTTGGCAAATTGTCAAATTTCATTTCTTTGATTGACTTTACTAAACCTCTGTCTGGTCTAAAGGTTACCTTACTTGCTCTAACCTTCTTAGGATTAATATCTTTTGGATTGTCATAGCCCTCGCTTGTTAGCCAAATGCCAAAAACTCCAATTCCTTTTAGCTTTACACTTGCACCTTCCTTCAAATGTGCGTTAATACGTGAAGATAATGCCGAAATGGCACTAAGTACGTCGCCTTGAGTCAAAGAACTCATTTCGGAAATTTCTTCTGCCAAAATGTCTTCGTCAATAACTCTTGTTGTTTTAGGACAGGCATAATATTTTTCAGTAACATTGCCCTGAGCATCCTTAAATTTTTTCTTCCAAGTTCCGAAAATTTTACTCATAATCTAATTTATATATGTTAATACTTAATTTACAACTAATTTAACCTTGCCCAGCCCTGCAAAAACGCCGTATCAAACTCCTCAAACGAAGTTTTGATGTGGAGATCATGGCATGATCTCGGTGAAATCATGCCATGATATGGGTCAGATCATCCCATGATGTTACAAAGATCATGCCATGATCTATAGATCAAAACGAAGTTTAATGAGATTAAAACCTTACTTAAATAGATTAAAGCTTTGTTTGTGTAGATTAATGCCTTGTTTAATTTGCCCCAAAGAGTATCTTTTTGCCTCAAAGCTACTTATCGATAATGTAACTATGCAAAGAAAAAATCTAATGGCTTTCTAAAGGAATCTAAGATTTTTAAAGGGATATAGAATATTTTATTAAGCTGAATTTTATTGGTTTTACTGCATCATAACCCATTGTGCGTCTTCTCTTAGCTGCCTTTTTAGGCTGATGTTCTTTTGTTTTGCTTTGTTTTGGATTTGAATATACCAATTCGTATCGTTCTTTATGTTCCTAATTGTCTGATTCAGTTTCTCAATCTCCTCAGCTGACTTATAGGCTTCTTCCTCTTCCCATGTCATGATTGGGTATTCTATCTCAGAAATGGGTACCTGCCTTATAATTCCTTTAAGTGGGATTTCAATAATATTTGTTGGGATTATTTCTTTTAGCTTTGGTGGAAGCGAATCGCCCCTTAACTCAGTTAGGAGGAGTTTTGAATAGTTAAGATATTGATTCTGTATGAAATAAGCAACCCAAACCTTTGTGCTGTCTTGCTTATAATCAATATATAGTTTTTGATAGTTATCATAAATATCAATATTTTTCTCCGTAACCTTATATGCATAGTCTTTCCAATTCATGCTTTGAAGCGTTACCCATCTTGCAAGGGAGGATGTTGTGTTGTGTGCCTGACCAAGATAGATTATTTGGTTTTCAATGTTTGGTATTGGGTTTTCATTCAAAAGTCTTTTAAGCAGGGTTAGGCGTTCTGTTGAAAGTTTAATATCATTTCCAATGGCATTATTGATTCTTTGGGTCTGGAAAGCAGTAAAACACATAGTTAATGAAATAATTATGATAAAGATTTGCTTCAAGACTCTATTCCATTCCAAAAGGTTTTTTATTAGAACTATAATTGCGACAATGCTAAGGGTGTAGGCAAAGAAAGAGAAGAAGGTTGGGACATAGTTCTTTAGATCTTGGAGGTAGTATTTCTTTGTTATGGCAATAAAGATTTGTGGAATGAGTGCAAAGAATATTCCTATTAAAACAATAAGGATAAGTGATTTATATCTTATTTTTGTTTCCCTATTAAGTGAGAAATAAGTTAGGATTCCTATCAAAAGGGATGAGCCTAAGAAAAGAATATTGGTGATTGAGAGTAAGGAAGTTGAGATTAAATGCTTATAATCAAAATATACTTGGAGAGGGAGTGCGTAAAAGGTTAGTTTATACATGGTTTTCAAAATGCCCATAGGAGATAAGTTATCGGCTAATTGCAAACCAGAGTATTGTGGTGGATAGAAATGCATAAAGCCGAAGTATGCAATAAGATAAATCAGTCCAAAGATTATGTATGGTAGTAAGTCTTTGAGGACAAGTTTAATTAGCTGGATTGGTGTTTTGTTTTCTTCTCCTCTTTTCCAAAGGGCAAGGATAGGGAAGACAAGATAGTAAACCATGAATGTTTCATAGTATAGACTTGCAATAAACATTAGGAAAGAGGAAAGTAATAGGTAGGATTTTTTATTTGAATTGTAGTAAGAGAGCATTAGGGAAAAGGAGAAGAGAATCATTGCAAGAGCAGATGTGAAATAGAAAGGATAGGAAGTTGTTGAGCTGTGGAAACCCATTATTTGGAAGGTTGCGAGAAGCAAAAGAGAAGATAAAAGGGTGATGTTGGAATTCTTGAATAGTTTATTAATTAATTGAGCAAAGGCAACAAAACATAAAGCAATTGGGAGAATATACAAAGTAGAGAAATATAAAGGAGAATCAATCAAATAAGGCAAAGCATATATCCAGCGAGTTATAAAGAAATAAAACCTCCCATGCAAATATGGCAAGTCGCCAACAACTTCAGGCCATCTTCCTGAAGTACAAAGAACATATAAATCAATATCATCGCCAACCGTAAAACCAACTTTGGTTAATGGATAGAGTGCAATGAAATAGATAATAAACAATAAGATATTTACAATTCTTTTCTCTTGCTTTGCATCTAAGGTCTTAAATCTCATATTTTCTGATTTTTAAAAACTAAGTCTTAACCCCTTCTTCTAAACTCCGAAAGCACAATTCCGGTTGCAATGCTTGCGTTGAGGGATTCGGCACTTTGGTTAATTGAAAAATTGGGTATGGTTAGGGGATGATTAATTAATGGTAGGATTTCTTTACTTATACCATGCGATTCGCTACCTATAATTATAATTCCTTGTGTTTTTAATTGGGTTTGGTAAATATCCTCTCCATTTTTCACAACTGTGCCGTAGATTGGATAGGTCTTAGAAAGGGTTTTTAGTGTTGCCTCGAGATTTACATAGCTTATGTTTACCCTAAACAAAGAGCCCATTGTGGATTGGATAGTCTTTGGGTTGTATTGGTCAACAGTACTTTCAGAACAAATAATATCCTCAACTCCAAACCAATCTGCAATTCGTATTATTGTTCCTAAATTGCCTGGGTCGTTAATTTGGTCTAAGGCTATAACTAATCTATCTTTGAAATCTATGTCTTTTGGGGTTGGAGCTTTGACTATTGCCAAAACTTGGTTGGGAGTTATGAGTGAGGATATTTTCTTTAATTCATCCTCCCCTACTTCAATAACCTCATCGGCTCTACTTCCTACCTTTTGTGTGTTATCATCCATCCACTTTCTTGTTCCAAATATCCTTTCTATTTCGAAACCAGAGGCAATAAGTTCATCAACCATCTTTACTCCTTCAACAACAAAAACCATGTCTTGATTTCTGTACTTCGCTTCTTTATAGGAAGATACTCTTTTTATCTCTGCTTTTGACAACATTACATTTTTAGTTTATAGTTGCAAAAATAAGTCTTTTTTTTGTTAATTGGCTTGGGAGTAGAAACAAAAAAAGACCTTTGAGAAATCCCAAAGGTCTAATTATGTTTGTTGAATTGTTGAATAACTTATTCAGCTACAACTTCAAATTCAATTTCTGCTTTCAAATCCTTATAAGCTGAGATAGTAGCTTTGTAGGTTCCTAAAGTTTTAATTGCATCGCCCTTGATAGAAATTCTTTTTCTGTCAACTTCAATATCAAATTGTTGTTTGATTGAATCAGCAAGTTGAATTGCGTTAACTGAACCGAATATCTTACCATTTTCTGATGCCTTTGCTCCAATCTTCAAACCTTCAATCTTAGCATAAGCAGCAACTAAAGTTTCTGCATCCTTACGCAATTTTTCTTCTTTAAAAGCTCTTTGCTTAAGGTTTTCTGCAATAATTTTCTTGTTTGAAGCAGTTGCAACCATTGCATATCCTTGAGGAATTAGAAAGTTATTTGCATAACCATCTTTAACCTTTACTATGTCGTCCTTGTAGCCAAGGTTGCTCATATCTTGTTTTAATATAATTTCCATCTATGATTTCCCTCCTTAATTATTTTAATAAATCTGCAACGTAAGGCATAAGGGCCAAATGACGTGCTCTTTTAACTGCTTGTGCAACCTTCTTTTGATATTTGTTAGATGTTCCGGTTAATCTTCTTGGAAGAAGTTTACCTTGTTCATTTACAAACTTTAAAAGAAAATCTGCATCCTTATAATCAATATACTTAATACCACTTTTCTTGAAGCGGCAGTATTTTTTTCTTTGAGTTTCAACCGTAATTGGGGTTAAATATTTTATTTCTGTTTCGTTTGCCATTTCTCTTCAATTATTTATAATTAATTTTCAGCTTCTTCTTGTGACTTAGGCTTAACAATTTCTTGTTTTGCCATAGCTGCTTCTTGTTGTTTTTTCATACCACCTGAACGTTTCTTTTCGTTGTATGCAATTGCATGTTTGTCTAAAGAAACAGTTAAAAAACGAAGAAGTTTTTCATCTCTCTTGTAAGCTGTTTCAAGCTTAGCAATAAGTTCACCTTCTGCTTTAAACTCTATTAGATAATAAAATCCTGTAGATTTCTTTTGGATAGGGTATGCCAATTTACGCATTCCCCAATTGTTTTCGTAAACAATTTCAGCTCCACTTTCAGTCAATAATGACTGATACTTTTGTACCGTCTCCTTTATCTGTAGTTCAGATAAAACGGGAGTCATAATGAAAACGGTTTCGTACTGTCTTACCATTAATTATTTGATTTGTATTAATAAAATATCTTCTTTTCCCTTGAAAAGAGTTTGCAAAAATACAATAATTTTCCATTCTTACAAGAATTTACACCTAAAAATTTTCTCAAATATGTAATTTGCAATCTTTTTCTCACTATAAAGCAAAAAGAGGAGCTATATTTACAATATAACTCCTCTTTGTGTTTGAATATCTGTTTTGATTATTCGTTCTTGCCGTGGCAGTTCTTGTATTTCTTACCACTTCCACAAGGACATTCCTCATTTCTTCCAATCTTTTTCTCAACATGAACAGGTTGAATCTTTTGAGGCTCTGATGGATTGTCTGCTTTCAACTCTTCTCTTCCAGTCTTTAGTTTTCTATTATCACTTTGAGGCAAGTCTGTTTGCTTAACGTCATTCTCTCCAATTGGAAGAGTTGCACGACATAGGAAAGATGTAATGTCTTTGTTGATTTCATTAATCATCTTCTCAAACAAGCCAAAAGATTCTAACTTGTAAATTAATAATGGGTCTTTTTGTTCATAAGAAGCGGCTTGAACAGATTGTTTTAAATCGTCAAGCTCTCTAAGATGTTCCTTCCAAGCATTATCAATTATATGTAGAGTTATACTCTTTTCTATTGAAAGTCCAATTTCTTTTCCGTTGGTTAGATAAGATTTCTCAATTGGAGCAATTGCATTCATCATCTTTACTCCGTCTGTTACTGGGAAGGCGATGTTTTCATAGGTATAGTTCTTCCCTTCGTAGAGGTTCTTAACATAAGGGAAGGCTAATTGTGCTATTCTTTCCATTCTTGCCTTATAGGTTGAATAGACATTTTCGTATAACTCATCCACTAAGTCTGACTTTTTGGCATTTGCGAAAGCCTTATTATCTTCAATTGGGCATTCCATTGAGGTAAGCTTTATAAACTCAAGCTTAAAGCCCTCCAAGTCTCCATAATTATGATACTCATTAACCATATATTCCAAAGTATCATAAATCATATTGGAAATATCAATTGAGAGTTTGTCCCCATAGAGAGCATTACGACGTTTTGAGTAGATAACCTCACGTTGATTATTCATAACATCATCGTATTCTAAAAGTCTCTTTCTTGTTCCGAAATTATTCTCCTCAACCTTTCTCTGTGCTCTTTCAATGCTCTTTGTCATCATTGAGTGTTGGATAACCTCTCCCTCTTTTAGTCCAAGCCTATCCATTATCTTACTCATTCTGTCCGAACCGAAAAGACGCATTAGGTTATCTTCCAAAGAAACAAAGAACTGGCTACTACCTGGGTCTCCTTGACGTCCAGCACGACCTCTTAACTGACGGTCAACTCTTCGTGATTCGTGTCGTTCAGTACCTATAATTGCTAATCCTCCAGCATCCTTTACTCCTTCTCCAAGCTTAATGTCCGTTCCACGACCTGCCATATTGGTTGCAATAGTAACGGTTCCTGCAATTCCTGCCTCAGCAACAATATCTGCCTCTCTTTTATGCAGCTTAGCATTCAAAACATTATGCTTAATCTTTCTCATGGTTAGCATCTTGCTCAATAGCTCTGAGGTTTCAACAGATGTTGTCCCAACCAAAACAGGTCTTCCCTTATTAACAAGGCTTTCTATTTCAATAATTACAGCATTGAACTTTTCACGCTTTGTTTTATAGATTAGGTCATTATCGTCCAAACGTGCAATTGGGCGGTTGGTTGGAATAACCACAACATCCAATTTATAGATATTCCACAACTCACCTGCTTCAGTTTCGGCCGTACCGGTCATCCCTGCAAGCTTTTTGTACATACGGAAGTAGTTTTGCAATGTTATGGTTGCATAGGTTTGGGTTGCTGCCTCAACCTTAACGTTTTCCTTTGCTTCAATTGCTTGGTGCAATCCATCGGAATAACGCCTTCCCTCCATAATACGTCCTGTTTGCTCATCAACAATCTTCACTTGATTGTTTACAACAACATATTCTACATCTTTTTCAAAAAGAGTATAGGCTTTAAGGAGTTGGTTAATGGTGTGTACTCTGTCGGATTGTGTGGCGTAGGATTGAAGTATCTTGTCTTTTCTTTCTGCCTTGTCTTTTGGCGAAAGTTCTTCTTTCTCAAGCTCAGCAATCTCAGTTCCAACATCAGTAAGCATATACATCTTAGGGTCTTCTCCCAATTGGGTCAAATACTCAATACCCTTGTCAGTTAGCTCAATTGAATTAACCTTTTCATCAATAATAAAGTATAGAGGGTCGTCAATCTTAAACATCTCCTTACTTTGGTCTTGCATAAATTGGTTTTCAGTCTTTAACAAAAGAGATTTCATACCTGGCTCACTGAGGAACTTTATCAAAGCCTTATTTTTTGGAAGCCCGTGATGAGCCCTAAGTAATAACATTCCTCCTTCGCGTTCTTGCTCTTGTGTTCTTCCCTCTTTCAAAAGATTTTTAGCTTCTGCAAGAATTTGAGTAACAAATCCCCTTTGAACATTATAGAGCTTTTCAATTACAGGGCGAAATTGTTCAAACTCCTGGTCGTCTCCCTTTGGTGTTGGTCCAGAAATAATAAGCGGTGTACGTGCATCATCAATCAAAACAGAGTCAACCTCATCCACAATTGCATAATTATGTTTTCTTTGAACAATCTCATTTGGGTTATTACACATATTATCCCTTAGATAGTCAAAACCAAACTCATTATTTGTTCCATAAGTAATGTCAGCATTATAGGCGTTGCGTCTTTGTTCGGAATTAGGCTCATGCTTATCAATACAATCAACCCTTAGTCCATGGAATTCAAATATCATACTATTCCATTCGGAGTCACGCTTTGCTAAATAGTCATTTACAGTTACAACGTGAACACCTTTTCCTGGTAGGGCATTAAGATAGATTGGAAGGGTTGCTACAAGGGTCTTTCCTTCCCCTGTTGCCATTTCGGCAATCTTTCCTTGATGCAATACAGTTCCTCCAATAAGCTGAACATCATAGTGAATCATATTCCACTCAACCATGTTTCCTCCTGCCATCCATGACTTATCAAAGTATGCCTTATCGCCAACAATGTTTACATTATCCTTAACGGCAGCCAAATCCTTATCATAATCATTGGCTGTTACCTCAACCTTTTCATTATCAGTAAAACGTCTTGCAGTTTCTTTCACAACAGCAAAAGCCTCTGGAAGAATATCATTCAAAACCTTTTGAGTTTTCTCGTAGGTCTTTTTCTCCAACTCTTCCAACTCGGAATAAAGAGCTTGCTTTTCAGGAACAGGCATATCTAATTCGGTATCTATCCTTTGGCGAATAGCCTCAACCCTTGTTTCTTCTTCTTTAATTTCATTATAGATTCTTTGCTTAAACTCTTTGGTTTTATCTCTAAGCTCGTCGTTGGTAAGGTTTATAACTTTATCTGAAAACTCTAAGCATTGTTCCAGTATTGGCTTAAGTTCTTTTAAGTCTCGCTGAGACTTGTTTCCGAAAAGTTTTGAAAGAAAATTTGGCATCTTTATTTTGTTTATTTATCTGTTATTAATATCTATGTGCAAAGAAATAGTCAAAAACTATTCCTTTTTAATCAATCTGCAAAAATAACATTTTTATTTGTCAGTTTTGACAAAAAAGCAATAAAACAACAGATAAAGAGAATTTTTGAATAAGATTATTAAGTATTCTTTACTAATCTATAGAAGGTTTCAATAGTATAGCCCTTATAGGAACTTGCCCAATCAACAGAAAAATGCTTACTAAAATACTCCCTTGCATTCCTATTTGCTCTTCTCTCACACCATGAAAAGTAGTGAGAACTAACCCCTTGAGGTTGATTCTCTACCTGATGAGCCCTTATGGCACTAACCAAACTCGGAATTCCAATTACAAACAAATACAAAGGTCCAAAAAGTCTGCTATCAATAGTATGACCATATTCATGCATAAATAGAGGCTCCGAAATAATTTCTTTTTCAAAATCATCCTTTCCTTGATTATAGGTGTTAATGTTTATAAAATTCCCAAGCGAAATGCCGGAGTTATGATTATGATTATATTTAATGGAAAAACAAACTCCACCAAACAAATCTACCCTATCGGTTTGCCAAATAATATTCTTAAATTGAGAGAAAACATTACCCAAAAGAGTTTGAGGCATTTCCCATGAATGCCTTAGCAAGAGAGATATTATCCTATAAAACAACCCTTTATTCTTATCAAGAATAAAGTTTGCAAGAAAAATAATAAAGCCGTTCTTGATAACCTTTGAGTCCTTTCTTAGAGCATATCTAATAGCTCCACTAATAAGTGAACAAGCAAAAAGACCAATAAGAGTTAGAAAATAAAGACAAAAGTAAATCATAATACCTTTAAAAATCATCTGCAAAGCTAATAAAATAATTTAGAAGCAATATTATAACTGAATAATTCCTTATTAATTTGTTTTTATTTGATATTAGTGTATCAAAACCTTATTATAGTTGAATAAGATAAGGTATAAATTTCTTATGGTACGACCATAGTTAAAGTAAGGTGCCACCTTACTGAAGTATCCTGCCACCTTACTCATAGTAACCTGCTACCTTACTTATAGTATGGTGCCACCTTACAGAATTTATTCCTTATTTTAATAAATTTTTACTTGATTTGGGTAGATTATTTCCTTATTTAAATTGAAAGAAATAAGGTATAAATTAGAATATTAAGCCTTAAAATTTTATTAAGACTAATAAATTAGAGATAAAAATGGTGAATTGGTTTAATGAAATACTTTGTGGGCTTTGCTTAATTAGATTCTTTCACGCTTTTGTGAATATATATCTAAGGCAACAATTGCTGCTGCGAAGAACCAAAAAGGAATGGATAGTTTATCGGTGTCGAGGAAGTTATTTAACACTCCATGGGTGTAGTAGGTTACTAATGCCATCGTTAGAAATATTGCTAACTGACCTTCGGCTTTGTTTTGAGCTCGTTTATATACTTTTATACCTGTGTAGGTTACAACAGAAAAAAGGATAATTACCGAAAGCATACCCAAAACTCCACTTTCGGTTAATGGTCCAAAGTATTCGCTATGTGCATTGCCCAAATTGCCCGCATTGGTGCTTATGGTTGAGAGCTGAAATGACTTTTGATAACCAGCATATTCAAATTGATAGGTTCCTGGTCCCCAACCAAAAAAAGGTTTTTCTTTAAACATCCTAAAGGCACAAGCCCAACGATTAATTCTTTCAACGTTTGAGGCATCGGTGCTTATATTTGAGATTGATGTTATGTGTTCTGCTATATTTCCTGAAGAGTCTTGATTATTTTTCTCAAGCAATTGGAGTAACGGAGATTGGAAAGCAAAAAACAGAAGTATTAGGGAGAAAAACGTTATTAGTATTAGTTTAAATTTGATTTTAAATTTTAGGATTATAAATATCCCTACTGCGGGCAAGACACTCAACCATGCTGCTCGAGAATAGGAAAGTATTAGTCCCATAAGGAAAATCCCGAATAAGAATATGTATAATAACCTTCCCCACTTACTTGTTGACTTTGAGAATATAAAAAATGTTGTAATTGTCAAGAACATTGCCAGTATTGCCCCATAAGCTGTGTGGTCATTATAAAATGGCTGCATTATGTAGAAGCAATAGTCAAATTCAAATCCCTTTTGTGCAAATCCAATGGTTGCATAAAAAACAACAAACATTAGAGAAATTGCATAGAAGAGGTATATTGTTTTGATTTTCTTGAAATTGGAAAGTAAAGGAATAACTGCCAAGTAAAAAGGAATAATATAGAAAATTTTTGAGGCAAAGTATTTGAACGAAACAACTGGTCTAACGCTGGTTAGAGCTGTTATTAGCATCCAGAACAAATAAAAAACTATTGCAAGTGTTATGGGGTGAGTAAGGATTTTGGGGTTATATTTTCCATCAACAAAGAATTTAATGGAAAAAACAAGGGTGAAAAATATCAGTAATGGTTCTGTAGGGAGAGTCATTGATGTTGTTTCACTAACCAACATATTAATTGAAAAAGGTGTTATTAAGGCAATCAGATAGAGAACCTTATCTAAATGATAATAGTATAGAAGGAGAAGGAGAAGCACTATTGGAACTACTCCATAAATATAATATTCGTAATCAATGTAGGAATAGCCAATTCCAATAAAGAGAGCACAAAGGATTGAGATAATGATAATAGTTTTTGCTTTATCATTTACTCTTCCCCATAGGCTTAAAAGTGGAGAAAGGATTTTTGCGATATAATCAATTATTTGATTAAGAAATCTCATTATCTTTCTTTGCAATTCTATTCTTATCTCTAAGTATTAAAACAAATATTGCAAGAAATGTACAACCTAATCCTCCAAGAAATGCAATAATTGAACGCTTTGGTTTGTCCTTAAGTTCTGATGGATAGGCTGAATCAATAATAAAATCGTTTGGAACATTGCTTTGAGCATCCACCCTAACCTGTTCAAGCTTTTCATCCCAATTCTTTAAGGTCTCAGTCTTTCTTTCCAATAATATTTTGGTGGCGTTAATCTCAGGACCAAATTCTCCAATTTCTGATAATTTCTTTTCTAATCTCGAAACAGCACCTTGATTTCCTGAAGCAATTTGCTTAGCAAGTTCTTGGCTTATTCTATCTGACATTTTATCGGCGTCAAAAATCTTAGCCTCCATAGAAAGCTTTGAAAGTTCACCTGCCAAAGAATCAATATCTGCCTTCAATCTATTTCGAGAAATTGTTAAGGCGTTAACCAAAGAATCCATCTTTGATTTCTTCATATCATTTCTCAAAACCTGCATTTGAGCAGCCATATAGTTAGCAATATTTGCTGCATAATGAGGATCAGTATCCCAAACAGTAAGCTTAACACCTAAGTTCTCTGTTCTTTTTATCTTAATGTTAGAAACCAATCTTTGATTAAGCTTATCACTCTTTGCTTGTGTGTTCTCAGCTTCAATACCATAATGTTCAGCTAAATTGAATTTGGAAATAGTTTTGGAGATAATTGTACTTGAACTAAGAATTTCCATCAAGTATTCAGCATCCTTTTCCTTTCCAAAACTTAATGCATCGTAGTTATCCATTTGAGAAAGTACAGCTTTTGAAACTGCGTTAGTTTCTGCTGCCATAAGTGTAACTTGTGATTTGTAGTAGTTTGGTAGCAATAGAGATATCAAACCTATTGCAATTGCCGAAACAATAAAAACAATAATGAGGATAATCTTATGCTTTAATATAAAGCTTATTGAACTTTTTAAAGTAAAGTCATTGTTTGAACTATTTTCAATCATATAAAAACTTGGTTTTAATTAGTACCCCCGAGCAGAATCGAACTGCTATCTAAAGTTTAGGAAACTTCCATTCTATCCGTTGAACTACAGGGGCAAACTATTTGTTTAATTCTTTATAGTTTTCTCTTTATTTCTATTTCTTCATATCCTTCGACAATATCTCCAACCTTAATATCATTATAGTTTTCAATATTCAATCCGCAATCCTGTCCAGCCACAACTTCTTTTACTTCGTCTTTGAAACGTTTTAAAGAAGCGAGCTTTCCAGTGTAAGTAACAATACCATCACGAATTATACGAATCTTTGTATTCCTATTAATTTTGCCATCCAAGCAAATACAACCTGCAATTGTTCCAACCTTAGATATCTTAAATGTTTCTTTAATTTCAAGATTAGCAACAATCTTTTCCTCAATTTCAGGAGAAAGCATACCTTCAATAGCATCCTTAATCTCGTTAATAGCTGAATAAATAATTGAATATAATCTAATATCGATTTGTTCAGCCTCAGCAAGTTTTCTTGCTCCCAATGAAGGGCGAACTTGGAAACCAATAATAATCGCATTTGAGGCTGTTGCCAACAATACGTCTGATTCTGTAATTTGACCAACTGATTTATGGATTACATTAACAAGTACTTCTGGAGTTGATAGTTTTAGAAGTGAATCTGCCAAAGCTTCAACTGAACCGTCAACGTCTCCCTTAATAATAATATCAAGTTGTTTGAAATCTCCAATAGCAATTCTTCTACCAATTTCGTCAAGTGTAATGTGTTTTTGAGTTCTCAATCCTTGCTCTCTTTGAAGTTGAGTACGTCTGGTTGCTAAATCCTTTGCTTCTTTTTCAGAGGACATTACATTAAATGTATCACCTGCTTGAGGAGCTCCATTTAATCCTAAAAGAAGAACAGGAGCGGAAGGACCAGCTTCTTTTATCAATTGATTTCTTTCATTATACATTGCTTTAACTCTACCGAATGTGGAACCAGCCAAAACAAAATCACCTTGATTAATTGAACCATCTTGAACCAAAAGTTTTGCAACAAAGCCTCTTCCCTTGTCTAAAGATGATTCAATAATTGTTCCTTTTGCTCTTTTCTTTGGATTTCCTTTCAAATCTAAAAGCTCTGCTTCAAGAAGAACTTTTTCCAAAAGCAAATCAATGTTTATCCCCTTTTTAGCAGAAATCTCTTGACTTTGGAATTTTCCTCCCCAATCTTCAACCAAAAGATTCATATTTGCTAATTCTCCTTTTATCTTTTCAGGGTCTGCACCATTTGTATCAATTTTATTTAAAGCAAAAATGATTGGAACACCGGCGGCTTGAGCATGGTTAATAGCTTCAACAGTTTGAGGCATCACTCTATCATCACAAGCAATTACGATAATTGCAATATCTGTTATCTTGGCTCCACGAGCACGCATTGCAGTAAAAGCTTCGTGACCAGGAGTATCTAAAAATGTTATTCTTTTGCCACTGCTTAATTTCACCTCATATGCTCCAATATGCTGAGTAATTCCACCAGCTTCACCAGCAATAACATTTGCATTTCTAATATAGTCAAGTAATGAGGTTTTACCATGGTCAACGTGTCCCATAACTGTTACAATTGGAGATCTAGAAACTAAATCTTCTGTTCTATCTTGCTCCTCAGTTTCCTCAATTGCTTCAACAACATCTGCACTAACAAACTCTGTTGTAAATCCAAACTCTTCAGATATAAGCTGAATTGCTTCTGCGTCCAAACGTTGATTGATTGAAACAAACATTCCTAAGGACATACACGAAGAAATAATCTTTGTAACAGGAATATCCATCATTGTAGCTAATTCATTTGCAGTTACAAATTCTGTTACTTTTAATATTTTTTGGTTTTCTATCTCTTGTTCGAATTCGTGTTGTTGCTGTTGAGATATGGTTTGACGTTTTTCCCTTCTATGTTTTGATGCTTTGGATTTTCCAATTGGTGATAAACGTGCAAGGGTTTCTTTAATTTGCTTTTCAATCTCTTCGCTATTAATCTCTACTTTCTTTAACTCCTTCTTAGTCTTAGTAAATTTGGACTTTTTATCATCTTTCTTGATTTTGCCCTTTTGTGCATCTTGAGGAGTGGTAGCTGGAGTTTGGGTAGGCTTAGTCTGAGTTTGAGATTGTTTTATTCTTCTACGTTTTTTCTTATCCTTCTTTAAATCATCGGATACACTCGCATTTTTTTGCTGTGAAGCATGAACTATTTGTTTTTTGGGTCTGCTAAACTGAGATAAATCAACCTTTTCATTCAAAACCTTAGGTCCTGAAAGCTTAACATATTGAGTTTCTATAAAATTATCCTTGTTCTCTTCTGGAGAATCCTCAATGACTTCTTCAATCTTTAGTTCTTCCTTAACAACCTCTTCTTTAATCTCTATAGGTTTTTCTTCAACTATTTCTGGCTTTTCAACCTCTTCTTTCTTTTCTTTCTTCTTCTCTAAAGGTGCTTCTTTTGCTTTTTTGCTTACAGACTTAGCATTTTCTTTATTCTCTTGTTCGATTTTCTTCTTTTCTTCCTTTTCTTTAGCAATTTGGGCCTTTGTTTTTTTAGCAGGTTTTGTTTTTGAATTAATCGAATTCAAGTCTATCTTTCCAACAATATTTAAAGAATGCGTTTCATCAGTTTGAGGAGCTGGAACTTCCTCTTTTTTCTCTTGTTTTTCGTCTTTCTTTTTTGAAACTTCTTCTTTCTGTTCTTTTACTGCTGGTTCAACCTTGGCTTTTACTGACTCTACTTTGGTTGTTTTCTTTTCTTTTTCTTCCTTTGGAGGAGTTGGTTCTATAAAGTCAATTGTTGTTGTCTTAATTATTATTTCAGGATTAATAGTTTCCTCATGCTTAGGTTCATTTTGAATTTCAGCATGAACTTCCTCAATTTCAATTTTAGCTTTTGGCGTTGCAAAGTCCAATTTATTGGCATCCTCCTTAACCTTTCTTTCTGATTGAAAAGCTGATGCTAGAATATCATATAACTCACCGTCAATTTTTGTATTAGGATTACTTTCAATTATTTTCCCTTTTTTGGCAAGACAATCTACTAATGTTGAAATCCCAACATTAAATTCTTTCGCAACTTTACTTAATCTTGTAGTTTTATTTTCTTCTGACATTTTGCTTTTCTCTTTTTTAGTTTAGTTGATTTTAATTAATACTTGCTTGCCAATTCTTTGTTAATCTTCAAATTCTGCCTTTAATGTTTTTATAACATCATCAATCGTCTCCTCTTCTAAGTCTGTTCTCTCGATTAACTCTTCTCTACTTATGGCTAAAACATCCTTTGCTGTATCACAACCAATTGCCTTCAATTCATCAATAATCCATTCTTCAATCTCATCTGTAAATTCATTCAAATCAACGTCTTCATAATTCAAATCAGTATCGCTATATACATCTATCTCGTACTTTGTAAGCTTACTCGCCAATTTGATATTAGCTCCACCTTTACCAATTGCTAAAGACACTTGATCTGTTGGCATAAAAACTTCTGCTCTTTGATTTGCAGTATCTAAATTGATAGAAGTAACCTTAGCAGGATTTAATGCTCTTGTAATGTAAAGTTCAGTGTTTGGTGTAAAGTTGATTACATCAATATTTTCATTTCTTAACTCTCTAACAATACCATGTATTCTACTTCCCTTTATACCAACACATGCACCAACAGGGTCAATTCTATCATCATAAGACTCAACTGCAACCTTAGCTCTTTCTCCTGGTTCTCTAACTATATCTTTAATTGTAATTAATCCATCATAAATTTCTATAACTTCTTGCTCAAGTAATCTTTCCAAGAAAACAGGAGAAGTTCTTGAAATGGTTATTTGTGGAACACCATTTCTCATCTCAACTTTCAAAACCACTGCTTTAATCGTATCCCCTTTTCTATAGAAATCACTTGGTATTTGTTCGTTCTTAGGTAAGGTTAATTCAATTCCTTCCTCGTCTAATACCATTATCTCTCTTTTCCAAACCTGATAAACCTCACAAACAACAATCTCACCTACTTTTTCTTTATACTTTGTGAATATATTTGCTCTTTCATAATCTTGAATCTTAGCAGCTAAGTTTTGACGAATTGTAAGTATATCTCTACGTCCAAAATCTGCAAATTTAATTTCCTCAGATAATTCTTCTCCAATTTCAAAATCAGGTTCGATCTTAATTGCCTCAGAATACGACACCTGAGTATTCTCATCTTCAACAGCTCCATCTTCAACAATTAATCTATTTCGCCAAATCTCTAAGTCACCCTTATCAATATTTACAATAACACTAAAATTCTCATCAGAGCCATATTTCTTTAGCATTAGAGTTTTAAAAACATCTTCTAAGATACGCATCAAAGTTTCTCTTTCGATGTTTTTAAATTCTTTAAACTCTGAAAAGGTGTCAATTAAATTTAAGTTTTCCATATTTAAAACTTTCTTATATTTAGAATAAAATTATTATTTTGCTCTCTTTAATATTGTCAATCAAGATTTCTCTTTCAATAATTGGTTCCTTCTTCTTTTTCGGTTGAATCTTCACGATGACCTTCTCGTCATCAACTCCTATTAGTTCTCCAACTATTTTTTCACTATTCTCTTTAATTAGTATTTCAATGCTTTTCCCGAAATTCTTTTTATATTGACGAATAAGCTTAAGAGGTTCTCCAATCCCTGCAGACATGACACTTAATTCAAAATCTTCAACCTCTCTATCAAAATTCTTTTCAATTTGTCTTGACAAGTCAATACAATTTTGGATTGTAACTCCGTTATCACCATCAATAATAACAGAAATCTTATTATCTTTTCCAATTTTTATATCAATCAGAAATAGGTCTGTATTCTCCAATTCCTGATTAACGATATCATGAACCCTCTCTTTATCAATCATATAAACCAATTATCAACAAAAGAGGGGACAAATTAGTCCCCTCCAAATGTCTATTTCGGTTGCAAAAATACTACTAATCTTTGGTTTAGCAATAAAAAAAGTGCAAAAAAGTAAAATTTTTAATTTTCAACTGTTAATGTTTCTGCATTTTGAGCTTCAAATTGCCTAATCATATCCATCTCATCCTGCATTCCTAACATCTCTGACATTACTTTTGCTGTATTTGCTAAATCTGATTCTGGGTATTCTACTGTAAAATCATCATAAGCTTGTTTTGCTTTCTCCTTATTGCTGCATGCCTTTTCGTAAGCTTCTCCTCTCTTAAAAGATGCAAATTCCGACATTTGAGTATTTGGGAAATCTGAAACCAACCTATCTATATACGCAATTGCTCTATCGCAATACTTCATATTTATACATACATCAGCAGCTCTAAACAAGAATATTGTTGAATTGCTATCTGTTGGGAAATCGGAAATAAAACTATCATACAAAACGAGTAATGAATCTGCCTTTATTTTTGAAATTTCTTTTGTTTCTTTAAGGGTTGTCATTTCATATTTTCCAATTTCCTTTAACCTACTTTCTCTTGTTGGTTTGCATGAAGAAAAAACAAAAACCACAAGTACTAATAACAAATATTTTTTCATTTTCTTAGATTATTTTCTTCCAGTAGATGGACGTTTCATTTTATAATTTGTTTGAATCTTTCCGTTTGAAATATCATTAAGTTTTCTCTTTAAAAGTGTTTTCCTTAATGGAGAAAGCCTATCCACAAAGACCTTACCCTCCAAATGATCATATTCATGTTGGAAAACCCTTGCTCGAACTCCAGAAAACATCTCTTCCTTAGGGCTGAAGTTCTCATCGAAATATTTTACCAAAACATTTGAATAACGACTAACCTCTTCGTGTAATTCTGGCAGAGAAAGACAACCTTCTGCGAAAACCCACTTCTCTCCACTTTCTTCAACAATTTGCGGATTAATGAATACTTTTTTGAAACCCTCAGCTTCAGGATAGTTTTCCTTCAAAGGGTCTGCATCAATTACAATTAGTCTTATTGATAAATCAATTTGAGGTGCTGCTAATCCAATTCCATTTGCATTATACATAGTCTCAAACATATTATCAATCAAGAGATTTAATTCAGGATAAGTCTTGTCTATTGGTTGTGCTACCTTCCTTAAGACAGGGTTACCATAACCAACTATAGGTAATATCATTTTTCCATTCTTCTTTTAATTCATATAACTTTGCAGCAAAATAACTGCACTTACTGTATCAACAAGAGCTTTATTTTGGCGCTGTTTCTTTTTAGCACCAGATTCTAAAATGGCTCGTGTTGCGATTTTTGACGTAAACCTTTCATCAATCCTTACAATTTTTTTATCTGGATACTTTTTTGCTAATTCCAAAACAAAGGGTTCAATATAAACGCCACTTTCACTTAGAGTATTGTTCATTTGCTTTGCAAGTCCGACAATAAACTCATCAACCTCTTCTTTTTTTAAATACTCATCCAGAAATTCAAAAATCTTTTTAGTTTCAACAGTTGTAAGAGCTGTAGCAATAATCCTTTGAGTGTCACTTACTGCTAACCCAACACGCTTACTCCCATAATCAATAGCCATCAACCTTCCCATACTATTTTATGAAATGGAAATGTTGTCCGTAACGCTCAAATGCTTCTCTTTCTAATGTTTCTCTAGCTTCTGGATGCGCAATCGAGATTAATAATTTTGCTCTTTCCTGAAGCGATTTGCCATATAGATTAACTGCTCCATACTCTGTTACTATCCAATGCACGTGATTTCGAGTAGTTACAACTCCTGCTCCAAGATTTAGGGTATTAACAATCTTGCTAATTCCTTTATTTGTTGAAGAAGGCATCGCAATTATTGATTTACCCCCTTGTGAACGAGATGCTCCATAAATGAAATCAACCTGTCCTCCAACACCACTAAAAAATTTTGTTCCAATACTATCTGCACAAACTTGACCTGTAATATCAATTTGCAATGCAGAATTTATTGCGGTCATTTTCGGTTGTTGTGAAATAATAAAAGGATCATTTGTGTAAGCCACATCCTTCATAAGTACCATTGGGTTATTATCAATAAAATCGTAAACCTTTTTAGAGCCCATCAAGAAAGTAGAAACCATCTTTCCATTGTCTAATTTCTTGTTCTTTCCATTTATAACTCCTTTTTCAACCAATGGCAATACACCATCAGCAAACATTTCAGTATGAATTCCTAAGTTTTTATGGTGTCCCAATTGAGCCAAAACAGCATTTGGGATAGCACCAATACCCATTTGCAAACAAGCACCATCTTCAATCAATTCTGCACAAAACTTTCCAATTGTTGCTTCCTCAGCAGTTGGCTCGGTGAAATGAGCAGGAAATAGCGGAGAAGAATCTTCAACAAAAATATCAATCAAAGACATAGGGATTAGCGAATCTCCATAAGAGCGAGGCATACAAGGATTTACAACTGCAATAACTGTTTTTGCCATCTCAATTGCAGCCAAAGTTGCATCGACTGAAGTTCCCATAGATACAAATCCATGTTCATCTGGAGGACAGACTTGAAGCATTACAACATCTACTGGCAAATATTTCTCTCTATAGAGTTTTTGCGTTTCGGAAAGAAAGATTGGGATATAATCAGCATAGCCTGCTTGAACATCTTTTCTAACATTGCCTCCTACAAAGAAAGCATCGTGCTGGAATATTCCTTCAAACTCATTTGAAGCATAAGGAGCATTGCCTTCAGTATGCAAATGATGTACATAAACATTCTTAAACTCCCCTGTCTTACCCCTTTGGCACATAGCATCTACTAAACATTGAGGAGTTGATGCTACTGATGATAGATGAATATGGTCATTAGATTTAATTACCTTAACTGCCTCATGAGGAGAAACTGCAACATACGTCTTTTTGGTCATAAATATTTTATCTATTTAACTGATTAATCAAAATTTAAGTTGCAAATTTAATCAAACCTTTTGGATTATGAAAATAAAACATAAAAACTCTGTTCAAAACTCGCATATTTTATTCTAAAAGCCTTGTTACAAACCAAATAATTCTCATCTTTAAGAAAACAAAATAATTGTTTATTTGCTATGAATCTATAATCATAAAACATATTCTTATCTCAATCTACTGAAACGAAGAATTAATTTATTAAAACGAAGAATTAATAAATTAAAACCTTGTTTTAATTTGCTGAAACGAAGAGTTAATTTTGTAGAATCGTGTTTTAATAAACCTAATGAGATAAAACAAAAATTGGAGTAAATCTATGATAAACTTACTCCAATTCTCTAATCTTTGAAATTTCTTATGTATGAAGTATGAACTTGCTTATAATTACAAAAACTCCTGCTCCTGCCAAATAGCCTACAAGTGCCCAAAGTGAAATCTTCTTTAAATACCAAATAAAGTCTATCTTTTCCATTCCCATTACAGCAACTCCTGCTGCTGAACCGATAATTAAAAGACTTCCTCCTGTTCCTGCACAATATGCTAAGAATTCCCAAAAGGCTCCATCTTGAGCAAAATGATAAAGTTCTGGATTAATTGCAATCATTTCTGGTGTTGCTACTGGATACATGCCTATTGCTGCTGCAACAAGGGGTACATTATCAACAATTGCAGAAATCATTCCAATTAGTATGTTTATAACATATATATTTCCAATCTTATCTAATGTTTTAGAAAGAAGGTCTAAGTGTCCTGCTGTTTGCAAGCATGCAACTGCCATTAATATTCCAACAAAAAATAGAATTGAAGACATATCAATCTTAGATAAAACTGCTGGAACATTGAGTTTGGAATAATTATTTGCGTTAGATTTATGCATTATTTCAGTTACTACCCACAAAACTCCTAATCCTAAAAATATTCCTAAGTATGGAGGTAGATGAGTTATGGTTTTAAATACTGGAACAAACAACAAAGATCCTACTCCTAAGAAGAAGATTAGATTACTTTGTTTTGTTGATATTTGAATATCATGATTTGATTTTGCGATAGCTTCAGGTCTTTTAACTTCTCCTTTTAGGATAAATGTGATTATAGTTAGAGGAACTATCATTGAAACTAAAGAAGGAAGGAATGTTTCTAAAATGATTTTCATTGCAGTTATATTTCCTTTTATCCAAAGCATAATGGTTGTAACATCTCCTATTGGACTCCATGCTCCACCAGAGTTGGCTGCAAGAATAACCATTCCACAGAAGAACCAACGGTCATGTTTATCATCAATAAGCTTTCTTAGTAAAGCACACATTACAATTGCTGTTGTAAGATTGTCTAAAACAGCAGACATAAAGAAAGTAAGGATACTAATTATCCATAATAGTTTTCTTTTGTTTGTTGTATTGATTTTTTCAGTGATTATCTTAAATCCTTGATGAGAATCAATTATCTCTACAATTGTCATTGCCCCTAAAAGGAAAAAGACAATTTCTGCTGTTTCTCCCAAATGTGAAATAATTTCTGAATGGTCAAAACCTTCTCCAAAAAGAGAAAATACAGTCCATAGAGCAACTGCCAATAAAAGAGCAGATGCTGATTTGTTAATTTTTAATGGATGTTCTAAGGCAATGAAAGCATAGCCCAGAACAAACAGTATAATCATTAAAATAAAATAGCTCATAGTTTTTTTGTTTTAGTTAATAACTGCATTTAATATTAAAAATGTCCAAAGAAACCCTTAAAGTTTCTCAAAAGGGCTTCTTTGAACAAAATCAAACATGTATAATTTTTTTAGTTTGATTAGGTATGTAAAATAAATTTACTTATCAATACAAATACACCTGCACCTGCAAAGTACCCTAAAAGTGCCCAAAGAGAAATCTTCTTTAAATACCAAATAAAGTCTATTTTCTCCATTCCCATAACGGCTACTCCTGCGGCAGATCCAATAATAAGTATGCTTCCACCTGTTCCAGCACAATACGCTAAGAATTCCCAGAATGCACCATCTTGAGCAAAATGCACCAATTCAGGATTTGCAGCAATTTGTGCAGCATCAGCAACTGGATACATTCCCAGAGCTGCTGCAACCAATGGAACATTATCAATAACAGAAGAGGCTAACCCTATTATTATATCTATAATGTAAATATTTCCTAATTTATCTAATGATTTTGATAACATTTCTAAATGTCCAGCTGTTTGCAAACTTGCAACTGCCATTAAAATTCCTAAAAAGAACAAAACTGAAGGCACATCTACTCTTGTGATGATGGAAGAAACATTAAGTTTTGAATAGTTCTCTTTGTTTGAAACATGCATAATTTCAGTTACAACCCAAAGCATACCTAAACCAAATAAAATTCCAAGATATGGAGGGAGATGAGTAATGGTTTTAAATATAGGAACAAAAAGTAGGGCTCCTACTCCAAGACATAAAATCAAAAGACTTTGCTTTGAACTTATGGTTGAAAGTTCGCTATCATCATTTATTTCAGGTCTTTCAACATCTCCTTTTAACATAAATGTTATTGCAATTAAAGGAACCAAAAGTGAAACTAATGAAGGAATAAATGTTTCAGTAATAATACCTAATGCAGTAATGTTTCCTTTTATCCAAAGCATAATGGTGGTTACATCTCCAATTGGGCTCCATGCTCCACCTGAGTTTGCAGCAAGAATTACAATACCACAGAAAAACCAACGGTCGTGTTTATCGGCAATTAGTTTACGGAGTAATGCGCAAATTACTATTGCAGTTGTCATATTATCTAATACTGCAGACATAAAGAAAGTCAAGATTCCAATAATCCAAAGCAATTTTCTTTTGCTTTTAGTGTGGATTTTGTCCGTAATAATCCTAAAGCCTTCGTGACGATCAACAATCTCGACTATTGTCATTGCTCCCAGAAGGAAGAAGACAATTTCTGCTGTATCTCCCAAATGTACTAGGATTGTTTCATGTTCAAATCCTGGACCCATTAAGGCATAAACTGACCATAGTATTACTGCGAGCAAAAGGGCTGTTGCAGATTTGTTAATCTTAATTGGATGTTCTAATGCTATGGCACAATATCCAATAATGAAGATAACAATCATTAGAATAAAAAAAACACTCATTTATTTTCTTTTTTTAGTTTATAAATATGTTGATTATTAATGTTTCCTTTTATTTTGTTGCCTTTGTCTTTGCTCAACTAATGAGCGATTTTGTTTCTCTAAAGCTTCCATTCTTTCTTGCCATTTTGATTTTTTGATAGGTTTATTTTGATTAGCTTTTAGAGTATCTAGCACTTTTTGTCTGTTTATAGTTTTTCCAATTACCCATACTTGAATGAAGGTAAAGCATAATGAAATAAAATAGTAGTAGTTAAGAGCTGCTGAGAATTTATTAAGCATAAATAGCATAAAAATAGGCATCATGTACATCATCACTTTCATTCCAGGCATTTGCGTAGTTCCTTGTTGTTGTTTCATAGTCATTTTTGTATAGAAGATTTGTGCAATTGTCATCAACAAACAGAATAAAGAAACATTAGAGCCATAGAAAGGGATTTCAAATGGTAAATCTAATATTGAATCGTAACTTGATAAGTCATCTGCCCATAGGAAAGATTGTTGACGTAGCTCAATTGAGGCTGGGAAGAAACGGAACATAGCAACAAGTATTGGGAACTGCAAAATCATAGGCAAACATCCTGCCATTGGATTAATTCCTGCTCTCTTATATAGAGCCATAACAGCTTTTTGCTTTTCCATTGCTTGTTCTTGCTTAGGATATTTTTCATTGATTTTCTGAATTTCAGGTTGAATAACCCTCATTTTAGCAGAAGATGAATAGGATTTATAAGCAAGTGGGAAAAGTACTATCTTAACCATTATTGTTAGAATAAGGATTACAATACCCATATTCCATCCAAATCCAGATAAGAAATCAAAAATAGGAATAATAACAAAACGATTTACCCATTGCAAGGCAAAGAATCCCCATCCCAATGGAATAATTTCTTCCATATCAATATCGTAGTCGCTTATTACTCCATATTTGTTTGGACCAAAGAAGAAGTCCATTTTAATTTCATTTTTTACAACTTCTCCATCAAAAGGCAATGTTAATAACGATTGCATTGTACGAAGATATGTTGAGTCTTTAGCTGGACGTTTTTCAGTAACTGTTTGCATAGTTGCTGAAGTAAAAGGATTATTTGAAGCAATTAAAGCTGTTGAAAAGAATTGTTGTTTATATGAGACCCAATTAATAGGTATTCCATTTTCTTCTTTTTTATCATCACTTCCATTTTCTTTCAAATAATCAACTTCATCTTTTAAATGATAATAAATAGATGAATTCTTAACCTCAACTTTACCATCTTTTTCTTGAACTCTTAAATCAGAATTCCATCCCATTTCGATTGAACTCTGATCGGTTACTATTCCTTGCAAGTTGTTGAAAACTACATCGTATCCAATTCTATAATCATTACCTCTAATAACATAACGAAAATCTAAAGAAGAATTTCTTGTACTATCAGCTTGAACTCTTGCCTTAAAGACAATTATAACAGAATCATTTCCTTTTACTTCAATAGGTTTGGTTATTGGCTTATTATCTATTGTTGGCTCAAAATAGAGATTTTCTGTTCTAACAATATTCTGACCAACTGTAAGATTTAAGCCATAAGCATTCTTATCAAATAGTTTTACAGGTTTCTTGCCGTAGGTGGTATAATTTTTAAGAGTAACTTGATTTACAATAGCTCCTAATGTAGAAAAATCAACATCAAACAATTCATTTGAAACCTTAATAGTATTGTTAGTTCCTTGAGAACAAGATGCAAATGCGCCAAATATTGAAAGATTGATTGAATCTTGATTTAACGATGCTTGAGTTGTATCGTTACTTAGTTGGGCTAAAGAATCTTGTATTTGAATAGTTTTTGCTTGTAAAGCTATTTTTTCTTGAGCTCTAACAATGGAATCCTGCTTTGCTTTAATTGCAGCCTTTTCCTCTTCTGAGGGGGCTGAAAGTATACCATAACCTATAAATACTCCAAAAATAAGTACTAATCCAATAATCGTATTTCTATCTAACATTTAAATTTTGTTTTGTAAAATTAAAGTTGCAAAGATAAGAAACATTATTGTCTGAGTAATTTTTTTTCAAAAATATTTGGTTAAACAATTTATTGTTCGTTATTTTGCAAACATTAAAGTTTATATTTATGCGAAATAGATTATCAATTTCTCAGGAACAAGTTTCTTTAGTCAGTTTTGCAAAAGCAATGGGACACCCAACAAGATTAGCAATTCTCTTGTTTCTTTCTCAGAGAGAGAATTGTTATTTTGGAAATATTCATGATGAACTACCTATTGCCAAGGCAACAGTTTCACAACATTTAAAAGAATTGAAAAATGCAGGATTAATACAAGGAGAAGTAGAAACTCCCAAAGTAAAATACTGTATTAATAGGGAAAACTGGCAATTAGCTAAAAAATATTTTGATAAATTCTTTTCTTCAATAAAAGAAGCTCCGAATTGCAGTATAAAATAAATATTTAAGAAATGAAGAAATTATTATTCATACTAATAATATTGCTCCCCCTAATTTCCAAAGCACAAGAGATTAGAGGAAAGGTAATTGACAAAGAAACTAATAAAGCCATTGCTTTTGCAAACATTGGAGTAAAGAATACAAGTATTGGAATAACTTCTGATAATAATGGGCAGTTTTCACTTAATATTAATTCTAATGATAGTATTTTTATTGAAGTCAGCTTTATTGGATACAAAAAGGTTGTTAAGCATATTCCTACAAATATTGAATATGTAGAGATTGAATTAAAAAGAGAATCGAAGGAACTCGAAACTATTAATGTTGTTGGAGAACTTACTGGAACGGTTACTGATAATAATCAAGCAACATTCAATCAATATATTTCATCAGAAGGAATTAAACGTTTAGCATGTTGTTCCTTAGCTGAAAGTTTTGAAAATAATGCAGCTGTTGATGTAGGATTTACAGATGCAGTTACTGGTGCCAAACAAATTCAGATGTTGGGTTTAGCTGGAATATATAGTCAGATTTTGGTTGAGAATCAACCATCAATAAGAATGCTATCTTCAACCTACGGTCTTAATTATATTCCTGGTCCTTGGTTGGAAGGAATTGGGATTTCGAAAGGGACAGCTTCTGTTACACAGGGTTATGAAAATATAACTGGACAGATTAATATTGATGTGAAGAAACCAGAAAACAAAGAAAAGTTTTATTTTGAGTATTTTACAAATGATTTCTTAAAACAAGAAATCAATGCTAATACAACATTTAAAATCAATAAGTATTTAGAGTCTATTGTTTTAGTTCATGGAGCTAAGATATTTATGAAAACAGATAGAAATAATGACAATTTTCTTGATGTCCCACTTTCTGATTTACTTATTGGTTCAAATCGTTATTTTTTCAACTATAAAGAAAAAATCAAAAGTCGATTTGGTGTAGATGTTTTATATGAAGATAGAATTGGAGGAGAAACTAGTTTTAATAAAGTCAGAGACTATGGGACTACCAACCATTATGGAGCTGTACTGAATTCGAGAAGAATTCAGATTTTTGAGAATACGGGGTTTTTATTAAATTCAGAAAAGAACAGGAGTTTTGCTGTAAATGGGAATATGGTTTATCACCAATTGGAATCACAGTTTGGTTTAAGAGATTATAATCCAACTCAAATTAGTGGAAATCTTGCTTTGGTTCTAAACTCAGACTTATGGAATGATAAAAACAAAATTAGTCTTGGTTTAGGCTCAAGTTATGATGAGTTAAAAGAAAATTTAACTAATAAAAACTATATAGTTGGACAACCCGAAGATAAGAAGGAACTTGTAATGGGTGCGTATGCTGAGTATACTTATAGCGATAGAAAAAAATGGACAGTTGTTACTGGTTTAAGAGGTGATTATAATACTTTCTATGAGCAAACAATATTTACTCCTCGTATTCATGCAAAATATTCTCCTTTAGACAACTCTGCATTCAGAATCTCTGCTGGTAGAGGTTTGCATAGTGCTAATATTTTACCAGAAAACATAAGTCTTTTAACCACATCAAGAATACTATACTTTGATGAAGAACTCGAATTAGAAGATGCTTGGAATTATGGCATTTCATATACTCATAAATTCTTTTTAGAAGGAGAAAGAAGTATTGCATTTGCAATTGACTTCCACAGAACAGACTTTACAAATAGGGTTGTTATTGATTTGGAACGTAATGCTCAAGAAGCACATTTTTATAACCTTAAAGATAAATCATATGCGAATAGTTTTCAAGCAGAAATGTCAATAACTCCCATTGAGGGTTTTGAGACAACAGTTGCTTATGTATTTACTGATTCTAAAATAACTATTAACAATAAATTAGTAGAGATGCCACTAACAGCAAAACATAAAGGCTTAATTTCTCTACATTATACTACATTATATGAAAGATGGAAATTCTCCTTTACAACTCAATACCATGGCACAACCTCACTTCCAAACACTTCAATGAATCCAGCAATCTATCAACTTCCGAATATAAGCCCTGATTATTTTATCCTTCATGCTCAAATTACTCGTAAGTTTAAGAAATTTGAAGCTTATATAGGTTGTGAGAACATTCTAAATTACACTCAGAAGAATCCAATAATAAGTTCTAATAATCCTTTTGGACAATACTTTGACTCTTCAATTATTTATGCTCCAATTTTAGGGAGGCAATTAAATTTTGGATTAAGAATAAAAATTTAATGAGATTAGTATATATTTGTACTCTAAAGGCAAAAAATAAATATTAAAATATAAAAGTATGAAAAAGTTAACATTAATCACCCTTGCTTTATTTCTAAGCTTAAGTATATTTGCTCAAGAAGCAAAAAAAGATTTTGTAGAAGTATTTTATTTTCATAGGACTGAACGTTGTGCTACCTGCAATGCAATTGAAGAAGGACTTACTTCAGTATTAAACACAACCTATAAGAGGGACATAAAAAAAGGGAATATTCTATTTCTGAGTATCGATTATGAGGATAAAGCAAATAGTGAGGTAGTTGATCTATACGAAATAGATAATCCTACTTTGCTTTTGATTTATAACAAAAAAGGCAAGCAAGAGTTTGTAAACCTAACAGACGATGCATTTACTTATGCAAGAAAAGATCCTGCCAAATATAAAAAGATAATAAAATCTAAAATTAATGAATTTTTTAGATAGAAAAATTCAACATTAATTAATATAACTTATTTTTGAATAAGTCAAAGATATTTTGAAATAACCTTAGTTTATTTTTAGTTAATCAAGGTTTGTTACATATTACACTCTATTGAACTCTTTATCAATTTCCTCTATCTTAATTGCGTCATTGATAGAGTAGTTTCCAATCTTAGTCCGACAAAGCGAAGAAAGATAGGCTCCACTTTGAAGAATAAGTCCAAAATCTCTTGCAATGGAGCGGATATAGGTTCCTTTTGAACAAATAATCCTAAAATATATATTCGGAAACTCAATTTTAGTTATCTCAAACTCTTTAACTTCAATATCTTTTGGCTTCAATTCAATTTCTTTATTATTTTCTCTTGCAAGTTTATAGGCTCTTTTTCCATCAACCCACTTGGCTGAGAATAAAGGAGGAACTTGAGCAATCTTTCCTGTTAATTCCTTTGCTGCCTGATAAATCATTTCTTCACTAATATGCTCCGTTGGGAAAGTTTGGTCTATTGGATGCTCAAGGTCAAAGCTTGGAGTTGTTGCTCCCAAAGTAAATGAGCCAGTATATTCCTTTTCTAAGTCCTGAAATTCTTCAATTCTTTTGGTGAATTTTCCAACACAAACGATTAAAAGTCCAGTTGCTAAAGGGTCTAAAGTTCCAGCATGCCCAACCTTGATTTTCTTTCCATAATGTTGTTTAATCTTATGCTTAACCTTATTTACAGTTTGGAATGATGTCCATGTATATGGCTTGTCAATTAATATGGCAGAGCCATTTTCAATGTCTATCATATTAATGTAAATTTAAGTTTAATATTATGCAACACTAAGGTCAAAGCCAAAACTAATTAAGACAAGTATTAGAGCTCCGATAATTATTCTATAATATCCGAAGGCTTTGAAGCCATATTTTGTAAGAAAATTAATAAAGAATTTAATTGCCAACATAGCAACTATAAAAGCTACAATATTACCAATGACAAGCGAAGTCATATTATTCATTAGTATTTCTTTCCCTTCAGGAGTAATAAGAGCTTGCATTAGCTTGTATCCAGAAGCTGCCAACATTGTTGGAACTGCAAGAAAGAAAGAAAATTCTGCAGCAGTTTTTCGAGAAAGTTTTTGGGTCATTCCTCCAACAATTGTTGCCATTGAGCGAGAAACCCCAGGTATCATTGCAATACATTGGAACAAGCCAATGATGAATCCTTTTTTATAAGTTATTGTTTGGTCTTCTTGAGGTTTATTAAACCACTTATCGCAAAAGAGCATAAACACTCCTCCAAGAATTAGCATGACTGCAACAACAATTACGTTTTCAAGCAAAGAATCAATAAAATCTCCAGCCAGAAATCCAATTATGGCTGCAGGAATAAAAGCTACAAATAATTTATAGTAGAAACTCATGGTTTGAAGAAATCGTTTCCAATAGAGAACTAAGACTGAAAGAATAGCACCGAACTGAATGCAGATTGTGAATAATTTTACAAATTCATCACTTTTAATTCCGAGAAAGCCTTGAGTAATTATCATATGCCCTGTTGAACTTACGGGTAAAAATTCCGTTAAGCCTTCAACAATAGCAATGATGATGGTTTCAAATAATGTCATTCAAATATTATATTATTAATCTTTTGGAGTATCTTCTTGATTATTTTGCTTTGGTTTCAGTAAAATTGCATAAACCTCGACAACAATTCCTGCGACCATAAGAATAGGTGCAACAACTAATCTTTGAGCATTAAACAAAGAGTAGTTAAACACATCTGGATCATCGGAGCCTCCTCCAATAAGAAGAATATAACCAAGTGCCAATAATGCAATCCCTACTAACATCCAAATATAGTTTATTCTTTCAAATGCAAAATCAAATTTTGGTTTCAGTTTTGGTGTAAAAGATTGGCTTACCCTTGGACTATTATTAGGTTTTGTTGAAGATGTTTTTTTTATATTTGCCATAATAATTATGTTTTAATATATTTTTATCTATAAAGTTTCTCGTCTCTTAGGTACATAAACCTAAACACAGAAATAAAGGTTGAGATGAAGGCAAGCAATATTCCAAATCCAAGAATAGCTATAGCAATCATTCCATAAATTGGGTAATTCTCAGGAGTTATTAGTAGAGGGTATTTCCTGCTTATCCAAAATATTATTCCAAGAAGAAGAACATTTGCAATTAATCCTCCTATTAATCCAAAGAATAATCCTTTAAGAAGGAAAGGCTTGCGGATAAAACCAGGCTTTGCTCCTACCAATTCCATTGAGCGTATAAGAAATCTCTTGGAGTAAATTGTTAGTCTAATTGTATGGTTTATTAGAGTTATTGCAATTATCAAAAGACAGATTATGAAAGCAAGAATAAAAGCAGTTACATTATAAACAGCATTATTAATATCCTTAACTAAGTCTTGGCGATAATCAACATGATCAACCACATCTTTGGCTTCGAGGCTTGTGATGAAACGTTTGATAGTTGTATAATTAAGTGATTCAGCCTTAAGGTTAACGACTATTGAAGCTGCATAAGGATTAGTAGAGCCCAAAACCTCAAGATGATTTTCCCCCATAACCTCACTCATTATTTGAGCTGCTTGTTCTGAAGAAATGTATTGAGTAGATTTAACATTTTTGTTTTTCTTCAGCTCTTTCTCAAAGCTAAGTGCATCTTCTTCCTTTGTGTCATCCATCAAATAAATCGTAAAAGACACATTTTCCTTAAGGTTATTGGAGGCAGTAAAGGCATGATAAATGAAGGTAAGCATAAAGCCTAACATAAAAAGAACAAGTGCAATACTCAATACAGTTGAGAAATTGGCACTCCATAGAGCTACAGGATTAAAGATTTTCTGTCTTTTCTTAGTCATTTTGTAGAAAACTTAATTTAGGTGCAAATATACAAAGTTTTTATTATTTTTGCCGATAAATTGCAAAATGTATGTTTGAAATATTTGTAGAAAAATTTGGAGGTGCTTCGGTTAATAGTGCTGAGGCTATAAGAAATGTTGCATCAATTATTCTTTCTGAAAAGAAAAAAAGATTAATTGTTGTTTCTGCAATGGGGAAAACTACAAATAGCTTAGAATTAGTTTTAAATAGTTTTGTAGAAAAGAAAACTATTGATGAATCTATTATTGAAAACTCAAAAAACTACCATAAAGAAATTATTAATAACCTTTTTCCTAAAGGGAATGAATACTTAGAAACTTATATTGAAAATACTTACAAAGAAATAGAGGAAAAGCTTTTATCTTATAATATTGATAAGAATTATGACAAGAATTATGACTCAATTGTTTCTTACGGAGAGATAATTGGGACAACAATAATCTCAAAATACTTTGAGGAAATTGGCTTAGAGCATAGCTTTGTTTTAGCCACGAATCATATCAAAACAAATAATTCTTACAGAAGAGCAAAGGTATTGTGGGGTGATACACAAAAGAACATAACTAAGTCTATTTTGACAATATTTGAAAGTGTTGATACAATAATTACACAAGGCTTTATTGGAGGAGGTGAAAATAATGAAACGACTACTCTTGGAAGAGAAGGGTCTGATTTTAGTGCTGCTGTTTTTGCTTATTGCCTAAGGGCAAAAAGCGTTACTATTTGGAAAGATGTACCTGGACTTTTGAATGCTGATCCAAAATATTTTGAAGATACAAGGAAGTTTGAACAGGTGCCATACAGCGAAGCAATTGAGCTTTCTTACTATGGTGCATCTATAATCCACCCAAAAACTATTAAGCCATTAGAAAATCTATCCATACCACTATATGTGAAAAGCTTCCTTTCTCCAAAAGATGAAGGCACAAGGATTGACTGTTGTTCCAATACCAAGCCTTTGATGCCAAGCTATATTTTCAAGGATAATCAAACACTATTGTCTATATTTCCGAAGGACTTTTCTTTTGTTGTTGAGGAAAATCTCTCTAATATATTTGCCCTATTTGCAAGATATGGGATTAAGATAAACCTTATGCAAAACTCCGCACTTAGCTATTCTGTATGCTTCGATCCTATTAAAGATGACCTGCTTCAAAGACTGATAACAGAGCTTTCTGTCTCTTATTCGGTGAAGTATAATAGAAACTTAAGGCTAATAACAATACGCCGATATACAGAGGACGCCATAAGGAATTTAATAAAAGGAAAGAAGCTAATTATTGAACAACGTTCACGTCTTACGGCTCAGTTCTTGGTGAAACTATAGCTCATTATCGTAATCTTCAAACTTCTCAGACAGGGTTTTAGTAGTCTTAACTCCTAATGTCTTTATGTCTTCAGCTTGCTTAATTAGGTTGCCTCTTCCTTCTCTTAGTTGGTTAAATGCTTTATTATAGGTATCATGAGTCTTCGAAAGTCTATCCCCAATTTCCTCAAAAGACTCCAAGAAAAGCATTAATTTCTCATACATCTTACCACTGCTTTCAATTATCTTTTCTGCATTCTTGTTGAGCTTATCTGTCCTCCAAAGGTCTGCAAATATCCTAAGAGTGGAGATAAGTGTTGTGGAAGAAACAAGTAAAATATTCTTTTTATAGGCATAGTTCCACAATTCTCTATCGTTCTGCATTGCTAATAAATAAGCCGACTCAATTGGGACAAACATCATAACAAATCCAAGACTTCCCTTTATCTGATCGTACTTTTTCTGGCTCAATTCGCTTATATGCTGACGTATGGATGCTATATGTTTGGACAACTCTTGCTTTTGTCCCTCCTCTGTTTCGGAAGAAAAATAGTTATCATAAGCAACAAGCGAGACCTTTGAATCTATTATAACCTTCCTCTCATCTGGAAGATTTATTATCACGTCGGGGATTATCTTTCTATCTTCTTCATTGTAGTGTACGTCCTGAGTTGTGTAGTGTTCGCCCCTCATTAATCCCGTGTTCTGGAGTATGGTTTCTAAAACATTCTCTCCCCAATTGCCCGCTCTCTTGTTCTCTCCTTTAAGTGCTGATGCTAAATTATTGGCTTGTTCTGAAACAAGATTTGTTTGTTCCATTATCTTCTTTATCTCGATTTCAAGGGATGTTCTCTGCTTAGTTTCCTCCGTAAGATTCTTATTTACATTCTCCCTAAACTCCTTTATACTTAAGTCTAAAGGCTTTAAGAGGGATTCAATATTTACCTTATTTACCTCCGTAAACTTCGATGTCTTATCCAAAAGTATTTCATTTGCTGTCTTCTCAAACTCCAAACGTGCAGCCATTTGCAGCTGTTCGAACTCCTTGCGAAGGTCTTTTTGCTTCTCCTGCAAAGCCTCATTATTGGCTAAAATCTTGCTGTTCTCAATTGCTAATTGACTGTTCCTAACCCTCTCTTGCTCGAGTTGTGAGCTTAGCTCCAAGCTTTTACTCCTCTCTTCTTGAAGTCTTTCAAGGTTATTATTAAGCTCTGTCATCAATGAGGAGTTCTCTCTTTGGGCTGAATTATAAGCTGATTCTAATTCATTATTCTTTGATTCCAGAGTCTTAGAACTTGATTCTAATATGCTGAAAGAGGTCTCTAACTGGGTCAGCCGCTCTTTAGTGGCACCCTTCTTAAGAAGAAAAAACACCAACACAAAGACGATAATGACCGCAATTAAGGTTATGATTATCAATAGAAATTCCATAATAGTATACTTTTAAATCAG
>ENA-UOOH01000743-UOOH01000743.1-fermentation-metagenome-genome-assembly--contig:-NODE-743-length-35131-cov-124.978361_pt1 | contig 35131 bp, 54 predicted proteins | sample MGYA00245778_ERZ724025 | MGnify/ENA primary metagenome ERZ724025 (study PRJEB28704, sample SAMN03018313) | fermentation metagenome | biome: anthropogenic terrestrial biome; feature: soil...
AGACTTCGTAACCTCCATCTCCACAGGCTTAAAATCCGATAGTCCCTACCGTACTATATTTAATTTAAGATGCTAATCCTAATATTCTCATTCCTTCATTTTTAATATTCTTTGCTGCATTTTCATCTCTATTATCAAAAAGCCCCCGGCACCCCGGAGGCTTCTCTGCATACTTCTACGTGTACAGTATATCATGTCAAGCCTATGCTGTCCAGTGCCAAAATAGGCTCATTTTTTAAAATTTGGTACTTATCATTAATAATTTTAATGTCGATCTCAAGTATATCCAAGATGTGCATACCCCAATCAGACCTAAAGAAGCGTCTAATCTCATTTTTCATGCTTCGATTGTCATTCTTGCAGGCTTGTTTCCAATCATCCTGGGCTTGTCTAATGATTGCCGCATAAACCCTTTTAACATCAGTTTTATTTTTACTCATCACCACAACCCCCATCCCTCTGCCACCCCCCGAACTAACTCATGTTTGGCTCTGGCTACCTGCCGGGCACTCACGTTGGCTCGCAAAGCTATCATAGTGTTATCCCGCCATCCCTCAGACCAAATCGCTTCCAGTACCGCCTGATCCTGTCCCATCTTGGCTGCTTCCATAATCCCCACTGACCTCGTTAAATATCTGTAGTATGGGTTATTCAGGGCCTTTTCCCGGGCTATGTATCTACCCTCCTGAGGCCCTTGACCCAGATGCACATCATGCACCCCGGACGGATCCGGTAGACTCCCCATCCCGCTCTCTTCATACACCGCCTGGATATCGGCCTTAGCATTGGCGTAGGCAACTTCGGTTAGCGGGTAGTATTTTATTTGGTCGACGCAGAACCGCCAGACCTCGCGTGGTATCTTAGCCATTTAATCCCCTCCTACTTCGCTAATTTCAGCCTGTCCGGCACTGTTGCCGCCGTATCCAATCTACAGTTCTCTCTCCAATACTGACACGGCCCGGTCTCTATTCCACATACTGGCGCAAGTACTAAAACACTATCCGGATTTTTATCTTTTACTATTTGCAATGAGTCCTTCACTTGTTCAGGTGATACGTTTATATAACAGGTTTTCATTGCCTATACCTCCTTTCTTTACGCAGCCTGGTACTTTTCAATCCTGGCCCTCACTGCCTCCAGTAAAGCCTTCTGGCTGACATACCTACCAGCCAAGGCCTTCATCACGGCTTCATCAATAGTTCCCTCTGCTATTAAATGGTGAACAATTACGCTTTTATCCTGGCCTTGACGATATAGCCTGGCAATAGCCTGAAGATACAACTCTAGGGACCAGGTCAATCCAAACCAAACTATTATGTTTCCTCCAGCCTGGAGGTTCAGGCCATGGCCGGCGCTGGCCGGATGCGCCAACATAACTGGTATTTTTCTCTGGTTCCACTTCTCAATGTCATCCTCTGTGTCCAGTACCCGGGCTGTAGGTATATGCTTCAGTATCCTATCTCGGTCGTGCTGATAATTGTAAAACACCAGCACCGGCTGGCCGTTTGCAGCTTCCAGAATATCATCCAGGGCCTCGAGTTTAGCCTGGTGGATTTCCCGGGTGGATCCATTTTCGTCATATACCGCACCGTTGGCCATCTGCATTAATTTGTTAGATAAAATCGCCATGGTATCTGCCGTTATATCGCCGCCGGCAAAAGGCAAAAGTAAATTCCTCTCCAGCTGGTCATATTTTGCCCTGGCCGCCTCCGGGATCTGGACCATAACCTCTCGATCAATCCTCTCCGGCATCTGCAGCCAGTCTTCGGATGACATACTTACGCATAAATCCTCCAGCTTGCTGTAGATTGCTTCCTCGGCTCCCGGTTTTGGGTCCCAGCTAAATATTACAGTCCGGTTCCGCTTTCCCGGGTCAAAGTACCGGCTCCGGTACCCGGTAACTGTTTTACCCAAGCGCTCGCCCTGGTCCAGGAGATAAACTTGTGGCCAGAGATCAATCAATCCGTTTGGTGCCGGCGTACCGGTTAGGCCCACAATGCGTTTTATACACGGCCGCACCTTGCGTAGGGCTCTGAACCGTTTAGCCTTACTGGACTTGAAACTGGACAGCTCATCGATGACCACCATATCAAACGGCCAATCCTTCCCGTACAGGTCAACCAACCACTCCACGTTTTCCCTGTTAATTACCCAGATATCAGCTTTAGCCTGGAGGGCTGCCAGGCGTTGTTTCTCAGTTCCTAGGACCTTACTGATTCTCAGGTGCTTCAAGTGATCCCACTTCCGTACTTCATCGGTCCAGGTTTTTTGCGCTACTCTTAAAGGTGCTATTACTAAAACCTTTTGCACGTCAAAGTAGTTATACAGCAACTGGTCTACGGCAGTCAGTGTTGAAACGGTCTTACCTCAACCTAAGCCCATATCCAAAAATAACCCTACAGCTTCCTGATCCAATATTCTGCTTGTTGCGTATTCCTGATAAGGGTGTGGACTGAACTTCATTAGGCATCACCTCCCGGTTTGAATTCCTCCTGGATAAAATTCTTTATGTCCTCAATGGAATCAATCTTATAAACTTGAAATCCTAGTGTTCTAAGTTGTTTAGCTCGTTTTAGCTGCAATGGCTCTAAAGGTTTACCTGGAGCCTTCATCTCTACAAATATCGCTCGTCCTCCCGGTTTTAAGACTAATCGGTCTGGCACTCCACGCTTACCTGGTGAAACAAACTTCAACGCTCGCCCACCATGTTTTTTCACTTCGAGTCTGAGTCTTTTTTCTAAACTGCTTTCCTGCATATTCATCCCTCGTTTTAATTGATACCGAGATACCGATTTTTCCTTATGCGTGCGCGCGTATAGCGTACAGGGGTGTTATTTCTATATATTACATACTGACTACAAATATAGGCATCATAGGTATCATTAGTTTTCAGCCCTAGAGTATTGGGGTTTTTAGCTTGTTGCCGATAGTTTTTAAGTCGGTATCATCGGAATCAATTTTTTAGCTGTAGGTTTAAGCCATCGGCATCATTTTTTAACTTTGATACCGACTTTTTTCACCTATCGGCATCAGTTTTTATATAGGCCCTTTGCATACCATAAAGGCGGAATCTTAACTTGCCATCCTTGTTTCCCTGATACCGTTCCCAGCCTTCAATCTGTTGCATTAAGCTGTGTACTTCATCAATTTCAAACCGCTTGGCCATAGCCAGATCCTTACAAAAGCGTTCACTCCAGATCTCTGCTACACAAACTCGGTCACGTTCTACGGTTCCTTCAGCTGTACCAAACTCAGTGCCGTGTATAAACTGCCGGCGTTCGCCCAGGCCCATGTCTTCCCAGTTCTCAGGCAGTAGCCGGTCCAGGTATTCCTTTATCAGCCCTAGGCGCTCATCATTTTCCATAGCCAGCTTCTGCTGCTCCAGAGCTTCCCTGGCCACATCACCTGTCAAGAATAGTTCCTCTCCAGCTTTCCACGTCTCCAGCGCTTCAGCCCATACCTGCCCAACCGTGTAGTCATTCAGCGCCCAGGGCGCCCTATCTGGCTCCACCCCACGCACCTGCACCGGCCAAAAACGCCGATTCCCGGTACTATCCCGCAAGAATCCCATGTCTGCATTAGTGCTGCCTACTATGATGCACTGCCGGGGATATTCAACTGTTCGACGTCCAAAGGCAGGTCTGTATTTGTCCGTCTGCCGGCTCAAGAAGGATTTTACGGCCTCTACTTCTGCCTTTTTAATCCCAGCCAGCTCACCTACTTCCAGGATCCAGGAGCCCTGTAATTTCTCAGCTGCAGTTTTATCCTTCATATCATTCATGGATAGGGAGTCCGTAAACCACTTACCGCCCAGCTTTTGAAATATGGTGCTTTTCCCTATCCCCTGTGGGCCGCGCAGAACAAGCATACAGTCAAACTTACAGCCGGGATTCATTACCCGGGCCACTGCGGCCGTGAAAGCCTTTTTGGTAACGGCTCGGGTGTAAGAGCTATCCTCTGCGCCCAGACAATCAATTAGCAGCTCCTCCAACCGGGGAATACCGTCCCATTCCGGCAGGCCATCCAAATACTCTCTGACCGGATGGAATGATCGTTCATGGCTTACCGCCGCCAGAGCATCGCTTAATTTTGCGGGCGACCAGATGTTATAGACCTTCTCCAGATAGACCCGGAGGCTCGCATCGTCATCATCACTCCACGTTGGGCCCTTCCACTCCTCTGGTTTTCGCCAGGGCACTTGGTATAATAGTGCGACTGAGCTTTTATGGGCGTTGTAGGCTATTCCTTGCAAGTTTGGATCATTACGCAGTATCAGCACCAGGTTAGCTAGGGATGCCACCAGCTCACCTTTTTTGTTGTACTCCAGCTGCTTTAACCAGGCCTCAGTATCTTCTACAACTTCAAATTCTTCCTGAGCACTTGCAAGCTTCTCTGTCCCCAGGGTGACCTTTACCTGTTCATCAGCCAGGCAGAATTCCTGCATAGCTAAATAGGAAGGTAGTTTCACTGTAGGGGTACCTGGCTCTGCTTTTTCATCCAGCTCACCATATTTGTGGATCCGGACCAGGTCATAACTATTAACCAGCCGGCCGCCGATCGGATCTGTTCCATGATGGCTGTAAACGAATTTCCCATCATCGTATACAACCAGGCCCCCAGCCGTACTGCCGGGTATAAAAGTATACCGGCCTTCCCTGCACTCCTCATACACATCACTAAGAAAAGTTTCTATGGCTTCCTCTATAGAGTAGGTTCTGCAAAAGGCCCCAATTACTCCGGGCTTTTCCAGTGGGTCTCCCTGCTTATCGGCTAATTTTTGTCTTTTCTGCTGTACCCGGGATGACTCTGGCCAGAATGATGGGTCTCTCCAGTCCGGGTACCTGGCTAGTACCTCATCCGGATCCAGCCAGGGGCCATCTTGGTGCCTGAAAACGAACTCACCGTCAGCTGAAGTGCTAGGCCAATACATTAACCTGTGTGGCTCATAGGTTGTGTCATCAAACATATCAATACCAAGGTCAGCTGCTATCCTTCTTCCAATTGCTGGGTATTCATCTGGAGTAACCGGTCTGGCCAAGGGGATTACTAATCGTAGCCGGGGATTCTCTGGGCTGTGCTTGTGCGTACTATAGATAGCGCAACCGAAGTCACAGAACAATTCCACAGACGCCCATAGGTCACCCTGTACGAAGTCTGCATCCAGGGTAAGCACCTGCCGCCAGACAACTGCATCAGCTTTTCTCCGGCCGCCTTTTAAGGTGCCACCCACAAACCCGCCCACATCCTTAATGGCGTCCTGCTGCGGCTTGGTCATTTTCTTATACTCAGCCAGGGTTTCCCGGGTCCGGGTAGTCTGGCTGAGCTTTTGTAAGAGCTCAGACCAGAGCATTTCCCGGTTCTTCCAGCTGGTCTCTTTCCGGCTCCTGCCGGTGGCAATGGTGATGGTTCCATCGTATTTGAGTTTGCTAGGTAGAGGATCTGTTAGGCTCAATCCCATCACCTCAATCCTTTCTATAGTAATAAGTCTCATACCCATCAGCCGGCAGCGGCAATCCTGGAGCCCAGTCAAGCGGCTGCCCCATTATACGGCAGACCTCTTCCAGACAATCATCACCCTCTGGAGCTTCTATAATTACTTCATCATGTACGTGCATCACAATCTTAAAGCCGCGTTCATCCAGTCTCAGCATTGCTTCAGCCAGGCAGTCTCGGGCTGTTGCTTGGATGATGTTCTCCACCAATTTAGGGCCATAAGTTTTTAACCTGGTCCATTTCCCTTGTTCGTAACCTTCATAAGTAATAGTAGGTTTATTGAACCTTATATCATTTTCTATCCTAGGTCTGACATAAGCTAAATTACGTCCGGAGGGCAGAGTGATGAATAAGATTCCGGATTCGTAGGTAAACTTTAATCTGTGGCGCAGCTGCACTGAGGTTTTTTCTACTATCGCAGTCATGGCCGCTTCTTCTACATCCCACCATAACTGTGTGATGCTTGGATTAGCGTTCCGCCAGGCCTTTACCAGCGGTTTCAGTTCTTTCTCTTTCAGACCTTGTTTGAGAGCTCCCATGGCTTTAAGTGCCCCATCTGCCCCGCCATAACCTAAAGCAAGTTCCGCTATTTTTCCCTTTTGCCTCAGTGGGTTTGTTTTGGTGATCTGTTCAATCGGTACCTTAAACATTTGAGAGGCAGAGGCCTCATAGATCTTGCCGTGGGTTCTGAACACTTCCATTCTCCACTCTTCTCCGGCCAGCCAGGCTATTATTCTGGCCTCAATAGCTGAGAAATCGGATACCCTGAAAATGTTTCCTTCCCCTGCAACCAGAGCAGTCCTAAGAAGTTCGGAGAGGGTACCAGGTACATTTCCAAATAACAGTTCAAAGGTTTCATGGTCCCCTGACTTAAGCAGCTCCCGGGCCAGATCCAGATCTTTCAGGTGATTCTGGGGTAGGTTTTGCACTTGCACCAACCGCCCGGCCCAGCGACCGGACCGGTTGGCTCCGTAGAATTGGAATAGTCCCCGGATACGGTTATCTTTACAGCGGCTGCGCTCCATAGCCTCATACTTTTTAATAGAGGTTTTGGCCAACTCCTGCCTGATCTCCAACACCCTTTTGACCGTATCGCTTTCCGCTTGTTTAAGCAGACCCGAAACGGAATCTTTATTAAGGCTTTTGACGCCAATACCTTCTGCATCTTTTAACCACTGCTTAACCTGGGCAACGCTTTTAGGGTTGTCCAATCCAGTCAGTTTAATGGCCTCCTCCTCCAGTTGTTCTTGATGTTTGGATGCACAGGTTATAGCCTGCTGGACCAGCTGAATATCTACTTCCACTCCCAGGTCATTGATGTACTGATCTAAGCACCATATTTGGTGTTCGGTTTGGCTTATAGGGTATTTCTCTAAGGCTGTTCTGATGGTGCGCTCCGTCTCTACATCCTGGATGCAATAAGCTTTGAATTGTTCCCATTTAGTAGGAGAGTCTTTAGGGTAATTGCGATAGCTTGCTAAATAGGGATCATCAAATAGATATGTGTTGACCTCTTTTCTGCGTTTTTGTGGCACGCAGAAGAAGCGTATTAAAGCTGTACCGGCGCTGGACTTCTGCTTATCTACTGGCAGCTGTAGGGCTCTACCTACATCCGCTAAGGACATAGGTAGGCCGAGGGTAAGAGCGTGAACCATAGTACATTGCCACTGATCGGCAGGCATTGCCTGGCCAAAGTGCTTGGCCAGACAAGTCCTCTCGAAATTAGCGTTATAGGCTGTTTTTATGTCAGCAGGATCAAACAGAGATTCTACAACAAAATAAGGTATTATTTCACCCTGGGCCAGATCCACAATACGGATTGGCCCATCATCAAATGCATAAGCGAATAATAGGATCTGAAAACTATCTGATTCAGCATAAGGGTAAACTCCGGACTTCTTAAGGTCTATATCGCTATATGTCTCGATATCAATACTGAGTATACTCATAGCCCTAACCTAAGAAATCGTCGTCATCATCTTCCACAGCATCAAAATCATCCTCAGCCCGGCTCCGGCCGCCCAGGTAATCCCCATCAGCCAGCTTCTGAACATTGTTAAGGCCGCAGGCTATACCTCTATTGCCGGCTTTATTAAACGGATAGAAGTTTACCGATGCCCGGGCATAGCAGCCGGAATAAACCTCAGTGCTATCCAAGACGGGCTGCACGTCTTTATCAACTACACCCGGAGCGGTCTTGCTGGAGGCATTAACAAAATACATACCTTCATACTCGGGCTGATCTGGGCGCTCATCGTCTCCATCCCGGAGCGGCGTTTTAAGGCTGTTAGGAATTTTCCCGCCCCAGAGGGAGGCTCCGCCCTGCTTAGCGGCTTCAATAGCGTTATTGATTTTCTTGAGGGTAGCTTTATCGCTTTTAGGAATTAGCAGGCAAACGGAATACTTCGGGTCCTGGTCCTCTGATAGAGCAACAGGCTTAAACAGGTGTGCATAGGAAAGTCTCACTTTTCCGGTAATAACTTTTGTGGTCTGGTTAGTTGTAGTTTTACTCATTAAACATTCTCCTCTCTTTCATTAAAACGGTATTTCCGCAGCCATAAAGTCGTCTATTGCGGACTGCAGGGAATTAATTTCGGGGCGCTTATCGTTTTCCGGTACCAACGTAGGTTTACCAGCTGGCTTAATAACCAGCTCTTTAAGCAGCTCTTCAAATTTCTTTTTACCTAGTAGTTTTTCCATCGCGGTAATACCAAGTAGCTCAGGCTCTTTGTGTATTTGCTCTTCTTCGTACCCTGCTGCAGTTAAAACCTGACCGACAGCTATATCATCTGCATATTTCCTATTACTGCGACCTTCTACCAGTTTCCAGCCTGGATACTTAATGCCATGATCCCTGGCCTGTTCTAAGGCATATGTTTCCACATCGGAGGCCCAAGCTTTAAGCTGACTAACTTTCGCCAGTACTTCAGCTATTTCTTCATCTGTAAGTAGTAGGGGTTCTTGGAAATCTAGCTTTGCCAGTTCCAGGTTCGCTTCTGCCCGGGCCCTGCATGTAGCTTTAGCCCTGCAAAATTGACAGTGGTCACCGGCATAAAACTCACCGCCTCCAGCATCAGCTAATTGTGCTTTGGGCTTGAGCTTATTTTCAGCCCATAAAAGTAGACTTTCGACGGTCATTTCTTCCGTAGAAGTGCTGTCTAATCTGGGCTGAATAATCGTCATGCGTACCAGGTTAAACTCATACAGCATATCAAAAGTCGATATCGCCCCTAGACCGTATAATCGGGTCTGGCTGTTATTCTCAGCTGATATTGGTACCCCCTTTCCATACTTCAAATCGATTACTTCTAAGATTCCGTCTGAGATAATAACTACGTCACCGGTACCGAACCCGCCAGGTACCCACTCGGAGAAGTCTAGGCGCTGCTCTAACATCACCAGGGTATCCTTGCACTTCTTTTTAGCTGCTATAAATATTTCGGTAACCTGAGCAACATACTGGTCAACGTACTCCTCCATAGCGGGGGAGAACAATGGATTCTTTTGCATTTCGGCCAGGCGCTTTTTAAAGACGCTAGGTTTTGTCGTATTCGCTATAGCCCGGCTGAGTTTGAGTTCTGCCAGGGCGTGGGCAAAGGTGCCCTCCTCAGCAAAGGTGCTGGTAGAGTCTGGAAATTGCTGTTCCAACCTCGCGCTGGGCGTGCAGGCCATCCAGCGATGAGCCCCGGAGGCACTTAAAATAGCATGGCTCACTATATCGCCTCCGCTTCTTTCATCAGCTCAGGGTATTTTTCAGCGGGGATTTCAGTTAGTTTTTTTACTCCAAAACTATTTAGCAGCGCTTTAACTTCTGTCTGTTTCCCCGCCCGGGAAAGGTTTGCTAATTCTGCCCGCACCTGCTCTAAGGTAAATGTTTCAGTTTCAGCGGTTTCGTTCACAGTTTCCGCCGTTTCGTTCACAGTTTTGGCGGGTTTAGTATCATTTTTAAGCTTTTCGGTAACAGGGGGAGGAGCGATGGCAGCCCCACCAATCTCTTGTACCGCTGGGATCCTCAGGAGCACTTCCAAGTTGCCGGCTATGGCCGTGGCCAAAGCGTTTAGTGCGTCTACAATTTCCGGGGCTTGGATCTTTAGGGTAATCTCCATATTTATAAGTCCTCCTATTTCACTAATTTCAGTTTGGATTCTTCAAACAACGTGGGTACTTGGATGCTGTCCCAGTCCACATCATCGGCCAGTACGCCGCGTTTTAACGTCCTCATGTAACTCATCTGTTTCCCTCCATTCTCCTAACTCCCCAGACCGCCAACCCCGCTATAACGAACGGGGACAGGCTGATGATGTACAAGTCTACTGCCGCGGCTACAAACGCCACGGCGGCGAAAACTAGGCCGTATCTGAGCCATGCTGGCATCAATCCGCCACCCCCATCAGCAGGTACCCTAGCCAAACACAGAGATAAATGAAGCCGAAAAAGCCTATAATCAATATGCAGGGCATCAGGCGGTCAATCAGGGCCGGTTTTTTCGCTTCTTCCATGCTACGCCTGGCCATAGCTCGCTTTTCATCCTCAGATATCTCATACGGGCACCTACCACCCCAAACAGGGTCCCAGGGCCGACGCTTTTGGTTGAATCGTGCCCGGACTTGGTCGGCCGTCAATTCCTCCTGTTCGAAGCTGGAAAGCCTAATTTCCTCATATTCCTCCAGGCCTTCTTGGATCTCTTGGCTGGGATCCCCGGTCTGCCTTTTCATGTTGACAACATTACCCACTGCATTACCTCCTTACTGAGAAAACCGAAATGATATGAAACGGATATTTCCAAATTCCAAGAGCAACTTTGGCGGCAGCTTGTAATGCGGTATCAGCACGGACTTTCACTGTACGAACGCTTCTTCTGGCTCTCCGATAATTCCGGTACCTTACTTCCCATTCCAATTCTCTGTACCTCCTTAGTTGGTATCCACTCAGCCCAGGCTACTAGACGCCCTGGGCTAATATAATCGTGCCGGGTATAATCCCTTTTATTGACGATCACCGTACCGCCCCGATAGCGGTCTGGGTGTTTGCGCTTACGACGTTTCCGAGGCACGGCGGTCACCTCGCTCTCAAATGCTCCTCGCACACATCCCGGTAATGTAGTCTCCCGCACCAGCGGCAAACTAGATCGTTGTATTTTTCCATCACTGGCACCATTTCCATGTAGCCTTGGCCCACCATGGATACAACCGCTTCCAATATGGCTTCGACAACCGGATCCTCTGGAAGGTTATAATCTTTTCTGAGCCTGGCCTTTAGCTCCGGCCGGTTGTCTATATATTTCTGTTGCGTATCCTGGGATTTCGCGGCTTTGACCTTATCCCGGGTGATGCCCAACTGGGAGCGTTTCGCATAGATTTCCGATTTGGTGCGCTGGAGGGTGATGGCTATTTCCGCGTTGGATTTGTCTTCAAAACAGAGCTTTCTAAGGGTCTCTATTTGTTCATCGGTCCATTTCATGTGGCATATCCTCCCTCTTTTAGATTTGCGGCTAAAAATGCTTCCGCGTCCGCTTTTGAATCGAACTGAAAGCATATCCCGGTTTCGTTTATGGGTTCTCCAATCACGTAGTATCTGAAATCAGGAGTACCTGCACTTCTGCCCATACAACCTCTTAAATCTTCCGTAACGATCTTCACGCCTATTTCACCTCCCCTTTGTTCAAGTTCTGGGCAAGTACCAGGGCTGCTTCTCGGTTTGGGGTATAGCCGCCGGCATACTCACGATTGCCGGAGTGGTCTGTTTTCTGCGCGTCTATCAGGCGGTAGACTGCATACATCTTTTGACCATCAATAATGTTACTCGTCACTCTCCACTCACTTTTCACGTTTTTACCTCCTAACCTTTGATTTTTCTTAGTACCCCGTACTGAGCGGGTTTTTCTTTTTGGCCAATACTCTCGGCCTCTTGATCTGCGATCCAGGCGTCCAGTCCTTCCTGGCTAAACAGAACCCGGCGGCCAACTCTAACGCAAGGAACGACTTCTTTCTTTGCCTTTTCAAGAAGGGTCCAGTATGAAACTTTCAAATAGTCGGCGGCCTCTTGGGCTTCCAGCATGTGGCGAGCCATGGGCTTGTCCTCCTCTCTAAATAATTTGTTTGTTGACCGTGAAGATTTCATCTTCCGATACTCCAAACGCTTTAGATATCGATATTCTGCTATTTTTTTGAGGGTATCTTTTGCCGATCTCCCAGCTCCAGTACACCTTTTGCCCTACATTGCATGCTTCCGCCGCATCTTGCTGAGACCAACCTTTTAACACTCTCAGCATTTTTAGTCGCTGATTCCAGGGGTAGGTATTTAGCTTTATTTCCACGAAAATCACCTCTTTTATGACGTTTAATTACGTCAATTTATGTTTATGTCGTTATTTTACGTCATAAACACAGGCATAGACAACAGTCAAATACCGTTTATTTACGTCATAAAAGGTCGAAATTTAAGAATTTATTCCATATACTCTGCTGTACTTGTATTTACGTCAAAGGAGGTATTTTTTATGAGTGAAGGAGGTAAAAAACCAATCTACAAGCGCTGGTGGTTCTGGGGATTGGCGATCGTAGTGCTGATCGCCTGGGCAGCATCCGGTAGCAATAACAAGGACCAGGGAGCCGGAACAAAGGACGGAGCGTCTACCCCGACAGTATCAGACAAAGCTAAAGCTCCTGACCTGGAGGTAGTGGAACATAGCGTACAGAAGGAAACCTATAGTACGAACATTGTTGGTGTTGTAAAAAACAATACAAGCAAACAATATACCTATGTCCAGGTCGAAATCAACTTATATGATGATTCCGGCGCCCAGGTTGGTAGTACTCTTGCCAACGCCAACAACCTCGAGCCTAACGGGACCTGGAAATTTAAAGCGATAACCTTAGAAGAGTTTGGTAACTACAAAATCAAAGATGTGTCAGGATTTTAGATAACCAAACCAGACCGGGAGAAATCCCGGCTTTTTTTTAATTATTTTTATTTTAGGTATTGCTTTTTAATTAATTAGGGTATATACTTATACTAAAGAAAGGGGTTGACGCGAATGACTTACAGCGAATTGCAGGATAGACTCCATGGATTAATTTTCAAAGCAGCCTGGGACCAGGATAACTTTACGGAAGAAGAAAAACAAGAAGTGCTGATGTTGCAGGAAAAACAAAAAGACTATGATGAATACTATGCAGAAGAAGCCCTAAAAAATTGGTATAGGAGGAACATGTAAATGAAAAAAGCAGGACGCCCGGCAGCTCGAAAAAGAGCGGGGCAAGAAAGGGAGGAATTGAGAATGACTAATCTAAATGAATCCAATGTATTGTTAAACACCACTTTTGCGGACAGCCTGAACGAAGGCGAATTCATGGTTAAAATAACAAACCATGAAAGAAATGTAGTGTATGGTGAATGTATCGAGGTAGAAATTCGCCACAGTGAAGATGAAGAACTTTATTTTCACGGCACTTACGAAAAAGAAGAGTTTCCTGGCAATTTCTTTGAAGTCCTACCGAATGATTGGGATTATGTTGAAGAAAAAATCCGTGATTTTTCGATGGCGTGGGAGGGATAGATATGGATAAAAAATCAGTCGGCCGTCCGGCCATGACCGAAGATCAAAAGCGTAAGCCCCGTAGCATCAAAATGTCAGACCAGGAGTGGCAGGAATTACAGAGGAGAGCAGCCAAGGCAGGCGTAAGCGTAGCTGAGTATATTAGATTGAAAGCACTGGCCGGGGACTAACCCCGGCTTTTGCCATTAAACCTGACCTCTTTTATTAGTTATCTGATACACAAATCTCTCTATAATGGTATCTAACTTCTCTTTTTTCAAAAACGGGAATTTCTTGACCAGTTGATTTAATACCCATTCCTTTTTCTCTTTGCCTTTACCCTCGCCTATAAAAACCATCTCAGCCGCCGCCACCAAAGTTACCACCTCTTCTTGCATGCTGTACTTGCGAATTAAGCCAACCAAGAAAAGCCCCAGGGTTATGAGCACCCCGTAAAACAGAGATTCCAAAGCTAGTAATCCAATAGCTTCCACAATATCTACCTCCTTATACTATTGTCGCCGTATTACTAGGCCCGTCCCATACAACCTTACGGCCGATAGCCGCTGCTAGTTCATTAATTTTCGCATAGCCGTTGCCATTTTGAATGACTACTGGAATTTTATTGGCCCCGACGATAACAGAGTTAGTGTTCGCATCCCATCCGTACTGTGATCTTAAAGCTATCATGACTGCCTTTACCGGTGCATAACTGCGGTTCTCGACAATGATGCCCTGGAAAACTTGCTCGCCGATTTTAATATTAACAGCCGGTTGAGTCAAGTCAGCAAATAGTCTCTGCCATGGAAAGCTGGCCCCTGGGCAATTGGGACGATTAACGCTGTCAATTCGATAGTGCCCTATAATATGATCGGCGTCCGCGGGAATCTTATATTTTGCTATCAATTGCTTGTGCAACCATAACGTAGCTTGGTATTGGGCTTCGGTCAGTTGGCCACCGCCTAAATTCTCGTGTTCTATTCCGATGGTATAGCGATTGGGATTTGTTCCATCATATAAGGACCAGTTGGGCTTATTTACAATGCCTGCGTGCCAGGCGGCATTCTCATCTGCCACCAGCTGATAGATTTCTCCCGCCCGTGTCACCAGATAATGGGCAGAAGCTTGGGCCGCCGGATTCTTCATCCAACTCAGACAGCCCGGGAAATTGCCAGCGGTAATATGATTCACGATCGCAGTAGGCGCTCTACCCCTGCGGCTTGAAAAATTTGGCGAAGGACTCCAAATAATTGCCATGTTTACTCACTTCCTTTCTGATTTTGTTCTGGTTCAACTGGTGTTGCGGTAGTTGCGCTTCCAATATCCGTACTGCCGCCATAGCCGAACATGCTCGCTACCCCACTGATAATGCCAGGGATGAGCCCCACCATCCGGAATTGCTTACCCAGCAGCGAGCTACCTCCCGCGATGATGCATCCGGTCAATAGCCAGCCTAACTCCTTGTACTGCCAATCAAAGCCCAATAGCTTGAATAAATCAAAATGCCCCTGCCAGCATACGGCAGAGGCGATACCCACCAGGATTATGTAGGCTATAGGAAGCTCAAATTGGTCTGGTAGGTACGGAACCCGCTCCATGACCGCCTCCAGTACCCGGGTGAGCTGGTCGACCATGACGGCGAGCAAAGCTACTGCTATAAAGGCCAGGGCGATGTCTGTTAGCCCGTAGTTGTACATTTCATCACCTCGGCAGACTCTGGATATACCAGATTAGAAACGCCCCTAGCCCCGTCCCCCAAGCCATGAGGAGCGCTTTTATCCAGTTGATTAAACTGTCTAGTTTTTTACACAATTCCTGCACAATGACAGCCTGTGCGGCAAAGCCGGTTTCTAATGCACGCAGACGGCCTGCATGGTCGTTGAGTCTGTTTTCGACTCTTTCCTGCTCGTCCATCCCACCGTCCCTCCCCATAAAAAATACCGCCCCTATTCGGACGGTTCTTCCCATATATCGCCGACTCTTTTTTTGCCCAGCAACGATTCATCCAAACTGGCAATCTCTATCATATCTGACTGCTCGATAGCTCCCGCCGTTTGAGTCACAGCATAGCAGATGCTGTTTTTATCAATTTGTGCATAGTACATCTCTATCCACCTCCTAATAAAACTCTATAACTTCATAACTAACAGTTGCATCCGCGTCAGATGCTTCGCGAGTGGCACTGACTGTTGTTCCGCTTGTTAATACGAGCCTAACAAAGTGATGACCTGTTGCGGGTGTACCTGACACTGACTTGGATTTCGAACTTGCCCCTACAAGATTAAGCATAGTTTTATTAACATTAACCTCAGATATAGAGGCAGTAGCACTTAAACCAGACAGAACCAAAGTGCCACGCTGAATTGATTTTATCGCAGAGCCGTTTTTAACGATGTCTTTTTCGGCAATATACGCCACTTTCGCATGCAGGCTCCCCGTGGCGCTGGCCGCGTCTGTCCTCAGCCCCACCTGCCGCCGAGTAAAACTCATAAGAGCTTCAGGTAATCCAAACACTATAAAGCCCCTCCTTTCAGGTACTCCCCTGACCAGTGATAGGTTATAACGTCCCTGATACCCCCGTCCGGACCATCCCCGGGTGGCAGATACCGATACACCTTGCTGACGATTTCCCCGTCGTAGATCACAGTCGTGTAGCCAGTTCCGGCGTATATGGCATGTATCAGTTCGCCAGATTCACCGCTGAATACTTTGAAGTGCAGGGCATTATTTGAGGTCCAAGCCCCGCTTTCTCCAGCCCTGTAGTAGGCCGGATAGTTGGCATCCTGGGCAGCCTCTCCGACCCAGTCAAGTTTGTTTGTCGCATCGCCATTTCGTACGACCACCAGCCAATATTGACCGCCAGAGGTCAGGCCAGATAGCCCGATCGGCACACTCCAATAGGCAGCGGCCTCCGGTAAAAACTCCTTTGGCACTACCACCTGTTTGAGCAATGCTCCGTCATCCCCCGTTATAGGATCCATACCCTCTCTGATCTGAACTATCAGGTCAGCCCCAAGCCCGTCCCTGTCTACCTCCAACTCTATGCGTCCTATCTCTGTACTGCTGGTGAGCGTAAACCGGGTACAGCAGCTGTAGTTGGCTATGTTGTTTTCGACCACTCCTGAACCTTCTTTTACATCCCTCTGAACGCCCTCGTATATAAGCTGGAAGGGCTGGAGGGCAAGCAGGCTATTTAGATTGGCCTGGTTGAGAATTGTCAATCCATCTTTAAAAGCATGCAACGTCACTGTCTACACCCCCTGGAATTTGATTCGCACTTCGACCGTCAGCGTTTGGTTACTGGCCTTCCGGATGCCGCCGGGGGGTAGAATCCGGTTTAGGTTCAGGCCGCTGTCCTTCATCTCTGTCCCGGCCAAGAATACGCCCATCTCTGACCACTCACCGTTTGCCTCGCCGGTGAGCAGAAAGAATCTCAGCCGGACCTCGTTAAGTTCCCGGGTCTTGCTGGTAAGAATCTTCCTAAATCCCTCAGCCGCTAGCTTTTTATCGCCGGTGATGGCTCCCGTGGCGCCGGTTCCCATGGCAAGGTATATAGCGTTTTCCTGTGGGATTTCTCCAATAAAAAGAGCGGACAACGAATTGAGGCCGCTTTGTGTTATGAGGTTGTGTTCTTCCCGGGTCTCCAGTATGTTTCCGTCTTTGCCGCGCCAGACGAATAGCCAGGCGCCGGAGACGCCGATGTTTTCTTTCATGTTCAAAAGCCCCCTTTCAAGGGAAAATGTGGAATCTTTCTTAATCAACTCTCGCTATTCCGTTAGCGCGATAACTAACTTATCATCTGAAGCGTTAAACTCTGTCCAGGCAACAAATCAAACCACGCTATTGCACGTTTGTTTGTTCCGTCATACACCCAATCAACATCAACTTTTCTTCCCATCTGTACGCCTTTAGGTGTTGTGTTTGTATCAAATTTGAACGTGATACCTTTTACGGCTTCATTGCCCGTATTTTTAATATACACCTCGTTGCCCTCTACGTGATACTGTAGGTGCTTGTTTAAATAGTTATACCGTTTTTCATATTCAGATCTTGTTATCCAATATACATTTTCGGCATTAAGTAACCCAAGAAAATACATATAAAAATCATATATATTTTCTCTAGTTTCACCTATTGTTGAACCCTTCCAATCTATACTTTCCGCTTTATTCCAAATTCCAGAAGTGTGATATTCCGATGCAAAAAAATCGTGTATATATCCCACAACAGGCAAAGATAATTCCTTGGCACTATTAATTATTCCTGGAGTTACACTATCATAAGCATCTTCTTGCGTAGTCTGAAAAAAAGCAGTATCTACTCTACCCATCCATTCGTGCATTAACATCGTCCCAGTTTTAAGAGGCATTTTTTTTGCTGTTCCACCCATTATGTCATTTGTAACCTCAAAAGTAGGAAAATATTGATTGCTGCATATCGTAATACCATCTTCTTTTGCCGCCATATGCGCCGAAAGAGGTGCCATATTAGGCCGTCCTGTAAGATAAACAGCTTTTGTTGTTAATGCGCCCACCTCTTTTAAATCTTGCACACTGCCCCAAATTTCTTGATATGCGTCTACATATGTGTATGTCACACTAACCGTTTCTCCGATATTGTCTGGATGAAACCTTATTAACCCAAGCGAGTTTATATCTGCGGCATCTCCTGTATACTGACCGCTCACACACCTATCCTTTCTAAGATATTCACCATTAGGTAACCGTCATTTGGGAACGTCTCCCGATTTCCGTCCTGGTACACTACTCTAAACTCAATTCGATATAATCCGGTCGTTTGAGTTTCTTCAGCTTGCCAAACTAGCCAGACTTCACCAGTTGATGCATTTTGTATATGAGCCGCCCGTAAAAACTTAATTACTGGCTGGCTATAGAGCTGTATTGCTACCTGCACGGTTGCACCTGTGAGGTTGACAGGGTTCCCAGCGGCGTCTTTGAGCCTCGCCTTCATGGCCGGCTGGGTATCATCCTGCTTTATATTTATCGTCGTCACTCCCGGGCCACCTCCTCATATACGCAAACGGGGAAATTCGGGGATAAAAAATACCAGGTTATATTCACCTGGAATAAGCCACCACCGGGAAGGTCTATTGTGTTTTGTCCGGTCATAGCACCTACCTGATTGCTCCCGGTTAATATTTCTACGCTATTCAATCCCAATTCCCCCTTGCTACGGGCATACTACCAAGGAATGCCCAATCACCACCGCTATCAAGCATCACGAACCCGCATATTGCATCAGGAGCACCGCAGACATACGGCAGATTTCTGGGCGTGTCTGTCATTGTGTCAGATACCCCGACGGTTTCCGTCTGCCGGTTAAACTTGCTCAGGATGGCGGTTTCGACCATCTGCTTCTTTTGCTGTGCACTGACCAGCGCTTTGAGAAAGTCTGCTATGCCCAGCAGGCGGCCACCATATTCAATGCGGTACGTCCAGATGCTAGGATTCGCCCAGGTCGGTGTAAGGGTTACCCGCTGCACCAGGTATTCACCGACCACACCCCGGTCAGGCAGATTTACATTTGCTATTTGCCCGGGCTGCCAGCCAGGGACTTCGGTTTCAAATGAGCCCTTTACCCGGGGATTTGCGTGTTCCCGAAGGTCTGCCATACCAGCAGCCTCTGCGGCCGTTATAGTGGTCAGGCTATCATCGGGTATCACGTGCTCGTATATACCGTCCCCGCCTTGGACGGCTGCTATAGCCGCTTGGCTGGCGTAATCCTCCACCATCGTGATCACGTCTATATCCTGCCTGGCCGTCAGGCTCATTGTGATACCTTCGACCGGGGTCGCTGTCTGAGCAGAGCACCTTATATATTTCTCCGCAAAACTCATCATGTAGTCGAAGTCTGCTTCTTCGTGCAGGTTCTCAACGCCAACAGACTTCGGTACCTCGCCCACCTGCAGGCTGACCTCGTGCGGAGGCCAGGGGAGCGTCCAGATCCGGGCCACGCCGTCAGCTTTCCATTGTACTGTCTGGGGGTCGCTTAACATGGTGCCGCCGCGAACATATACCCGGTTCCTGAGCCCCTGGGTATCGATGCTGTGCTTCCCGAACCGAAACGGCCCACCGGGTACTAATACCAACGGGGCAGGGCTGGCACTGGCGCTGAAAAACTGCAAGTCTTTGTAGTAATCCGGCTGCCAGTGCCAGCCCACATAATCGCATAACCATTTAAAGCACTCAGATGGCCGTTTGTATTCAAATTCAGCGCCAGTGCTTTCCACGGTAGGTGCACCGGATTGAACACCGTTGACGGTAAACCCGGGACAATATTTTGCTACGATGTCCCGGAATATTTCGTCTGCGGGCATATCTTCGTAGGTCTCGACTACGAGACGCCGGTCTAAAAGCGCTGTGTAGTCGTCACAGTCGACGGACCAGAGCTTCAGATCTTTATCCACCAGTTCAACTTTAACGATAATGCCAGCAAACATGCGACCTATATCATCATCCTCGATAATTACCTCGTCACCCTCGGAAGGTTGCGTCCCAGCCACATGAAAAGAACAGGTGTCGATCTGGTAGGTCAACGCCTGCTCAATAGTTAGATTGTCGTTTGCCGGGGGCCATCGGTCGACCCCAGCTACATATAGGTGTCTGGCCATGTTTATCACCTCTTATCGTATACCAGCCTTATGCAATGCCCTCATAATGACATCCTCAACCTCACGGGGGTTACTGCTGTTAATTTGAATCGCCCCAGGCTGCATAATAAGGGAAGGGGAATAACTGGACGATGTACTGTTACTTATAGAAGGCCCAAGCGTCGCCGGGGTAACCATTGCCATTCCTGCTACGACATTTTCAAGTCTGGGTAGACTGGACTTAATGCCATTCATAAAGCCCTCTATTACAAATCTGCCGTAAGAGGCCATCAGTTTTGAAGGAGACTCGATTTCAAGAGGGTCAGTTACCCCTCCATCAACAATAGCCGCCATTTCTGCAACAGCTTTTCGCAAATCATCAAATTTAGATTCCATGCCGGTAACAAAACCCATGACAAATTCCTTGCCGTATCTGGTGGAGTTCTTGGCTAATTCCTTGAACTTGTTCTGTATCTTTGTTAGCTCTTCGTCAGTATTCTTCTTAATTTCTGCATTCTTTTCTGCCCATTCGAGACGGTACTGTTCAAGTTGTTCAGAAGCATTGGCCCGGATCTCTTCAAGTTTTTGCTCCATCTCAACCCTCTGCTGCTCTAGTTGGTTAGATGCTTCTTGTCTGGCCATTTGGTTCTTTTCTTTCCAAAGGGCGACATACTGCTGTAATTGTTCATCCGTCAAGGTATTAAGAGCTGCTATCTCAGGGCCAGCTTTAGGCCCCATCTGCCTGAGTTCTTCGATCAGGCCTTCGTCCACACCTCGGGCGGCCAGGGTTGCTATATTTGCTGACCAGCCCTCGAAGCTGTCTACTTGTCCCTGCAGGTTGGCCAAGAGAGAGGCCCCCGACACATTCTTGTTACTTACCTGGTCAAATAGGCCAACAAAATTGCTGAGAGCGTCGGCCCTGGACGCCAAAGCATTCTCGTACTGCTGGGTGACGTTTTGTTCATCCTGGATAAGCTTTTCATTGACCCGCTGAACCTTCTCTTGATAGTCCTCCATAGCTGACGCCAGGTCATCCCGGTACTTTTCTTCTACAGCCGTAATTTCGTCAGCTAGACTATTGAGCGCAGTAACCTGGGCTTCCACGGACTTATCAATTGCTACGCTCATCTTCTTGATGGATACTTCCGTCTTTTCCAGCTCTACCTGGGCCAGCTGTAATTCTTGAGCATATTGGCGGGTGGTCTCATTATTCTCGCCCAGTTTCTCTTTAGCCATCTCATAGGCCGCTGTAATAACCTCAATCTTTTCTATTTGAGCATCCTTTTCAGCGTTGAGTTTCTTTAACTCGATATTGAGCTTTTCGGTCTCGGTGGCGTTATCAGATAGCTTCATGGCTTCCAGATCGAGCCTTGCTACGGTCAGATCTAGGGTGTTTGTCAGGCTAAGATTCATTGTCTGCACAGCATCGGTTATGGCCTGGGATAGCTTCTGAGCCGCTTCGGCCGCCTTATCAGTACCTTCTTCCATACCTACCGTCAAACCCTCTGCTACCCATTTGCCAAACTGTTTCATGACTTTGGATGGGGATCCGAAATCAAAAGGATTATTTATTCTTTCTTTGATACTATTGGCCAGGTTACTGGCTACTTGCTGCACAGCTGCCAGCTTTTCTTGAATTCCGTTTATAAAACCCTGTACTAAATCCCGGCCCCATTGGATTGCACCGTTTACAACCTCGAGTACCGATGCTTTGATGCCCGCAAATATTTCCATTACTGAGTTCTTGAATCCATTCCATTTATCAACAACGCCGGTCCATAGGTTAAGGAAAAAGCCTTTGATAGGTCCCCAGTTTTTAATAATCAGGTAGGCCAGTGCCCCGATAGCAGCTCCGGCGGCGAGAAATGGTAACAATGGTGCAACCGCCGCCCAGGCTGCCGTCGCCATGCCTATAAGAGCTGGAATTATGGCGACAGTGATAGCTCCGGCGACAGCGAAGATAGCGCCCTCCAGCCAATCCGGAATTATCTTCTCTATAGCTCCGGCCAAGCCTTCATCGGTCACCAAGTCTCTGAGTGTGGACAGATGCTCGGTCAGACCTTTGAGCGCATTAACGACAGGTTCTAGCAAAGGTGTCCCTATAACAGCCAAGAAATCAGTCCAGCCCTGCTTAAGGTTACCTAGTTGGTTCTGGTATCCCTCTGATTCTCTAGCCGCTTGTCCTGTAGCCCCTGCGGCTTCCTGCATTGCCTTGGCATATTCCAGCCGCGCTAACTGCTTCTGAGCCTCACCCGCATCCTTCCAGCTAATACCCAACTTATCTGAAGCGTAGGCGGCTATCTGGGTCTCATTGCCAAAAAGCCCTATAGCTTCACCGCCTTCATAGTTGCCTTTTATAAAGCTGTTTAGAGCCGCGTTGGCATCCTCATAGCTTTTGTCATAAAACGCAGCGGCATCTGCGGCTATTGTAACCCCTTGCTCTGCCATCTTCATAGCTTCTTGAGTATCGTATCCCAGGCCTTTAAACATGGAGGTCGTAGTTGTAAACGGGCCTTTCAGTCTATTGGGCAACATCCCAAATGTGTTCCCCAATTCTTCTACCGCATCTTGAGCGGTTTGTTGGACGTTGCCAAATACCTGCTCGAATTGGGCTTCGATAGCGCGGGAATTGGCAGCAGCCTCAATTGACTTCACTCCGATAGCCGTTATTGCGGCGGCGGCGGCCGTAGCTGCGACTGTGACTGTTTTTAACAATGCCTGGCTGGACTTCTCCAGCCTGCCCGCAGCATCTTTTGCTGCTTTCTCAGCTTGGGACATAGATGCCTTGAGGTCATCGTTCCTGCCACCGATCTTTACCCAAAGTTCTCCAACTTGCATAATCTCACCACCCTGCCAGTGCTTTTATAGCTTGCTTCTTACCCGATGCGGGGGTCTTTTCTTTACTCTCGCCGCTGTTCACCAACACAAAAGCGGAATTAGGCCCCAAACTTTTCAACAAAACAGAAAACCGCCTCCAGTTCATGCCTGGAAGCGATTCCATCAGGTTCATTCCGTATTCTCTTTGGAAGTCGGCCTCAATGTAGGCCCAATTTTCGAGTATATCTATGCTTGCCCCTTTACCTCCGGGGCTTGTGGGTTTCCCGGGTTATATTGTTCCATAGCCCAACTAATTAAGTCAGTCAATTGGTCAACAGTAAGGCCTTTGCTGCACCATTCATCCAGCTTACCCACGCCGAAGATCGAGGTAGCCAGGCCAAACAGCTCAGATTCGGGTATATCCTTTTTCCCGTATTCCTTCTGCATCTTTATTATCTTCAAAACCATTAAAGCCGGCAGGGAAGGGGGCAGGTACTCAGTCTGTCCAAATATTTTGAAAGGGATATTCTCCTGATTTTGCTCTGCCCAGAAGGCATCAAAATCTTTTACATTAGCCATCATATGTCCTCCTCAAATTAACAAGGCGGGTTTGCCCCGCCCGGTCATTATGCAGTCCCAAAATCAATCACGTTGTTAGCCGCCAATGCCTGGCCATATATATCATGTACTCCAATGGTTGCAATGGCGATGTAGGTGCTGGAAGCATCCAGATTACTGGTCGGATCAAAAGATACAATCTTCTTGGTAGAGTCAATGCTCAGGGTACCATCAACTGCAGTTCCGTCGGCCTTGGTTACGGTAAAGTTTGCAGCCGATACATCACTCGGGCTGATTGCGTTGCTGAAAGTCCAAGTAATGTTGGAGTCAACAGCTACACTAGCGCCTCCATCAGCAGGGCTGGTAGTTACAGTCAAAGCACCAGGCGCAGATCCAGTAGTAATATCGACACCAGTCTCATTGAATACCAAATCTTTAATATCACCATTATTCTTAGTCGGTATGGCCCTGCCTCCAGCGGAAACCTTTGCGTAGTCCTCGCCAACAAAGCTATATTCAACTTTGTTTGCCTTGCATTTGTATAGGACCACATGAGCGTCTCCAACGTCGGTATAGTCGGACTTGCCTTCCAATTTAAAATAACCAGGCTTATGGGACTTGTTCAGTTTATAGGTCTGGGTCTGATTGGGAGTTTCCCCAGAAGACGTTACATCACCGCCAATCAGGATAGCCAGTGCATCCAGACTCAACATGGAGTTCTCAAACGCCCAGTCAATGAAATCAAGTTTGCCATACTGGTCCAGTATGGACTCATCGCCACGCAATTCCTTCTCTACGAATGAGGGGGTGACCTTTAGGCTGGTAATACCGGGAATGTCCACTGCTTCTCCGTATGTAAGAGCCGTCGAATCATCAACAGTGAGGGGAAACATTTTAGCATCATCGATGCCCAGGATTACGGATTCGGTTGCTAATGGCATAATTTTTACCTCCTTGATTTATTTCTGTACCGCATTGATTTGTGGTACACGCCAGTATCGGTTTCATACAGGTCTCCAGCAAACTCCCGGACAAAGTGCAGGCCAGCCATGATATTATCCACGGCCTGAGCTATTGCGGTTGTACTGCCTTTTGACCAAACATCAATGACCATTACGGATTCGGTTGTCAGTTCACGGCCATCACCAACCAGAGCAGGGGAATTGTTCTGCTCATAGTAGGTGATGCAGGGAAATTCCGGTTCATCCGGAAGAGACATAAAAATAACCCTGCCGGCTATTAAGCTAGATAGGGTAGGGTTATTTTTCAGGGCTGATACTATATCAGGTTTTACGTTCTTCAATCTTTCCCCGCCTCCTTCAGGGCATCGGCGAAGATCTTTTTGATGTTGCCCTTATTTTTCTCCAGGGCCGGGTTAAGATAGGGCTGGGCGGCCATTTTGACGGTTCCGAGTTCGACGTATCATTTTGTTACCGTAAGGGCTTTTTATCCCTTACTTCTCATAGTTTCCTATGAGGTCAGCATACATTTTCAACCTCATGGGTTGTCGGGCACTCGTGGGCGGATTATATTCTGCAATGCAGGATCACCGCCTATGCGTTACGATGTTCAAGGTCCTTTAACTCCTTGAATTATCTCGGTATTGCCATGCCATTTAGAGCCAATTCCATGTTCTGCCTCGCTTAATGTCATAAACTATATACTTCGATATCCCAAGGTCACGGGCAATAATGGTTGCCACTTCTCCTTTACTGAGGCGCTCCTTAATTTCACTTGCCGTGGCTTCATCAATCTTATTGTTGCAGTTTTTTGTTCCTATCTGGGTGTCCCTATCTTTTCCCGGAGCTCGCAACAATCTTTTCCCCCTGTCTCCTCGGTCATATCTCGCGCTTAAAATACCGTAATTTAGCCCTGTAATTTCGGACAGTTCCATTAAGGTTATAGATTTACCGTTGTATCTAACCTTGATATTACTACGTCTATTTCTAGCTTGTGCTTTAGGCCCTGTCCACCTACAATTAGAAGGTTCATAGTTGCCGTTGTTGTCTATCCGGTCAATAGTTAGGGTATCTGAATAACCGTTATTAAGAGCCCATTCCATAAAGCTTTCAAAACTAGACTCCCATTCTTTACAAACAGTTATGCCCCTGCCGCCATATCTTGGATAACTGGCATCATCTAGGCTATTACAACGTTTCTTTATTCCTTGCCAAGTATGGTATAGCCTTGTTTTGCTCATCTTATGGGAATGGTGTTTAGTTAAATTAATGCGGTCTTGTTCATCCTTCAAGCATCCGCAGGATTGAATAGCCCCGGCTTTAATGCTATCACTTCGCACTGTTTTTGTATTACCACATTCACACTGGCATACCCAATAACTTTTACGCTTACTTCGGGTTTTGTCTAATTCGACAACAGTTAACCTTCCATACTTACGGCCTGTTAAATCTTCTCTCATGTGGTACACCTCCCATTGATATTGTACCACACTCTATATATGTTTATAACATTTGTTCCTAAAAGGTTTAGGTTCCACCGATATTGCCCGATTTTTACCTCAATGTCGCCATTGAGGGCGGCATACGTCTACCGCATATTCCACATTGGTGCCCACCCGGGCCTCTTTCTTTTCCACCTCGTGGGTGATAGAGTTCCGCAGGTTGCCAGTATCAACCGGGGCTAGGTTCTTAGCGGCTCCCTCTACAACAAGGGCAGAGGCTTCCAGTGCCTTACTGATGGCATCTTCCATGCTCTTTATTACCTTATCGCCATACCATTTTACCTCTGCCATCATATCACCTCAGGTCTGAGCAATATTTCCATGTGACCCCGATAAGCGGCTACATAGCGTATCTCATAGTTCCTACTGTCATGCACCACCCGCCTGGCCAGTTGAACAGCATCCGAGGGATTGCAAAACATTCGGGAAGTAATACCCGTCTCAACTATTCCATATTGCCTCTCAGCAAGTTCACCGCCCAGGGGCTGAATGTCTGCCCTGATGGTTGCCGCCTTCTTCCAGGATTCCGTAGGTACCCCTTCGGAGTCATAACTGGTAGTCTTGGACTGAACCTCGACAGAATAGGGGAGTTTACTGACAGGTATCATAGGAACTTCACCACCCGGTAACGCCGCAGCTGGCTCTTGATACTCTTGGGGATGTCATCGTCTCCAAAGTTTGTGGTCGAATATGCTCCTGTAGTTCCTCCCTGTTTATATCGGTCAGCGTTGCGGTCATAGAGCACCACGGCTAGCCTGACCACCACTGATTCAGCCTCGACCGGAACGTCCTCCCGGTTGCAATAATCTTTGAAAAAGGCTTGTGAGTCGGCCAGTATAAGGGCAAGCAGGTCGTCCTGGCTGAGGTCATCTACCGGTATTCCCAGGCGGGTTTTTATTTCTGGTACAGTCATCTAGCCACCTTCTTTCAGGGCCTCCCGTAGTTCTTCGGTGTTCATCTTGTGATAGCCCTCGATTTCACGTTCCTTGGCAAGTGCCCGGAGTTCCTGGTAGGGCATATCGTCCAGGACCTTTTCCGGTACCTGGATTTCAACAGTTTCAAGTTTGGTCGCCTCTTCTGCGACCTGTTTAAGCCGCCTCATGCGGTTAAATCCTGCAAGTCCCATAGTTTCACCTCACTTATGAAAAGGGGAGGGGACTAAGCCCCTCCGATTATGCCAGGGTATGAGTGAAAGATACAATCCTGATGTTCTTGTTCTCGTATACGCGAGACCAATTAGCCGCATTGGCTAACTCTAAGTTAGTCGGGCTCGCTCCGACTACAGCTGCATCTTGGAAAGCTACTCCCCGGGGATGCAGGATAAAATGTTTGCGGTTAATCAGGATATCATCACCCTGCAAGCTGTCACGGTCGGTTTCAGTGGGTACCGGGGCCCCGCCATTGCCGTAAGCAATGGCACTCTCGCCAAAGAGGTAAGAGGTGTATACGTTGTTTGCAACCGGACAGCCATCATCAACGATAACACGTTTTCCCAACAGGGTCTTTACGCGGGTGGTACCGCCTTCGATGACGTCCCACACGATTAAGCCCTGTTTTATTAGGCTGGCCTCGGTAGCAGAGTGCATCATAACTCCAGAAAGTTTGTCTTTGTTGTCGCCTAACAGCTGCTGAGCATCAACAAAAGTAGATGCAGTAAAATCGGGTACAGCCGGGGCAACAACCGCAGAGATATCCAGTGCGTTCCCGGCCATGTTGGCGGCTCCGAAGATGCCAGCTAAAGTGGACAGCAGAACAGCCTGCATTCTGCGTGCCCAATAGGCGGCTACGAGGTCACCAATGGCTTTCAGAGGGTCGTCACCGGACAGCGCTTTAGCCAGGTCGTTTACACCCCAGGCTTTCCCTCGCATGAGTAAACACGCTACGTCCTGCCCGGAAGTGATAGCATTCACCTGCAACGGGTTCTGGTCGCTCAATACTTCGTCATTACCAGATAGGTCATTCCAGAAGGGCATATTCAGCAGACGACCACCACTTCTGGCCAAGGCATCAAAAGCAGGGTCTCCCTGGATTATTCCACACTGGTACAATTCGGATAGTTCAGCAGTACGCTGGACCACATAAGGATTAAATACCTCAGGGACAATAACATCAGCTATACGAGTCGCCGGCATAGTTCATTCCTCCTTAAAATTATGCTTAGGTTTCCTAAGCGGTCAATTTAACAATAGTTGCAGTTATCTCAGGGGTTATAAAATTCTTCCCTGCTTTGCTTACGGTCACCTTAAACTTGTAGCTGCCATTAGCTTCGGCTGTTGGTGCTGTGTAAGCGGTCTCGGCCACAACATAAGCGCACCCGTCAAGCTCCAAGGCGTCGATAACCTTTGCAATTTCAGCAACGATTTCCACCTTGGTCTCTGCCTCTTTGCCTGCCACAACAACATCGTCACCATTCATTGAATAGGTTGCAGCATTAATTAGCCCGCCTACTATGTTTGTGCTAAACTCACCGGATCTGGGCACTAGAGTTTGATTGATAAACAACTGGGTATAATGCTCTTCATCGGTGAGTTTGCCGTTGCGATGCCTATTTGCTGATAGCTTTGCGCTTATTGCGTTTATAACTTCATCGATCTCAGCCTTACCTTTTGCCAAGTCTGCTGCAGTATAAGCCTTAATATCGGCCCATGCCATAGGCCCACCTCCTTAATTATTTGGCTTGTGCCTGTAACTGTTTGGCCAGCTCGGGGTTATCTCGAAGTAGCCGGCCCTGCTCAGTCAGGTTAAAGGTTTCTTTCTTCCAGGGGTTAATCTGGCCGGTACCGCCACCGCCCCCCTGATTAGGTGATCTGCCGCTGTCCTTAAACTTAGCTTCAACGGCCTTTTCCAAATACTGCTGCCAGATGCTTTCTAGCGCGGTCAGGTTGTTAGTTGTCGTTTCCTCATCTTGCCCCACAAAGTACGCCACCAGATCCACAGGCAGGCCCTTTTGTGTTGCGAGTGTAGTGGCTTTGTTAACCAGTTCGCTGCGTATCCTGGCCTGTTTCTCTGCCTTCAGTTCATCTTCCAGTTTCCGCATGCGTTTCTGGTCCTCGGTTTCCCCTGGGAACTTCTTTTTGATTTCTTCATCCAGCAGGGAAGGTAAGGTCTTTTCTTTCCAGGTTTCCAGTCCTTTCGTGAAGTGCTGGTCTAACCGTGGTTGTAATAGCTTCTTGCCATCCTCGGTGTTTAAAAACGCAGTAACGCCCTCCGGTGTCAAAGGATATAACCCCTTGAGGTAGTTCTGTACTTCCTGGTTGTCCTTGTTAGCCTCGATAAATTGTTTGAGTTCTTCCAACGTCATAAATATTTCCTCCTCTTATTAGCCCTCCCAGTACGCGCCAGGGAGTGCATTAATCAACTGGTTCATAGGTCTGCTCGAATATGTCAGGCTTACAGGGGTAAATTTCGCCCTGAACGCCCCTGATAATGTAGTCGCCATAGTCTCCACGCATTGTGCCTTCGAGTGTCTTAATATCGCAATATGTTTGCCCGTAATCATCAGAATGAAGAATTACCTCGTTTGCAGTAACCTTGTCCATGAACCAATCTGGTATAGGGTCAATACCCATCTTAAACACCTCTACAACCACAGGTTTCTTGCGGTACTCAGCCATTTCAACCCTCCTTTTGGTCAATAAAAAAACGGCCTATTTCTAAGCCGCTTTATCATCATTTTGGTCCCGACATTTATATCGGTAGCATCTGTATAAATCCCTTATTCGCGCGGTTTTCACGCAGCACGCGAACTTGTACATAGGCAATCACCCGCCTTTCGCTAATCAGCCGGTTCATAGGTCTTTTCGAATATATCCGGTTTGCAGGGGTAATAATGTTCTCCGTCCGCTTCTGGAATAATATAATCACCGACCTCAAGGTTAATGATTTGATTATCATGTATTGTATGAACATGAGGTTCGGTATTGCCCGCACAATAACAGCTTTGCGAGTTACACATTCCTTTAACCAGTTTACCGTATTTGGTATATTGCTCTGCCTCAATAATAACAGGTTTCTTTCTATATTTGGCCATAAGTCAAACCTCCTTACTTATCCAAAAAAAACACCCGCCAAAGCGAGCGTCATACACTAAGTTATTAAAATAATTCCTCCCGGCCCTCCAGGAATGCCCGAATATCCAGGTCCTTCCTGAGTGCCCTCCGAACCTCCATGTAAATAAAGTCCTTTAGTGGTGCCGGTGTCAGTTCATGCTGGTAAATCCTCTGGTATAGATGCAACAACTTTCTTACTATACTAACTTCATCAAGTTCCATCTTCTGCATTTGGTTGTCTGGGGAATGCTGTCTCAACATCTCTTTGAAGTCGCCGAAGTCCATTTTGTCATCTGAGATATTACCACCTCCCAAACTACTTTACTGTATTATTATACCATTCTTGGTAGGTGATATTCGATATCACAACATTCTTTCCGGTTTTTTCATCCCGGGCCCGGCGTAGGGTAGGGGACATACCTTCAATTTCTGCCCTGACCGTACACCGGCAGTTGTGTGCCACAGCACCCTTGAATTTTTGGACTTTTTGCGGTACAATGGCATTAGTAATATATACGCTATTACTTGTTTGGAGGTTATAAACATGACCAGAAAATTTACGCACATTGACAGCAATTACGTTGTCGAAACTTATCTCGCTGGAACTTCCGAAAAGGCTCTTGCACAATCCCTCAATGTTAGCCGACCTGTTATTCGCCGCATCTTGCAGGAACATAACGTCAGTTGCCGCAATCGTAGCGAGGCTATGTTTGTCAGAATGGCGAACACCCCCCCCGAAGAACGCAGCGCTCTCGCTGCCGCCGCTCATAGTGCCGTCAGAGGGAGAAAGAGAACTGCTAGGGAAATGTCCAAAAGTGCTGTCACCAAGCAAGTCACCCTCTCTAAGCTCGGCAAGGGAGAGTTGGTCTTGGCTGAGATGCTTCGGGAGCGCGGGCTTAACCCTGTTGTCCAGCTTGCTTTTGAGAAATATAATATCGACATCGCTGTTGAACCCGTCGCCGTGGAACTGTGGATTGACCCCGCGAGCCCTCTGCTTAGACACCGTGCCAACAATATCCGTAAGACTAAACGCCTTACCGAATGCGGTTGGTCTGTTGTATGGGTATGGGTTACTCGCGGTAATTGGCTCAGCGATGGCGCAGCAGACTACATTGCATCCTTTTGCCACGAGATTAAGAGGCAGCCATCCTTGCTCGGTCAATATCGGGTGATTAGGGGTTCCGGCGACGATTACACCAGTCGTAGTTTTAATTTCAATTAGCTCGCCCTCATACCACCGTTTTGTCGCTCCTTCAATCGGGGATTCGGAATAAACGCACATATCACCAGGGAAACAATTGATGTCCATAGATGCAATACCGAACCCGCCCGGGTACATGGCGGTCATGCCGTCCATTTTAAAGGGCTGGTCAGCTTCTGCCTTCTGGCCGTCAAGCGCCCGGTGTCGGTCTCTGGTCCTGCCGTCTAATGTACTTATCCAAACCCTCTTGAAAACCAGGCCCTTTTCCGCTGCCTCTTCAAAGGCGGTTTGGGTTCCCTGGCTTTGTGCCCGGTGGGTCTCGGTCTGGACTATCCTTATAGCCTTACTGGCCCCGATGTCAAGTCGTTCTTTCACTGCTCGGGCTGTTTTGTCGTATGAATAACCCTGGACAATGCCCCGGCTTATTTCCTCCCGTATTTGCCTAACCAAAAGCCTGGCATTATCTTTGATTCTTTCCGGCCAGGTTATGAGGTCGTAAGGGTTTAATATTGCTGCCTCCACTGCCTGGGGTTTCAGTAAGGTAAAGCTAAGCGATACCTCGGCCCCGGTTTCAAGCGCCCAAGCTGAACGGTAGTAGCTTTCCTGGAATACCTTTTTAATGGTCTTTTTGGTAGTCCGGGCCCCTGTCCCGTTTAGTTTGCTAACCTCTTTAGCTATTGCCGCCTCTAACTTCACTAACCGCCCGTATTTCATCATTTCGGCCATGGTAAGTGCTCCGGCTATGGCGTATTTCTCATATGCCAGGGCCAACTCTGCCCGGATCTCTTTCAGGCTTTCCCGGTAGGCTTTGATGATTTCTTTCTCGGCCTGCTGCTCCAGTTTTTCGGCGGCTTGTTCACCTTGCTTGAACTTATCTTCCAGGCTCACGAGGCATCACCACCAGGGTAATCAAAGTGTTCAGCTACATTCCGAAGGTCGGCAACCTGTTCTCCCGGACTTTTCAAACATAACTGGCGCAGCATTTCGAGGGGGAGGCATGGTTCAATATTGTGATGACACGTATCTTTTTTAGAACATAGCTTACACAAATCTGTTTCCCATTCAACAGAACGGTCAAATTTAAGTATCTTCGCCACCACTGCCACCTCCAGTGTCTAAATCATCCAGATCCACCAGCCCCTCTGCATCCTTTGCCATCTCCTCCATCTCCCAGTCCACATCATCCACAAAGGATAGCTGGGACAGCCGGGTTCGCTCGGACACAGTACCTTTCAGTTGTGCGGTGCTGGTTGCCTCATCTAGCAGGTTCACTGGCAGGTTGCGCTTGAACTGGAAGAAGATGTTGGTATAGTCCACCGGGATTCCTTTCTTGGCCCAGGCGGTGGCCAACACCTTGAACTGCTGCCGGAGTGCGGCCGTCATTTTGCGTTCCAGCGTGATGGACTTGTTTTCCAGAGCCATGATTTTATAACGGATCGCAACCCCTGACAGGTTGCTGGCAAATGATTCATCCGTCATATTGACTGACTTACCAAAGCGCATTATATTCCCTTCCAACCGGTTCAGATGGTTTTCTATGGCAGTATCGTTCATGATTTTTGTGATAAACTCAATACCAACGCCTTCACTCTTTTCATCCAGGCCGAAAGCTCCGGTCTTCCGGGCCTTGGCAAGCGTCTCCTCATCAGGGTCATAACCATAGAAGGCCATATAGGCCAGTCTGAACTGCTCGATCTCGCTATTCACATCGGACATGGTCCGGTCATAGGCATCAATCAAGTTCAGAACCTTCTCGGCGTCTCCCTGCTGCTCCTCATTGTTGGGGAATATGATCACCGGTACCAGATCGAATAAGTGAGGCTGCGGATTGACTGGCTCTGATACATCCAGCACATATTCGCCCTTCTCATTCTCCAGGTAGTAGGTAACATACTGGTCATCGTACCACTCAACTCGGGTCCTGATATTTTCCTTATCGCCGTCCTTGATGGTCACGTCATAGTACCTGAGGGCGAACTGGGGCTCGTTAATACTCCTATCATAGACCAGTATCACTTCCCAGGGGTCGGCCTTCATGGCCCGTTCCTGGCCGTTTCTGTCTATGTACAGTAGTCGGGCAGCATATCCGCAAATAGTAGCCATTTTGACGGTCTCAGAGTCCAGGTCGTCGATGCTATTTCTCAAGGCGAAGTCAGAGAGAGTAGCGTTGACCTTCTCGGAACCCTGCTGCGCTTTATCTACCTGGTAACTGATGGGGTTACCGATAAAATAGCCGACTTTTGTGTCGACTATCTCAGAATCAAAACTGTTATTCAGTTTCCGGTTGATCTTGTTCTCATCCTCAAATTCCCGGTTGAGGATAGGAAGGTCATCTGTCTTATATCGGTTGTACAGGCCCAGCATCTTGGCCCGGGTTGGTGCATGGTCAGCAATAAGGTCCTTGATTATCTGGCTGGTTACCTGGCCATTTAACTGGACCAACTCTTTAAGTATGTTCTGCAAATGTTTCACCCCTTTAATACAGGCTCTTAGCGGCCTTGAGCTTGCGCTCTTTCATGTCATCCTCACATGCATACCTGGCAGCATCAATAGTATGGTTGTCCTGATCCTCAAGCTCACTCCTGATATTACCGTCCTTGTCCACCTTGTAGTCTATATTCTCAAACTCCCGGGCGACGTTTGGAGTGCGCTTATAGTCAATAACTATCTCCTCTAGGTCGTCGAGCCATTTTTCTCCATACTCAACGCTGCCTGGCCCTTTCTGGGCTCCATAACACTTAATACCGTAGGTCTTAAACTCGGCTATACTTTTGGGCTCTGCTGAATCAGCAGTAACCCGGCAATCATTCAGCCCCTTGATTTTTATCTGCGCGGCTGCTTCCCGGTTGCTGAGCTTAACACCATAGACCTCATCAATGAAAAACAGCCGGCGCCTTCGCTTGTCGTAATGTAATCTGACAAACGCGAACGGATCGGCTGCATAACCCCAGTCTATGCCTTGTCTTATGTTGTCGAAGGATCTGATCTCATCATCTGCAATAGGCCGGAATACCAGATTATCGAACGGAACCACTCCACCACCTATGGCCTCACCCAGATAGATCCACCGGTATTTATGTTCACTCTTGGCTTTTACTTCTGCCGCCTCTTCCCGGAATGCCTGAGAAACATATGGGTTATCCAGGAAGGTGCTGTGATGAACCAAGGTGTTAGAGGCTAGGAACTGAGTATTATATTTCTTATTAACCCAGTTCTGCTTTCGCTTAGGTGGGTTATAGCTAAAGAATATACTGTACTGCAACCCTGCCGGTAGTTCAGATCTCAGGATTGAGTTGACGATAGTATCAACCTCTTCCTCGGTCTTGAACTCGGAAAGCTCCTCTATCCATAAATGGGTGATAGGGAATTTACTGGTCTTGATTGACTTAATTTTCATGGCATCATCAGCGCCACGGAAGAGTATTTCATTGCCCCGAGGAAGATATATCAACTTCAGCGGGCTTTTTCTGACCTTCCAGTACTGCGAGACCTCCAGATAATCTATAGCCCATTTCAACTGCTCAAACACACTGGTTTCAAGGGTGCTGCCCACTTTCCGGAGAGCTATGGCGTTCACCGGGGATTTCATCAGGTCCAAGATGATCCTCTCGCTGACAGTGGTTGACTTTGCGCTGTTCCGGCCACCCTTAAGGACCTTGTATAAATACTTATCGCAGTCCCTCCAGAAGCCATGAAAGGCTGGCAGCACCTTATCAGACATCTTGACTTGAATCATTTTATATCATCGATGATTTGGACACCGACTTCCGCATTTATATTGATATTATCCCTGAACATCCCCAGATGTCGGCCCACCATCTCTAAAGCCCGGAGCTTATCGTGCAGCTTGACCTTTTTGGTTCGTTTAATGTAATCACCGTAATTGATCTCGGTCTCGGATATTTCAGACACGATAGTACCATCAACCTCATCGCTGGGTTTTACGGTGATCTTCCCGTCTTTGGTCCAGGAAACAACAGATTTGAGGTCAGCAAAGCCGATCTTGGCCAACTCTTGGAGCACCATGTCCTGGGTGATCTGCGTGCGCTCCGACCTTTCCCGCATGGCCTCCTGAATAGCCGCCTGGAGAACAGGTTTCGACAAGTTTTCAGTAGCTATTCTATTGGCTGTCTTAGAACTGTACCCAGCTCTAATCGCGGCCTGAGTGGCGTTTAAGTCCACCAGGTATTCCTTTACAAATTGTTGCTGTTTTGAAGTTAAATTAGCCACTCTTATCACCTCCCTAGGTAATCATGCCAGCTTCCCACCCCTGCAAAATACGAGATGTATATCCCCACAGTGTCCATAATTGAACCTCTCATCACTAAAGTGACGAGATTCCTGCTTCAAAGACTTCGTAACCTCCATCTCCACAGGCTTAAAATCCGATAGTCCCTACCGTACT
>ENA-UOOH01000744-UOOH01000744.1-fermentation-metagenome-genome-assembly--contig:-NODE-744-length-35128-cov-14.579335_pt1 | contig 35128 bp, 29 predicted proteins | sample MGYA00245778_ERZ724025 | MGnify/ENA primary metagenome ERZ724025 (study PRJEB28704, sample SAMN03018313) | fermentation metagenome | biome: anthropogenic terrestrial biome; feature: soil; material...
ACGTCCAGTATTCAGTATCGATACCTATTTTACATCAGGTCCTGTCGAGCTCAGGGATCACCAAATACAACGTGGATCCGAAGACGCTGCAGTCCATCCTCGGACATTCGAACATATCGACCACGCTCGGTTACTACACCATGGTGGATGACAAGCAGAGGCGCAAGGCCCTGGAGCTCTACGGCGATGCCATCAGACAACCTGAGATTGTAACTGATTCTACAGGAGAAGATAACGAACCGAAAGACTGTACAGAATCGCAGAACAGCAAAATTGAGATTGGGCAAATCGCGAGATCCGAGGATCTCGGCTTCAATGTAACTATGAAGAGAACTTGCTAAAAATCCATAAACATTATAATGATGGGGGTGAATCGATTTCTTCAAGATTCGATTCAATACCCATCATTGTATTGTAATGATCTTCTCCGCCCATTATTGTGAACATTTGTTTGAAGACCCGCTTATAACGCCCAATATCGTCCAGAACGGGAGAAAACGCGACGTCGTCGAAAACACTGTGTGAGCTTTGATTTGCAAATCTTAACAACGAATCGCATGCGAGCTTGTCAGCCTCATCCGACATCTCTTCAATACACTTGTCAATTTTTGTGCGATTTACATAAGACAAATAGTTCTGGAGAATTCTGCGCATATTATTCAAAACAGAGGCACCATCCATATTGTCATTTTTAATGGACTCCCATAATGACTCATATACCGATGTTATTGGATTATCGCCATAGCAATCAATCTTCGAATAGTTCTCTTTCTTTGAAATTACTGCATACATAATTTTGGTTTTTTCACGATCCTTCAAATGTTTTCTATAGTTGGTAATCTCCAAATAGAAATGAAGGTTGTGTGTAAAAACAAACAATTGATCTTTGACAGCTGTATCTTTTTGATTCTTAAGCTCATCAAATATGCTATGAATAATAGATGAAACAAGAAATGTTGCACTACCGTCAAGACTCGAAACTGGATCATCGAACACAAATACGGCACAATTAACAGCATTAGCTTTAGAATGCTCCTTTATTAATTTGTAAAAGTACAGTAGACACAAAATATTACGTTCCCCTTCACTAAGAGTATCTACGGCCACATCACCGTTATCACGAATTACAGAGTATGTGGTGGGATCATCGGGCGATATGACTAATCTGAATCCTGTGTATCCGCATTCTTCAAGAACGTTGTTAATGAAATCAACTGTTGGAACAACACTTTCCATTGATTTTTGCAGTTCACTAATTTTACTCTCATCTTTTTTTATTATGGTTTTCGATCCGTTCAATTTATCTTTTTGTGCTTTTATGTTGTCGTCCATTGTTTTTTTCTTCTGTTTGTATCCTTCGATTTGCGGTAATTTCAAAACTGTAGACTCCCACAATAACGCATCAAACTCACTCAGTGCTTTCTTGCTATTCGATAGAGATTTATTATTTTCATCAATCCTTACGTTGAGCAATTTCACATCACTATTGATTTTTTCAATCAATCCGATAACTGGCCCCAATGTGATTTTTTTAGAAGGATTTTCTATTTTATCTTCTATTAGTTGGCGATTGCTAGAACATATTTTTTCGAGTTGAATGATATTAACTGATAATACAGAGTTTGGATCAAAAAAATTACAACCCCTATATGATTCAATGTTTGCATTCGCAACAGAAATCAAATCATCATACGCCTCAAGAAATAGCTTTATTTCTCCACAATCCTTAGTATATGATTCATCAAAATAGTCATTCAATTCCCTTACAAATGATTCGTCGATTGTTCTATTACAAAACGGACAACGGTTTTCATTATAAGCTAGATAAAATAAACCCTTGTTTATCCAGTCGGAATTATTTAAAAAACCAATAAACTCTGTAATGGGCACACCAGAACTTCCGACAATTCTTTTTTTCAATAATCCCTCAATATTATTGGAAACCCATCCTTCACATTTAATTTCAGATAGTGTTTCCATGTATGACAACGACTTAGTTTTTGTTAATGCACATTTGTTCTTGAGACTAACGATATCGACATTCTGAGTATGATCTATTGTAGGATTTGCGCCCTCTTTGCTTAACTTATCAATTATCTTATCATATTTGACAATACATTCGGAAGCAAACTTCTTCCTATTGTTCTTGTAACCAGGAAAGATGTCATTCCCTATCTCGCTCCTGAAGTATTTTTGTACATTCCAGCATACTGTCATAAACTGTTCTTCACTATTGTTCAAATCATTTTCCAAATTAGTTATGGTTGTTTCACACTCAGTACAGTTTTCTTTTTCATTTTTTATTTCTGTGTTTAAATCAGCGATGAGTTCTGTGAGATCTTTATTACCTCCAAATGTAAACACACCTGGAATTATTCCACTACCGAATTTACTCTTTTTAAACTCGTCATTGAATACGAATACTTTATCAGACGCATCTTTTTCAATGTGAAATCTTGAGTCAGGAACATTACTTGCGATTGCACTACATACCGTACTCTTTCCACAACCATTGGATCCAAAAATATAATTAATCTGTTTTGGATTGAAAGACACATCCGAAAATGTCGCAATGTTGGAAAGAGTAATTCGACTAATCATCAATTCCAAATCAATTCAATTGTTGATAATACTAACTGAAACTTGACGGTTAAAGATGATGTTGCTAAAATCAGTTGATTTCTGCTCAAAAAATACAGACATGTAATATGATCAGCAGGTCGAAAATCCACAATAAATCTCGGAATAATCAGCAGGTTTTACGATGGTCAGGTTCTAGAAATGCCCCCAACTACCGATTTTTTCGTTACAATTTGACCTGATAATACTATGATTTATAACGATTTGAAATAAAAATGGTGCAAAACCTGCTGATTTATCACCAACGATGCCCCCATCGTGCCCCCGGGGGCTTTTCAAGGCCCAAATGCCCCCAAAATGCCAATATTCATTCGGTCAATACTTAACGATTTGACACGTTATAACATAATATTACACATCGTTTCGAACAAAACAACATGATAAACAAAGAAATTTCAAGAAAACCTAACATTCGTTCGGCTCTTGTAATCAGCAGGTCGGGGATTCGAATTCCTCAGGTGGCTCCACTCTCATTTCATTAAATTGAGCGAGCGAAAGCGCTCGACAGTGGTATTGTATCGATCGTTGCACGGAGTTGGCTACAGCATCGCATCTTCTTCCTATAACTAAGCGACCCGCCGACAATGAATCACTGCTTTCATCGATCGAATGTCGCGTGAATTCCACGAAGACACGATCTTCTCGGCATCATGAGAAAGGGCATGGCGCGGGAGGTCACAAGAAAGACGCTGGCATACAACTTGTATAAAAGGATCAGGGCGAGCTTATGAGTTCTGAATTAGGAAACACGGTTGCTTCGAACTCTAACTCTGCAGAATAGGGTATACGTCCCTGACCTTGAAGAGTTAGAGTGAATAATTTCTACAAATCATGAACTCTATTTCCGATATTGTAGGAAATACATTTCCTAATTTGAGTTTTTTCAGAATCTTCAAATCGGGGGATGGGGACCGCATCTTCCCAATACATCCTTAGCTCGAGTTTGAAAAGAATCTAAAGGACACATCATCCTCCTTGTTTTATGAGAAAGCTTTCTGTCAGAGATCTGGTAGAAGATGTTCGTAAGTCATTGGCTGCGAAAACCTACTTGTCGGCACTATCATTGGCCCTTACCCTTCCCGACATAATGGCACAGATCGAATATCCTGAGCTAAAAGGACAAGGAAATGTCGGCAATAGGTACAAACGCTGGATCAATGAGTACTATGTATTCGAAAACCCCAATAAAAGAAAACATCCCGAAAGTGAAACAACCGTAGCTCTGGAAGGCCTTATGGACAAATTCGACGGGAAATTCTTTTACGATCTCAGATGCTCCTTCCTTCATGACGGATCCAACGATGTATCTAAACGCATCAGCGATCTCAATTTCGAACTATCCTTCGATGAGGGCAACTCAACTACTGTTTGGGGTTATCCCGGCCATCAACCATATCAGAAGAATCATGTATTGTCCGTACCTACGTTCTGCAACCGGGTATGCGATATAACAGAACGTCTTCTGGACAAATGGAAGGACGATCCCGAGAAACAGGAATGTCTTGAAAAATACGAAATCAAACTAAGTTGTATCGATAATCCACACCAATGAATCAGCTGGAGTCCTGACTTGATTCTAATCAGTTATTCTTGATTTTGTTGAATTTTATATCGAAATCGATAAAAACCCGCGTTTGACACTTACGCGATGAGTCTGCCTAGCTTTCACTGAATGTTGTGCTGTTCCCGCATAGTATCCGCATTCTCACTTACGCGGAATAGTCGCTTATCGAGGTCAGTCCGGGTGCCTTCGGTACCGAAATGGACCGTTTTCCGCCCCATAAACGCCTGATGATGCGTCCGAAGTTGCTGAAAACACGTCTTTTCTCTGCCCCACTGTCGGATTCCCATCACCGTCATGGTGCTTATAAGAAATGAACACTTCATAAACCTCATCTTCCATACAATTCACCAACAGTCAGACCTTGCATTAACAATTATTATAATGCCTCTCCGAGTTTTTCGTGGGTAGTAAATATTACCTACAAATCGTAGTGCGCACCATAAATCAGAATCATCTGTCGAGCTCAGGATAAATATCTTAATAAGCGCCGATACGGATGTTTGGATGGGGGTAATTTGAGTGTACTCGAAAATACTGCTCGCAGTAGATGGCAGCGCAAACAACACGCGCGCCGTATCGGATTGCATCGAACTGGCTTCGAAGATCGGATCGTCGATAACTGCAATCTACGTCGTGGATGAGGGTTTTAAGAACCTTTCCATGAGAGGAGTCGGAGGAAACATTAAGCCTTCGCTTGTCGCCGAAGGCGAAAAGGCTTTGAACAATGTGAAGAGAGATGCCGAACTCAAGAATGTCAGGATTGAGACCGTGATGAAAGAGGGTCACCCTGTCGACGTCATTGTCGGGGAATCGGAGAATTACGACCTTGTGGTGTGCGGTTCCTTGGGGCTCAGCGGAGTTTCGAAGGCCTTGATCGGCAGCGTCTCGGAAAACATTGTCAGAAAGGCCCGTTGCCCGGTCCTTGTCTGCCGTGAGAAGTGAAACGATAATTGAAAAAAAGCTCTCCGGTACCGCCGAAAACCGACGGCACCGGAGACTAACAGTTTTAGATTGCGGGTTCACCGAGTGCGAATGCCGACGAATCCGATCTCAGCGCCCTCATCTGGATGGCTGCGAATATGAAGCACACCGCAGAGCTGGCGAGTGCGATGATCGTGCCATTGGCTATCGATGTGGATCCGGTGAATATATCCCATAAGCAGAATACGATCATCGAGACCAACGCCACGAAGGTGATGATGAACGAAACGATCGTCAAAGCCTTGGAAGACCTTCCGCGAGTAAGGAAATTGAACGTCTCCGTTACAATGACGGCGAGGCCCAGAACCATAACAAGCATGGGGATGTAATTCTGGAATCCGCTGAACGGCGAATCTGTCAGAAGCTCGAATCCGCTGAAGAGGCCCTGAGCACCTACACCCATATCCACCCAGTGAGCCAGGAATGATGTGAAGAGCAACGCCGCCGCCGAAATGACGAATACGCCCATGAGCTTGGGAGCGGGGTTATTCTCCTTCTGGAACTCTACTCCCGGATTCATCTCCGGATGCTTCTGCGTGTTCCACCACTGTATGATGATCCAACACGGAACATACAACAAAGTGGCGGCGATCCCGATGATCACATATCCGAACCCCATGCTGTCATACACATAGTACAACAGGCCGGGGACCATGAAGAAGAACTCGAATATGCACATGAAATACGCGCCTGCCAGCGACCATTTCGGCGCTCTGTAGACCCTTTCCACATTCTTGAATCTGGGGTCGCGGCGGGATTTGATGAACGCTATCATGCACATCCCCAATGCGATGGCAAATCCGAGGGCGGAAACGGCGAGGATCTGCGATGCGGTGATGCCGGCCAATATGATGACGAATCCTATGGCCGCCTCGAAGAGCATGGCATACATCGGAACGCCGTAGATGTTGGTCTTGGCGAACATCATGGGCATGTTTCCGTCCTTCGCCATGATCTGGATCGTCCTGGCTGTACCCAGGAATGCAGTCTGGATGATCATGACCATGCCTATGATGAGCAGGAAAATGGCTATTATTCCGCCGATCTCGCCGAAAGAACCGTTCGCTATCGGAATCAATGTTGCGGCTCCGGCTTCGGCGATCTGCTGCTGACCGAGCGTTCCGTACATGCAGAATGAGATTACGAAATACATGAACAGGCAGATGAGGCCGCAGGCGATCAGAGCCTTGGGGACATCTTTGCTGGGTTCTTTGTATTCGGCACCGTATGTGGCCGCGGATTCCCATCCGACGGCACTCCACTGAGCGACCGTGAACGTTCCGAGTATCATCAATATCGCGTTTCCGTCCCAGGACCAGCCGCTGGGAACAGCTTCTCTGGTGATATATCCGAGATCGAAATTTCCGAGTATCAAAGGTGCTACGACGATGATCAATATCGGGATTATCGTAACTGCTGCGAGGACCAGCTGTATCTTTGCTCCGCCTTCGAGCCCTCTGCGACCCGTGAATATGATGAAACCGTAAATGAGCGCTCCGAGAGCCAGATAGAACAAGGTTTTTGTGACGCCGTCGAAAGCCAGGGCGGTGAAATAACTGCTGAGGTACTCGCCGGTCATGATGGTGAAGATCGGAATAACGGGAACCCATGTGGCAAAATACGACCAGGCACCGAGAGAACCGATCAAACGACCGTTGTTTATCTTCTTTTTCTTGTATTTCTCATCATCTCTGAATACGTACTGTATGGATCCGCCTATCCCTGCGACACCGAATGTGGCGCACATCTCCCCGAGAGGGAGATTGAGAAGGAAACCAGACAAGACGGAAAGGACCCAGATCACGATGCTCAACGCCCACAGTGTGAGCGACAGATCGCATAGGGAGGGTACTATCAGGATGGGTATGCCCATCGCGATTATCAGCCCCTGTTTCCAGTTGATGCTCCTGACCAGCTCATCTTTGGGAGCCGCGGAGACGTTTTCATTCGACATTTCAGTTTCACTCCATCAAAAACAATCATATCAGAGAATTCGTACGATGGGAGCGAAAGACATATGGATGCCTTCCCATAGCTGAATCGTTCACCTATCGGACGCCTCCAAATCTGCCACCATTTCTGGTACGGACCTACACGCCCCATCACTGGCCACTGACCGCAGCCAATTCGACCGTTTTTCTCGAACGATGACTCAATAATTATTATAAAAATTTAACGTAGAGACCATAATTTTTATTGATGTCACTATATAAATGTTTCTACGAAACTCTCGAACCGTTCATATAATATTATTTAATGAATCTGGTTGGATCGCACGTTTGAAACCATAACGATTCGATTTTGATCGTATTGTTTCACGATGAAAAGCATATCAGCGACAGACGTTGCTCCTTTGTTCCGAGAATATCCGATTGTTGTGATCAGTCCATTGAAGCAGAAGAGGCTGCACTAAGACGTGAATTCGGCACGGATTTATTCGTGTCCGGCTCTGAGACGAATATCCTGAGCCGAAAGGGTTTTGTTGTCACAACTGAACAAATTCCCTCGGGACACTTACCTTTTACGTCCAGCACTACAGCATGATCAAAACTTTGCATCAGCTCCTGTAGAACTCAGGCTGAAGGGGTAGCAATGATTGGTATTGAATAAGTGATACCGCTATTCTATTGAACATATCATTTCTTATAAAACGCAATTGTAAGTTTTGCCCGTGCAGCGACAACATACAATATGCGTTTTGAAATTATGTTCCCCATACATGTTTTTCTTTCCATCAATCACGGTGCTGAGAACAATCGCCATAGTGTAACTTAAGAACAATGTATTGGTTATTCTATCGTTTTAGTAGTTTGATATGGGTGCTGTGTATCATAAACTATTTGTCCCCACCCTTTGATTTGAATTCTACTTATGTGTCAAAGATCCTCATTTCAGATTCAAATGATGATTCACAGGAATATGTCACGAATAGTCTAATTTCTTAATAACGTTGTAATCGGCAATGTTATCCCTGGTCTCTTCTGCAAGTTTTATATATTTGTCATAATCACTTATAAAATCATCCCATTTTACAATGGGAATATAACTATGCGATCCCGACCACGTTTTACAATTACCAACACTTTTTGGCTTGATAACTTTGGAATTGAACATATTGTTTTTGATTATAGGAAACATGCGATCCGTATAAATCATCGTACATTTCTCATCGCAGCAATCCTTGGATTCAATTAAATAATCATAAGAGTTGTTTCTATCTGGTATGACAACCGCCAATACTGCATTAGCATGACTGCATCCGTGTTCCCTTGTCTGTTCTCTCAAGGAGTATGATATCTCCCAAGGTATCCACTGATTATTTTCCGGATGTGCATTCACCCTCATGTTTACACTCATCAGAACGATTGTGACTGACGTGTAAAATATCTTATCTCTCAATATCTGTTCAATCCTTTCGTCAGGCAACTCTGATAAATCCTCATCTGTGCCTTCCGAACGATCATATACTTTAGATGACAACTGAAATCTTTTTTTCAACTCAATTACATAATCGATCGTACTCTTCGGGTTGTTGATTCCTTTTCCACAACCGACGTCAGTATCCCCATATTTGTATGAAATAAACACATTTCTACCATCACCCATTCAAATCAGCCTCCCTTTTGAGCATAGATTACAGACAAAAAATCCTACTGCTTCAATCATTGCGAATACAGCTATAGCAATAATAACAGATGGGAACAATAACTCAGAATTATGTGATTCTATGGATAAAACGACTATGATCATTATAGTAAGCATATAGAATGATACGTTAATTTTAGAGAAGAACGCTACTATCATGGCACCCCTTATATATTCAGGATAAGACTTTTCAACACCATCTTCCTCGAACAACACCTGGGGCGTCAAACAAAATACACCATCATTGGAATACCTATTGGGTGGACTGTTTCTCACATGATCATAATGATGCCTATATGTACGTTCCAACGCCAAAAAATAAGCATCCAGTCCCCACAGCAATATAATAAAAACGATTAGTAAAGAACTGACTGTATAACTGACGACGTCCCCCTCTTTACCAACTAGACCTAAAAACAGAATCAGTGAAGCAGACAACCACTTTTTAACTTTGAAAGAATTGTCTGCCATGCGTTCTACGCAACGTTCAGTCAACTCAATTTCCTTCAGAAACAAATCGTGGTTGTTGTCAATCATATATCGTCAATTAAAACGAGTAACAACCCATATGTATTTCTTTATTCGGAATAAATCCAATTTGAATCTCCAACTTAAAGTAATCTTCATTGAATATCGATTCTCCAACAATGAATTAGTCACATGGATAGAGATCTCGTTTCTGGCCACAATTTGGCCACAAATGGAGTGACGCGATTCGAAACGATTCACCACAAAAATAGTCGTTTTTTAAATATAGTATCTTCATGTTTTGACAAAACTGCATCGTTTTTACAATCCGATAAGCTACGTTTATTTCTTGTAATCAGCAGGTCGGGGATTCAATTCCTTAGGTGGCTCCACTTTCTACCAAACAACTGTTTATGCAACATCATATCGGTTTCCTTACGTATTGCCGTAACCGTCAAAGCACCGGAAGAACGTTCAGATTATGGTTTAAGATTGTCTCGTGTTTGACTTGGTCTGCTGATATGCCCATATGTGTCGAACTATTATCGTTGACTTGGTGCAAGGCTACACTGAAAGGTACAATGGGTGCCTCCACACATTATCAACAAAGCGTTGACTTATTATCCGACTAACCTAATCTGGATGTCATGGTACGATACTTGGATACTGCAGCGATAACAAGCGAGATAGCGAAGATGATCAAGAAGGCGGAAGAGTATGTCTACATCGTCAGTCCGTATCTGAAAATATTTGACAGATATAAGCGCTCCATAGAGGACAACGACCAAAGAAGGATCGATACAAAGATCATCTACGGCAAGAGCAACCTCCAACCAGGAGAGTCGGACTGGATCAACTCGCTGAAGAACGCCAGCCTGTACTACTGCGAGAACCTGCATGCCAAGTGCTATGCCAATGAACGTACGCTGATCATCACTTCGATGAATCTGTACGATTTCTCGCAGATCAACAACTAGGAGATGGGCCTGGCGGTCGATAAAGATGAGGACCCATCGTTGTTCGAAGAGATCATGAAAGATGTCCGCATGATCATGAGGCAGAGCAAAAATGTCGAAGTATCGGTACGCACCGTGCCGAAAGAAGAAGCAAACAAGACTGATGGAGCAGACGGTTTCTGTATCCGTTGCGGTAAGAATATAAAACTAGACCCGTCCAAGCCCTACTGTGCCGACGATTTCATTACGTGGTCGAAGTATTCCGATGCTACTTACGTGGAGAAGAACGGCGTATGCCACATTTGCGGAAAACCGAATTCTTCATCGCTTGACAGACCTGTGTGCAGAGACTGCTACTCGAAAAACAAGGAGTTGTTCAAGAAGAAATGATGTCCGATATAATGGGGGGATCCTCCATTATATAATCGGTTGCTTAAGCGTAAATCGCGCTTCTGCCGACGATTGATTCGAATTCCTGAATATGTGGTCGGGCATGTAGGTGTGCGGAGCGCCTTCTTACACAGTCTGAACGGAGTTCAGATCAAGAAACAAGGGAGCAAAGAGCGCCTTCCTGAGTTTCTATGATTGACGATCGATTATGCGCATCCTGAGAAATTCCCCTGCCCTTGGACAGAAAGTTGAAGGGCCGGACGATTGTCTTGATATCTTAAGCGATTATGAACAATCGTAAAAACGATAATCTGAAAACAATACCGAACAAAACACATAAAATGAATGAATATCTTACCACATGAATCTGAGAACAATAAATTCCCAGTACACTATTTGAATCGATTCTTGTTCTTTAAATACTATTAAATTAAAAAAGTAACAAAGATGCAGTACAGTTCAAAATAGTAACCAAACCTAAAAAACAAAGGACGATTCATTGTGACTTCGATGGGGATATCATTAAATACTATTCGTATAAAAAATGTCAGATCAATAAGAGATATACAATTTGAACTCGGAAATAATACAGTATTGTTCGGACATAATAACGGGGGAAAATCAAACTTCCTTTATGCAATTACACTTGCACTTGAAAAAGCTCGTTTTGAAAAAGAAGATCTTTTCTTTTCGGATGAAGAACCATATTCTGAAGAAAGAGAGGCAAGCGTGGATCTCTTTTTTGTACCGGTAGATGAAAATGGACACAGATGTGGCATGTTCAATGATGATTGGAGTGCATTACTTGGATGCTTAATTGGGATTGATGATAATGGCTCTCAATTTTTCGGTTTACATACAACTCTATCATATGACAAAGATATCAATGGATATAGAAAGATCAGAAGAAATATCTCTTTGTGGACTGACAAACCACAACTAAATTCACAAAGAATTCCAGAAAAAGTCATGGATTGTTTTGATTGCACATACATGGATGCTCAGAGGGACATATCGCTAGACATTACAGATCGGCAGTCCTTTTGGAACAAGAGAATTTCAAATATGAACATGCCTGATGAATTGAAAACAAGATATTGTGAAACTGTTCGTGAACTGAATAGAGAAATAATCGATAACAACCCAATTCTGACAGATGTGCGTAATAATTTAGATTCAATAATTCCCGATGGAACAATATCGATGCATCTTATACCAGAAGATGTTAACAAATTACATCGTGGATTAGAAATAGGAATCGATGATGGAGCGGGAATTATTTCTATTTCAAACATGGGTTTAGGCACTCGCAATCTTGCAGTACTATCATCCATAAGAACAATAATCAATTCGGATCTTGAAAAAATAAAAACCAAATACTGTATTTTTTTAGCAGAAGAACCTGAATCACACCTCCACCCATCTCTTCAGAAGTCACTAGTGAAAGAATTTAAAAAAATGTCTGCACAAACAATTATTACGACACACTCGCCGTTTTTTATTTCGAAATCGGATATAACGGATCTAGTATGTTGCAATCATAGCAAAGATGGCTCGAAATACACAAGCTTAAAGGGTAACAATTTTTCAGATAAAGAATCCAAATTATTGAATCGTGTCTTTATCGAAAGAAGGGCTGAAGCACTCTTTTCCGACCTCATTATTCTATCCGAGGGAAAAACAGAATTATTAGCACTCCCAAAATATTTTGAAAGTTACTTTGGAAAAACTACTGATGAAATGAATGTGAGTGTTATAGATGTGGGGGGCTCTAGCGATTATAAACCACTCCTTATCGCATGTAACGCATTTAAAATAAAGTGGATTATTTTTTCAGATGGGGAGGAGAAAACTATTAAGTCACTGTCTAATGAAATAAATAGTGTCTTTGGAAAAGGAAATTTTGATCAAATGATAAAAGAAAAAATCTTCATAATACCGGATGGACATTGTTATGAAGATCTTTTAATTGCAGAAGGTTGTGCAGAAATCATTGAAACGACACTTTCAACAGGAAAATATAAAAATCGTTTCAAGAACCAAAAGAATGATAAGAAAAATAAAAACCCGGATTTAAGCAACGATGAGCTACTTTCACTAATTTTGAAAATGGAAGATAATAAAACAGAATATGCAACACCTACAGCGAAAGCAATTTCCGACGCAAAAAAAATACCCCAGGTTATTAAAGATATGCTACTAATGGTGAAAAAAATAATCGGGGATACAATATGATTTTATCTGAAAAACAATTAGAAGTAGTAAAATCCAAAGAAAAACATATTGTTGTAGCAGCTGGGGCGGGCAGTGGAAAAACCACAGTGTTGATTGAACATGCTATGAATATGATTAACGATAAACCCATTAACTCCAAAATCCTCGTATTGACTTTCAGCAATAAAGCGGCAAATGAATTGGATGAAAAAGCAAAGGAAAAAATCACTGATTATCAAGAACATCTATTCATAGGAACAATACACAATTTCTGTTCGGATATGATAAGCAGATATGGCCACACAGTTGGTATAAGTCCTGATTTTCAAATCTTTGAATCCAATGATGAAAGATTAGAGGTGTTTACAGACGCAATTGATAACTTTCCAGATTTGAAAAAAAATATATCTTCAACCTCTAAGCCTGAAAGGACAATTCGGGAATTATTCGATAAAATGGGAATGATGAAAAGAAATACGATTGATTCTAACACTATTCCCGAAAGCCATCAACAACTATTTGAAGAATATAATGATTTGATGATCTCTCAAAATGCCATCGATTTTGATGACATATTAAGCATTGCATACAAGATTATTACTGAAGTAAAAACAGTATTGAGAATATATCAGAAAAGTTTCGTTGCAGTATGCGTTGATGAAGCTCAGGATTTAAATGACATTCAATATGAAATAATAAAAACACTTGTCGGAGACAGCGGATCATTATTTTTAGTTGGTGACCCAAATCAAGCGATATATGGTTTTAACGGTTCATCATCAAAATTTATGTTGAGTATTGTAAAAAATGATTTTCCAGAAATAAAAAATTACACACTCTATGAAAATTATCGTTCATCGAGAGAAGTATTGAATGCTGCAAAAAGACTTGAACCTCAATTTTCTTTGAACGGACAGACTCCGATTAATGGAGAATTTAATATTAAGTGCTTTGAAGACGATATGATTGAAGCCAATGAAATAACTGCAGCAATCAAAAAAATTCTAACCTATGGACATCCAGACATTGATAATCCGTTAAATCCAAATCAAATATGCGTATTGGCTAGAAACAGATACGTATTAGATAATATTTACGAAATATTAAAAGACAATAATATTGAATGTACTATCAAAGTACCGAATTCTGGATTCTCGTTTGAATCTCCTTTTTTTGAAGCGTTTATGCTTGGGTTAAGACTGATATTGAATGAAAAAGATCAGATTCATTTAAACAAATTGATTCGAATCGTACAATGTTCTCCAAATGCCAAGATTGATGAAATATTGAGTGGTGCTGCAAACACTAATTTTAAAGGCTATAAAATATTGGCTTTAACATGGATTACAATTAGAAGAGAATACATATCAAACGATTTTAATATAACCTCTTTTGAAACAATAGACGATTATTGTAATGATGAAAATAATTTTTCTGACGAAAATGAAAAGTTTATGATTACGAAAGAATTTCTTGACTTGAAAAATCGTTTAAAAACATATATGAGCAACACTGTAGTGAATGAACGTAATTTGAGCGATTTGCTTAGATCGATGTCACTTGGAACACTGAATGCCTCTTCGGAAAAAGGCATCATCCTCTCAACAATGCATATGTCAAAAGGTCTAGAATATGAAGTGGTATTCATCATATCTGTAAACGAAGGAATAATGCCGGACTACAGATCGATTGATGAGACATCGATTTCCGAAGAGAAACACAATCTTTTCGTCTCTATTACAAGAGCAAAAAGATTGTGTTATATGTCATATATCAACAAAAGAAATACAAAATGGGGTTTAAAACCACAGAAACAATCACGTTTCATTACTATGTATTTCTCCGATTATCTAAAAGATCTCTGATGAGTATCATTGACTATCTAATGACATACACTCTGGCACGAGCCCCTCTCTTAATTCTCCAGTTTCTAAATCATGATATACCGAAATTCCCGAATCATGATACTACGTAATGTAGTTCCATTTTTTGAGCCTGAGCTCGACAGATGATTCTGATTTCGGAAGAATTTGACACTTGGCATCCGATGATCGCTTGACTTTTTCCACAATATTTTTCGTGTCGTTATCGGTCTCCCGGGGGGGCTTTCAGCCCTCGGAGACACCGGAAACGACCACCACATCCCCAAGAATGCATGAATTCAATGGCTCGAAGTCGAATGGATGCGCCTGACAGCCTGCTTTTTGTCGTACATTCTGAGCCGAAGGGATTTTGTTGTCACAAACAAAACGATTCGTTCAGGACGCTTCTATTTTACATCCAGCACTACAGCGGGATCAAAACTTTGCATCAGCTCCTATCGAGCTCAGGATGCAACATCCATAAATCAATGTTTTATCGGCCTCTGTGTAGAGATGTATAGAGCATCCGCGAAGGGTATCGTCGTTGCTGTTGCGGATTATGCTTGCTGGAGTGAAAACCCGCAACGACGATTCTGTAAATTCATCATCATTGCGGATACTTTTCACTTAGACGTATTTGTAATGCAGATCAACATTTGTAATACATCTCAATGTATGAGTATGCCCTGGCAACAACCTCTTCATCCTTTATCTTGTACTTTATCCATATGATCTTACGAAGATTCCTTTTCACACTACGTCTTCCCTCAATGGTATCTTGCCAACCAGCAAATCTTACTTCCTTCACAACACCATCAATTTCATTCACGATATTCTCGACGATGATTGGCGTATTCTCATTCTTTACCTCGGTAAAGAGTTCTGTCAACGCAGCTTTGGCCCTTTCCTGCTCATCCATCGATTCGATCTTCTGTTCTGCTTCCAAAACATCTCTTGCCAATTGAAGCAGGTTCTTGAGAAAATCAAGACTATTGACCTGATTGAGCTCGTGTGCCAATCTAAGCTCTTCCAATTTTTGACCCAGAGTTATGAATTCGGGTTCAGAAGAATGCTTTCTCAATCTGGTTACTAGCTTGATCTCGACCTGGCGAGAAGCACCTTCTACTCCATGATCTATTATCAATTGCTCGATTATCACTTCATCTACGACAAATGCTTCCAGATCATCCTTTATCTCGACTTCGATGTTATTGTGAATTAATTCAATGGTCTTATTTCCCAATGATTGCCAGACTATCTTGCCGATTGGTGATGCAGGCTTCAGTGAAATATACACTGCAGATAGCCATTTATAATCACTGATAAACTCATGAAGCATCGGATCCGGAGATAACACCTCCCAAACCCTATGCAACGAAAGATAACTCTTCCCGAATTCATCCTTGAGATCCATATCCCTCATACGGTCTTGTGCCTGTTCGAGTGATTTGTATTCTACCTTAGATTTATCGATTCCATCAAAATATTGAAGACATCTGTTAACAAGAATGGGCAACTGAATCTTCAATTCATCGATATTGATAATCACCCTGTTGCCATCACCGTAGTCAAATGCACTGCCAACTCTTTCGAACAACCCCAGATAATCAACAATGACCCCATGTGTCTTGTTCGGAGTGTAGACGCGATTTGTACGGCACACGGCCTGCAACAATGTGTGCTCCTTCAAGGGCTTGTCGAGATACATCGTCTGAAGAATTTTTGCATCGAAACCTGTTATGAGCCTCGATGTGACGATCAGTATCTTTAACGGATCCCCAGGATTCTTAAAACGGTCGCGAACCTTTACCTCTTCATCTTTGCTCAGCCTGAACTCTTTGAAATCATCATTCTTACTGGCAGTATGCATGACAATCTGCAAATTCTCCGATGAAAAGTATTTCAAAAGCTCCCGGTAATAGAGAACACAACATTCCCTGTCGTATGTGACGACCAATGCTTTGAATCCATTCGGTTCAACCTTTGTTTTGAAATGATTTGCAATGTGTGCACATACATCAGTCAACCTCTGAGGTGTCGTGATGAATGTCTTCAATTTGGAGGCTCTCTTCTTTAGAGCTTCTTTCTCCTCATCATCAAGATCCTCAGTCATAGCATCAAATTCTTTATCGATCGCATCCTGATCGATATGCAATTTGACATTTACGGGCTCGAAACTCAAAGGAAGTGTGGCATGATCTCTTACAGAATCTGTGAAAGAATACTTACTAAGATATCCACCTTCGTCTTCACTAGATCCGAACAGATCGAATGTGTTCTTAGCTGTCTTGTTGATCGGCGTCCCAGTGAGTCCGAAGAAGAAGGCATTCGGCAAACCTGTGCGCATTTGAATTCCAAGATTGCCATACTGAGTGCGGTGTGCCTCGTCAACCATAACTATGATATTGTCTCTCGAATTGAGATTTGGCGTTATGTCCTTGAACTTGTGGATAGTGGTTATGAAGATCTTCTTCATATCGCCACCTAAGACAGTTTTGAGATCACTGATAGAATCAACATTGTATGTATTCGGAATACCAGACACAGCGAATGTGCCAGTAATCTGTGAATCCAATTCCACCCTGTCGACAATGACTATCACAGTAGGATTCTTCAGCTCAGGATCTATCCTTAATTTCTGAGCAGCGAAAACCATTAACAATGACTTTCCGGAACCCTGAAAATGCCAAATCAATCCTTTCTTGGGATGACCTGTTCTGACTCTTTCCACGATGGCATTGGCACCTTCGACTTGTTGATAACGTGGAACGATCTTTATCCTGCGATAATTGTCATCGTTCGCAAAGAGCATGTAATTTTTGATGATGTCGATGAACAATGGTTTGTCAAACAAAGAAGAAACTGCGCGCGAGACATCCTTCAATGTACCTTCGTTGGATGCACAGCCATAATTCCATGGCCCCCACATCTCAGCCTTCATACCTATTGCACCATAGCGGAAGAATTTCCCTTCCGTTGCAAAGTTAAGAACATTCGGTGTGAAGAACGAAGCTGCATCGGATCTTTCATAATCTTCGATGTCCAGTGCCCCATCTACCCAACTGATTGATGGGCGGGTGGGTGTCTTGCATTCACCAACCACTACTGGCATACCATTGATGTAGAGAACAATATCGAATCTCTTTCCGCCATCCTTGGAATGAAGGGGGAACATGACCTGATGTGAGACGATGAATTGATTGTTCTCGGGATTGTCATAATCTATCAATCTGACTGTGACATGCTCTCCGTTTTTACCGAACGGCATACTCTGTTCATTGAGCATCCATGACACAAACCGTTCATTGGCAACGACAAGACCTCCACTATAGCTGCTTGAAATAATCGCACGTAATTTGCTTACAACTTCGTCTGCATATTGCGGATTACGTTCTATGGAGGGATTCAACTTCATCAAAGAGTTTACCAGATCGGTTTCGTTCAAAACATCCGAGTATTCCCTGTGTGATTGTAATTCATCTGGTTTAACGTAAGTCCAACCGATATTTTGCAATGCATCAATAAGCATCGCTTCCGTCGTAGTATCTTCATCACCCATTATTGTCTATCAATGCTCGTATTGTCAACTGTTGTCTAATATGTTTTGTTGTTATTAGGGTGTTGCAACAACGAAATTTCGATTTATCGACCTGTTTGACGAAGTCTGCAAATTGGTTTTGAAGTTCGGTCGGCGGTAGTGGCAACGGGAATTTCCTGAATGTATTCATCGATACACGTGGCATTTTTGTCCCAGCAACAGCAGAAGTGAATTTTTGAACGAATGAATCTGACATCAATGCTCTAGCAAGATATATGCGATTCAAAATTGATACATCGGGAAGTAATGGAATCAACTCACTCGTTCCAAATCCGGATTCGTCTGGCATAACTACCTTATTTAAATATGGCCTTAGTTTTGAATAGAGAACATGATCCGCCGAGAAGGAAATGGTAGATCCGCTTAATTCTTCTGATGAAACGTAGTTTTTGAACAATACGATGCCTGTGTTTGCTTCTATTGCATCTAAATTCAACAACCAATTATGTTCTTCATCTGATGTGTTTTCTCCGTTTGTTGAAGGGGCTGCTTTTGATATTTCTTTTGTTGGCCAACACATTGGATTGGAAACGATATCCCCAAACATCTCGATAAATCTAGATTTGAAATTCATCCGATGTACTTCCGATGAGAGTTCTTCACATTCGTTTGGCTCACCATAGCATACTCAAGTGTAGTGTCGATTTTCTGATGACCGAGCAGAACCTGAACCTGTTCGATTGGCATACCCTTGTCAATTGCACGGGTTGCCAATGTTCTCCTGAATTTATGCGGGTGAACATGCGTCATATTCAGATCATTGCCAATTTTTTTTAACCTTGTCTCGACGCCACTGATCTTTAGACTTTTGTAAGGCTTAGATAAAGAAACAAACAATGATGGGTTCGAATCATTTCTCGAATTGAGATAGTTCGATAAATGAACCTTCGTTCTAGCATCAAAATATACTAACCGTTCTTTATCCCCTTTTCCTATGACGATACACTCCCTATTCTGAAAATCGATATCGGTGCGTTTTAAATTCACCAACTCTCCAACACGCATGCCTGTTGAAGATAATAGATCAATCATAGCCAGATCTCTTAAGTTACAACAATCATCCCTAAGTAATTCAAGCATTTCATCAGTATATATTTCTTTAACAGTCTTGGTCGTTTTTACCTTCTTTATCCTCCGCACTGGACTTTTGATTATGTAATCCTCATCTTCCAACCAGGCATAGAATGAAGATAAGATCCTCCGGATATTATCGATGGTTACCTTACTCACGTTCCTTTCACCCTGATAACCGGCAAGAAAACGTCTCAAGTCATTTGTTGTGATTGTCGATATTGGTTTTCCGATCCTTGTGGTCACAAGTGTTATCGTTGAAGAATAATACCGTATTGTCTTTTCAGAACAGCCCTCAATTCTTTTTGATGCAATGAATGTGTCAATCAGCCTAGAGTCAGAAAGATCAGAAAAATCATATGATTTCGTTTCTTCGAACAAACAATCAGACAATACTTTGTGTAAATTGTTTAATTGGTGGTCATTTAGAAATGATGAACACCTTTGCTCGATATTGTTGATGGTATTTTGATCCATTTGTATCAAAACGCCATCAACAATAGGTTTGTTTAGATATCACGGCTCTTGAAAAATACTGTTTATGATTGTTTTTTGAAGTTTTTTAGTATTATCGATGTGCTGCTGCAATTCAAATTTCGATTTATCGACCTGTTGAACAAACGTTGCGAATTTATTTTGAAGTTCAAAAGGGGGTACAGGAATCTTTAGTTTGTTTATCTCCCTAGCAGAAAGATGCTTTACAGTTGTTGAAGAAGTGTTTCTTTGAATATTTTCGAGTTCGGGATTGATATAATGCAACAAGAAGATGTCGTCAATTATACCATTTTTTCCACTCATCTTGCAAGTACGCTGATTTAACAAAGCCTTACCAGAATCCCACATTTTGGCACAGAAATCTCCATCCATACCAACAAGCAGTGCTCCATTTTCGATAATGTACTGTTCATCCACCTTTTCAGTAGTGTATGTTCCTGAAAAACCAGAATTGATATCTCTAATGCGTATTAGTGGCACCCCATCCTCATCTTCATTAAAAAGATCGGAATTGAATGGGAAACCATAAAGAACATCACAACAGTCGTTAAATGGCATTAAATCCCATTTTTCGGAATAATCAACTCTGGTTCCAAACATCTCGATAAATCTAGATTTGATTAACAGATTGAGATTAATTATTTGCCGTTCTAGGATATTTAAGTACTGTTGTGTTTTCCATACTAATACAGAATACTTTTCTTGCAATTCACGAGATGGCAGATTGAAAGAATAATTTCCCAATGTCCCCCATTTTATAAACGGATTTACAGAACCAGACTGATTACTTATCAAGTATGACCAAAATTGATCGCTTTGCATTATTATGGGGATAAAATTCTGCTTTAGAACAGTTTCATCTTTTGTCCTTATGACGAATGTAGCAATGGAACAAATGCCATCAATATTTGATTGCCCCGCTTTACGCAATCTTGGGTTTTTTGTCATGAATAGAACATCACCTTTTTCAAACGGAAAATGAAATTGATAGCCTAAATCTTCATTTTTTATTACACCGTATGACTTTACCTCCAGATTACTAGATGTGAAATGCTCCCCACCAACATAATATTCTCTCGATGTTGTAAGGCGATCTTCATTGCCCAATATCTTCTTAACAACATCTCCAAATAGTACCTCAGTCATCAATTACCACCCAAAAACTGACTTATTTCTTCATAACATTTAATGGAGCTTGCAACCCATAATTCATATTGTTCTCCGAGTGATAATTCATTAATTTTACCTTTAGACTCTACATAAAGTGATATTAATAGTTTTGATTCATTACTTAGTAACGTTTCATTATCTACAACCTTTGTCAGACCAGAAACATCATATTTATTGACATATGCATCCTTTATCAACTGAATATTCGAATCTGAAAGATTATTGTGCGTTCCATCTTTGACATATAAATTTTTTGCTTGAATAAATTTGATCTTACCTTGCATCTCGGGGGTTTTGCGCATACGGCAAATCACAATGCACGCTTCCATAGGAGAGTTATAAAAAAGACCTTTGGCTGCACCGATTATACATTCTATTAAATCCGATTCGATTAATTTTTTACGAAGATTACTTTCATCTTGACGGAAAAGTATCCCATGTGGGAATAGAATAGCACAGCGCCCTGTGTTCGGATTCATGCTTTTTAGAATATGCTGGAAGAATGCGAAATCGGCTTTACCTTGCGGTGGAGTTCCTAGAAAATTTCTCCCATACGGATCGTTCTCAAACTTCTCCCTGTTCCACTCCTTGATGGAATATGGGGGATTCGCCAGTACGATATCAAACACTTGAAGCTCATTATTCTTGACGAAATATGGATTTTGAAGCGTATCTCCCTGAACAATCTTGAATTCACGAATATCATGAAGAAAGAGATTCATCTTTCCTATCGATGCCGTCAGCGGAGTGAGTTCCTGACCATATAATTTCACAGAGCGCCATTCTTCTCCGTGATCCCTCAGATATGCTACTGAAGATATCAACATGCCTGCACTCCCGCAGGTTGGGTCATAAATGGATTCGCCAGGCTTTGGCTGAAGGAGTTCGGTCATCAATTGCACAATGGTACGATTGGTATAGAATTCCTGAGCAGTGTGCCCGCTATCGTCGGCAAATCTGCCTACAAGGTATTCGTATCCGAGGCCGAGCTCATCTGCCGGACAATTCTCGTTTGACAATACAACCGTGGAGAAATGTTCGATGAGATCCTTGAGAAGATCGTCAGGAAGACGTGACTTGTTGGTCCATGCCGCATCGCCGAAAATACCTGACAGATCTCTGTTCTCGGACTCGATCTTCTTCAATGCATGCGTTATCGCTATGCCTATGTCGGATGGCGTATCGCGGATGGTGTTCCAATGTGCCTCTGGAGATATTACGAACTTATGATTATCCCTGTTCGCAGCATACTCAACGTCATTATCGGATTCTTCCAATGCTGCCTTGTACTCCTCATCATACACATCGCAGATGCGTTTGTAGAATATCAGTGGAAACAGATAGTTCTTGTAACTGCCTGCACCCATCTTCCCTCTCAGGATTACGGCCCCATCCCACAGATATTTCTCCAATTCAGGTATGGTTATCTCACTCATCGAGGAAACCTCCTTCTTTGATCATCCGGATTATTTCCGATTCTAGCCTTTTTGTCTCCTCGACATTACGCTTCAGTTCTTCCAACACTTCTGCATATGGCGGCGTATCATCTACGAACACTATTGTGACATATTTTGATACATTGAGCTCAAATGTCTCTTGATCGATTTCAGTCAAAAGAACATCTTTACTGATCTCGCTTACTTCATCATCCCTTGTAAGATAATCAAAGATCTGACAGACGTGCTCATCCAACATGAAATTCTGTGCACGGCCTTTCTTGAATATCTGTGATGCATCCACAAAACGTACCGTTGAATCGGATTTACCGTTCCTGAAGAACAATATGCACGGTGCAAGCTGTGTCCCATAGAAGAGATTCCCCGCCAATTGGACGATTGCTTCCAGTTTATTCGCATCCAACATCTTCTTGCGAAGATCCTTAAATTCTTTCTTGAACAGAACCCCTTGTGGAAGAATGACTCCCATTCGCCCATGAACAGTATCCATTGACGCTATCATGTGTTGCAACCATGCGAAATCGCCATTCTTATCCGACGGAGTTCCATAGATGTTCCTCCCATACGGATCGCTAGCCCACTTCTCGGCACCCCATTTCTCCAAAGAGAACGGCGGATTTGCCACGACACAATCGAAGGTCTGCAGCATGCCATTGTTCAAGAACAGCGGGTTCCTAAGTGTATCACCTCTCGCAATATGGAAATCATTACAACCGTGTAAGAACAAGTTCATCCTAGCAATGGATGCAGTCGTCAAATTGCTTTCCTGTCCATAGAGCTTACCTAGAACCAGCTTACTGTCTTCGACATGGTTCATCGATTCTATCAGCATGCCCCCGGTTCCGCATGCAGGGTCATAGATCGATTCACCGGCTTTCGGATCCAGGAACATGATCATCAGCTTCACAACAGCCCTCGGAGTATAGAACTCTCCTGCGCTTTCCTTTGTGTCGTCGGCAAATTTCTTGATCAGATACTCATAAGCCTGTCCCATCACATCTGCAGAGACGGATTTATTGTCAAGTTTGATCATTGAAAGGTGTTCCACGAGATTGATCAGATTCTCATCAGGAAGTTTCTCTTTGTTCGTCCATGATGCTTCGTCAAAATCGCTGAATATACCATACAGGGTCTTTGGATTCGAAGATTCGATTTTCCTCATCGACCGATGTATCTTCGATCCGACGTCGAACGTAGTCTCTCTGATATCGGACCAGTGACATCCCTGCGGTATCTGGAATCTGTGCGAATCGGACATCTTTGCATATTCTTCATCGTTGTCGGATTCTTCCATCGCCTCTTTGTACTCTTCATCGTAAACGTCGGAGATCCTCTTCATGAACATCAGTGGGAAAAGATATGTCTTATACTCGTCAGCAGTGACTCCACATCCACGGAGGATATTGCAACTCTGATAGAGGTGATTGTACAATGCCAAACCGGCATCATCTACTTGTTCTACCTTTGGTTTCTTCGCTTTTGACATGATTATCCCAACAAATATTTTCACTTGGTAATACGGTATAAATTGTTTGATAGCACAGATGCATTAGCCAAACAATCAACTTTCAAATTGTTTGCATAGATATTTGCATGAACAATGTAAAACCGTTCTTCATCTTCAATTTCATCTCTATATACTACGTTGTACAAGAAATGATTCTTTTTTTGTTAATAATTTACAACGAGCCCAATCACTATTGTCGTTTTGTTTTTCATCGTGATTAAAGTAAATCATCTTTTCATATATGTAACCACATTCATTTCCGCCAAGATCGTTACACACAGAATGAACTAATCATTTACTCCTGCAGTTCAAAGTTTCATCATCCAATACTTCATCGTAATCGATAACGTTCACGTCACGCGCTTTGATGCTCTTGTTGACCCTCGATATGAACGTCCTGAAATCTCCGTTCTTCGCCAATTTGGAAACGACCTCTTCATCAAGACTTAGTCTGACCTTGGACGGGAATAGTATTTCCGACTGCGCGACATTCTCCAGATCGAGCTTGATCACACCTATCCCAAAAGAACTGTTCAATGAACGTAATTCTTCGACGGCATCATCATCGATATTCTTTGCAACGAGATATCCCTCGTTTGCCCAGGATGAATTTGAGATTGCTTGGAAATAAAATTGTCTGACATCCGACGTCGTTATACTCAATTTGAGCTCGAAGGAGTATATTCTCACCGAATTCTGCTTAAGGTTCTCAAACAACTCATATGCAGTGGAGTCGTAATCATCTTCAAACGGATAATGCACCCCCACAATATCTGGATACATCCACTGGTTCTGCTTCAAATACTTGGATGATGCGGTACCTTCGCGGATCGTCTTTGAATAACAATAGAAATGCGGATCGTTCTTCACGAACGACACCAAGTATGGGTGAAGGCCCTTCTCTTTGATTCCGCTTTTTTCAACGACTGCTTCTTCGGTGCTTTCCTTGAATGTTTCACCTTTCAGATAGAAACGTGTTGGTTTCCTGCTTTCGATGCAGAATTGTGTGGTTTCGGGCCTTTTACTGATATCATCATAGATCTGTGCACCCAATGTTCTCCATGGTGTTTTACCTTTCACAGACGTATCTTCGTCCAACCCATTCTTCACTGCGTAATTCCACAGTTCTTCTGGTGTCATTGGTGAACGTGTACGCCTTAAAATCTCTGCTGAAAGCTCTTTACCAGTAAGCATAATAAAACTGTATATGACTGGGCATTTTACAATGTTCGTAAAATGAAACTTGAATCAAATCCTAACATCTGCTTCACAATTGTTTTTCAACCTAATCTCCCGGATTGAGTATACCTAGGTATACTGACCATCACGCTCGTTTTACAATCTGGCTCACTTTTTCATTGTCATCCTGTTTATATACTGTTATTTCACAATAACATAGATATACTTATAATATATATCTATTCAACTGTATACATATGAGCCTCGTCCGCCTGAACAAGAACAGCATAAACTACGTCTAAGAGAGCGAAAGCTATTGAAATCCTGAGAAGAAAAGACCTGAATGTAGGAGAAAGATTATAGGTAATGTGGACCCGGGGCCGGCAAGATCATACCCGACCGCAGATACACCAAACCCGACGGACAATATACCGTGACCATGGAGATCAGCACGCTCATGCTGTTCAACTCCATCGCGGAAAGGATCGGACTGAGGAAGAAACTCTGCGCAGCGTTCCAAAAAGATGCGGATGCGATACTCACATGCGCATATTACGTCCTGAGTGAAGGAAATGCCCTGAGCGGATGCGAACAGTGGTCCGCATGTGTGTTGAACCCGGTCGGAGGGAGGTTCGGCGACCAGAGGGTATCTGAACTGCTGAGGCGTCTGACAAGAGACAGGCAGATAATCTTCTTCAGGGAATGGGTGAGGACGATCTCCGAAGAGGATAATATCTTGCGCTCGACATAACATCGATATCGTCGTACAACCAGGAAATCACCGCCGTACGTTCCGGATACAACCGCGACCATGAGAACCTGGAACAGATAAACCTGGCATTGATGGTCGGTTCCAAGACCTACCGTCCGGTGTTCTACTGCATACTGCCGGAGAACATCAACGACCGTGCATCATTCAGGCGTTTCCTGTCCACTCTGGATGATTCCCTCGGTAACGATGGATACAAGATTGTCATGGACGAGGGGTTCTGCAACAAGGCGAACATCACACTGATGTACGACATGAAACTGAAGTTCACCATATCCCTGACGAAATCGCTGAGCTTCGCGTCTGATGCCATAGACGAGGTCGCCGATACCATCGAATCGTTCTCCAATTATCATCAGATAATTGGCAGCAATGTGTTCCTCACCACCTCGCTCAAGGATTGGGGCGGACACAGATGTTACACACACGTCTATTACGACGAGACCAAACGCTACAACGACCGCAAGAGGTTCATGGACCGCCTGGACAAATGCAGGGCGCTGCTGGAGAAGAACGAGACGCTGCCTGAATTCGAAGTACCGTTCGCAGAAATATACTTCACGATCAATGAGACGCCGAAACGCGGAAGTAAGGTCATACCGAACGAGACATGATACGCGAATACAGGAACAGACGTGCCGGATTCCTCGTGCTGATATCCAATCACGAGAATGACCCTGTGAAGGCGTTGGAGATCTACAGGTGCAAGGAAACCGCAGAATTATCATTCGACGACATGAAGAACAACCAGGACTTTAACAGGCTGAGGGTGGCCACAGAACAGGCGATGGACGGCAGGGCTTTCATTCAATTCGTCGCATTATGCATATCGTTGGAACTGAAACACGTGATATATTCCAACGACGATTTGAAGAACCGCACCGAACGGGAGATCATCGACGAGATGAAACTGCTACGGGCGACCAAGATAGAAGGAAGACACAACCCCATTCGTACGGAGCTCACCAAACTGCACAAGCTCGTCCTGAAGGCGTTCCTGATCCCCGAGTATGCGGACATCGAAATGCCTGCGGCTGACGAACCCCAGATCGGACCCGACGACTGAACCTAGGTATACTCGGCCGGGAGATTAGGATTTATCACACTATGTTGTCCGATCCACCATATGCGGGCTTTTGAAATCAGTTATGATCATGTTCAATGGTTGACACACACATTGGAGGCATTATTGCGATTATCCAAGGGCCATTACACTTTTTATTGTGCTGACATTATCATCGATTTCACTTCTTTTTTTGAATAATTATTTACATCGCTGACGAAGCTCTGTATTATCTTCTTCACTATGCCAGGCTGCTCATTATAGATCATATGTCCTGATGCTGGCACGATTGCTAGCTGAGCGCGAGGGAACATATCCTGATATTTCTTCATGGTCTCGGTACGGACGGTGTCTCTATCGCCAGATATCAGCAGGACCGGAACGTCGATTTTACCAAGTTCCTTCGTTAGATCGAAGTTCTTGAGCCTTCCACAACATAGCAGCTCGCTGTTGCCCCACATGATCCTGTAGACCTCTGGTTGAAATCCGAACACCAGACGATAAATTATGCTCGAATCGCCTCTCGTGAAGTAATAATGTTGAAAATAAGGAATCAACGCTCTTCTGTATCCATTCGAGTAAAGTCCGTTTTTTTCAAATTGCATAAGAGTGGCCCTGTCCGGATTCGGCAAAAGCGAGAGATTGACCATCTGATCATCTTCCCACATGGGCGTGCTTAGGAACGGAGATGACAATATTATGGCCTTAATGCCCTCCACTCCTTTGATGGATGCATAGGCAGTCGCCAGTCCGGCGCCCCAGCACATGCCCAGGAGGATCACAGTATCCAATTTGTTTTCGACTATTACATCTTCCAATTGATTCACAAAGGTCTCTACGCTATATTTGTCGATATCATCAAACTTATCAGAGCCGCCACAGCCGAATTGGTCATAGAAATACATGGGACTCTTTATTCCCAAGAGATTGGACAATATGGGGTCCGAGGAGAAACCAGGCCCTCCGTGAAGAACAACTATCGGAATTCCTTTACCATTAGGATTTTTGATATAACAACATGTTTTACCTCCCTCCGTATCAATTATTTTTGTTATTGTATTGTCCAATCAATCACCAGTTCTAAATTTTAATTTGAGTATTTTGTAATTCGTCAACTTCATCAGCAGTATATCAATAGGGTATATGTCATCTGTCCGAGGAGGCCCGTCAATCATCATCGTCTTCATCGATTACGTCATTGTTTTTTCGGTCGATATTTTTTGAAAGAGTGATGAAATCGCGGTTCGCTGGAACAGCGAGGGGCGATCTGAAGTATAATTCCTGCAATCCGTTTGTATTTTCTGAGTTCTGTAACATCTCCAAATTCTTCATCATCTCGACTACCGAACCGCGCATGAATAATATCATTTCTTCAGAGAAGTTTGCGAAAATATTCCGTATTATCTCCGAAATGCTAATCATAATCTCTGTTGCTAGTTTTTTCCCACTATCGGTCAAGAAGATTGAGTATTTTTTATTATTATCCTCTTTTCGGTCGTCGAACACGAATTTTTCTTCCCTTAGTTTCTTTACTACTCTGTTTGTATTGGCAGGATCCAGGTCCAGGTAATTTGAAAGTTCGACCATGGTCTGGCCGTCCTGGATATGCAGTGCCAGAAGATATATGGAATGAGAGCTTGTCAGCCCATATGGCTTTACAACATCCATCATATTCCTTCGCATTACCGCGTTTATCCTATCCAGGATTATGGGAAATGAAGCATTCCAATAAGTATCATCAGATGTGTCCATCATATCACTTTGTCATATTGTTCAATATTTTTTAACGCATCAATCGAAAAATCACCGTCCGAAGATAGGCGAATCAAATTCTGACTGATTATGGTCGAATACACAATAGTGTATCCTCATAATCGTGATATAATCAACAATATTTAACTTTATTAATTAACGTTCCTTATTTTTCTGAAGTAACACGATAAGATCTCAATGAGGGAGTTAAAAACACATATTAATATCAACTATGATGCTCAATTATCTTTCAGATCGTCAAGCGTGTAGTATTTCGCATCGAGCCTCCGCGACAGACTCTCGGGAACATCGTTCTTCGAATAACCAATGCCTGTGTCGATGACAATCCATTTCAGACCGGGCATGCGCATTTTATCCGCTAGCTCCAGGGCCTCATCGATAGGGTCTGCGCCTTCTCTTAGAGGTATATTGGCCCTCCCATCAGTTATGACTATGGCGTAGCATTCCTCCTCTGGGTGCTTCCTCGTGTAGCTAAGCATGTACTCGTATGTGAACATGAGGCCTTCCGAAAGCGGCGTCCTGTCTCCTATGCTCAGATTCGCCAACACTTCGGCCACCGATTCCACGTGTTTGGTAGGTGGCATGATCAACTCTGTATCACCCTCGCTGAATCTGACAATGCCGACCCGATCTCGTCTACTGTGCAGCTTCTCCAGCATAGACATGACGGACGCTTTCACGTTGGTCATTCTGCTCCCTATTATCAGAGATCCGCTGGCATCTATCACGAACAGGAGCGTCCTGCGTCTAAGTTCGTGCCTGACTCTGTTTCGGACGTCCTTCATTTCGATGATGACAGCCATATCAGAAGCGCTCTCTTTTTCTCTTCTATGCTGGAATGGTGCCGCCGCTCTCACCGTAGCGCCCACCGCCAGGTCCAGAATGCCACCCTGGTACTCTTCCTCGCCGACCGATTTCCCTCTGCTGTTCAGACTTCTGATAGACCTCCGCTCCGCATAGGTACCCTTGTCGATTTCCGCAATGACATCTATGGCATCAAAACTGTCGCCTACCCTCATGACGAGGTCCTCCTCGCTAACGATGATCGGATCGGCATCCGTGCCGAAGCAGGCAGCTTCATCGTCTGTTGCGTCTTCGTTTCCCTTTTCCCGATATGCATCGCTGCGTCTTATGACATCTATGAGCATGGACTCCCCTGTGTTCCCGTATTTGTCCTTTGATTCGCATTCCTCTTTAGTTCTATCCTTCGGACGTCTTTTCCTATGATAGATGCACATCAAAGCGGCCTTCTCGACGTCGGACTCCGAGACCTCCATCCTGCCGTCGAGCGCCGCCAGTGCGAGCGATACATTGATGGTGGCGAGCTCTCCGCGGTATCCCTGGACGCGATATTTCCTAGCGAGCATGGAAATTGCCCTCATGAGCATTGTTGGAATCGCGACTTTCGGTAATAAGGCCCTAGCCGCGCTGATATCAAGACGAATATCTATCTCTCCGATCCCGTTCGAAGGACCGAATAGGGACTGGCCGTCGCGATATGTGATATTTTCCTCCGCGATTCTTATTCTGATATCTGGGTCCTTCGGCCCGTAGACTTGAACGGACACGTCGAAGTCATCCATTATGGTCTGAGGTAGGGATGATTCCAATGGATTCATTGATGCAATCAGTACAGTGCCCATCAGGTATTCTGCGGATACGTTGTTCCTCTCCACTCTGACGACACCGTCATCCACAGAGCCCAGCAGCATCTTCAGCAACCTATGGTCCAACAATCCCGCATCGTCTAGATACAGGATGTTGCCGTCTGCCCGTATCAGGACGCTGTCGTTCAGGCGCACGGATCCATCTCTCAGAAGAGATTCGACGTCCAGGGACCCGAACAACTGTTCATCCGTCACATTGAGAGGTATGTTCACAACCTCCCTGTCGGTTATGCTGGCCACAGACCTTGCAAGAACAGTCTTGCCCGTTCCAGACGCCCCCTGTATCAGCAACGTTTTTATCTTGGGATTTACGAGCGCACATAGGATCGCCTCTTTGGCTGTGTGCATTTCGTGGATGCCCGAAAAAGGATGTCGGTTCAGAGGGTCGTCAGGCATCTTCTGAGCTCCTCCGTGTTGAATGAAGCCTCTTCGAACGAGCGCCTCTTCAGCCTGTGGGCAATGGCCATCTCGGCCACGGAATATATGTCTTCTTTAATGACCTCACATCTGTTCTGCAGGGCGGCGTTTGCTTTGGCGGCCCTGATGAGAGTGATGTCGGCTCTGTGTCCCTCTATACCGAAATTGAGGCACACAGCCACCGCGGACCTCATGCTTCTGTCGCTGATATCCACCTCTGGTAGCAGGTCTATTGCACGACGCACCAAATCGCGGAACTCTAATATCTCAGGCATGGCATCTTCTATATAACCTTCCGGGTCCGAATCGAACTCCAGCCTTCTCTTTATGACTTCCAGTCTGTGGTCGACATCCTCTTCTCCTCTGACCGTCACAGACAGCCCGAACCTGTCCAGCAGCTGAGGTCGCAGGCTGCCCTCCTCTGGATTCATGGTGCCAATAAGCACAAACCTGGAAGGGTGCGAGAATGACACGTCTTCCCTTTCTACATAGTTGACTCCCATGGCCGCCGAGTCCAACAAGAGGTCGACGATATGATCATCCAGAAGGTTCACTTCGTCCACGTATAGAACGTTCCTGTTGGCAGTTCCTAGCAGCCCAGGCTCAAACCTTCTTTCGCCTTTTTTGAGGATGTGTTCGATATCTATTGTCCCCGATACTCTATCTTCTGTCGCACTGAGGGGGAGTTCTACTACGCGGGTCTGATATCTTTCCGTGTTGATCTTCTCGCCATTGGAAACCCTAGACTGGCACTGTGTGCACATCCTCTTAGGATGATCCGGGTCGCAGTGGAATACACATCCTTCCACGGACGCGACCGATGGTAGTATATGTGCTATGGATCTCACAATTGTGGACTTGGCGGCCCCCTTCTCACCTCTTATTAGCACGCCCCCTATCGCTGGGTCCACTATGTTTAACAAGAGGGCTTTCTTCATTTCCTCCTGGCCGACCACCCTTGTAAATGGAAAGACGATGTCTCCACCCATATTATTCGGCCCTCCGCAATATAATGGGAATGGATGAAGTTTGTTCAGAACAGGAGCTACTCGGTTCTTTTGATGTGACTGGATTAAGTTTCTGTGAAAAGCAAATTATTTTCTCTTGCCCTTGAATGGCCATATTGTAGGTGAATGACGTTAGTGACATATTTCCTCCTTGGTAAGAGGTTTGGAAACGGTTTGAGGAAAAACTGCTAGTTTGATTTCTCAGGTTTTCTAGGTAAGATGTTTGGAAACGGTTTGAGGAAAAACTATTAGTTTGATTTCTCAGGTTTGCTACGCTGAACCATTATCCAGATCGGCACGTATATCGATATGATGAATACGGCCATCAGGGTCGACATTGTTCCATACATCTGAAGATTCCAATAGAATAAGCAGGGAATGAGTATGAACAGCTGATAGAACATTATCACTATCGCCACCCATTTCCAACCCCTCGGTGCGCTCCATCCCCGTTTCAGATCCTTGAATTTTGGATTTGTTTTTGAGATGAAATATGCAGCCAGCGCTATTGATATGCCGAATCCGTACGCCATCCCGGATGCGGCGATTATTGGAATCGGATTTCCGACCAAAATAAGCAATATATTCACAATGAACGCTAACAACATCGTGTAGACCGGTGTTCCGTTCTTGTTCAACTTGGTGAAAAACTTCGGCATCTGCCCGGATCTGGCGAGTGCGTACATACTCCTGGATCCTCCCAGGAACCCCGTCTGTATGATCAGCAACATAGCGACGAGCAGGAACCCTACAGCGATAGCAGATCCGAACTCGCCGAAAACCATTATGGCGATAGGTACCAAGGTGGCGTAACCGGCATTTTCTATTCCTTCAATCCCCAATGCTCCAAATATGGAGAATGACATGAAGAAATACAATATCAGACAGATTATTCCGCTAGCAAACAGGGCTTTAGGGACATCAAGAGACGGTTTCTTATACTCGCATCCATAAATGACCGACCCCTCCCATGCGCACGAGCTCCATTGAGCGAGACCGAAACATCCCATTAGCATAACAATGTCTACCGTGGACCAGCTCCAAGACGAGGGCAGCCATCCATCGCTTATGTTACTTAACTGGAAGGCTCCGTTGAAATATGTAGACCCGAGAATGATAAATATGGGTATTATCGCTACGAGCCCGAGCACCAGGCCCGCTCTGGCTCCACCTGACAGTCCACGGAGGTTAACCAGAGCAAACCCGCCGATTACGACCACACCTATCGTTACGCTGAGAAGCGTGTAGTTCATAGCTGCAAAAAAAGGGAAATAACTCACCAGATAGTCAGTCATCACTATCGAGAACACGGCGGGCGCAGGCGTCCACGCGAACCAATATCCCCAGGCTCCGAAGGCCGCAATGAATTTTTTCCAGTTATACCTCGACGAGTTTTCTGGCGTTATCACTCTATCCACGACATCAGGTATCCCCGAAACATCAGGATACAGCGTTACCAATTCTCCGAAAGCTGTGTTCTGTAAAAAGCCCTGGATTACCGACACGGTCCAAAGCACTATACTAAATGCCCATAAAATGCCGGAAACATCGTAAACTGAAGGCAAGATAAGAATCGGTATCCCTAATACTATCAGTGTGCCTTGCTTCCAAGTAAGCGTTCTCGCTAAACCCTCCCCTCTTGCCTCAGACAAGTTATCACTCCAAAAAAAGAATAGGGGCAATGCCCCCAGAAGATCATCTTTTCATCCTGTTGCGGTGCGCCTCGCAGCAATTGATTTTTATTCCGAGGACCTCCTCGATCTTCAGCTTGGACTGTATGCCTCTCGAGGCCCGTGGAAGAGCGGTAACCACGCCGATGTCCAGCTCTTCCCTGAGGTCCCTCATTATACAAGGATCTGAAAGGTCGATGGGATTTACGCCGAGCTTACCAGCGACATAGCTCTTTGCTTCGTCAAGCCTCATGTTCCTCGACAGCTCCATCCTCGCGACGAGGTCTCCGGCCGTTCTCATGCCTCCCATTCCGGAAGCCGCTATGTGTGACAGATATATTCCTGCGGGATCTCCTGCACCGATCTAAATCCCGTCTGCTCCAGCAATCTCGATCATGGCTTTGCTTGCCCTTGTGGCGGCCTCTATAGGCGGAACCTCGGACATCGGTATTCCTCCGACGCCCATTCCCATGTTGGGGTGGCAGGGTATTTTCGCTTTCTTGACGCATTCTTTGGTTATCGTCACCGCACGTGCAATGTTCCATGCAGTACTTTTGCTCGTGTTGGTGTTGACGACAGGGCCGAAGATATTAACTCCTGCTTTTTCGGCTAGTTCAACCTGCTCGTGAGGATAGAGGCCTGCGACGACCTTCCCGTCGTACTCGATCGAACCATGTATTCCAAGAATGTTCTCGCCGGCCATTCCCATGATAATGTTCGATTCGGGCCTAGCTTTCCTCAAGGCCGATACTGCATTCAGAGTCCCTACAAATTCGGCATCCCCAGCTGAAGCGGTGGTGTCGAAATCGAATCCATCGCATCCTGCTTCCTGTAGTTTGACCGCAACAAACTCGCAGTCCCTAGCTACATGTTCGGCAGCAAGCTCCGCCTGCTGCTGGCCCTCTTCGATCTTGAACTCCCTCATCAGATCGGCGGGGTTGCCGTAGGGTCCGTCGGGTTTGTAATACAGTCCCATGTTGGGCATCGCACCGTAAAGGAGGGGGGCAGTCATGAGCATCTGAAGCTGTTCCATCGTCTGCATCTCGTGTGCTATTATGGGCTTCACAGCCTTTACGCTGTAATCTATATGCCCGAGCTCGAAAGTGTCCATCGAGAATGCTTTCTCGAATATAAGAGAACCTTCTCTCCTTCCGATTTCTACCCCGTTACCGCACGTTCCATTGTCAATTCCGAACCTGTTAGCGCCAAAGTCCTCGGTCATTACAACTTCGGAGCCCGGTTCCACGCCGACCACTCTCTGCCTATTGATGATTATCTCGCAGAGATGATCAATCTCGCTTGAGCTGAGTTCAGAAACGCCTGTGCAATCCACTGCGTTGCCTATTCCGTCCTGGATATCGGCCATGACTTCTTCCCTTGTAGTGAAAAATCTTCTGCCGTCGCCCATGTTTGATAAGTATTCTGTCAATTTTATCACCCCAGGAGTGCTTTGGCCCTGTCCACCTGCTCGGAGGCGGACTCGCTGTAGCAGTCCGCACCGATCTTGTCGGCCCACGTCTGCGTGACCGGCGCGCCGCCGACCATCACTTTGACGTTGTCCCTGA
>ENA-UOOH01000745-UOOH01000745.1-fermentation-metagenome-genome-assembly--contig:-NODE-745-length-35079-cov-18.363893_pt1 | contig 35079 bp, 22 predicted proteins | sample MGYA00245778_ERZ724025 | MGnify/ENA primary metagenome ERZ724025 (study PRJEB28704, sample SAMN03018313) | fermentation metagenome | biome: anthropogenic terrestrial biome; feature: soil; material...
GACTTTCTACCATATTTTATCAAGTCGGCGAATTAAATACTTTTGAAATTAGCTCGATTGATTGCTTAATATTTATGACAATTCATATAAGTACTGCCGGAAACCGGAAAATTCAAGAACTTTCGCTTCCTATTTGCAAAGAATGTGGCGGTTCGCCTGGCATCTCTGCTTTTGTGATTGAAAAAACTGTACATGGCATAATTTATTAATTTCATGTCCGAAAATGGCGAGCATAAAAACCGATCGGTGCTATAATAAGAACTATAACTGAATAGAAGGAGATTTGTTTATGGATTACACGCATACCGTCAAGTCGCCCGTCGGGCTGTTGACCCTTGCCGGTGACGGCGACAACCTTACCGGATTGTGGGTGGAAGGGCAGAAGCATTTCGGCGTTACCCTGAAGCCCGGCCACATGGAGCATCGTCTTCCGGTATTCCGCAAGGCGGAGGAATGGCTGGAACGGTATTTCGCCGGAGAAAATCCCGCCATTGATTTTTCGTTGGCTCCCTTCGGCAGTCCGTTTCGTCAGGCGGTTTGGGATATCCTCCTGAAAATTCCGTATGGGCAGGTCATTACCTATGGCGACATCGCCCGGCAGCTCATGGCTCCGGGGGGGCGGCCGTCTTCGTCGGCAAGGGCGGTGGGGGGAGCAGTCGGTCATAACCCGATTTCCATCATCATTCCCTGCCACCGCGTCGTGGGGACCGGCGGGAACCTGACCGGATACGCGGGCGGGCTCCGGGTGAAAACAACCTTGTTGACCCTGGAAAAAGCCGATATGGACGATTTTTATATTCCATCCAAAGGAACGGCGCTGTAAGCGCGGCGGCGGAACCGGAGGCACCAATGAATCGGTCCAATTCCATTCTTGGCGACAAGGACGCCTGTTATGCGGTTTTTTGCGCGCACGACACACGGTTTGACGGTCGCGTATTTGTCGGTGTGATGTCGACGGGAATTTACTGCCGTCCGGTCTGCCGGGTCAAGACGCCGAAATTCGAACATTGTTCTTTTTACGGCAATGCGGCGGCGGCGGAAGCGGCGGGATTCAGGCCCTGCCTGAAATGCCGTCCCGAGCTCGCGCCGGGGCTTTCCGCGATGGATACGTCGAAACGGCTTGCCGGACAAGCTGCGTTTCGGATCGCAAAAGACGGCCTGTTCGACCGCAGCCTGGCGAATCTGGCGTCGTCGCTGAATGTTACCGACCGGCATTTACGGCGGGTGTTCATGGCGGAATTCGGCATATCTCCGGTTCAGTATTTGCAGACGCGCAGGCTGTTGCTGGCGAAAAGCCTCTTGACCGATACCCGCCTGCCGGTTTCCCAAGTCGCCTTGACGGCGGGGTTCGGCAGCCTCCGCCGGTTCAATGATCTGTTCAAATGCCATTATCGGCTGCCCCCAACCGCCTTGCGCAAAACGGTATCCGTCCGGAAGCAGGCCGTAGAACAGGAGATTACGCTCCGGCTTGGCTATCGCCCTCCGTACCGGTGGGATGAAATCCTGTCGTTTCTGGCGGTGCGGGCTATCCCCGGCGTCGAATCGGCAACGGAAAATGTTTACCGGCGAACGGTGTCCATGCAGTCCGGCAACACTTGCGTCCGAGGCTGGATGTCCGTGCAGAACGACAGCCGGAAAAATCAGTTATTGGTGACGTTTTCCCCTTCGTTGATGCCGTCGGTTTCGGAGCTCCTTGCCCGTGTGCGGGTGCTGTTCGATCTGGATTGCGAACCGCTTGAAATCTATGACCGGCTCTCGGTGATGAATGAATTCGCCGCAGGGCTCTGTGTGCCGGGAACGCGGCTTCCTGGTTGTTTCGATCCGTTCGAAATGGCTGTCCGCGCCGTTCTGGGACAGCAGATCACGGTCAAGGCGGCCCGGACGCTGGCGATGCGTCTGGCGGTGGCTTTCGGCGAACAGGCGGAGACGCCATACGGCGACCTGACCGTTTTTTTCCCTTCGGCGGAAACGGTCTGCCGCCTTCCGGGACGGATCGAAGATCAATTCGGCCCCATCGGGATTACCGGCATGAAGGCGCGGTCGATTCTGGCGTTGGGGCGGGCGATGGCTTCGGGCTCCATCGCGCTTTCCCGGTATGCCGACCCGGAAACGGAAATGGCGAAACTGATGGCGCTGCCCGGGATCGGTCCGTGGACCGCCCAGTATATCGCGATGCGCGGACTGAGCTGGCCCGACGCATTTCCTCACACCGATTACGGGGTGAAAAAGGCGCTTCGGGACATGCCCGAAAAAGAAATTCTGAAAATTTCGGAAGCATGGCGCCCCTGGCGTTCCTATGCCACGATGAACCTGTGGCGTTCACTGTCCTGATTGTCGAGGACTCTGGCTGGAATCAATCGAACCCGCGCTCGATCAGCCGCAGAATATCCAGGCGGTATTTTTCGGCGGACGATGCCGGACTTGAACCGTTGGGGTTGAGCTGTCCCAGGCTTTCCGGCCGGGTCAGGTGAAGCAATGCCTCCCGGATCAACGCTTCCGCTCTCGACGTATCCGCACCGATGTTTTTGGCTGAATTTATCATCCCGCTCAGGATTACCAGATATTCGTAATCCTGTATCCCGTCGCGTATGGCTTTCAAATGCTTGGTGGGATCGATTCTGCTGCCGTCGAAGATTAACGGCGAATAATAAACCGGGCGGGTCAAATATTGATTGCGCCCGTTATTGGCGCTTCTGCCGATATCGCCGAGTGCCCAGAACATGGAACCGACCGCATTGTTGCGGTACGCCAGCCATGCCTGGTTCCGGTAATACCCCGGATCGGTGTTGAATGGCCCGGCGGAACAGCGATACACCCAGAGTTTTTCGGGAGAAACCGCATGTTTTCGCAGCGCCGCAGCCGGGGCGGAGGCGTAATCGAACATCAGCGGGGCAATCGGACAGAGGATATCCGTGCCTTCCAGGTATTTCGCATATTCCGTCTTGAATTGCAGGGGGTTGCTGAACAGCGCGATATGACGGGAACCGGACTTGAATGCCTTGATCCAGTGTTGAAGCACGGCATAGTCTTGTTCCGTGCGGGGTTCATCGATGAGCTGAAACACCAGTTTTCCGTCGACAAGCCCCAGGGTTTCCAGATGGAGGTCCCAGCGTTCCGCCCATTTTTTCACTGCGGCATTGAATTCCGGCGAACCCGGCGCCATCCCGTTCGGTTTTGAATCGGCTTTGAGGCTGAGGTATAATACGTAATGTTCGGCATCCGGCCAATTCCGGACCCAATTATCGAAGCCGGAAAAATCGAGATCTTCTTTTGCCAGATAATGCTGCGGGCGGCAGGCGTTTCCCAGAATATGGTACCCGAAGGTCACGTGAATCAGGTGTTCTTTCTGGATGTCGCGCAATACGGCTCCCGGCCAGCGGTGAGACCGGCGCTGTAATGGCTGCGGCAGAAATTCCAGATAGTCCCACATGCCGGAAGACAGCGCCGTTTTATCCGGGAAGCGTTTCTTCGCAATCGCCAGGGTGATCGGGATCTCACGGCGTTCCCCCTCATGGGACAACTCCAGTATGCCCCGATTCTCCCCGGCAGGAAGCGTGTCCGGAGCAAATTCCAATACCAGTTGCGAAGCCAATCCCGGGTATACCGTGAAAGGCCCTTCCACCTGCCGCAGGACGGTCGAGGTTTGGCGCAGGGAATTGGCGTCCAGAAATTCAGTACGGTAAATCCGGCCGGGGAGATCCTTCAGCACGGCGGTGATCTCTACCGGCTTCAAACCGCCGCTGCGCAGATTTACCGCAGCCATGCGGCGTTCATGATTCATCATGGCGACTTGCAGATGCGTTTCCGTTTGTACCGCCGGTTCCGCCAGGGCATCCAACGGATCGTAGACCGGCGTTTCCCAGACCGCCAGGTTTTCCCGGAGGGAGTTGGCTGCGTTGAGCCGGAAAATATCACGGTGCAACAAATCGATGGGGTAAACAGCCCTGAAATCCGCCGCTTGTCCAGGCAGCGTCCATTGCTGGATTCTTTTTCCTAGAGTCGCCGCTTGAGCCAACAGTTCAGGGGCGGTAAGCTGTTTTTTGATTCTGCCGAGCAGGGTGGAGTAACTGCGGCGGATGCAGTTCTCTATGATCAGGGCGGGAAGCGTATGCAGGAATTCCTCGGATTCCAGAGCCGGAGCCAGGGTTTGCAGTTGAACCGGCGGGGCTGTATCGGCGTAAACTTCGATCTCGTCGCAGAACATGAACAGGCCGGAAACGACACAGCGCAGGCGGATATACCGCGCCTCCACCGTCTGAAAGTCCGCATCTAGAATCAGGTTGCGGTAACCAGCGTCCACCGGTGGCCAGGGATTTTTACTGAGGGCGGTCAGACTCCCCAGTTGATAGAATTTCGAACCGTCCGTACTGACCTCGACGTTAATGAAATCCGGATAACTGATGCTGGGCGAACCGCCGCCGGTGCTGAAAGTCACCCGGTTGAACCATTTGACCGCTTCCAGATCGATCGTGATGCAAACTTCGGAGGAACGCCCGACTCGCCAGCCCGCCGCGCCCTGGTCGACAGCCATCGGCTGTTTGACCGTAAATTTGCCGTCGGTCAGGTCGGTGGCGTCTTCCGGCCCGGAACAAAGCGCATGATTCGGCGGCGGTACCATCGTATATGGACGGCCGAGAGCCAGGTTTTCTTCGTCACCCGCCCGGGCAAGCACAAACAGAACGGCAGCCAGCACCGATAAAAAGCATTTCATAAATAGGCTCCAATGTAATTCTGCATATTGTATTTGGATTCAATTTCGCCTGCCCGGACATTTTCGGCGCGGCCGTCGAGGAACGACATGCTCGCGTTTCCCCGGTGAATGCCGGCGATGACGTAACTTGGTGTGGAGGCACGGCTTATGGTCCAGGTATACCACGGATACGGATTGCCGGAATTATAATGGGCCGTGTCAGCAAAATAAGCCATCGAAGAAGGCCTGGCGTACCGGGGCCCTGCGGCCTTGAAAAAACTGGACGGAAGCATGAAGGTGTTTTCCCCGGTTTCATCCCAATACTGAACGGGCAGGCCGTACGAATAGATGGGGTGAACCAACCCTTCATCGGTAACGGCCCTTCCGGCGATTCTGGCATGTGCCATGATTTTCGGACAGGTGATAAGCGGGGGAAACCAATTACCGCCATTCGGGCTTGTTTTGTAAACCGCTTTGAGGTAACCGCTATACGACAGGACATTGGGGTAATATTTTCTGGCGCTGTTGCCGTAGATGGTTTCACCGGCGGTATTGCCGAGGACCCAGCCGTCAAAATCGACCTGGTACATGCTGGTGATTTGCGACATCTGCTTGATATTGGCTACGCATTTTATGCCGACGGCTTTCTCTCGGGCGCTGGTCAATGCCGGCAGCAGCATTGAAGAAAGAATTGCTATAATCGCAATAACAATCAGAAGCTCTATTAGTGTGAAATGCGTAGCCAACGAACCTTTTCCGGGACTATGCTCATTTTTCATGGGGTAACCTCTTTGTTTATGGTTTGGGTGATATGGGGTACAGGGATTCTCCCAGGTCGATTTCCGGGGGAGGGCTGTAGCAACTGTAAGGGCGGTTACGGTTTTTCAACCTTTCCAGCAGGTTTTCGACAACCAATCCGGCGATTTTTTCCGGTTTCAGCACAAAGCAGGCGGGGCGGACCGGGATCGTATCGGGGAAGCCGTAGTTCTGTGAAATCATAATTCCGCAGTTGTCGCCAAGCCGGTATTCGGGATGTTTCAATATATGGTTCAGAAGCAATTCATACAAACCTCCTCCTTCGAAGAAAATCAGCAACCGCCGCGTCTTTTTCAGAAGCTCCTTCAGGGCCTGCGACAGTCTTTCATTGGTCACTTTCCAGTCTTCGATGGAACAATCGGGAATTACTTTGACTTCCGGCCAGTTACTCCGATAATGTTCGAAGACCGCCGTCAATTCTTTTCCCCGGGGGTGTCCGCTCTGCAAATACACCAGCGCGTCATACCTCATCTGGCGTGCAGCCTCGAATCCGCGCTGCATGTTTGCCCGGTACGGCGGCACCACCACGTCGATATTCGGCAGCGCGCTGTAGCGGTTGACCAGCATAAAGGGCTTGTCCACCACCGACATGACCGCGCCCAGGATGTTATCGGGTATGCGCTCGTCGACGATATAGGCGTCAACCATTTTGGCACATTCTTTCATGGCCGGAATGAACAGTTCAAGCTTTTCCGGCGTCAGCGTATAAGGCTGGGCCAGATAGGAACAAATATGAGGCGCGTAGAAATTCATGCCGCGTAGCGAGCATTCCCATTCTATACCGCTATGAATATCATTGAAAAAGTTGTCATAGTTGTTTCGCGGCCGCGGAGGGCGTAAAAAACACCCGATGGTGTTGGTGCGGGGCTGATAGTCGTTTTGTTCTTTGCTCTGGACGATATAACCCAGGCCGCGCTTGCAGATCAGTTTTTTGTCTCCCAGATTCTGATAAACCCGGCGGACTGTGATGTGGCTGACATTGTACTTTATCCGCAGATCGTTAACCGATGGAATTTTATCCCCGGGCTTCAGGCGTCCGTCGATAATGGCGTCCTGCAGATCGTTTTCGATTTTGGTATAAAGATTCATCACCCAATCATCCATATTAATGGTTATAATTATAACCCCGTCCATCTGAAATGTCAATAGCCATAAAGAAATAAAAAGCATATTATTTATGTTAATCAATAATATTATCGATAATATTAAGGCCCGGGAAAAGTATATGGGTCACCTGTTTGTGCATGGTGGTTTTCAGATTTTCAACGGTGAATTTATCGGTTTACGGACGTTGTTCCGGGTGTAGCGGGTTTTTGCGGCTTGGCGGCTTCGTTCAGTTTTTGCGAGATGATTACATTTGTAAACGAATCTGCAATCTCTTTGCGGGCCAGCATCGCTTCCAGGTAAAACGCGGCCAGCTGGTGCTGCTGGGCATTGCTGCCCAATGACCATGCCGCAGCCATGCCGGTCATGAACCGCATCAGGGATTCACGGTCTTCCCTGGTCGGTTGCGCTATTTTTTTGTAATCGTCCGGCGAGAGGTTTCCCTTCAACAGTTTGACCGCATCGACGATTTTCACCAGCGGGGCTTTTTGCCCGGTCGTCAGGAATTCGCTCCACAGGATATCCAGCTGCGGGGGCATCGTCACGGTGTCGACCTGAAAAACTTGTGCCAATTGCGGGTTCCACATCTTTTGCGATTCTTTGGAGAGCATGGCGAACGGCTTTTCGCCGAGCTCATGCAGGATGATTACGCCCATGAACCGTTCTTCCGGATTCGAAAGCGCATCCACCGTTTGGGCGAAATCCGCATGAAGCTGCGGATTCATCCGCAATGCATGAAAGAAGAATGACAGGATCGAGCGTGGATCAAAATTATTGCCCTGTTTCTGTTTGAGCTGCGGGAGCATTGTCAGGAATTGCCGGAATGCCGGGATGATATTCTGGGGTGTGGGGGTTCGGTGATAGGAGGACAGCGCGGCAATCGGATCCTGGTCAGGCGCCAGTGCTATTTGATCTTTCAATTCGATGGATGCATTCGCGGTATGGACGGCGCCGCTGTTTTCGTCTTTGAGGTCCACGGTGAATACGTATTTCCCCGCGGCGTCCGGCGGATCGAAGCTCACGGCGATATAGTCGGGGAAGATAAACACGGACTTGGCATTTTCTGCGGCAAACGTCAGCGGTTGCAATGGGGTTTCGAACGTTGTCGCCCCCGCCGGGTTCAACATTTTCAATTTGGCGGAGACGTGGACTTTGCCGTCTTTGATGGTCGGATTCATGAAAGATACGTTCACGGTAAACGGTTCCAGCCGGACCACCTGTGAACAGATGGGGATCACCGGGGGGCGTCCGGGCAGGATTCCCCGCCACTGATCTTGAATGTTTGGTGTTTTCGTACAGAGGATGTTTCCTTCGAACGCGTTCAGCGGAATGCCGGACTGCATGACCGCCGCCAATACCAATACCCAGACCCATAATGATTTCATCTGAATCCCCCCTCTTGCATGTTGACGCATGTAATAATGACCGGAACCGGAAAATATGGTTGTGCCATAAAATTAGCATGGGGCGGTCTGATTGTCCAGCCTGGGACGCGAATTTTTTCCGGAAACAGTTATGCGGCGAACCGCTTGCGGGGGAAATATCGGGGATTCTTTCCGATTCCGGAAAAAATGATTGGGCGGCGGCTTTCATTTTGCCGGAAATGGTTTTATATTACCGGGATTACGGATGATTGCATGGAAGACAGGTCCGGAGTAATTTCTGTTTAACGAAGAATAAAAGGAATAGCGATGAATAAGCGTCCGAAGGTATGGTTTGAAAATCTGCAGGGGTATGTGCACGATTCCTTGAGGCTTGAGGCGGTGCGCCGCTTCGCCGTGAACCAAGTGCCGGTACTGGAACCCGCCCCCTGGAAAGAATATGCCGCCGAATTGAGAAATAAAATATGGAGCCGGCTCGGTACTGTTTATGACGGCAAACTGGACCTTGATTATAAAGAACACGGCACCATCAAGATGAAGGGCTACAGCATCCGCAAAGTTACCTACCAGAGCCGTCCGGGAGTTCATGTAACGGCAACGCTTTATGTGCCGAACGGACGCGGTCCCTTTCCGGCGGTCATCAATATGCATGGGCATTGGGCGCAGGGGCGTCTGGCGGCGCGGGTGCAGCAGTGCGGGCACCTGTTGGCTATGAACGGCTATGTATGCCTGTCCGTGGACGCCTGGGGGTCGGGGGAGCGGTCCAGCGTTCATGGCGAATATGAATACCACGGCGGCAATCTCGGCGGTTCGGTCATGAACCTCGGCGAGACGCTGATGGGCGCGCAGGTGGTTGACAATATGCGCGGGGTCGATCTGCTGGCTTCGCTGAAATACGTGAATGCGAAGAAGATCGGCGCGACCGGCGCCAGCGGCGGCGGCAACCAGACCATGTGGCTGGCGGCGATGGATGAGCGGATCAAGGCGGCGGTGCCGGTGGTGAGCGTGGGGAGTTTCGAGTCATACGTCGGGCGGGTGAATTGTGTTTGCGAACTGCTTCCGGACGGATTGACCTTGACCGAGGAATCCGGCGTATTGGCGCTGGCGGCGCCGCGGGCGTTGAAAATCTGCAACTGCCTCAAGGATACGAATCCCACCTTCTATCCGGCCGAAATGCTCCGTTCATACAGGCCGGCCGAAGGCGTTTACCGCCGCCTGAAAGCGGATGACTGCCTGAGTTATCAGGTCTTCAATCTGGAACACGGCTATTGGCCGGAGATTCAGGAGGCCATGTTCGGCTGGTTCGAACTTCACCTGAAAGGGAAGGGGCTCGGAATGCCGAAGGCCTTTAAAGCGCTTGAGGTCGTGCCGGAAGACCAGATGATGATTTATGAAAAAGGCAAACGCGACAAGAAAATCAAGACCATTCTCGAATATTGCAGCGAGCGGAGCGGTGAATTCCGCAAGGCCATGTTGAAGCGCAGTTCGTTCAGCGAAGACCGCAAACGTGATGAATTGGCTTCGGTTCTGCGGGCCGAACAGCCGCTGGAACCGATGGTCCACGAATACGAAACCCAGGATGGCTGGCACCGCCTCTGCATCGAAACCACCTGCGGGAAAATGTTGCCGTTGCTGGTGAAAAACGTCAAAAATCCTTCCGGCTATATCATTTTTGCCCACCCGGACGGCATGAATGCCGTACCGGACGAACCGGTGGAAAAAGCCTTGAAGGAAGGTTGCTGCGTGGCTCTGGTCGATTTGTCAGGGACCGGACAGACCGCCGGTTCGATGGACAGCCGGATGCCTTTTCACGAGCTTTCACGCGGGTTTCTCTGGCTCGGGCGCACTGTGATCGGAGAGTGGGCGCGCGAACTCGATTGTGTGAATTCGGCGCTGCGGCTCTGGTTTGATGCGGATCGGGTTTCCCTGTATGGCTACCGTGAAACCGGGATTGCCGCGTTGAGCTGTGCGGCGCTGTTCGGCGAAGTGGATGGCGTGACGTTGAACGACGCTCCGTTGAGTTATCAGTTTGTGGCCCGCGGCATACCGGATTATTTTACCATGGCATTGCATGTGCCCGGCTTCCTGAAATGGGGTGATCTGTCGCTGGCGGCCGCGCTGGCCAAATGCCCGGTGCGTTATGTGAAGCCTGTGTTGAGCGATGGCACCGCAGTCTGTGAAATCGAATACGGAGTGTGGCAGAAAGAATTTAACGCCATGCGCAAAAAGTGCCACATTGATGCCGGAGGTATGGAGATACTGTCCGAATAAGGAGGACCGCATGATGAATTGGAGAAGTCTGGCAACGATCGTGTTGAATTTGGTTCTGCTGACAGTATGCCTGGCATCGGTATCCGGTGCGGACGCTGAAACTGCGGCCAAGCTCAGCAGCGATGGCAATTACCGGGAAGCCTATGAAATTTACCGCAAACTGGCTTTGAGTCCTGATCTCGCGGACGCCAAACGGGCGGAGTTTTTCAACGGCGCGGTTGCCGATCTGCTTCAGGCCAGGCTTTATGCCGATTATGATGCTTTTGCGGGCGAGGTGATCAAGCTTGCCGCCGGGCAGCCTTTGACCATCCGGGCGGTTGCCGCGTCGTTGATCGGCGGGCGGCTGCCGGATTACGGACAGACCGTGGGCGGGATTTTCACCCGCGGCCCTACGCGCGGAGGGGTTGTGTTCTGCGGCGAGCGCGACCGGGTGCGGGCGTTGCAATTGCTGTTGGGCGTCAGGCTGCAACTGGAAACGCTCAGCAACATGGAACGCGCGGAATACTTCCTGACGCTGGCCGGCGTGCTGGGATACAACCGCGGCAACGGATATTCCTGGCGCCTCCGGAACCTGACCGAAATCGAACGCTTTCCCGAGTTCGGCACCGAACGTCCTGTTTACGGTACGCCTCCGGTGAATCCGGACGGCTCGCCGGTGTTGTATCAGGTCCCGGCGAGCTTTGAAGCCGCCGTCAACGACGGCGAACGCTGGCGCTGGGCGCTGGCCCAGGCGCAGAAAGCGGGCGATGTTTATAATGCTGAAATGAATCTGGCCGATTTTCTGGCCGGGCAGTTCTGCGAGAATATCTACCGGTTCCAGTCGTCCGGCGGGGAGCGGGAATTGGGGGACCATGAATTTTTTGCCATGCTGGCGAACGGTTTCCGGCGCTTTTCGCTGCCGGACGACCAGAACCCGATCCTGATCTACAAATCGCTTCTCCAATTCAACCGCCCCGAGCCGTTCGCCCGGTTGAGCGGGATTTACCGGACCCGGGACCGTCTCCGCGACGCGGTCGGCATCCTGAAGGAATGGCTCGATAAGAATGGCGACGCGGCGGACCGCAGCCTGACGGCAGAATACCAGGAGCTGACCGGCTGCACCGGCTTTTTTGAAGAGATTCATGCGTTCGGGGCCGGGCGGAAACCGGTGGTGGTGTTCAATTACACCAATACGCCGGAGGTGGACCTGATACTGCGCCCATTCGACATGGAGCGTTTTCTGGAAGTGATTCGGAAGGAGCTGACGGAGCAGAAATATCTGGACACATTCCATGATTTCATGAGTTTCCGGCAAATTCTGACCACGGAGCAGAAAGAACAATTCCTCGGCGCGGCGATCGATCAATGGATGGTGAAGCTGGACCCCGGTACGGAATTCCGGCAGCAGCGGATCGAAATGATTCTGCCGGTGACGAAGCCCGGCGTCTATCTGTTGACCGCCTTGGTTTCCGGCAAAGAGGAACTCCGGGAGATCATCTGCATTTCGGAATACTCGCTGGAGGTTCGCGCGCTCAAGGATTCCGTGATTTGTTATGTGACCGACGCCATTTCCGGCGAACCGGTGAAGGGCCGCAAGGTCAAGTTCTGGGGATGCCGCACTGACCGGAGCCGGAAACCGGTTACGCGCCTGATTGAAGAATTCGAGGTCTCCACCGATGCCCGGGGTCTGGCGGTGGTATCGCAGGAGAAATTCAAGGAACATTTTTCCTATGTGATCGAGGTGATGGACGGCAGCGGCAAATCGTCCTATGCGTTTGCCCTGCATTATTCGTATTCGCCATATCGTATGGAGCGGGGAGGGCATGGGCTGAAGGTTTTCGGGATCTCGAATCAGCCGGTATACCGGCCCGGGGACACCGTCAATTTTCAGTTCTGGCTGCGGGACCTGAATCAGCAGGCGGACAAACCGAAAATTTACAGCGAACAGGAGGCCGAAGTCACGGTCAATACCGCCAGAGGCAGTGAAATTTGGAAAAAAACACTTAAAACCGACGCCGCCGGCATGTTGTGGGGGAACTTTACCCTGCCGGACGAAGTCGAATTGGGCTCGGCGGTAATCCGGATCGTGTTCAAGGGAACGGGTTTGCCGGAGAACCTGAGCCGGGGTCTGACGTTCCGGGTCGAAGAATATCGCAAGCCTGAATTTGAAGTGGAGGTCCGGCCTTCGCGGGAAACCGTGATTCGCGGCGAAAAATTCGACGCCGTGGTCAAGGCTGAATATTACTTCGGCGGGCCGGTACGGGGCAAGGTGGGATATCGGGTCAGCCGCCAGCCGGTGCTGAGGCCATTGGCGAAATTGCAGAATTATTCCTGGCTGTACGAAAACACGATCAGCCCGTGGCTGTATCCGGAGGAGCTGGTGATGAGCGGCGTCGGCGAATTGGGTGAGGACGGTACGTTCAAGTTGAGCATTGTCGACGAAGCCGGGGTGGAGAGTGCGGCGGAACGGGACTATTTCTATCGGATTTCCGCGGAGGTCAGCGATGCGACCCGGCGTACCGTCAAAGGTTCCGGTTCGGTGCTGGCGGCGGCCGCGCCGTACCGGGCGGAGCTTGAAATGAACAAAGGTTTTTACCGGGTCGGGGAGGACGCCGTTGCCGATATCCGGCTGTTCGATGCGGCCCGCCGTCCGGCTTCCGGCCTGGCTGGAATTGCGTTGTTTGCCATCGCTTATGACGCGGACCGCAAGGCGGTGGAAACCCGTTTGCGCGATTGGACCGGGCTTAAGATTGGCGAAAAAGGATTGCTGAAACATTCGTTCCGGTTCAACAATCCGGGTGTTTACCGGCTCCGGGTATCGGTCCGGGCCGGGGAAAGAGAGCAGGACGTCGAAGTGATCCGCGATGTGGTGGTGTTGGGCGGGGAACGGGAAAAAATTGATTATGAATTCGGCAATCTGAAGATTTTTGCCGACCGGGAACTGTATGCGCCCGGCGATACGGCGGAACTGTTGATTACGTCCGGCGTTAAAGACGGAGTGGTGCTCTGGTTCGAGCGCGTCGACGAAGGGAAGCAACCGGAGATTGTCCGTCTGGAAAGCGGCATGGCGGTTCGCAAAATCAAGCTCCGGGAACAGGATATGCCGAATATGTTCGTGGAGGCGGGAATGGTTCGCAACGGCGAACGTTTCAGCGATGTGATCGAACTGAAAATTCCGCCGGACCGGAAAATCCTGAACGTGGATATTTCCCCCTCCCAGCCGCATTTCGCCCCCGGCACGGAGGGCGCCCTGAACCTGAAAATTACCGATGCCTCCGGCAAAGGCGTAAAGGGAATTTTCACCCTCGCCGTATACGATAAGGCATTGGAATACATCAGCGGCGGCAGCAATGTCCCGGATGTGCGCAAGTTTTTCTGGGGAGAGCTCCGTCCGCGCCCGTATTTCGGCGGTTACTTCAACATGGGGCGCGCGATGACCGCTATGACAGGCGGCTCCAAAGGAATGGCGCGGTTTAAAATGCAGAAAGCAGCCCCGATGGCGGCGAATATGGCGGCGGATGGCGTTGCTGCAGCCGGCGGCGGCGATGTTTCCGGCGATACGGTGATGCGGAGCGATTTCCGGGATTCCGCTGTCTGGCGTTGCGCCGTATTGACGAATGAAAATGGCGAAAGCACTATTCCGGTACCGCTTCCCGATGATATTACCGCTTGGAAAGGGTGGGTATGGGCGATTGACGACGCCAATGCCGTAGGGCAGGGCGAAACGGAATTTGTCGCGAAAAAAGATTTGTTTATCCGGCTGATCATGCCGCGTTTTCTGGTGAGCGGCGACCGCGCCCGGTTCATGGGCGTGATTCACAACTCAACCGGGAATCGGGATGTCCAGGCCGTGCTGAATACGGAAGACGGCATCCTTTCCATTCTCGGCAAGCCGAAAAGCCTGCCCTCCGAACCGGACGAAACCCGGAATGCCTGGACGGTCAAGGCTGTGAAGCCCGGAACCGCGCAAGTCACCGCCCGGGCGACCGCCGGCAACAGCAGCGACGCGCTGCAGCAGAAATTGCCGGTATTGGATTATGGTCTGCGACAGTTGTGGAGCATTGCGGGGTTCATGGACCGAAAGAGTTCCGACAGCATTTTTGTGCCGCTCGAATTTCCGCGTCGGATTGCTCCGGGGTCCGCGATGGTGGAAGTCAAGCTGGCGACTTCCCCCGCTTCGAATGTCGTCGAACTGCTGCCTGCGCTGATCGTCAACGACCGCCGGGACCTTTACGCCCTCACCGGACGGCTCCACGCGTTGATTGCCGCCCGGCGTTTTGTCCAGTTCAACATCGAGACCGGGCTGATTCACAAGATTCCCCCGGAGTATTCCATGGTTTACAACGAAGCGGAATTCAACAAAATCGCTTTTGATACGTTGAAAACGCTTGCCGATTATCAGAATCCGGACGGCGGCTGGGGATGGTTCTCCGGTTATTACGAAGTTTCGGCGCCGGACACCACGGCTTATGCGGTTGCGGCGCTGTCCGCCGCCGCCGGGTCCGGGTTCAAAATCGATGAAAAAGCCCTCGCGGGCGGAGTCGCATGGCTTTTGGCCTATACTGCCCGCGACCGCGAAAAAATGGACTTGAATACCGCCGCCATGGTGAATTATGCCTTGTCCGCCGCCGGTAAACAGGATTCCGGTTTCAAGGATTTTATTTACGAGCGGCGCAAACAGTTGACGCTGTATCATCTGGCCTTGCTCGGCCTGAGTTGCGGCGGGGAACAGCGGCAGATGGTGCTGCGGAACCTGAGCCAGTTCCTGGTCGAGAATCCGGCCAATTTCACGATACGGCTGAAAAGCGCGGAGAATACCCTGATCCGTTCCGGCGTTTACACGGAGCTGGAGGCGAACGCCGCTTACCTGCGACTGCTCCTTCAGGCGGAACCCGGCTCCGCCTTGTTGCCGAAACTGGCTAAATATCTGGCGGAAAACCGCCGCTATTCCCTGCAGGATACGGCGTTCCGGCAGAATGCCGCGTGCGTCGAGGCCCTGCATCAGTATCTGTCGTCGCTGGCGCCCGGCAAGGTTACGGCCGGGATCGAAGTCCGGCTGGACGGCCGGCTGATTGAGCGTGTCGCGCTGGACGGCAATATCATGCTGCCGCCCCGGTCCGTTCGGATCGGCCCCGACGTGCTGAAGGAGCGCCGTCATTCACTGGAATTCAAGCGCAGCGGCGAGGGGCCCCTTTATTTCACCGTCAACCAGGAATGCTATAATCAGGAAGAAACGTTTGAGGAAGCGGGAAGCGATCTCCGGGTTCGGCGTTTTTACTGGCGGCTGCAGCCGCTCGGCGACGACCAGTACCGCCGGTCCGCCCTGAAATCCGGCGATTTACTGGAAGCCGGCGATCTGGTGGAGGCCGAATTGATGTTGGATACCGCCTGCGATTTCCGTTATCTGATGATCGACGACCGGCGCCCCGCGGGGCTGGAACCGGTGGACCCGATCAGCGGTTACAGTTCCGGTTATTTCGGGACTTATATTGAAACGCGCAATACCGCTACTCGTTTTTATATTAAAAGTTCCGGGATCGGCAGTTTCACCTGGAGCTATCGGTTGAAAGCGGAAACGGACGGCGTCTTTACCGCGCTCCCTGCGACGGCGGTGACGCTGTACGTCCCGGGAATCCAGGGAAACTCCACCGAATTCAAATTCAAGATCGGGAGCAATCCATGATTATCCCCTATGACTGTATCCCATGCGTGGTTTCGAGCATCATCCACGTGAGCCGGCTGGCGACGGAGGATGAAGAACTTCGCCGTCTGATCATTACCCGGGCACTGAACAACCTGAACGACCTTGACCATACACTGACCCCGCCGGAGCATGCCGGCCGACTCAATAAAGTGATATACGACATCCTCGGCGTGGTGGATATCTACCGCGAAGTCAAGGACCGCTCAACGGAGGTCGCCCACGCCCTGCTGCCGGAAATCCGCCGGATTCTCGCGGATCGCGGCGGCAGTTTCGAGGCGCTGACCCGGCTGGTGATCGCGGGCAATATCATTGACGTCGGGGCCGATCCGCATTTCCGCCTGGAAGGGGTCCGGGGCCGGATTCTCGAAGTGTTCGACATGGCGCTCGATCTGGAGGCGGTTGCCGCTCTGGAGGAGGCGATGGACAACGCGAAATCGATTTTTTATATCGCCGACAACTGTGGCGAGGCGGTTTTCGACCGGTTGCTGATCGAGTGTTACCGGGACAAAATCACGCTCGGCGTCCGCGGGCTTCCGGTGTTGAACGACGTGACCCGGCGCGAGGCGGAGATGTCCGGTCTGGATATTGTTCCGATCATCGATACGGGCGACTGCGCGCCCGGTGTTTCGCTGCGCTATTCGGCGCCGGAGTTTCTGGAGGCATTGCGTGGCGCGGATCTGGTGATATCCAAAGGGCAGGGGAATTTCGAATCACTGTGCGGGGAGGACCTGCCGGTATTTTTTCTGCTCCGGGTCAAATGCGCCGTGATTTCGACGATGCTCGGCCAGGCGGAACTTGGCAGTTTACAGGTAATCAACCATGCACAACGGAGAACAAAACATGACGCTCGAAAAAGGGAATGCCGCGCCGGCGTTTACGCTGGCTGACCACGATGGGAAAAATGTGAGCCTGGCGGATTTCGCCGGGAAGAAAGTGCTGGTCTATTTTTATCCGAAAGCCGACACGCCGGGATGTACCGCCCAGGCCTGTTCGCTCCGTGATTTCTGGGGAGAATTGAAACAGGCCGGAGTGACGGTGCTCGGCATCAGCCCGGACTCGGTGGCGAACCAGAAGGCATTCGCCGACAAATACGAATTGAATTTCGCTCTGCTCTCCGACCCGGATCATGCCGTGGCGGAGGCCTACGACGTATGGGCGGAAAAATCGATGTACGGGAAAAAATATTTCGGCATACTCCGCTCCTCATTTCTGATCGGCGAAGACGGCCGCATTATTCAGGCCTGGTACAAAGTCGAGCCGGCGGAAACCGCCCCGAAGGCTCTTTCAGCCCTCGGGGATCGGTAGCTTTTAATTCAATTCTTCAACGGTCACGTTTTTAATCTGTGCCGTTGCCCCTTCGGGCATGTTGACGCCGACGGCAAAGAGCGCCAGTGAGGCGGCATTCGGCCGGATCACAACATCTTTTTCCATGGCGGTCCAGCCGCAGTCGCTTTTGATGAGGATGCCGTCGTAGGTGAGCGTCTGTCCGGTGGCGCTGATTTCACGGAAAACCAGCCAGAATTCTCCTTTGCCGAGGTTTTCGGCGCGGATGTCCGCTTTCAGCCGGAACGTCTTGCCGCTCGGCTCTTTGTACGCGAGCGGAGCAATGGACGTCTGCCAGGCGTTTGCCTTGCCGCGGTCGGGGCGGCCGATGAATTTCAGGATGGCAGTACCGTCGGCGTCGGTGGATTTTTCGGCATAATCTCTGCGGGCAGGAAACTCCGGCTTGACCAGTTCGCCGGTACCGGATTTTTCGAACCGGACATAGGAGGGGCGCCAGAGACCGCCTTTGCCGGTGGTGTTTTCCACCAATACGGTGATCTGGTTGACTTGACCGAATTTGACGACGTTTGTGATGTCGTATTCCTGCGGCGTGCGCCAACTGTTCGGGTTCAGAATCGGATCGAAGATCAATTCGCCGACCGGTTGCCCGTTGACCCAGACCCAGCCGGATTCATCAATGGCGCCGAGGCGCAGGAGTACTTTCTGATTGGATTGTTCCGCCGGAACTTGAACCGAGGTTCGATACCAGGCAAAACGGTACTCCAGCACACCCTGATCTTCCAGAAAACTCCATGTCGAAAACGACTTCCAGTCTTGGTCATCGTATTCAGGTTTGAAATAGCCGCCGCTTCGTCCGTTTTCGGCGGAGTCCATCTTGACCTGCCAATTTTCCGGCAGAGCGATGGCGCTACTCAAATCGACGTCGATCAGTTTCCAGGCGCTGCCCTCCAGACGCGTTTTGCGTGATGAGAAAAATTCGACGTCGGCAACCAGCGGCGACAGATTTTTCCGGAATGAATTGACCTCGGCCAGCGCTTTTTGGCGGGCGACGTTGTCATTTTTGGAATCGGCGAAAATTGCGGATGTGCGCGAACAAAGCTTCGCGTGTTCGTACCCTTGGCGCAGGAATTGTACCCGCTTTTCGGCAATCGGGTCGCCTTTGGCCAGTTTTTCGGCTTCATTCAGGAAAGGGGCTGCCGGAGCGAAGACTTTTTCGGGAAACAGCAGGTGCGATACCGCTGTATAGAAAGAACCGTAGATAAACCATTTCCGTTCGCTTTCTTCCTCATGAATGCGATTGAATTCCACGGCGTGGTCCATGGTGTATTTTTCCCAATAGGAAATGTATTGACGGACGGCCGGAGCGGCTTTACCGAATGCCGCGCAGTATTCGTCAAGCAGTTCGTAAACCGGTTTTTCCGGCTGGACGACGAGGCGTCCCATCACATAGAGGTTGAACCCGATGGTCCCCCAGGAATTGTTCGGCCCGTCGATGTCGAGCCCGAGCATGCCGTTGCGGTAGGCCAGCTTGAATTCATGTGCGTACTGGTTGAAGTAAAGCTCCGGCATGGCGTAGCTGCTGAGGTAATAATTGGGGCGCAGGTACATGGACGCCCCGGATTCGCCCCATGCCTTGATTTCGTCATCCACCAGTTTCTGATATTCCGGCGTCCGGGGGAACGGCAGGTCGTCCACGAAGCCGACGATGATGTTTTTGTTCAATTTGGTATGGCGCGGGGCGTAGACATAGTTCATGTAGGCGTAACCGCCGACCCGGACGTCGGGATTGATTTGGGCGGCTTTTTCCCAGATGGCCTTGTAGAATTTGGCGTAGCGTTCGCCGACGTTGCGGTGGCTGGAGTAATAAACGGTCGGCCAGCGCTGGTCTTCGCCGTCCCAGGCTTTGCAATTGTCGCATTGGCAACGTCCGTAGGCGTCGTTTTCTTTGGCGTTGACCGCCAGATTGGTCAGCCCGGATTCGCGCCAGTTGTCGATGATCTGCTGATGGAACGCCGGATTGGAAACACACATTGATGCATAACGGTCATTCAGGCGGCGTCCCTGCGAATCCATTTCAAAGAAATCCGGGCGAGCTGCGCCGTAACGCTTGTACCAGTCGATGAACGCGTGCCCCTGGCTGGGGCAGCCCGCGAAAACGATATAACGGGACATGTCGGCACGGAGCAGACGCCGGTTCCAGCGCCAGTCGAAGCGCCGGACAAATGAAAATTCCAACGCGGGCTTGATCGAGAGATCGTAATCGCCGCTCTCAACCGTCTGCCGTGCAGGGATTTCCTCGCCGAGCTCGTCGGGCCATAGCCAACGAACCTTCAATTCCCGTTCCGCCCATTCGTAGACGGCATAGAGGGTACCGGCGGCAGTCTGAAGCCGTTCGATTTTGCCGTTGGTGTCGCGTCCGGCCAACGCCAGCGAATCCGTTCCGCTCACTATTCGGAACCCGCACAACGGCAGGTCTTTGAGGTTCAGTTCCGCGGCGCGTCCGAGGCGAATGGTTTTCATGCCGTCCGGGACGGTGGACGGGGTGACGGTTTTCAGCTCGACTCCGGTGGATTTCTTCAGGATGTACTGTAGTTCCGCAGCGGCGTAGGTTTCAGCCGGGAACGGATTGTCCGGGAGAACGATGACGGCATTCGCCCGGCCGTTGTCTATGATGTTCAAGGCGTATGCCGGAAATGCGGCAGCCGCAAGGCATAACAATAGAAGGGATCGTTTTTTCATGTAAAGGGTCCTTGAGTTAAATATTTTATGTTTTAATTTTTATGAACTGCATCCGTCCGGGACATAAAAATGTCCACCCAGGACTCTGCTGTAGCTGACCAGTTCCTCTGCAGGCAGTTTGACGGCCGATCCGTCCACCTTGGACCAGATAGCGATCCCTTTGTGGTTGTTGACCGGGACTCCCGGCGAGGACAAGCCGAAATCCCAACTGTTGCCGTAAGTATCGCCGAAAAGATATTGCTGACTTTTATCTTTCGGCGGAATTTTGCGGGGACTGTTGCTGGTGGCGGATTCCGGTGCGCCGAAATACCAGAAATAACTGGAGGCCGCCAAGCCAGAGGCGGCTATCAGGTTGGGCAGACGCAACGGACAGCAAAGCCGGCTCTGCCAGTCGCCGGTAGAAGGAATGAAACCGGCTTTTACCAGCAGATAAGGGCCGTTATGATAGGTACTGGTGTATCGGGTCGGATAATTCAGCGAGTAGGCGGTCGGGAGAAAACCCCCGTAATTTTCCGCATACATGATCGACATCATGCTGAGTTGCTTCTGGTTGTTGATGCAGGATGTCTCCATCGCTTTCTCCCGCGCCTTAGTCAACGCGGGGAGGAGCATAGCAGCCAAGATAGCAATAATTGCTATCACGACCAGTAGCTCAATGAGTGTAAAATTCCATTTTTTCATGATTGATTTCTCCTGGGTATGATGATCTTGGGATTAATGATGACATGGACCGGTTCCGGGGCAAACAGATGGTTGAGCATTTGCGAGGCGGTCTGCTTTATGTCGAAACCGGACGTAATAATCGGGAGCAGGGAAAAACGGGCGGCGGAGGTGTTGAACATGCCGCATACCAGTACATCTTCACCGACTTTGCGCCCGGCGTCGTGGAAAAAATGCGCAGCCCCCAGCGCATGGTAGTCGGTGATGCAGATCACGCCGCGGATATCCGGGTCTTTCTGATATTCCCGCCGCATGGCGGAATAGGCGTTCTGATAACGTTCTTCAAATCCGTCCGAATCGGAAAATTCGCAGGATGGAGTATCCACCCAGTTCTTTCGGAACAATTCGCGGTCCGCATCCGGCAGGAACGGTGAGAAACGGTTATTGAAATATGGATCCGGCATCAATATCCGGTAGTTCCCGATATTCTGCTTTTGAAAGATCTTCAGGTATTCGAAAAAAGCGTTTTCCTCATTGAGATTGAAGCTTTTGTCACATTCTTCCGGGAGCGAAGACACATTGACTTGATAAGAAACATTCATGCCGATATAGTCATATTCATGTTTCTTGATATAAGTCATCATTTCTTTGTTACCGATCGGCTGGCCGATGAAGATGAAACTGCGGCATCCTTTGCGTTCCAGATCAAAGAATTTTTTGCAGTTCCGCTCTTTGTCCTCAGTCATGACCGTGGAATAGGTGGCGTAACCCCGTTCTTCCAGTTTGTTGATCAACTCGACCAACAGCCGCAGGTTGTATTCGGAATAAGTCACCCGCTCCTGCGAAAAAATGATGGCGGTGATGTCTGTGGACATACCGGTCATGATCCGGTAGCCGATATTCGGTTTGTAATTCCACTTTTTGGCCAGGGCCAGGATTTCCTGCTGTTTCTGCTCCGAACAGTAGGTTTCCTTGTTATTGAGGACACGGGAGATCGCCGAGGTACTGACCCCGGTGGCCTTGGCAAAATCTTTTAAGGTTATCCGACCACGTTTTTCCATGTCTCATTGCCCGTTTATTGGATACGTTAACTAGTTTACCTGCTATAAATATAATCACTGGGTATCATTTTGTCAATAGCCCGGCGGCAAGATTGCATGAAAATATCAGGCGGAGGTGTTTTTGGCGTTCAGGAGATGGAAATTGGGACAAAACGGCGAATTAAAGATAAAAACTTTCATTCAGCTATTGACAAAAGAGATTTCCGTCATTATAATAATGACAGTGAAGTAATACGTATGACGTTATTGATGGGAAGTTCGATCGATGGGCATTACAATGGAAGAATTGGCCGCGTTGGCCGAGGTGTCGCAAAGCAGCGTTTCGCTGGTGCTGAACGGCAAGGCGGACGGGCGTATCGGCAAAGCCAAACAGGAGAAAATCCGGAATCTGGCCAAGTTTCATAGTTATCGCCCGAACCTCAATGCTCGAAGCCTGATCACCCGCAAAAGTCATGAAATCGGCGTTCTGTCGTTCAATACGCATGACCGTTTCTATGCCGATGTGCTTCCCGAAATCCAGCTCCAGCTGATGCAGCGCGGATATGTCGGGATCAATCTATTCTGGGGATCGTGTCCGGAAGCCGAACTGGTTTTTGAAAGCGTCCTGACGCGTGGAGTCGCCGGGATCATTACGTTTCACGAGGATCTGTCGCTGTTGCCGCCCGGCGTACCCGCGGTGCTCTGCAAAATTGACGATCCGGCTTACGACAGGGTCATCTTCGATATGGAAGGATCGCTTAAGGAATCGATTTCCTACCTGATTTCCCTTGGGCACCGGAAAATCGGCTATCTGGGAAAGACCGACACCGATCCCCGGTATAAGGCGTTTCATGAAATGATGAGCGAATTCGGCCTGCCGGTAAATCCGAAATGGATTGGCGAGCTCACAACCGGTAGTCTTCTTTTTTCGTCGGCCTACGAATGCGCCATGGAATATTTGCAGCGCCCGGACCTGCCCACCGCCGTCATCGCCAAATCGGACGTCGGGGCCATTACCGCCATTACTGCGGCGCACAAGCTTGGCATTCGGATCCCTGAAGACTTGTCGATTATCGGGGCGAACAATATCAGGGAAAGTAAATATATTGTTCCGCCGCTCACGACTCATGGCTGCAATACGGTGCTGCTGGCCGAAAAATTGGCGGAAACCTTGTTGGTCCGGCTGGAAAATCCGGAATGTCCTCCGATCAAGGAAGTGATTGAAACCCGGTTGATCATACGTGAATCCTGCAAAGCAATAAATGGAAAATAAACGGAGAGTTTATCATGGTGAAAAAATTTACACTTATCGAGCTTCTTGTGGTTATAGCGATCATCGCGATTCTTGCGGCCATGCTGCTGCCGGCGTTGAATCAGGCCAGGGAGAAAGCTTACCTGATTGAATGTGTCAGCAATTTAAAGCAGATCGGGACTGCCTCCGGAGCCTATCAGGCGGATTTCGACCACGTATTCGGAGGTTATCTTTGGGCGAATTTTTACTATCAACATTCACTGGACAGGTATCTGGCGGAGCGGAAGGCCGGAACCCCGTGGAATTCCATCTGCTCCAAATCCTGGATCTGCCGCAAAAACCGCCCCAGGGCATATGACAATATCGTCAAAAGCGGCTACATGGACGCTGCCGATGCCGGAACCCTTTTCAACACCAACGCGGCTGATAACTCCTGGGGGGTCAAGCCCTCCAGGGTAACCAAATCGCCCTCGTCGTTTATTCTTGCACTGGAGGGACGCAAGCCCAACATCAACGATAACCTCATCGCCGTGGCTGTCAATTATGTTACATATGGATTTTCCGGTTACCAGTACGCGAAACATGGCAACGGCAGCAATTTCCTGATGCTCGACGGGCATTCCGCCTGGCAGGACGACAACAGCGACCACCGTTCGATGGTTGCGGCGAATGCGAAAAATGTCTGGCTCCGGTAGCCGGAATTGATGATCATAACCACCCAATCAACTTAAACAGGAGAGAAAATGAACCGTAAAATCATGACCGTACTTCTACTTTTTCTGACGGCGCTCGGAACTGCCGCGGAAATCGGAATATGGGGGAATCAGGCGAAGGCCTGGCAGGGAATTCTGGGCGAATCGGAAATCATCGCCGCCAAACGGCCGCAGGTCGATGCGAAATATAAAATCATGGTGTTGTCGGCTATCGGCGAAAAAAGCACCCTTTCCGCGGAGGAAAACGCGGCACTGCTGGATTATTGCCGCAACGGCGGGATTCTGGTCATGGATTTTTCCACGATCACGATGTTCAGCGACGGCAAAAGTGTTTACGACCTTTCCTCCGGGGCGGAGGTCATGGGGGCGACCCGTTATGTCTACGGGGCGTTCAAGGGAGAGACGACCGCATTGGCTCAAGAGATCTTCGGCGAAAAGGCCGCGGGATTGAAGGAGTTTCCGGCGGAAAGAGGGCCCGCCCTGGGGGGGCTTACCACGATGAAACCGCTGTTGAGCGGAGACAACGTGGCGCTGCTCGGCGTGAACCGCTGCGGCAAAGGGGCGTTTGTTTATCTGGCGCGGCGGGTGGCTTCCTGCGAGGGGCTTTACCGGGAACTGCTGGACAAGCTTCGGGATCCCGCGTTTCTGGATCACTATTTCCCGGTGCCGAAGGCTCCTGAAATCGCCGCCTGGGGCAACCGGGCAGCTGTCTGGCAGAAAAGTTTCGATGGCGTCGTCGTTTTTCCGGGCGGCAGGCCGCCGCTGGATAAGTTGACCGGATATCCGACGGTTGTTATTTCCGTACTCGGCGGGGGCTTGAACTTCACCGAAAGCGAAATCAATGTTCTTTATGAATACTGCCGCAACGGCGGACGGTTGATCATGGACGCGGCGGTCATCGGCGCGTTTTCGGACGGCAAAAATATTTACGACCTCTCCGCCGGAATGAGAATCCTCGGGGCAAGCCGTTATGCCTATGGCGAGTTTGCCGGTCAGGCGACGCCGCTGGCGCAGGAGATTTTCGGGGACAAGGCAAGCATTTTGAACCGAGTCGCCGCCGGACGCGGCCCCGCCCTCGGCGGACTCGAAAGCATCCATGTCCTGCAGCGCGGCAATAATGTGGCGTTGCTCGGGGTCAACCGTTGCGGCGCGGGCGCATTCATTTATTCCGCTCGCGGCATTGCGCCGGAAGACCGGGAATACAACGAACTTCTGCAGACCCTTTTGACTAAGCTTAAAGACAACGCATTTCTGGACCGGTATTTTCCGTTGGCGGCGGACAACCGCGCCGCGTTCTGCGGCGGCAAGCGGGTTCACCTGGCGATCGGCGGCAGCAAACACCCGGCAGCCGGAAAGTTTCTGGAAGAAAAACTGGCGGCGATCACCGGCGCAAAGAGTTTTTCGGCGGGCGCCGCCCATCCCGGACAGCTCACCATTCATGTGGGGCGGACCAAGGAAGTGGAAAAGTTGAACCTTGACTTCGCCAGCCTCCCGAAATTCGGTTATTTCATGGTCAAAACACCCGGCGGGGACATCGTGCTGGCGGGAAAAAACCTGCAGGCTGATCAATACGCCGTCAACGACTTTCTCAAGCGTTACGCCGGATACCGCCGGTTTTCCGATTCGGTGCTGACGGAAATCGTGCCGTCCCGGGAATATATCGAATTACCGGAGAGCTTCTCTTTTCGCGAGGCGCCGGATGTGCCGTCCTACACGGTGGCCTGGACGCCCAACGGCGATTTCGGGCGCAACGGCCGCCTGACCGCCATGTCTACGCATTCCATGAACAAGCTGATGCCGCCCGCTAAATACGCCGCGGAACATCCGGAATGGTATTCGGAGATCGACGGCAAGCGCGTGACTTTCGCCAAAGGAAAACTGACCCTGTGGCAACCCTGCCTCTCCAATCCCGAACTGCCCCGGCTGGTACTGGAATACGCCGACCGTTATTTCAAGGAAAATCCGGACAACCTCACGCTGCCGCTCGGGGTGAACGACGGCGCGGGCGATTGCCATTGCGCCTATTGCAAAGGGCTGGACGAGAAGCATATCAACCGCTACGCCGTTTTTTACAATCAGGCCGCGCAGGCGCTGAAAACCCGCTATCCCGAAAAACTGGTGGGGTTCATCGCCTACGGCGCCGCCCGGAACGTGCCGAAAAATATCACGATGGAGCCGAATATCCTGGTGGAAGTATGCAGCATCGGCACCATCAATGCCTTTGAAGAATACAGCAAATGGCAGGATATCGGGATCAAGCATTTCGGGCTGTATGATTATTTGTATACATTTGGCGGCGGGTATGTGGTACCGCGTTATTACCCGCACTGGGTGGCGGAGGAGTGGCAGAGGGAATTCAAGCGTTTCCCGGTGACTTCGATGTGGCTCGAATTTTATCCGAAGACCCGGATTTTCGAACTCCCCCGACAGTATGTCCTGGACGAACTCGCCTGGAATTTGAACGCCGATGTCGAATCCCTGCTGAACGATTATTTCAACAATATGTACGGCCCGGCCGCGGTTCCGGTCCGGCAATTCTTCGACCGGTTGGAGGAAGCGTTCAGCCGTCGGCCGCCGCGTAGCGCCATCTCCGGCTGGAAGAGTATTGTCCAATTGGAAAATTACACTGGAGAGGACCTCGTTTATCTTGACGGTAAGCTGGCCGAAGCCATCAAACAAGCTCCTGCCGGTACGGTTTATGGCAAAAGGCTGGCGATGCTGGAAAAGGCATGGCAGCTTTCACGGCTCTACATCGAAACCTACCTTTGCGGGACTCAGGTTGAAAAAGGGGAAAACGTGCTGGAATCAGCCGCCCGAGGCTATGAACTGATCGATGCGATCAACCATTTCACGATGACCCCGGAGGAGGAAAAAGAGATTTTCACGGGGAAGAATTCGCTGAACCAGTTCCGCACGGAACAGTCCACCTTGAATCCGTTGCCGAGGCTGGAAAAATACACGGACCGCGCTTTTGACGGGATCACCCGGGACCAGTTGCAGAACCGCTCCCGGGAACAGGTGGCGCAGTATTGGCGCGGCCTCGCGGCGGACAGCCGGACGGAAAATTTCAGGAAAGCCGCTTTGACCCAGGCGTGGCAACTGGAAAACCCGCCGGTGAACCTGGTTTCCATCCCCGGTTTCGAGGTGGACGATCAAATTAATGTCGATAACGAGAAGCAAATCGAAAAGCCCGCCGACTGGACGGTGTTCAAAGGCGTAAAAGGCTGGTCCACCTGGCAGTTCCCGAACTCCGTCACCCGTTTTTACCACGACCGGCGCGAGGCCCGGAGCGGCAAATATTCCGGCGGCATCGGGGCGAACCAGATCGGCGGTTCCCTGATCTCTTATGTCAAACTCGAACCCGGCTGCCGCTATCGCCTCTCCTACTTCGTCAAGCGCAACGATGAAAACGACGGCAAATACGGTGGGCTTTCCGTGCGGATGCAGGGCAAGGGCAAATGGCTGGATTCCGGTTCGGCGATCGTGGCTCCCTATCCGGCGGAATGCGTGGGCAAATGGGTGGAAGTGACGACCACGTTTTCAGCCCCCGCCGAAGACGCGACCGCGCTGCTGCTGTTCGCCGCTCCGCAGCAGGGCGAGGACTCGATGGTCTGGATTGATGACGTTTCCATGGTCAAGATTTACGGCCCCGCCGGTAACGACGTAAAAAAAAAGTAACCATGACTGATCCGCAAATAACCGAAGCCCTGAATACCGTCGCCCCGATCCTCCGGAAACTGACCGGCGCGGAGTTCGTCCCGGTTCTGAAAACATCCGGCATGGAGGGGGAATTCAAGTGCCGCCTCGACGGAAATAAACTATTCGTGGAGGGCGATGCCGAGGGCGTCCGTTGCGGCATTTACCGGGTGCTGCAGAAGCTCGGCGTGCATTGGTTCAATCCGGCCGAGGAGATCATTGTCCCGGATAAACCGATTGTCGCCCTGAAAGAGCTGGACGGATTCAGCGAGAAGCCCTCGTTCCCGTACCGGGGGCTTCACATCTGCGCCGGGACGCATCATTACGAGGACCGCGTCGGCCGCTGGATGAGCTTCAACGGCATGAACCGCAAGTTGACGCATCTGCCGGAGGATGATGTGATCGGAGGGCGCCTGCGCGAGCTCGGCCTGCGCCCGGATACCACGGTCCACGCTTATGGTCTGATGATTCCCGACCAGAAGTATTTTGAGTCCAACCCGGAGTTCTTCGCTCTGGTCGGCGGCAAGCGCATCCGGCAGGAGGACGGCGGACAGCTCTGCCTGTCCAATCCCGAAATGCGCGGAAAATTTGCCCATGAACTTCAGGTGTTGATCCGGCAAAAACCGCATATCGGCGTCTACGGCATCTGCCCGAACGACGGCTACGGCTGGTGCGAATGCGACCGGTGCGCCGCTCTCGATACGCCTTCGGACCGGGAAAAAAAGCAGGTCAACGGGCGGGTGGCGGATTTTGTAGCGGATATTTGCGCGCGCATGGAAAAACTGGAACCGGAGGCGTATATCGGTCATTATTCCTACAGCAATTTCGCCGATTTCGCCGATTACCTGAAAACGCTGCCGAAAAATCTGGTGGTTTCTTTTACCCAGTTCCGCTGTTACCGCCACGCCATGAACGATTCCACCTGTCCGAAGAACAAGCCGCTGTGGGAACGGATGAACAAACTGCTGGGTAAAACCGGCAACCTCTATATCTACGATTATTACAGTTACAACTGGAACGGAATGCCCGCGCCGTTCTGGAAAACCGTGGCGGTGGATTTCAAAGAATGGAAGAAGCTGAATGTCCACGGGTTCCTGTCCGAAGCTTCCGGCGCGGAAAATCTGGCGTGGAAATCGTTCTGGCCCGTATTTTACACCGCCGCCCGGCTGTTGTGGGACGCTTCCGCCGACCCCGACGCCCTGATGCAGGAGTGGTGCCGGGCGCGTTACGGCAAAGCCGCCGGGCAGATGACCGCTTATTACCGGGAACTGGAATCGGCACTGTACGCCGGGGACGCGTGCTTTCTGAAGGCTCCGGAGGACCTTCCGCTCCTGTTGCCTTCCCCCACGCTCCGGAAATGCGCCGCCATACTCGAGGCCGCCGCAAAGCTTGAACCGGAAAACCGCCTGCTGGCGGCGGAAGCGAAACTGTTTGAATCCTGGCGCGAAAACCTGAACCGGCGCGAAAAATACCGCGCGCCGGATGTTGTACAGGGCTTGCCGATGAACGCTTTCGAAGGGCCGTTCCAATCGCAGGGGCTGTATCTGGTCCAGCGTTCCAGCCAGCTTCCCGATCCGGAAAACGATACGGAAGTGATGGTGTTCAACGCCCCGGACGAAATCGCGTTCCGGATGAAGATGTACGACAAAAACATCGGGAGCATCAAGCTGCCCGAAGCCGCGCTGGCCAATCAGGTTTACGGCGCGGAGAACATCGAAATCTTCCTGGATGACGGCAAATCACCCGGCGTCTGCTATCATTTTCTGGTGGGGGCGAACGGCAAATACGCCGCGTCGCGCTGCGAAGGGACGAACTGGAATTGGTCATGGGGCAATAATGCCGTCGTCACGGCGGAAGTCAAAGCCGATCACTGGCTGCTGACGTTCCGGCTGCCGAAATCCGATATCAACGCGGGCGATACCTGGAAATTTACCCTGATCCGCAATCACGATACCGCCGGCAGCCGCCGGATTCTGGGATTGCCGGCCGGTGGAGCGTTCTTCAATACGGCGGCTTACCTGACCGTCAAGTGATCAAACGTGCGGCGAATATCAGTAGCTGACCTTGGTTTTGATGAACAGGACCTTGATCGGGGCGGCGGTCAGATTGAGCAGTTTGTGCTTGCGCGAGGGGAGGATCCGGATGGTGTCGCCCTCCGCCAGCGTGAACTGCTCGCCTTCGAACGCCATGACGGCTTCCCCCTCGACGATATAGGCGATTTCTTCTTCGAAATGCTGGGAAAAGCCATCGGCGTTGCTCTCGCTGTGCGGCTTGAGCATCATCATCAGGAGTTCGACGTTGGACTTGAGCGGGCCGGGGGTCAGGGCGTAATAGACGGCGTTTTTTTCGTTGGGATTATGGATTTTTTCCTGTTCGCCGCGGCGGCGGATCAGCGAAGCGTTGTCGATGTCCTCGACGAACAGCGACGGCAGAGAAGTCCCCAATGCATTGGCGATGGCTTTCAATACATTTAAACTCGGGTTGCCGATGCCGCGTTCAAGCTGGCTGATCAGGGCGGTGCTGATGCCCGATCTTTCCGCGAATTCCTTGATCGACAGGCTGTTTTCCTGCCGGAAATCCGCGATTTTGCGTCCTATTTTCATTGTTTTCATGTGATCTCCTGTTTGGTAATATATCATCATTTTCGTTAAATATAATTAATTTTGATAGAAATATTGAATTTTTTTATTCTCGCGTTATATTATAACAAACCATTAAACACAGGATGATGTATTATGGGGAAAACAACTGTACAGAAGATATTTGACGCCCATCGGATCGATTCGCCGGTGGAGGGAGTTTCGATCCTGACGCTGGATCGGGTGTTCTGCCACGAAATCACCACGCCGATCGCGATCAACGACCTCGTCGCCCGCGGCAAGGACCGGGTGTTTGACAACACCAAAATCAAGGCCGTGATCGACCACGTGACGCCTGCCAAGGATTCCAAAACCGCTGAACAGGGCAAAGTCATCCGCGAATGGGCCCGCCGCCACGGCATCAAAGACTTTTTCGACATCGGCGAGAACGGCGTCTGCCATGCGATTTTCCCGGAAAAGGGATTCGTCCGCCCGGGCTTTACCGTGATCATGGGCGATTCGCACACCTGTACGCACGGCGCGTTCGGCGCATTTGCCGCCGGAGTCGGGACCACCGACCTGGAAGTCGGCATCCTGAAAGGCGTCTGTACCATGCGCGACGCGGAAACCATCAAGATCAATATTTCCGGACAGTTGAAGCCCGGCGTCTACGCCAAGGACCTGATCCTGGCCGTCATCAAAATGCTGACCGTCAACGGCGCCACCGACAAGGTGATCGAATTCGCCGGACCGGCCGTCTCCGCCATGACCATGGATTCGCGGATGACCCTCTGCAACATGGCGATCGAAGCCGGCGGCACCTGCGGGATCTGTTACCCGGACATGGTGACGGTGGAATATCTGTGGCCGTTCATCCAGAACGATTTCGCGTCGAAGGAAGCGGCCCTGCAGGATTATTCCAAATGGCTGCCGGACGCCGACGCCCGATACCTGAACGTGATTGAATTCGACGCCGGTTCGCTCGAGCCGATGGTGACGTTCGGCTACAAGCCGGACCAGGTCAAGACCGTTGCCGAAATGACCGGCACCCCGATCGATCAGGTCTACATCGGCTCCTGTACCAACGGCCGTCTGGAAGACCTGCGGATCGCCGCGGCGGTGCTGAAAGGCAAGCGGATCAGCCCGAACCTGCGGGCGATCGTGTCGCCCGCCACACCGAAGATTTTCTCGGACGCCATGGCGGAAGGGCTGATCAAGATTTTCATGGACGCCGGTTTCTGCGTGACCAATCCGACCTGCGGCGCGTGCCTCGGCATGAGCAACGGCGTGCTGGCCAACGGCGAAGCCTGTGCCTCCACCACCAACCGTAACTTTAACGGGCGCATGGGCAAGGGCGGCATGGTTCACCTGATGAGCCCGGCTACCGCCGCCGCCACCGCCGTCGCCGGCGTCATCACCAATTCACCTCTGTTCAACGCATAAACAGGAGCGTATGTACATGAAAAAATTTAACGGAAAAATACTGTTTCTGGATCGTTCCGATATCAATACCGACGAGATCATCCCGGCCAAGTACCTGACCGAAGCCTCCAAGGCGGCTCTGAAGCCGTACTGCCTGGAAGACCTCACCCTGCCGGGCTTCAGCCCCAAGACCGACATCGCGGGCAAAAGCGTGGTCGTGACTCGCGCCAATTTCGGCTGCGGTTCCTCGCGCGAACATGCCCCGTGGGTACTGGAAGTCAACGGCGTGAATATGGTGATCGCCGAGGGTTTCGCCCGGATTTTCCGGCAGAACATGTTCAACTGCGGCATGATGGCGGTTGCGTTGCCGAAAGAACAGATCGCTGAGATTTTCGCCGAATTCAGCGGCGTCGAAGCCGAATGCGCCACCGACATGGAAAAGCTGACGCTGACCGTCAGCGGCGGCGGCAAAACGAAAGTTTATCCGTTTGTCATTAACAATTTCGATCTGGAATTGGTCAAGGCAGGCGGATGGGTGGATTACGCCGACCGCAAGTATTGACGGTTCGCCGTTTATCGGTTTTTCGCAGTTTCGGACGGGATTCTTTCGTCCGGGACTGCGTTTTTGTTTTCATTTCAGCGGGGATTGGGGAGATTAATGATATACTAATCGTTTTTCGGGGCCGGATTATTGAAAAAATCTTCGGGCTGGTTATATTATATCACAGTAAAAGAGGAATGAATGAAAAACAGAGTACCTGAAACCATCATCGTGGGACACCGAAATCCCGATACCGACAGCATCGCCGCCGCTTACGCGCTGGGCGAATTGAAGAAAGCACAACAGGTCCCGAATGTCCAGCCGGTCTGCATCGGACTCGCCGGCGAACGCACCGAATATCTTTTCAAACGCTTCGGCGTACCGCTGCCCCCCACCCGGAACGACGTTTATCCGCGGATAAACAGCATCATGAACACCCGCGCCCCGTTTGTCCGCAAGGGTAATTCCCTGTTCGACGCCATCGGAATTCTGGAGAACAACCAGACCTCCCGGTTGCCGGTCATTGACGAACAGCACAAATTCTGCGGCATGCTGAGCCTGTTCTCACTGCTGGGCAGTTTGCTCCATACGGCTACGGACTCCGGGCTGACCGGGCGGAAAGTCCGTTCGACGCTGCGGCTGATCAACGATGTCCTGCAGGGCGAGACACTGAGCCTGAGCCGTGAGGATGAAGAACAGTTTTTCGAAGTCTACGTGGCGGCGATGGGAGCGGACAGCTTCAAGGAGCATATTCCCCGCGACAACCCGGAATCGCTGGCGATCATCGTCGGGGACCGCACCGATATCCTGTTGATGGCGGTCAACCTCCGGGCCCGGCTGATGATCGTGACCGGTTCGCGCGAGGTGGACGACGTGGTGCTGGCCGCCGCCCGCGAACGCGGATTGTCGATCATCAAGACGCCGTTCGATTCCGCTTCCGTGGTCCGGCGGCTGAAGCTCTGCTGTCCGGTGGAGCTGATGATGCAGAAAGAGGCCGAAACGTTCCTGCCGGAAGAATGCCTGTATGAAATTAAAAACCAACTGCTGGCGCGGCACGAGGACATTTTCCCGGTCGTGAACACGGACAACCGCCTGATCGGTTCGTTCAGCAAGCTCGATATGGAAAAAGAAGGGTTCTGCCAGTTGATCCTGGTCGACCACAACGAATATGACCAGAGCATCGAGGGGGTGGAGGAAGTGCCGGTGATCGAAGTCATCGATCATCACCGCCTGCGGATGCCGCCCACCCAGACGCCGATCCGGATCACCTGCGACATCGTCGGCAGCACCTGTACGCTGATCACCGAACGCTTCTTGAACGAACGGGTGGAAATCACGCCGTCCACGGCGGGGATTCTGCTCGGGGGGATCATTACCGATACGCTTCTGCTGCGTTCCCCCACGACGACGCCGCGGGACGGCGCCGCGGTGAGGTACCTGCAGGAAATCGCGGGCGTCAGCGCGGAAACGTTGATGACGGAAATTTTCCAGGTCGGTTCGCTGATTGCCAAAAGCAACAGCCCGGCGGAGATCATCAACGCCGACCGCAAATCGTTTACCGAGGGGAAATATACATTCGCCGTCGCCCAGGTGGAGGAAGTGGCTTTTGAACAGTTCTATGGCGCCGAAGAAGGTCTCCTGGCGGAAATGCAGCGGGCGCTCGAGGCGGAGAAATTGGATTTCTTCGGCCTTCTGGTGACCAATGTGGTGTGCGAAGATTCCCTGTTGCTGGCCGTCGGCCGCCGGGTGATTCTCAACAGCCTGGCTTACCGCAAAATCCACGACAATCTGTTCGACCTGCCGGATATCCTGAGCCGGAAGAAGCAGTTGCTTCCCCAGCTCCTGAAAATCATGTCCGAACTGTAAGCCTGCTATTTGAGCATTGAGGAAGGCAGTTCTTTCGCATTGAACAGTTGTTCGTTGATTCCGGTCCAGTTCCGTTTGCCGTCCCGGCGGTGAAGAAATTTGGCTACTCTGGTCCGGACGAATTTTACTTGGACGGGTTCTGCCAGACGGTCGTCTCCAAACAGGGTCGTTTGTTCGGCGGTGAGTTCTATGGTGTGGCGGGGAACCAGCGGAATCCAGGTTTTTCCGTCGAGGCTGCCGGTTATTTCGTATTCGGCCGTGCGGTTGTTTTTGCCGAAAGCGGTGGTGATGCGGGAGATTTCACGGGGTTCCGGGAATTCCACCTGCAGCCAGCCGCTGAAACCGCCGAAGGCAATCCTGCTGTTCAAGTCGCCGTCAAAAGCCTGATAAGGCGTAAGCGTCCGGCGGGGCCACATCTGAAATGGATCAGGAGGCAACGGAGTGATGTTGATTACCGGGCTGACGGCCGCCAGTTGTGGGGGAGCAGGGTTTCTAGCTGGGAATTGGGATGGGAGTTGATTCTGGCGAGGATGTCTTTGAGGTATTCATAGGGGTTGACGCGGTTGGCTCGGCAGGAGCCGATGAGGGTATAGAGAATGGAGGCTGTTTTGCCGCCGCATTCGCTGCCGAAAAACATGTAGTTCTTTTTGCCGAGGCAGAGCGGGCGGAGAATATTTTCGCAGGAATTATTGTCGGGAGCAAAGCGGAGCTGCGTGGCGTATTGGCGCAGGGCGCGTTCCTGGTTGATGGCGTAGGTCAGAGCTTTGCCGAGGGGGGATTTGGGCAATGCAAAGGTCGATTTGGCTTTGGCGAAAAAGCGGTTCATGACGCGAGTGGCGCGTTTTCGGCGAAGTTCCTGAATGGCGGATTCGGATTGTCCCATGCATTTGAGTTTCGCCATGCGGTGTTCGATGCGGTACAGGATGTTGATGAGCGAGGCGAAATATTCGGCATCTTTGACGCCGGCTTTGGCGGCTTCGAAAAATTTCCGGCGGCAATGGCTCCAGCAACCAATGGCGGTGACGCCGTCGCGTTCGGCGATTTTCTGGAAGCCGACGTAGCCGTCGCTCTGCAGGAAACCGCGGAAGTTTTTCAACGTATTTTCGGGGTGTTTCGAGCTCCAGTCGCGGGTGAATTCGAAAAACATCAGTTGTTTTCGGGAGGTGTCCTCCGGCTCGCCAGGCGGTTCATCGGGCGGTTTTTCAAGACGGCAGAGATAGCCCCACATGTGGCCTTTTTCGGCGCCGTGACCTTTGGCGTTTTTGAACAGGATCGGAGTGTCGTCGGCATTGATATAGTCGCTTTTGAGCACGGTTTCGCGTTGAAGACGGTACAGTGGTT
>ENA-UOOH01000747-UOOH01000747.1-fermentation-metagenome-genome-assembly--contig:-NODE-747-length-35018-cov-17.870749_pt1 | contig 35018 bp, 45 predicted proteins | sample MGYA00245778_ERZ724025 | MGnify/ENA primary metagenome ERZ724025 (study PRJEB28704, sample SAMN03018313) | fermentation metagenome | biome: anthropogenic terrestrial biome; feature: soil; material...
GCCGTAGTGGATGCATATGACACGGCACTAACCCGCACAACACCAACCGTACTATCTGTGGCAAGATCATATTTATCTGCCGCCAGTGTTGGCAACTATGCACTCTTCGGAGGAGGATATGATGGCGCGGCACGCTCCGCCGTAGTGGATGCATATGACACGGCACTAACCCGCACAACACCAACCGTACTATCTGTGGCAAGATCATATTTATCTGCCGCCAGTGTTGGCAACTATGCACTCTTCGGAGGAGGATATGATGGCGCGGCACGCTCCGCCGTAGTGGATGCATATGACACGGCACTAACCCGCACAACACCAACCGTACTTTCTGCGGCAAGACAATATTTGTCAGCCGCCAGTGTAGGCAATTATGCTTTATTCGGCGGAGGTCTTGATGGCGCTTCCTCGGCGGCAGTAGACGCGTATGTTTATGCTTAATTATATAAGGAGATTAATAATATGCCAAGATATAAAATATGGGACAAATCCAGCGATATTTATACACCCGGCAAGGAAAAGGGCGGGAAAAACCATTGGACGGCAAAGGAATACATAGCAGATAAAGCGCCGTGGGCTGCAATACCAACTGTAAAAGTAATTGTAGGCAGTGGCATAATCAACGGCGGCGTGTTTATGGAATTCGACGCAACAAAAGAATTTTATAAAAAGCAAGGTGCGAACATCACAGACGGCATGAGCGACGATGAAGTAATCGCCGCTATTGAGCAATTCGAGGACAACCCTCCTGCCGCCGACGAAGAATCAACAGCAGAAGAACGCATTGCTGCCGCGCTCGAAGCGCAAGTCATGCTCGCAAGCCCGAACATTAACATGGACGATCCCGACGAAACGGAGGTGCTGGCATGAATTACAAACGTGTATTAAAAAATTACACAGATGGGCTGTGGAATAAAGAGCTTGTGAAACAGGCTTATTATAAAGGTATCATCACAATCGAGGAATACAAATACATTATCGAGCAGCCGCGCAAGGGCGAATCCGGCGCGAAATAACGGAGGTGTGCAGTGCTAACCTATCAAGATCAACGCCGCCTAGCCGCCGAGCTGGCGCCGCCCACGCCGCGCAATTTTGCAACGGTAATAGCGGTGGCGGAGGACGGATTAACGCTGCAATTCGACGGCGAAACAGAAGCGGCGAAGAAAAAATACAAGTATAACAAGTCTATTACGTTTACGGTGGGTCAGCGCGTGAAAATAACGAAAATATCCGGCACATACATAGCGGAATATCCAATATAAAACGGAGGACACAAATTAATGTGGGAAACAATCCTCGGCGGCGGGCTGGCTGCATCGTTGATAATCACAATAGAAAAATTCGCAGAATTTCTGATCTCGCACTTTGGCAAGAAAAAATCCACAGTAGAAATCGCAATGCGAGTGATGCTCCGTGAACGCATACGCTATCTGTGCCGGGTGTACATATCCGCTGGGGAAATATCGTATACAGACCGGGAAGACCTCATCGCCATGCACAAAGTATACCACAAAGACCTTGATGGAAACGGCAACCTCGATGCCGAAATGGAAGATGTAATGGAATTACCACTAAGGAGGGAAAATTAAATGGCATACAAAGGCATTGACATATCACATAACAACGTTGTCACCGACTGGCGCAAGGTAAAAGCTGCTGGCATTGACTTTGTTATGCTCCGCTGTGGTTACGGATGCATAGACGACCGCAAATTCAAAGAGTACATAAAAGGCGCACAATCGGCGGGGCTTACAGTCGGCATATATTACTTCTCCTACGCGCTGTCTGCCGCCGATGCAACGAAAGAAGCCGATCATTGCCTTAAGCTGATCAAGCCGTATAAAATCGACTTAGGCGTGTACTTTGACTTTGAGTACGATTCCGAAGTTTACGGTGCAAAGAAAGGCGCGGTATACACCCGCATGTCCCGCACAGCCATCCACAAGGCGTTCTGTGAGCGTATACGCGCCGCTGGGTATGGGGTAGGCATTTATACTAACGTCGATTACATCACATCACGCGTCAACTGGAGTGAGTTAAGGGGCTATGCTCTGTGGCTTGCACAGTGGATGAAAGGCGTGGACAAGCCAATCGCATGGAGCGAGGTTAAACCGGAGAGCGTGAACATCGCGCATGGTAAGCCTACGATATGGCAAATAGGTTTAGGCGTGGTAGACGGTATCAAGAATCATGTTGATATTAACTATGGATATATGGCATTGCCGGAAAACAAACCTACTCCTGCACCGCCTGCTTCTGCTCCTACAATCAAGCTCGGTGACAAGGTTCGTGTAAAAAATACCACACCATCAGGCAAAGCAAAGTTGGGCAAGCTATACGGCGGCGGCACGTTCGTTGTATACCGCGATGATTATGACGTGTTGAGTGTTAGCGGTACGCGTGTCGTAATCGGGTTTAACAAAGCGGTCACTGCGGCGGTTGACGCGTCGAACCTTGAAAAATTATGAGATATCTCAAAAAGTTGCTCAATAGTATTTTCCTTTTCCTTGCCGCTTTTACTGTCGCATGTTTCGTCGCATGGTGCATCACAAGAGAAGAACCAACAGCGCTTATTGCTGGCGTATTTGCGGCTTGTGGCGTTGAGATCATCGCAGGCGGTATTATAAAGCTTATGGAACTGGCAAAAGAACATAAATATAATAAGGAGAATAATTTAAATGACTGACATTACTCCAATTGTCCTATGCGTAGTCGCTATCCTCGGCGCACTCTGGACATACATACTCGCACCTTACATCAAATCTAAAACCACGGCAGAGCAACGCGCCGCAATGCAGACAATGATCGGCACACTCGTCTATGCCGCAGAGCAGATATACAAGGGCACAGGGCGTGGACAAGAGAAACTCGAATACGTTGTCAAGGCGCTTGAAGCGAAAGGCATATATGTTAATCTCGACGACACCACCGACGCGGCGAGGGCGATGATTGAAGCTGCGGTGTTGGCGATTAATAAATAAAAAAAATAAAACGGGGGCTCTGGCTCTCGTTTTTTTTGACTACATTCTGACAACAGGGGTTACACATTATCGCCCACACATGCACAGACTACAACAGGCATTTATGAGCAAAGAATAAGCCTAACAAGCGGATTAGTGCTTGATAGGCTTATTTCTTATTTGGCGGAGAGAGAGAGATTCGAACTCTCAACTTATCTGCCTAACAAAGCGATATTTCCGCTTGTTGACTACATTTTGACTACCTGACACAAAACTGTTTAGCTTGTCCCGCGATAGTTGCAATTGCTTGTCGGTGATGTGGGTATAATACTCGGTCATTTCTTTAGTTGTGTGCCCCATCATACGAGCTGCTTCAAGTATACCGATACCCGCTTCATAAAGCAGGGTTGCAAAGCCGTGACGGAGCTGGTGCGGTGACAACGACACTCCAGATTCGCGTCTATATTTTATCCACAACCACCTAAATTCCGAAGTGCTTATTAAACCACCATTAGCATTAGTGAATATATATTGATCTTTTGCGCCGATGGGTAAAACTTTTTTAAGGTTGTCAAGTAGCACGACCGTGCGTTTTCCCGCTTCGGTTTTTGGTGTTTTTATTTCGTTTTTATCTAGATATGACGATAACGATTTTCGGATGTGTATCACGTTGTTTTCGCGGTCAATGTCGCCGTATTGCATCGCCAATGCTTCTCCGCGTCTACATCCAGTATAATATATAAAATATGCAAGCAAACCGCCCGTACAATCAATAGATTTTTTTACGGCATCTAATTCGGCAGGAGAGGGAAGCTCGCGCCTTTTCTTTTTCAAACCATCTGGAACACTCACAACACTGGCAGGGCTTATATCGATTATTTCCTCCAACGCAGCATGGCGAAACACCATTCTCAATATAGACAATTGATTAGATGTAGTTTTCATCGCGTGCGTCTTGCCGAAGTCGTTTATATATTTCGCTATTTCTGCGGTGCGTATTTCGCGAATATATTTATCACCGAACATACCCAGCGCCCTTTTATATGCTGGTGTCAAACAAGATAAGCTATTGCGCGCCAATGTTGGTTCATATTCTTTCCACCATTTCTCGGCAACGTCTCGGAACAACGGTCCCGTCTCTTTTTCTACTTCATATGCCTTAAGTTTCTTTTTCACTTCGGCTGGGCTTTTGCCATATATAAAACGGCGTTTACCATCAATGGTTATTGTTTCTACATAGCGCCCGTCGGCTCGTTTTTTCATATTATCGTCCTCATTTATTATCTTCGGAATGCTTCAAGTTCCGCCAGCCGACGTGCAACGTCGATAGTTCGATATTTTTTCGTCCCGCAAGCGTGTTTCACGCGCGGAAGGTTGTATTGTGGTTGTTCGTGCATATACTTCCACGCGGTGCTATAATCACATTCAAGATATTGCGCTATGTCTATCAGCCGAATAAAACGTTCTACACCTATCTTGGAGCAAATGCTGGCGTTTATTTCGTCGGTGCGCTCGCTGATTAATTTACGCTCGGTGTGATTTTTACCACGATTAATTACTACTTTAGGCATTGCCCTGTCCTCCGTGGTGCATTTATAACCAGTAGCATAACAACCCTCCAATATTTTATAAATAATATATGTTAAATCTTTATGACTGATTGCAAAAACGGTATTTCGTTGTTATTATTTAAATGACGGGGAAACAACCAATTGTAAACATTTTTTTATTTCAATATTTTGCACCATTTTGTCCTATTTTCAAATTTTATATTAATTAGTTATTCATAAACAATTATTAGTTTCTTCCATTATTTATATTATAATAGTGTTATGAAACACAAGATTGCTAAAAATAATAATTTTCCGAACAATCGGATATTTTTCACTTGACAAACATTACCGTGTTGTAGTATAATGAAATACGAACAGAAGTTCGTTATTTGACATTTATATTCGTATTTAATATATTGGAGGATATATAGATAGTGGGCGAGAATAGCAATACATACGATGACAGAATTATTATGCTCGGTATAGCGTTACAGAAAATCGCATATTACTCTCCTGGCGTAATAGAACAGCTTATTGTTTCGAAAGACGCTTTGTGTCAGATTGTACCGCAAGCAACGCCCGATGAGCTTGCTCCTCAATCTTTGTCAGCTCGTCATTCGGGAGATTTGCTAATAAATCCATAAGTTCTCTAAAATCGTCGTTTTTTAAATACTCATTAAAGCGCTCTACCTCTTCGGGGGTGGGGCGTTTTTTTATGTCGTCTTTTCCCAGAAGGTAATCTATTGATACATTGAAATAATCAGAAAACATCGATAGAACCTCTGCGCTTGGCATAGAACCGTTTTTCCACTGTGTGCCTAGTGATGTGCTTAATTTTAATTCTTTTAATAATGCAGTTATCGTTATACTTTTTTCAGCGCATAAATTGTTTAATTTTTCATGAAACATAATACTTACCTCTTTATTTGATCGCAATAATATTTTGGTTATATAAATTTGCATTATTAATACATAACAAAATGTTCACAAAAATAATTCGTATTACTGTATTGACAAATTCGTTTTGACGAGTTATAATGTAATAGAAGAGCACGGAAGCGTGTGGTTTTTATAAAAAACTTTCGCTCCGTGTGCGCCCCTATAAAAGCCGGGGCTAATATTATTCCTTGCAGTCCGTTATTGTACGGATACCCGAAGATAATAATAGCGCCCGACAATAAGTCGGGGTAAGTGTTATGTAGTTGCCTGAACATCACCTATTATAACACAACCTGTGAATTTGTCAAGGGGTTTTGTAAATTATTTTCCAAATAAAGGAGGTGATAATATCAACCTTAAGCCCAAATACGAGCGCTATAACATCAAATCGCGTGCGGCGGTATTCGGAATCACCATGACAGAGTTGCTTACTGAATGTAACAAGCGGACAGGCAGAGCGATGCGAATACAAGAGTTTTCGGCAGCACGCACAGGAAAAGACCGCACAGCGTGTGCAGAACAGACCATTGAGATGGCAGACACAATATTAAAGGAACTCGAATTACAAGAAAAAGAAAGGACAGCAAAATGAAAGAATTAATTCCGATGAACGACCACGGCATATTCGCAGACGGAAAAGACACCGCGAGAGTGGATAGTAGATTTGTAGCACAAGCGTTTGATAAAGAACATAAGCACATTCTTGAATCTATACGTAAAATCACTGAGCCGAAAAGTGGACTTAGCGAAGAATTCGGACGGTCGAATTTCTGGCCGTCCTCATACCTCAACGAACAAAACAAAAAGCAACCCTGTTACGCTATGACACGGGATGGTTTCATTTTACTGGCAATGGGTTTCACAGGCGCTAAAGCAATGCAATTCAAAGAAGCTTACATAAAGCGTTTCAACGAAATGGAAACATTAATAAAAACCATTGTCACAACGCGCAAAGAATTCCCGCTTTTAACAGCAAATATAAAACTGATTCACGACAATCCTCAACCGTATCACTTCTCCAACGAATGCGACATGCTCAATAAACTGGTTATCGGAAAAACGGCTAAACAATTCCGCGAAGAACACGGTATACAAAAAGGCGAGAGCATACGCCCATATCTTACGCAAGAGCAAATAGAAAAACTTGAAACATTACAAAAAGTAGATGTTGGTTTGCTGTTGTCTGTACCAGATTACGAACAACGCAAACGGACACTCGAATGGTATATGTGTAAACGGTATAACGCGCCTTTATTGCCTGAAGCGACAGCATAAGGAACGAAAACAAAATGAACGACCTATATCAAGACATCTACCGCGACATTGTAACACGATACCCCAGTCGCACGGTATGGCGGCGCGAAGATATCGCAGCATTTGAACGCATCGCAGTAGACGAAGCAAGCCGCAAATATAAGCCCGGACGAGCCGGTATCGACACAGCGACATACGCAAGGCTCAAAGCGGCGCACGCACTACACCGCATGGACGACTACCGCAAGCGGCTAATACGCGCCAATGCGTGAGGAGGTGTAACATGAGCACAACAGCGCCAGCCTACATGATACCCGCGATAAAGCGCCGCTCCGCCGCAATACTCGCTCGAAAGCCGGACAAGCAAGCTGTAATAAAAGGATACACCATATGCCACAACAAATATGTCGAAGCGGTTACAGACGGTTTGAACGGCATAAGTGAGTTTTACATAAGCCGAGAAGCATATCGGCGGATAGCGGAAGCACATGGTTATGCAGACGAATTATAAAGAAAGGGCAATTATGAATGGCACTAATAGATATAGCGTTGACCGTGTCAATTGCGTTAGTCGTAATAGTGTTTATAGCGTTAATCAACGCCGTTATACGCAAAAAGCCTTAACCCGCGCGGTCGGCGTGGTGGAGCGATTTTTAATAATAATTGTCGCCTTGATGGGCATCTCCGGCGGGTTTAACGCAGCACAATGCGCCCTCACGTGGACGGCAATAATCGCTTTCGCGGAGCTGGCACGGTTGGGAATTACAAATAATTTATACGAGAGGAAATAAAAATGGCAAAGAACTTTGACAACGCGCTTAGACAGCGCATATTAGACTATATCGACAAGGGATGGTCTAACGCACAAATCGCAACAGCGGAGCGCATAAGCGCAATGACCGCCGCAAACATAAGACGCCACCATGGCAAATGCGCCAATCCGGGCGCGGCAATCGTTTCCGCAACACCGGAGGAACGCAAAGAAAAAGCATTGTTGTCAATTGCAGAAACGATGATACGCGCCGCGTCGATAGTTGGCGTATCGGTGGAAAGCGTATACGCCGACAAAACAGGTAACGCGATAGTCGAGGGTAACAACAATGGCGAAAAGGTTCGTTTCGAAGTTAACGTTTTCGCATAAAAAAAGCCGCCCGTGGAGATGGGCGACTAATGCAAATAAATATACCACCAGTATTATATCACAAATATTAATTAATGTCAAGGAGTAAACGAATGGCAATTGTAAAACCTGAATCCATGAATTTTAGCGAAAAAAACATCATTATGATTATAGCAGGAACACCCGGCGTTGGTAAAACGACTATCGCGCTCTCTGCACCTGATGTGATGCTTATAGACGCAGATGAGGGCATGGCGAGAGTAAACCCTGCACACCGCAAAGACACAGCTATGTGTAAAACATACGAAGAATTGCTTTCGGACATACAAGCCGCCGAGGGCGTTTATAAGACGATTGTTATCGATACAGGCGGCGCATTGATTGACATGCTCAAAGATTGGGCGATCCGTAACGATCCTAAAGCAAGCAAAACAAGCGGTGGTTTCAGTTTACAGGGGTTTGGAATAGTTAAAACTGAATTTCTGCGATTGTTTGCAGAGTTACGGAAGAAATTTAACGTAGTATTGTTATTTCACGAAAGCAAAGAAAAAGCCGATGAAGGCATTACATATGAGCTTGTGTGTGAGGGTTCGGCGCGTAACCTTGTATGGCAGCCTGCGGATTTAGGCGCGCATATGTTCATCCAAAACGGTGAGCGATATTTAGGATTTTCGCCGACATCACAGTACAGCGCAAAAGCTGCATATGGAATAAAAGGACTTGTAAAAGTGCCGGAGCTAAAAGACGGCGAGCCGAACATGTTCCTTACAAAATTGTTTGCACAAGTAAAAGCGGCGCTTATCGCAGAATCCGCGTCTACAAAGCAATATCAAGAAGATTACGAAAAGGCAATGGAAACCGGACGAGCATTAATTGAAAGCGTGGACGCGCCGGAAAAAGCACTTGATGTGCTAAACGATATCCGCAAGATGGCACACGCGCTGACAAGCCAAAAGGAACTCGAAGCGGCGTTTAAACGCAAGATGGCTGACAATGATTGGACGTATAGCGCGTCGGAAAAACGATATGTCGCAAAAGCATGATAAGCCATTACTAATAACGCAGTCGCTCCTCTCCGCGTGGCAATGGGGGCTTGTGTTGGACGATGATTACGACGATTTTTTGAAAACATTACGCCGTGAGCCAATTCAGCAGACAAGGGCTATGCTCGAAGGCGTTCGCTTTGAAAATTATCTTAATGCTGTGTTGGACGGCGCGGAAATTGATCCGTCGCACGAATGGTATAAGCCTATTACCCAGTTATACGGAATATTGGCAGGTTCGCAACAGCAAGTTAAACTTTCAAAAAACATCACGGTGAACGGCTTAGACTTCGTGCTATACGGCAAGCTGGACTATCTTCTTGCCGGACAGATATACGATACGAAATATTCCAAAACGTATTCGGTGGGAAAATATTTCAGCAGCGTTCAGCACCCCATGTATTTTGCGCTCGTGCCCGAAGCGAGAAGTTTCACATATCTCATCTGCGACGGCGAATACGTCTACCGTGAAACCTACTACCCCGACGACGTTGAACCAATCGAGCGCACGATAAAACACTTCATGGACTTTCTTGATCGCATGAATCTCATGGAAGTGTATCGTGAAAATTGGAGGTCTAAATATTAATGACAATAGGCACATGCGTATATCGTGAATCACGAAAATGCCGTGCGCTAATGCGGTACGAATGCCCGGACAATTGCCCTTTTCACTGCACAGCGAATGAACGCAAGGCAAAGCAAGACAAAGCGCACGAGCGCATAAACACTTTACCAATAGATAAACAAGAATACATATCAAATAAATATTACGGCGAACAAATGCCGTGGAAAGACAAAGAGGAAAAATAATAATGGCCTTTAATTACACAAGAGAAGAATCAAGCAACGCAGGTGCAGGAGATCACCGTTTCGCGGTAATATCAGCAGAAGAAAAAACCTCAAAAACTGGCAAGCAGATGGTCGTTATCACGCTTAAACCCAACGGTGCGACATTCACAGTCAACGATTACATTGTTGAGGGCGAATACTTCAACCGCAAAATGACGCAGTTCTTCGACAGCACGGGCATAGAGGAAGGCAATTTCAATTATCTCACATGGACGGGCGCGGTCGGTGCGGCGCGGTTTAAGGAGAACGAAAACGGCTATCTCAAAGTCGGCTATTACATAGACCAAAAACGCGCAGAAAAGTTGCCTGCATGGGTGGGCGATAAGCCTGAACGCCAGACGGTAACGGAGATCGGCGGCAGGATGGAAACGCTTGACCCGTCGGACGATCTTCCATTCTAGTATATGGATAAGATAATCCATATTACTGATTTACATATTCCTGCATTGTTCAATCAGTTGGGTGGGTTCAACGACTACCCGCCCAACTGGGAGGAACTAATAGAAGCGCAGTTTGTAAACAGTAGTTTCTTTATATATTCTCCCACATACCGACAGTTCCGACAGATGATGCGTCGCGATGGCAAGCCTGCACCGTTTATTCAAGCTAACCTTTATATATACGACGACGGTTCGGGTTTTGCTATATCGGCAGACCGCGAGCACAACACGGTTCGGTATTACAAATTCGCAGTATGTGAACACGATTACGAAGTACAGCACAGGCATAAATACGAGCATACATACACTTGTAAAAAGTGCGGGCATTCGTACATACAAGATTCGTCGGACTGTCATTCGTTTTCTTGAGGTGGTAATGAAAAAATATAGGACAGACAAAGAGATTGGCGAACTGCTAAAACAAATAACCATCATTTCCGACACGCGAGAGCAAGTGAACGGACATATAACGGAATATTTCGATAAAAACAAAATCGCTTATATAACTCGAAAGCTCGACACGGGCGATTATTCCGCGATGATCGGAGACATGACACTGGAACATGACGTTGTAATCGAAAAAAAGAATGGGCTTGACGAAATCGCCGGAAATTTTACAGTTGACCGAGAACGTTTTGAACGTGAATTTCAGCGCGCGAAGTGCAACGGCACAAAAGTACATCTCATAATCGAAAACGCAAGCTGGAGCGATATATTCCTACATAATTACCGCTCGAAGCTTGAACCTAAAAGCCTTATTGCTTCTCTGCTCTCGTGGCAGGTTCGATTTAATATCACGGTGACATTCTGCAAGCCCGGTGAAACAGGACAGATAATTTACGGAATTTTATATTATGCAGCGCGTGAAGCGTTGAAATGAAAGGAAAAATAACATGTCAGAAATAATTATTATACAAAAATTCGGCAACCAAACATACGCATCATACAATACCGCCACCGCACGAAGCTCCGCAACGGTGCAAACGGACAAATATGCATCGTTTGAGAGCGCCGCAACGGCAGCGTTGACCCGCGCAATGAGAGCGCCAAACGATTTTCTACCCGCAGAGCAGGACAAGCCGACACCCGCAGAGCCCGAACCACCGAATACAACATTTGATTGGGACGCTTTCAAAACAGATAAAATCGCCGTCCATTGCGATACAGAGGAAAAGGCGATAGCGTTTTTGAAAGAAGCGAAGGCGCATGGGTTGAAATGGGTAAGCGGCGATGACTTAGAAAAATACAGCTTATGGTCGCACTATAAAGAAAACACATGTTATACAAACAATGTAAGCTATTGTGATAAAGGTCATTACATAAGCATCGGATATACAATAATCGATTACCCATTCGCACCCGCCGAACAGCCGAAACCCGCGCCGGACAAGTCAGAACCAACTCCAGCACCCGAACCAATATTATTTTATTGCATTAATGATTATGCGTCCGGCGTATTCATGACGCAGGGTAAAGTCTATGAATATAAAGACGGTCGTTTTACGTGGGACGATGGCATTGCGGGAGGTAAATACGATAGCTATACAGAGTTCGTGCGTAAAAATCCTGATCTTGCCGCTTGCCTATTCCCCCTCGTTTCCCGCCCCGCAAACCGACAGAGGTGATGCATGAACATTAACCGAGTATGGGCAATGCCAAACAGTGCGACATTTTCTATACATCCCATAAAATCTCTATTATATACCGAGGTAGAAAGCGGGGTATGGGTTGACCCGTTTAGTGGTGGAGTTAGGTTATTACCAACCGAAATAATTAATGACCTAAATCAAGATATTCCGGCTGACGCGCACATGGACGCTCTTGATTTCTTAAAATCGTTTGCCGATGAAAGCGTTGATGGCGTGCTATACGATCCTCCATATTCAACTCGTCAAGTGGTAGAATGTTATCGTGGTTACGAAATTGAGGTAACGAAAGAAACTACACAAAGTAGTTGGAGGGCAAAACACCTGGACGAAATAAAACGCATATTAAAGCCGGGTGGTAAAGCAATATGCTTTGGTTGGAACAGTAATGGAGTTGGAAAAACACGAGGATTTTCAATGACAAAATTACTTATTATAGCCCATGGTGGTAGCAAAAATGACACTATTTGCACGGTCGAGATTAAAAAACCCGCCCTGCCAACCGACAGCGGCAATGCCGCAGAAAGGACAACATGAACGAAAACGATTTACGCAGAGCATTAAAAGCGCTTGGAAACATTCCGGTAGAACGCCTTGAGGAATTATGCAAAGCCGAACGTGAGGGGAAAATATATATAATGCCCGTTGCTGTCGATAGCGAAGTATGGGTTATAAACGCAACTAAACCTCCACGCCCATTAAAGTGCAATGTGACAGTAGCAGAAACATATTTTTGGGTATCGGCTGAAAAAGCACCGTGGGGTGGTTCATTTACCGAAGATGATGTTAATGAAAAAGTGTTTTATACCCGCGAAGCCGCCGAAGCTGCATTAAAGGAAAATAACCCATCTTGCGGCGCCCGTATGGACGAGCCAACCACATGAAGCCATACCCGATAGCCGTAACAGTATCAAGGTTCGGCAAGGAGGACACATGAAAAAGCAGAGCATATATACATACGCAGAATTACAGGCAATGCAGGCGCAGCCGATTGAAGTAAAAATCGCACAGGCGCAGGAGATAATACGCGATACGTTTAAGCAGGGCAAAAAAGTTGCGCTTGCGTTCTCCGGTGGAAAAGACAGTACAGCATTGTGGCATTTAATTCGCGAAACGTGCCCAGAGGAAGCCAAAAACATGATAGTCATATTTGGCAATACGGGTGTTGAATATCGCGAAAGCCTACTTTTTGCCCGACGGCTCGGAAAAGAGTGGGGCGGTGATAACTTCCATGAAACGAAACTCGATCGGATTAAAGTGCCACGTCTAAAATATGAAGCACAAAAAGAAGTATGGGCACTCATAGAACAGCGCGGCGAGGTATCGAAATATCTCAATAAAAAAGGGCGATTGCTGTCAACGGACAAGCTCAACGAAGCAGTGACACCCGAAATGTGGGAAGATTTCCGCCGCCGTAAATTGGTTTGGGAAAAAGGTACACAAGTCAGCTTTTGGTTTATCGCTGAACAATACGGTTTTCCGATTCTCGGCAAGGACGCGACGAAGCTCGATGCGCCGCGCATTAATATAAATGTGTTTCTCAAGTATAGCGCGGAACAATCTGATGGTAACAAAGAATATTACGACATGATCCGCAAATTTCCCGATATGCGTATATCTCATTCCTGCTGTAACTTCATCAAAGAGCAACCCTCACAAAAACTGCAAAAGAAGCTCGGTTGTGACACTCTGTTTAGAGGATTGTTAGCAAGCGAAAGCCGACGCCGCACGTTTACCTTCCTCGACTATGGGTTTATTTACAAAGGTGCGGACGGTTATACATACTCATCACCGCTTGCTGCTTTTAATGACACTGATATATGGGAATATATTAGAACTCGTAACTGTCCATACGCCCCGTTATATGATCTAACCGACGAGGACGGCAACAAACTGTTCGAGCGTAACGGCTGCTATACATGCGGCACCGGGTTAGCCTATGAAGGCAATAACATCGAGATACTCCGCAAGCATTACCCCACAAAATGGCGGCGGCTTATGGAATACGGTATGGCGCGCGAGATGAAAACTTTCGCTTGTGCAATGTGCGACGACATTAAGTTAAATTTGCTCGAGAGTGATTACCTGCTCGATCGCCGCCCGTGCGCGTTTGACCGGCTCACACCCAAAACCGACATATTAAAGGTGTTACGCGGCGAAGAACCTCAGATTGATATATTCGGAGGTGAAGCATACCAATGAAAGCAATACTACCAATCATCCGCACCGCAGCACAGCAAAAAGCGCTTGAAGAAAGGAATAGAAATTGAACATAATCCTCGAAGTCACTCCCGACAAATACGAGTTGCCTACGATGATATGCGACACTATCAAAGAATACGCACAAAAAAGCGGCGTGAAGTACAATGCAGCGTTTAGGTCGGTGCGCGACGGTGCCCAAACAATCCGCTTGCCAGGCGGACACAAAGCAAGATTATTAAAAGTCAGAATTACAACAAACGAAAGGAAATATTATGGACGACGCATGTGTAATCGGAGAAAGCAAGAAATGTTTATACCGCAGTTTTTGGCGGTTCGTTCGCAAAAACAATGTTGAGGTAGTGCGGCGCTACGACCGACTATACATAGTGCTTGCCGGGTGCAATCTAGACGCATTCTGTGCGGAGCTGGGCGCAGACATAATCAACGGTAAGTTTATCAATGGCAGGCTGTGTGTAGAGGTAAAAGAATGGCTGGACGTTGACACGGACGAACTAATAGAGATGGGCGGGGATTACCCGATTAACACAATTTACTAAGCCAAGCAGATACCAACACATGAACACAATATAAATAATATTGTGTTATCAAACTATGACGAAAGAAAGGTTATAATTGATATATGGAGATAATTTTATTCAGCGGAAAAGCCGAAAGCGGCAAAACCTTAGCGGCAAAGATTACAAAAGAGCGCCTAGAAGCTAAAGGATATAAAGTTGTGAAGCTGTCATATGGCGACTACGTTAAACAGACGGCTAAAATGTTGTTCGAATGGGACGGGCAAAAAGACGAAGCCGGACGTGCGCTGTTGCAATGGTGGGGAATAGACTTCGTCAGAGATATAGAACCTGATTTTTGGGTTGATACCATTATCCGGCTTTGCGATGTTATCCGCAATATGTACAACTTTGTTATTATAGACGACGCAAGGTATGAGAATGAGATTGACAGATGGATGGACTACGACTATTGTGCAACGGCTGTTCGCGTAGAACGCCCAAGCCACGAAAATATATTATCGTCTGTGCAACGCGAACACATCAGCGAAACTTCGCTTGATAATTACCCGTTCAATGTTCGTCTTATCGCTAACGATTCAGCGGAGCTTGAAAAGCAAGTGAACGACGTTTTAATTAATAAAATAATTTTTGCCAGCGCGGAGGACAAGCAAGCATGAAGTTAATTTACATAGCGCACCCGTTCGGCGGCAAGCAAGAAAACGTTGAGCGTGTCGAGCAGATTATTAAGAGGCTGATAAAGCGATATCCCGATTACACTTTCTATAGCCCACTACACGCCACGGGGTTTTACTACAACCTTGTTTCATATGAAAAAGGCATGGAACATTGTTTGGAGTTGTTAAGCAGGTGCGATGAATTGTGGCTGTGCGAAGGTTGGAAAGAAAGTCGCGGGTGTTTGATGGAAATGCATTACGCTTGCAACAATAACATGCCGATTACTTATATATAACTATTTGACTTATGCGAAAAGCTTACAATCTAACCTCCCCAAAGGAGCATTATAATGTACGATATCCCCCTTATTAAATCCCGCATAAATTGTATCGACTACGCCCAACGGATAAATTTACCTGTGCGCAAAGATGGCGACCGTTGTAAATCGCCGTTACGGACAAGCTCTGACAACAAAAGCGCGTTTTCCGTCCACGCCGACTACTGGCACGACTTTGTTTCGTGCGAGGGCGGAGATGTAATTGACTTATGCGCACTGACAATGCACAACGGCGATCGTGGGCTTGCTATTAACGATCTGGCGCGTATCACTGGCGTTACATCGGACGAGAGCGACTTTGTTGATTGGCAGCAACGCACCCAACGGCGCGTGTCATTGATACAAGGATGGTATGAGGATTTACGCCCATCAGACCGCGAATACCTACATGAACGCCGTATAACTGACGAAACCATTGACCGCCTGCGCTTGGGTTATACCGGGCAAGGCACCGATGTTATTGTTAATGGCGAACATAAATATAACTTTGGCGCAGGGCGGTTGTCAATCCCGGCATACAAAAACGGCTATGTTGTTTCATGGGTAGCACGTGAACGGAACGGTCAATCACCGAAATACCTCAAGCCACCCTCCGATGATATAACCGAAAACGAGCCGTGGGGATTGCAAACGCTCGACCGCAAGAGCGACGATTTATACATAGCGGAAGGCGCGTTTGATTACCTCTCGCTTGAACAGAGCGGATTCCCTGTGCTTGCAACAATGGGCGGATATTTCGGACGTGATGCCCTTAAAACGGTTATATCTATTGCAAAAAACTTTAAGCGAGTTGTTCTCACGTTTGACAACGACGATGCGGGGCGCAAATTCACCAAAGACTTTGGCAACATCTTATTCGGACGAAAAATTAAGTTTGCTGTTGCAGAGATACCAAATAAATATAAAGATATATCGGATTATTATGCAGATGGCAACGAGTTAACCGCTTTGAAAATGCAGGATGGTGAAATGTTTCTTGCATTATCGCTAACGGACAAAGAAGAATTTAAGATGTTCGCCTATAAAGCGGCGCGACTTATGGACAAAGCGGAGTTATCTGATATGTTCTCTGCGGTTATTAAGTCTGAACGCTTTGGGCTGGCGTGGATGAAAGAGGTGCAAGCATCGTGTAAAAGACCGCCGTTAGAGATTGCCGTTGTGTCGGAAATACTCAAAGCGCACAAATTGTTATATGTCGCCGCTGTTGGGTTTTACGAATATATGTCCTGTGGCAAATGGACATTACACAACGACGAAGTAATCCACGGTTACATCGCAGATGCTTTAGGGGTATACGCACAAGGTAACAAACTTGATTCAGTAAAGAAACTTATGCGCAGCAAAGTATTAACCACGCAAGAGTTTGACAAAAACCCGCTTGTCTGTTTTATCAACGGCACACTGGAGCTTGAAACAGGAATATTCCGCGATCATTCGCCGGGTGATTACTGCTCTGTTCAGATGAATTACCCTTATATACCCGAAGCTAAATGCCCGCTGTTTGAAAAGTTTATTTCAGAGATAACAGCAGAAGACCCGAAGCGACAAGAAAATCTACAATTTATCGCAGGCTATGTACTGTTCAACGACTGCCGCCATGAGAAGATATTTGTGTTCACTGGCGATGGCAGTAACGGCAAATCCGTGTTTACAAAAACACTTGAACGCCTTTACGGTAGCGAAAACATAACATCCATTGACCCCGTTGGAATGACCGACAACTTTGAACGCATCCACCTGCGCTCGTCACTCGTCAACATTGCAGGCGATATTAAATCAGACTTAACCTCCGCAGAAGAAAAGCTAAAACAAATATCATCAGGCGATTCTATCCAAGCATGTTTCAAAGGCAAAGACATGGTAAACTTCCGGGCACGAACCAAACTTATATTTTGTTGCAACGGTCAACTTAAATCTTCTGACACCTCCGACGGGTTAGCGCGTAGGCTTGTTATAATCGACTTCCCTTGCAAGTTTGTTGATACTCCGCAGAAAGGCGACCCATATCAGAAGCAGAAAGATGTTAACCTTGCACCGAAGTTGCTTACAGAACTATCCGGCATATTCAACTGGGCTTATCAAGGCTACAAGGATTTGTTGTTCTTTGGCAGCTTCACCGAAACAGACGAGCATCAAGGACTTATGAAAGCGTTCCGACAGGCAAGCAACCCCGTTGAGGTGTTCTTTGAAGATTTTATGGACGACCCGCCGAAGACAATAAGCAGAAAAACGCTCTATTTTGATTATGCAAAGTGGTGCGAATCCAACGGGCACAAAGCACTTGCATCAACCAGATTCCATCCAGAGTTTAGAAAGGTTGCAAAGGGTGTTTATGACGAATACGACAGGAGGGTTAAAATTAACGGTTCATCTACACCAGACCGAGGATATGAGCTTGTAAATTGTAAACAATCATAGAAAATTAATATCATGTTTACAAGTTGGTGGTCAAGCAAAAGCGGATTGTGTAAACTTTATAAATCATAAATATTTCGTGCGTTCACAACTATGGTATCATAAGTAATTGTTGCTATTATCTTACAGAAAGTGGTCAAGTAAACGAAAATCTGCTTGACCACCGAAAATCCCCTTTACTATACTACTTATTTACTATTCTTTTTGGTGGTCAAGTAAATACTTTCAATCAGTTTGTAAAAATGAGAGGATGTGATATATACAAAGGAGTAAAAAAAGTGCTTGACCACTGACCACCTGACCACCACCGAAAATCGCCCCAAATATGAACAATATAACAATAGGAGAAAAAAATGACAAGACAGAAGTAAAAGAGTGGTTTATACCTTATATGATATCAAGTGGCATACTTATACTGGTAGGAATAGTGTGCGTGGTATATCAACTTGTTAATTTGTGGATTACCGCATTGGCATAAATACATAATAAATTTTTGGAGGAAAACGACATTGATAGACTTACGATATGAATAAATTATGATTAATTATGCGTTCATGGATCATCATTAAAAACATTACAATATTTATATATAATAGATATAGAGTATTAAAAAGAATTTGTTTCCTATTGGGAGGTATGCGTTGAAAGTAATCACGAAAGAATATCCGCGCGATATGGAATATTTGACGCTATACCCAATATCAGATGTTCATCTTGGGGCGGCCGAATGCAGAGAACGAGAATTTGCAGAATACATAGAGCGCATATCCAAAGATGATAATGCTGCCGTATTGTTAGCGGGTGATCTGATAAACAACGGAATCAAGTCCTCTGTTTCTAATACATACGAAGAAAAATACACACCGCACCAACAAAAAAAGCGCATGATAGAAATGCTCGAACCGATAAGATATAAAATTGTTGGCGGAGTGTACGGAAATCATGAATATCGGTGCGCGAAAGAAACAAGCGCAGATATAACAGAAGATATATTCGACCAGCTCGGAATACCAAACGCTTACGCTGGAGATGCGGGATTTATAAAAATTTCACTCGGCGAAAAGAAAAACAATAAGCAAGCAGCGTATATGATATATCTTTCGCATGGTAGTGGCGGCGGTTCACTTCTCGGAAGTGGGACAAGCAGACAAGACGCGTACCACATGGCAATAGAAGGCGTCGATATATCAATTACAGGCCATACGCACCGTCCTACAAAGACACCGTCCGCACGGCTTATATTCGACCCGCACAATAATAAAATAAACAAAAATAATACATTGATATTTGTTTGCACGTCATGGCTTGATTACGGTGGTTATCCAATTCGCGGGCAGATGAAGCCAACAGCATTTTATCCAGACACAATACGGCTTGACGGCAAACGCAAAGAGTGGAAATAATAAGGAGGATAAACAGTATGAACTGGTGGATATTGTCCGGAGCACTTATTGTAGCGTCAATTGCAATAATTTATATAGGTGCTCGGTATTGGTGGGACGATACAGTATCGGTGTTATTGGGATCGATATTGATGGCAATAGGACTTGTTACATTATTGATAGCGATATTCGGGATGGTCGGAGCTCCGCAAAGCATAAATTATTATATAAAGCAAAAAGAATACATAGAAACACACGTCGCAATTGACCCAATAGAAAACGCGGCACTCACAAACAAAAAGATAGAATTAAATTCATGGCTATATGGTGCACAATATAGTAACGCCAATTGGGGCGGATGGTCGTTTTATCCTGACAGCGTACAACAACTCAAACCGATACAGTGATGGAGGTAACTATTGAACTACATATACCAAGAAGCGGTAGAAGAATTAAAGCTACTCGGATATAAGTTGAAATCGCTCGAACGTATGAAAGTGCGTATCGCAGAATTGGAATCAGCTAAATACAGTTTAGGAGGTAGTGTGAACTCGTCAACGCCAATGCCCGGTGGTGGGACACGTTACGAGGATAAGATAGGCACACTGATAGTCAACTGCGATACGGTATGCGGTGAATACGCAGCGTTATATGGGACATGTATACCAGCGTTAGCGGCACTTGATGCGTTGCCATCGGACGAACGTATAGCGCTTGACATGTGCTTTGTCAATCGCGATAACTGTTGGGAAGTCAGAGCGGCAAGGAAATTAAACATATCTACAACGAGAGTATATCAGATAAAAGATATGGGGTTAAGACGGTATGCAAACATGAGAGGACACAAGAAGTAATGTTGTTCACAAAATATACTATAAAAAAGCTGTAAGAATAAACGGCATAATGTGGTATAATATAGATGATAAAAGCTGTAAGGTTACGGCTAACAGTTATGGGGCGCTTCGGCGTCCCTTTGCTATTGTATATAAATAAGGCTGCGCGATCGTGCGAGGGGAATACACCGCGTTATATGGCTAGGGGTGGGGGCTTGCGGTAATGAAGTATCAATGTGATCCGTTCTATAATAGGGCGGCATGGCGACGACTACGACAAGAAGTATTAAGAGAACAACATTATGAGTGTCAATACTGCAAGGCGCGAGGATATTACGTTAAGGCAACACACGTGCATCACGAGTATCACCGTGACAAATATCCACAGTATGAATTGACAAAGTATGTGGTGCAGAGAGACGGCACGGTTAAGCGAAACTTGACTGCGTGCTGTCGAGATTGCCATGAGACGGTCGGGCATCCTGACAGGATGGGGAGAGCGGAACACAAACCGCCGTTGACCGAGGAGAAGTGGTGACCCCCGGTCGAAATAAAACGGAAATTAATGCGAACCCTTATATTCGGCTGGGTTTCACCCAAGAGAGAAATCCTCGCGCGCATGATACGATTTTATAACAAGGAGGTGGAAATGCGTGGCAAAGTCAAAAGCAAGTGAAATCAAAAACGATTTGCTCGAACAATTGAAACACAAATCCGCGACTGGCAATCACTACGCCGACCTTGTCGAAGATTATATGCGGTTGTGGGAAACCAAAAACGAGCTGCAATCCGACATAAAAACACGTGGTGCAAAGGTAGAGATAGTCACCGCATCATCGGTTAACCTTAAGACAAACGATTCAATCCTCGACTTGCTGAAAGTCAACGCGCAGATGTTGAAAATATTAGACAGTCTGGGATTGCGACCAACAGAACAATCCGGCAGCAATGACAACGACATGTAAATACATCGACGACTACATAACCGCCATACGCACAGGAGCGGTCAAGGCAAACGAAGATATAATGCTTGCCATTGACCTTGCCGAACGGAAATTATCTGACCCAGATGTATTCATCGACACGGACAAGATTGACACAGCGGTTGAATTAATCGAACGCTATTTCATCATGCGACTGCTGCCATGGGAATTGTATGTGCTCGCGCTGGTGCATTGCTATTATAAGTCGTCCGATTCCGTTGTATTCGATGAATTTTTCATCATGATGGGGCGCGGCAATGGCAAAAACGGATTTATATCAGCGCTGGCGTGGTATCTCACCACCCATTATCATGGCATAGACGAATACAATGTAGATATAATCGCAAACAGTGAGGATCAGGCACGGACATCGTTTGACGATGTGTATAACATGCTTGATCGGACGTGGACAAAGTCGAAAGGCTTTTTCTATAAGTCAAAAGAATTAATCCGCAATACAAAAACAGGCAGCTATATAAAATTTAACACGTCGAACGCCCGTACAAAAGACGGCAAGCGCTCGGCGTGTTTGATTTTTGACGAGGAACACGAATATGAGAACGCCAAAATGATAGGCGTTTTTTCATCGGGTTTCGGCAAACGCAAACACAGCCGCATATTTAAAATCACCACACAGGGTTATGTCCGCGAGGGTGTGCTCGATGATGATTTACGGCTTGCGGCTGACGTATTAAATGGCGTTGTAACCAATATAGGGCTGTATCCATTACTATATCGCATGGAAAGCGATGAAGAATGTGATAACCCTGAACTGTGGGAAAAGGCAAACCCGTCACTGCCCTATTTCCCCGAACTGCGCAAAGAAATAGAAAAAGCATGTGTCCGCAAGCGATACAACAAACAAACCGAACTCGACTATTATACCAAGCGCATGAACCGCCCGCGTGCCGCCGAAGAATTGCCGGTGACAGAATGGGACAATATAGTCGCAACCAATACACCATTACCCGATCTAACGGGATGGAGTTGCGTAGTCGGCATTGACTACTCAATGCTACGCGACTGGGCGGCGGTTAACGTGCATTTTTGGCGCGACGATAAGCGGTACGACTTCGGGCGCTATTTTGTATGCACGCAGAACCCCGACATAAATCGCATTAAACCCGACTGGCGGTCGTGGGATTCATGTGTCCCAGTAGACGAACCGCAGATATCGCCTTATCTAATCGCGGAGTATGTAGCGTCAATCGGGCGAAAACATGACATAAAAAAAGTATCTGTTGATAATTTCCGTTATGCGTTATTAAGCAAAGCGCTAGGCGATATAGGGATATCAAAAGAGCGAGATAATTTATATTGCACACGTCCGTCTGACATTATGAAAACACAGCCGATAATTGACAACTGCTTTGTCAGTCGAAATTTTGTTTGGGGTGATAACCCCGCATTGCGCTGGGCGGCTAACAATACAAAGCTGGTATCAGCCGGACGTAAAGAAGGAACAGACACAGGCAATTATTATTATGCAAAAATCGAACCCAAAGCGCGCAAGAACGACCCATTCATGGCGCTTGTGCACGCAATGGCAGTTGAAAGCGAATTATACACCATATCGGCAACGTCGTATGACGATTTACCAGTAATCATGGGTTAAGGAGGTGATATCAGGTGTGAACATATTAGAATGGATTTCGAGCGTATTTACACGCAAAGGAACGTCGTCCATAACAATGGCAGATCTCGGAACGGAACTTGCTAACGCGGCGGGTGAATATTGTTTCCGCGAGCTGGCGTTTTGGTCGGCGGTCAATCTGCAAGCTGCTGCGCTCGGACAATGCGAATTTCGTACTTATCTAGGAGGCAAGGAGGTAAAGAAAAGAGAGTATTATTTATTTAATGTACAGCCTAACATAAACCAAAACCGCCAAGAGTGGTTACGAGAACTTATCGCAAAGTTATACCGAAACAACGAAGCGCTTGTAATATTAACGGACGTCGGACTGGTTATTGCAGACAGCTTCACACGAAAACCATATGCGCTGTATGAGGATGTATTTACCGACGTTACAGTAAAAGACTTCACATATAGCCGTTCGTTCGTCCAATCCGAAGTGTTGTATCTGCGGCTAAATGCTGCTGATATGAACAAGGTCGTCGAAGCGGTACACGGTGCATACTCAAAGCTGCTTACATATTCAATGACATCTTACCAACGTTCGCGTGGGACTAAGGGCATATTCAATTATGACGCGCTACCAGAAGCGGGAACGCCGCAGAGAGAAGTATTTGATAAGCTTATCAATGAAAGAATAGGCAAATGGTTAAATAGCGACGCCTCGGCTTTGCCGCTTGGTAAGGGACAATCATGGACGGAGCTACAACACCGCACATATAGCATCGAATCTACCCGCGACATACGCGCCATGACAGACGACATACAAGACTTCACTGCAAAGGCGTTCGGCATACCGCCCCCGATATTGCGTGGTGATGTGCAAGGAACAAAGGACGCGGTTTCGCTGTGGCTATCTACAAGCATTGAACCACTTGCAGACTTGTTAGAAACAGAGATAAACCGCAAACGCAACGGTTATAAGGGGTTTGTGCGCGGAGACCGGGTTGAAATCTATACCGGAAATATTATGCATTATGATTTGTTATCTGCTGCGGTGTCGATAGACAAATTAATATCGTCCGGATTTAGTCCAAACGAGGTACGGCGCATATGCGGAGAGCAACAACTTGATGAACAGTTTGCCAATGAACATTACATTACACGCAATTATACGCCGGACAAGACGGCGGAAGGAGGAAATGATTGAATAAATACTTTATGCTCACAACCACAGGGCGCATAGCGGATATCTACATATTTGGTGACATCACCTCGTGGGAGTGGTTGGAGAGTGACGTGTCCAGTTATACGCTGTCAAAGGAGCTGCAGGGGCTCGATGTAGACCAAATCAACGTGCATATTTCCAGTTACGGCGGCGAGGTCGCCGAAGGGTTAGCAATATACAATACGCTTCGCAGTCATAAAGCAAAAATCCGCACAGTCTGTGATGGATTCGCTTGTTCGGCAGCAAGCGTTATTTTTATGGCTGGCGACGAGCGCGTCATGAATGCCGCATCGCTGTTGATGATCCACAACGCATGGACATATGCATCAGGCAACGCCGATGAATTGCGCAGACAAGCGGACGACCTCGACAAAATAAGCACCGCAGTCACAGCCGCCTACACCGGAAAAATAAATATCACCGCAGAAAAGCTGAAAGAATTACTCGATGCGGAAACATGGTTATTGCCGACCGATGCGCTTGACATGGGATTTGCCACCTCGATAGTAAGTGATGCTGTTTCTAATAAAGCAGTAGCCAGTGCAAAGAAATCATTGTATCAGCTTGTAGCAAAAAGCCGGACGCAGGACAAGCAGCCCAAAGAACAAGAGCCCCCGAAACAATCAGAAAATAAACTACTTAAATTTTTTAACGCATTAGTGTAGGAGGAAATTATAATTGTATAACACTCTCAAGTATGTAACCAACCGTGGTCGTATCAATATCGGCTTGCAGTATTTTGCCAGCATGAAGAACCTCGACACGGTCAATCAGGAAAAACAGGCAATTGTCCAGAAGATCAACGCAGCCGTGACCGCAAACGACGACAAAGCATTTGCAACCGCATTTGATGAATTTGCGGTGATGCTGCATGACGAGGTCATGAACGAAGCGCGTGGTATGGTCGATGCAGTAGACACCAAGGTACTTGATGCGCGTGGTGTGCGGCAGCTTACCAGCGCCGAAAAGAAATTCTATGAGAGCTTCTGCGGTGCTATTAAATCCGGCAACCCCATGCAGGCGCTTACCGATACCACGGTAATCCTGCCGGAAACTGTTGTCGATTCAATATTCGACGACATACGCGCAAATCACCCGCTGCTCGGCGCTATCCGTTTCCAGAACACTGGCTGGCTGACGAAGATACTTATATCTACTACCAGCGGTGCCGGTGCGTGGGGTGCTCTTACCGCTGAAATCGAGAAAGAAGTTGCCGCGGCATATGGCAAAATCGACCTCGAAAAGAAAAAGTTTACCGCGTACATACTTATTGACAAAGCAATGCTCGACCTCGGACCAGCGTGGGTTGACCGCTATGTCCGTGAACTGCTTTCAGAGACTGTATCCGCCGGTATGGAATCCGGCTTTGTAGACGGCGACGGCGACGACAAACCCCGTGGCATGACCCGCGCGTTGACAGGAGCAGTTGATGGCGTATATCCGCGCAAGACGGCGATCAGTATCACAGCGCTTGACCAGAACACTTACGCAACAATTCTCAACACACTTTCGCAAGGTCCCAACGGTAAGCGGCGCTCGTTCACCAGCATCGCCATGATCGTCAACCCTGCCGATTACTATACCAAGGTAATGCCCGCAACGACCGTCCGTAATACCGATGGCGGTTTCGTCCACGATGTGTTCCCGTTCCCTACTACAGTTTATCAGTCTGCGGCAGTGCCGGCTGGATATGCTGTGTTCGGTTTGCTAGACCGCTATTGGGCAGGCGTCGGCGTCGGTTCGGACAAGGGGCGTATCTGGTATGACGACAGCATTAAGGTGTTTGAAGATCAGCGTGCTTACTTTGTAAAAGTGTATGGCGACGGCACAGCGCTTGACGCAAATGCGTTTGTCTATGCCAATATCTCCGGATTGGTTGCCTATACACCTCGCGTTTATGTCGCTAACGAATCCCTGAACGTGCTCGGCACATACGATGCACGTCTCTCCTCGCTCGGCATCGGTACTAAGACACTTGTTCCGGCGTTCAATAAATCCATATTCGCATACACGTGCGCAACCACTGACGCAACCAACACCATTACGGCGGTATCAAAAGACGGCGACGGCACAATCGAAATCCTCAACGGTGAAACTCCTGTCAACAACGGCGCAGCCGCTACATGGGCAACCGGAGCAAACACACTGACCATCAACGTAACCAGCGGCACAGAGACTGAAACCTATACCGTAACCGTTACTAAATCCTAACCAATGGTGACGGCGCATGATTAACGAACTACTCGACGCCGTCCGTAATTACCTCGATATAACCTATACTGATAATGCCGGTGACGTAAAACTCACCGGCATTATTATGCGCGGACAGGCTTATCTAAATCGCATTGCCGGAGAAACACTCGACTATGACATCGAGGGAGACGCCCGGCAACTGCTGTTTGACTATTGCCGTTATGTGCGTTCGGGTGCGCTGGAGGATTTTGCAGCAAACTTTCAATCGGAACTCCTCGCACTGCAAAACACCTACGAGGTAAAACGCTATGGCGAAGCTCACGAATAGAACGCCGTCGTTTACCGATGGCGTATTGCAAATATATGAGGTATTTAACAAAGCACCAAAAGGCGACAAACCACAGGAAGAACTTGTTCCAAAAATGACATTGCGTTATGCCGAGCGGACGGTTGGTATTAAGCGATTTTGGGAAGCCAAAGCCCACGACGTAAACATACAGCGGCTTGTGCGCTGTCCCCGTGTAGACGATGTATCAACACAAGATGTCGCCGTGGGCGTCGATGGCAAGCAATACCGCATTGCTCAAGTGCAATACCCCGCCGAAACTCCGACGATGGACTTGTCGCTAGAAAGGATTGATAAAGTATATGATATCCGTTCGAACGATAACTGATGCGCTATTGCCTATACTGCCCGATAAGGTATTCCACTTCAACGCCAATAAAGAACCATACCCATATATAGTGTGGGCGGAGGAAAACATCGGCATTCCGCTGATGGCAAACGACATACACAGTGAGCGGTCGGTGATGGGCTCGGTACGTTATTACACGCAAACGGAGTATGACGAGATGGTTGATACAATTCAATCGGCACTCGACGACGCGGGGGTATCTAACGCGTTGACACAAATCAGCTTCAACCCCGAAACAGACTGCATCGAATATCTGTGGGATTGGAGTGTGCCATGTGGCAACGGCAAAATTTATTGACGATCCCGATTTTGAGCTATTTATCAGCAACCTATCTAGGCAAAGAAAAAACATCGTGGATCGTGCGTTAAGAGCTGGTGCAGCCGTTATAGCTGACGAAATGCGCCGCCGTCTTAAACATGTGCTATCACCTAAAGCAACGGGCGACTTGCTTGACGGCTTTGGGTTTACGCCTGTTAAACGCCGTAGCGATGGCACAGCTGACGTGCATATCGGCTTTGATGGCTATGACCGCAATAATGTCCCCAACCAACTCAAGGCGCGTGTGTTGGAATCAGGCGCGATATATAAGAAACGCAAAGAACGCAAGGCAAAACCCTTTGCGCGTCCTGCCATAAACGCGGCACGTGTAAAGGCTTACGAAGCAATGAAGCAATCGGTTGAATACGACATTAAAAAACTAATAGGAGAATAATAATGGCAAAAATAGGATTACTCAAACCCCGTTATTGCAAAATAACCGAGACAGAGACAGACGGTGTTATCACCGAAACGCTCGGCACGGGAAAAGTATTTGCTAAAGCAATTAAAGCCAGCATATCCGTACAGACATCAAGCAGCAAGCTATATGCAGACGACGGCGTCGCAGAATCCATGAAAGACTTTGTCGGCGGCACGCTTTCATTTGAAGCGGACGACATCGAGGACACGGTTAAAAGTGATATTCACGGTGCAACGCTTGACACAGAAGATGGCGATATTATATTCGGCACAAACGACGTAGCACCGTTCCTGCGGTTTGGTTTCCTTGTGCGCGAAGTGCGAAACGGTGTGCCGGGTTTCCGCGGCATTGTGTATCTCAAGACACAATTTACTCTACCCAGCGAAGAATACGAAACCAAAGGCGAAAACCTCGTATATAAATCCACCACAGAAACCGCCGACATTATGCGCAACAAAGATTTCCAGTGGAAACGTGAAAAGCATTTTGCTGACATGGCGGCTGCGGATACATATGTGAATGAGCTGCTAAATATAGTCGTTACGCCGTGATTACCGTCAAACTCGGCGGTATAAAATATCCGTTGCGGTTTGACATGAACATAATGGCGGAAGTGCAAAAACGAATAGGCAACATCTCAAACATGCCAACGTTATTTGACAAATACGCCGATACGCGCTGGCTGCTTGTGATGCTGATCAATGAGGGCATATATTATAACAACTATATGCACAGCACATGCACACAAGGCGTTGACGACGATTGGGAAATAACGCCGCAAGAACTATCCGAAGCAACGGAATCCATTGTCGAAGCATATAGCGATGGGATATGCGGCAGCAACAAGCAAAAGCAATCAGAAGAAACAACATACTACCCGGACGCAGAGCCTGACGAAATTAATTTTTCACGGCTTTATTTTATTGCCATAACGCTTCTCGGCTATTCACGCCGAGAGGCGGGCTTTATGTATTTACACGAATTAAACGACCAATACACAGAGTATATGGCACGTAAAGGCATGACACTGCCCGACAGCGCGGATGATATTTTTGGTGAAGGAGTGATGTAAAATGGCTGATGCTGGTTTTAGGCTTGGTGTTGAGGGCGATCTCGAATTTAAACGTGCGCTTGAACAAATTGACGCACAGATACGGGCAAGCAAAAACGAAATAAGAGCGCTCACGCTGGAGTACAACAATAACGGTGGCAGCGCAGAAACACTTCGCCAAAAATCATCCGCATTGCAATCCGCAATTGACGCGCAAACGAAAAAAGTCGCAATGCTTGAGGAAAGATACAAAGCATCGGCTAGCGCGATGGGAGAATCCGACACGAAAACCCTGCGGATGAAAGCTACATACGAATCCGCTCGTGCCGAACTCGCCAAAATGAACTCTACGCTGGATGATAGCGGAAATAGTTTAAAAACTGCCGGACAGGGCGCTATTACTTTCGGCGACTTACTCAAAGCCAATCTATTATCGGATGCAATCCTCGGCGGTGTAAAAGCTCTCGGCAGTGCGCTCGCGTCGCTTGGCAATTCTCTAGTTGATGTTGCGCAAGATGGCATTGAATACAATGCGCAAATGGAGAGCTATACCGCGTCGTTTACCACTATGCTTGGCGACGCGGCAAAAGCACAGCAACTCGTTACCAACTTGCGTGAACAAGCAGCGGCTACACCGTTCGGCATGACAGACCTTGCCGACGCCACAAAGACGCTCATGGGTTTTGGCATATCCGCCGACGAAACTCAAAAGCGCATAATACAGCTCGGTGATATATCGCAAGGAAATTCCGAGCGGTTTAAGTCGCTTTCGCTTGCGTTTGCACAGATGTCAGCGACGGGCAAGTTAACCGGGCAAGACCTTAACCAGATGATTAATGCGGGCTTTAACCCGCTTGAAGAAATCGCGCGTAAAACAGGCAAGTCAATCGGCGAATTAAAAGATGAAATGTCAAAAGGCGCTATCTCGGCGCAGATGGTGTCTGATGCGTTTGAATCTGCGACAGCGTCGGGCGGTCGTTTTTACGGCGCAATGGAAGCGCAATCCGCAACATTTTCGGGGCAACTATCCACATTAAAAGATAACGTCGAAGCTCTCAAGGGACTGCTTACCGAAGAATTGTATACCGCCCTCGCAGAATCCGTCATGCCGATGGTTAATGGCTGGGTGACAGAACTCACCGAAGCGTTTGAAAAAGACGGCACAGACGGACTTATCGCCGCATTAACAAAGGTCGTAAAAGAAGCGACGGAATATCTTACACAGCATGTGCCTGATATGCTCGAAGTCGCATCGCAGATTATCACTGCGTTAATCAACGGCATAATGGCGCAACTGCCCGAAGTTGCATCAGGCGCTTTTGCTGTATTGCGACAATTCTTAAATTCACTACTTGAAGCCCTGCCGAGCATATTGCTCGCCGGAGTAGAGGTCGTGATGCAACTCGCGCAGGGCATTGCGGACGCGCTCCCGGAGCTTATCCCAGCGGCAGTTAATGCAATAATGGTATTTACACAGGGGCTTGCTGATCGTCTACCTGATTTATTACAGGCTGGGCTTGATATTGTCACAGGACTTGTACAGGGTATTTTAAACGCGATACCCGATTTAGTTGCGGCGCTTCCTAAGCTCATCGCAAGCCTTGTTGAGTTTATACTAGGAGCAATACCACAAATTTCACAAGCTGGCGTTGATTTAATAATATCGCTTTTGCAAGATTTGCCCGGAATTATTAACGGCATATCCGAAGCCATCCCGGAATTAATCGATAAAATAATCGGTTTGATATTAACCAACGACAACAAAGAAAAAATGGGCGACGCTGGCGTCGAATTATTTTCATCGTTGGTAAATGTCCCTGCTATCGTTGAAGCTGTTGCCATGTTAATACCCAACATTGTAAAAGGCATTATAGAAAAATTATCTGGTAAGTCTTTTGAAGAAATGTTTAGTGGTACTGACCTTGACATGATGAATGCGTTTGTTGCGTCAACGGGCGGCGGTTTATCGTCTTCTTATAATAGCCTTAATAGCACTCTTAACAAAATGCCAGGCGCAGAAACTTCCGGAAAGACAAGCAACAAAAACGCAGAACCAGTATTAACTGAAAAAGAACTGCGCTTAAAAATTAAAGAACAAGAAAAATTAATTGTCGAACTCGATAAAAATCTCGACGAAGCGGTTGCAATGCGTAGCCGCATAAGAGCAAGTGAGCTACGCGAAAAAATTGCAGCGGAAAAATCGTTATTAACACAATATCAAGATACACTAACCAAAATCACCGGCGAAACCGCTAGCGATACCAATAACAATCAAAAAGAAACAAAATCAGATACCCCAAAATCATACGGCACTGGTAATGATGGGCTAAACAAGCAAACATCAGAGTTAACAACCGCTCTCGGCAAAACCACAACCGCTGTAGAATCGTTGGGCATAACAATTGATAATGCTGCTGCCAACGCAGGAATTAAGATAGGCGACACTGTCAACGAAGCGGCTTGGAAGATTATAAACAAGCAAGAAGAACAGCGCAAGATACAAGAACTAATGGTGCTAGCCGCCGAACGCGCCAATAAATTAATGGGCGTAAAAGATATTAATGATTATCGTGTAGAATACCGCATGGGCGACGATGGTAATATGAAAACGTGGTATATACCCAAAAACGCAAAAAGCCAATCCGAACAACAGACTAATAACAATACCACTGTAAACGTAACTGTTGACGTGAGCAAAGTCAAAAATTTAAACGATATTATGCGTATTGCAGACGACGCGAAACGCTCGCAACGCGCGGGCTATGTGGAGTAAGTTATGGCTAAATTAGAGTTTTATTCTACGCTTGCACGCGCAATAAGGTTTTCTCACTATGTCGATACAGGCAAAGGTATTGACCAATGGAAAGCTTATTCATTTGCCGGTTATATTGGTAATCGGCAATTATCAGGTGGCGCGGGTTATGACGATGGTGTTGTCGCGGCGTGGTTTCCTGCTTATACAGCCCCTGATTTTAGCCGGATGGCTAACACTAATATATACATAACACAAACGTCTGATATATATTTAGGACAAGCGTCTTTCCGCGTAGGGACAAAAGCACATATACTGCCAAACACGATAACATGTAAACCGGCAGAAAGCACTCAATACCCCGCTCCGTATACAACGGCGGAAATACAATCAGCAATATCCACCATAAAAGCATTACCGGTATATAAAAGTTTTGATGTATGGGGTTACAATATCCCAATAAGCACATGGACAGAAGCGCAACAAATAATGTCCAGCGGCATGGGTTTTACTAATGACGGCAATTATTATAGCCTGCGCTCTATAATCCTTGTCGTAGAATACGACGATCGCGACGCTCCAGCGACGGTTACGCTCAAGTCTCCCATCAGTCGCACTATTATCGGCAATAGCAGTAACACGTTTACATGGGAGATCGCACAAGAAGCTAACGAAGCGCAATCGCATTACGATTTACAAGTATCGCTCGACGGCGGTATATCGTGGACGACATACGCGAATAAAGTCGCAAGCGCAACCAATTCACACACGTTCACGGGCGGCACGCTCGCGTCAGGGGATTGTTTGTGGCGTGTTCGTGTATATACCCGTTCGGGCAATATCGTGTCAGAGTGGGCGCAAGCACGGGTCAACGTACAAAATAACGCCGAAACATCATCGGTCACTTGCGACGGCGCTCCTATGCCCACGGTCACATGGACAGCGGTAGATCAACAGGCATATCAAGTACGCATCGGAGATTATGACAGTGGCACGATATACAGCGGTAGCGGTCAGCATCGCCCGGCGCGGTATTTCCCAGACGACGCATACGAAGTCACAGTCAGGACGCAATCATCACTAGGTATATGGTCAGAGTGGACAACCCCGTTATATATCGACATAAAAAACGTGCAAGGTATTAACATCACATTAACTGCATCGGCGTTCAGTAATGGCGTTGCTTTACAATGGACAACAGAAGGCATATATAACACCTATTACATATTGCGTGACGGAATACCAATCGCCAAAACCACTACAAAAACCTATTTAGACAAACTTGCATACGGCGCTCGTAAATATACCATCCTTGCACCACGTACAGCGGGTAAATACACTACGTCAAACGATGTTGTGCAAGATATCGCACTCCCTTATGACGTAATATCTGCGGCGGATAATATCGCATGGATACCGCTAAGATACGCGTTGGGCAATCTTATATCGCGCAGTTATAGCGACAGTGACACGATACAATATCGTTATTTTGCCGGACGCGAAAACCCCATAGCGTTCCGTGCCGGGCAGCGTTCGCGCAAAGCGTCATTGCGATATGCGTTTAAAACACCCTCCGAAGCGGACGCGATACGCGCATTAATTGGGCGGGTGATCGTGTATAAAGACCGGCGCGGCAATCGCATTATTGGCATGATCGACAACAAAAATGACGTGGTGGGAACCATGGCTGATATGTCGCTTAATATAACCGAAATCGATTATAACGAGGAGGTGGCATATGACACTGACTACCCCGCTAGTTAACGTTACATATCGGTATGAATCGACAGGCGATATCGCAACACGCATTTTTGCCGCCGAAAGCCCTGTCATTACAATGGCGGCAAACTCGGAATTGAAAACAACATTCCACGGGCGGTTTTTTGATTACCGAGAAAGCGGAGTTGATTTTTTACAAGAAGAACTGCGCATAATCGCGACCATCAACGACAACGAATACAACCTCGGTTATTACATAATCACCTCCGAAACAATATCCACAGCAGACGGCGTAACCACCATCGAGATTGAGGGTTACAGCCGTCTGTATTATTTAAAACAATCAAAAATAGAAACACGAGCATATTTCGCCGCTGGCACATTGTACACAGATGCATTATATACCCTGCTCGTCGATGGCGGCATCACAAAACGCAATATTGCTGCAAGCGCCTTAACATTTGCGACTGACCGCGAAGATTGGGAAGTCGGCACAGACCGGCTGACAATTATCAACGCCCTACTCGCGGAAATGTCATACAACAGCGCCTATGTGGACAACAACGGCATTGTACAGCTCACACCAGCGGTCGAAGCAAGCCCCGCAAATGTAGACATTACATATTTTGCAGACAGATATAGCATAATCGGCGCAGACTACACCATGTCAAGCGACCGCCACGGCAAACCCAACGTATTCATGGCGATGTGTTCTAACCCCGACCTCGCCGAATCGTTGACATCGGTCGTGGAAAACGACACCGAGGACAACCCATACAGTACGGTATATCGACCGCGTGTATTGAGCGTCGTAAAGGTAGACAACATTGCATCACAGGCGGCGCTCGACGATTATGTATATAGCTTATTAATAAAATCGTTATTGTCTGATGAAACAGTATCGTTTGAAACGATGCTTAACCCAGAGCATACATGCAACGACATATTGGCGCTCGGCAACGGTGAGTTGTCGGGCGTTTTTGCCGAAACCGGATGGACAATGACACTCGATTACACCGCACGCATGACACATACAGCGCGGCGCAAGTTGGGTTATGCAGCGCCTAGAGAAGAGCCGGAAGTGCCGAAGGTGTTATCTTATTATGGTGTGATAACTCCGTTGTCTGCGGCAAGACAATATTTGTCAGCCGCCAGTGTTGGCGACTATGCTTTATTCGGTGGAGGTCTTGATGGTTCGACGTCTATTGCCGTAGTGGATGCATATGACACGGCACTAACCCGCACAACACCAACCGTACTATCTGTGGCAAGATCATATTTATCTGCCGCCAGTGTTGGCAACTATGCACTCTTCGGAGGAGGATATGATGGCGCGGCACGCTCCGCCGTAGTGGATGCATATGACGCAGCATTAACACGCACAACCCCAACCGTGCTGTCTGTGGCAAGACGTAATTTAACTGCTATCGGCGTCGGAAATTACGCACTCTTCGGCGGCGGACTATCAAGCACTAAATCCGCCGTAGTGGATGCATATGACACGGCACTGACCCGCACAACACCAACCGTACTTTCTGCGGCAAGATATATTTTATCTGCCACTAGCGTTGGAATTTATGCTTTATTCGGCGGAGGTCTTGATGGCGCGGCACGCTCCGCCGTAGTGGATGCATATGACACGGCACTAACCCGCACAACACCAACCGTACTATCTGTGGCAAGATCATATTTATCTGCCGCCAGTGTTGGCAACTATGCACTCTTCGGAGGAGGATATGATGGCGCGGCACGCTCCGCCGTAGTGGATGCATATGACACGGCACTAACCCGCACAACACCAACCGTACTATCTGTGGCAAGATCATATTTATCTGCCGCCAGTGTTGGCAACTATGCACTCTTCGGAGGAGGATATGATGGCGCGGCACGCTCCGCCGTAGTGGATGCATATGAC